>Ga0194128_10000051_pt1 | contig 179165 bp, 183 predicted proteins | sample TA2KigCa65mmetaG_FD_148650 | JGI IMG/M metagenome (GOLD analysis project Ga0194128, IMG submission 148650) | Freshwater microbial communities from Lake Tanganyika, Tanzania - TA2015037 Kigoma Deep Cast 65m | ecosystem: Environmental > Aquatic > Freshwater > Lake | place: Tanzania: Lake...
CGACCACGTCGCCGGCGCTGCCGGCACCCCCGCGAGAAAGGGCCCGACGGCGGCGCCGCTCGTATCGGCCACCGTGATGGTGAGATCGTCCAGGGTGGCCGGCAGCGAGCCGAGGCGAGCCTGATACGTCGTGACGGCCGACGCGATCGTCCGGAGATCCGCCCGGGCCTTGGTGATGCGGACGCGCGATTGCACGTTCGCGTAGAGCGGCATCGCGATCGCGGCGAGAATCGCGATCACCGCGACCACCACCATCAGCTCGATGACGGTGAAGCCGCGCCGATTTCGCAGGTGCCTGGCCACGCACCCAAAAGTAGCAGAACATGGGCCAAGTACCGCCAGCTCTCGGGAAATCAGGGGGTTGGCGGTCAGCGGACGCCGGCGGACGCCAGGGAAGTGACGTTCTCCGGCAGTCCGGATGACAGGCTGGCGAGGCACTCGCGGAGGGCCGGGATTCACTCCCGGCCCGGAGCGTGGGGGGCTTGGGGGGTGCGTCCCGCACCCCCCATGTGAGTCGGTCGATCAGGCCTCGTAGGTGCGCTCGAACTGCGAGCGCAGGCGGTCGAGCTCCTCGGCATCGAGCCGCATGCCGAGCGAGAGCCCCATCTCCCCGAGGATCGTCTTGATCTCGTTCAGCGATTTCTTGCCGAAGTTCTTCGTCTTGAGGAGCTCCGGCTCGGTCTTCTGCACGAGGTCGGCGATCGTGCGGATGTTCGCGGTCTTCAGGCAGTTCGACGCGCGGACGGACAGCTCCAGCTCGTCGACGTTGCGGAAGAGGTTCTCGTTCATCTCCACGCGCGGGCGCAGCTCGTCGGAGACGACCTCCTCTTCCTGGGTCACCGCCTCGGGGAAGTGGGTCAGCAGCTCGAAGTGATCCTCGAGGATCGCGGCGGCCTCGCCGACGGCGGCCGTGGGCGCGACGCTGCCGTCCGTCCACACCTCGAGGGCGAGCCGCTCGCGCGCGCCGACCGGCTCCACGTGGATGTTCACGCGCTTGACCGGGGAGAAGTCGGCGTCGAGCAGGATCGCGTTGATCGGCAGCGCTTCGGGCTCGCGCTTCTCGGCCGGGACGTACCCGCGGCCGCGCTCGATGCAGACCTCCATCTCGAGGATGCCGTCCTTGTCGAGGCTCGCGAGCAGGACGTCCGGCGTGAGGATCTCGACGTCCGCATCCGGCTCGAAATCGCCCGCCTTCACGGTGCCGGGGCCCTGCGACCGCATCCGGAGGATCTTCGGACGGTTCACGTGGAGCGCGAACACGACCTTGCGGAGGTTCATCATGACGTCCAGCGTGTCCTCGACGACGCCGGGAAGGTGGGAGAACTCGTGGAGGACGTTCTCGATCTTGACCCACGTGGGCGCGGCCCCGTGGATCGCGGAGAGCAGGACGCGCCGGTAGGCGTTGCCGACGGTCAGCGCGAAGCCCGGCTCGAACTCGCCGATGCTGAGCTTGCCGTAGGCACCGTCCTGGACGGCCCACTCGTGACTGGTGGGGAGCTGGAGCTCCTGCATGAAGACCCCCTCTGCGGAATTGCGGGCGCTCGCGGTGGCCCGGCCGTTTAGTATACATCAAGAAGATCATGTGGTTACGCTTCCTGCTCGGCGTCATGACGGCGGCCGTCGTGGTGGCCGCGCTCGCGTTTCTCCTGAGCCCCACCGACACGCTGCGTGAGCGCACGGTCGTGGTCGAGATCCCGCCGCAGGCCGGCGCCCTCGGCATCGCGCAGCGGCTCCGCGATGCCGACGCCGTGCGGAGCGCGTGGGCCTTCGTGACGTTCACGGCGGTGCGCGGCAACATCCGAGGGCTGAAACCCGGCGAGTACGAGTTCCCAAAAGACGCCTCGACGCTCACCGTCGCGCGCATGGTCGAGAACGGGCGCGTGCGCCAGCACCTCGTGCTGCATCCGGAAGGCGCGACGGTGGCCGAGCTCGCGCGCGCGCTCGAGGCCGCGCGTCTGGCCCGCGCGGACGACGTGCTGCGCACGGCGCGCGACCCCGCGTTCCTCCGGACGCACGGGATCGAGGCGCCGACGGTCGAGGGCTATCTCTTCCCCGACACCTACCAGTTCGTCCGCGGGATGAAGACCGAGGAGATGCTCGGGCGGATGGTGCAGCGCACGCGCAGCAAGCTGAAGCCCGAGATGATCGTCCGCGCGCGGGCGCGCGGGCTCACGAGGCATCAGCTCCTCACGCTCGCCTCGATCGTGGAGCGCGAGGCGGTGGTGCGCGAAGAGCAGAAGCTCATCGCCGCCGTCTTCTGGAACCGGCTGCAGATCGACATGCCGTTGCAGGCGGATCCGACCGTGCAATACGCCGTCGGCAAGGAGCGGCGCGCGTTGACGCGCGCCGACCTCCAGACCGATCACCCGTTCAACACGTACCGCCACCCGGGTCTGCCGCCGGGACCGATCGCCAGCCCGGGCCTCGGTGCGATCGAGGCGACGCTCGATCCCGCGCCGGTGAAGTACCTCTACTTCGTCGCGGTCTCCGCCGACGGGCGGCAGCACCATTTTTCGAACACCGCCGAGGAGCACAACGCCGCCGTCGCGCGCTATCGCCTGAGCCGAAACCGCTAGGCGCGTGCTATAAACGCCGGAAATGGCGCGGACGACAACGCTCCCGGCGAACGTCGCACGCGTGTCTCCGCTTCCGGTCGTTCCGCTGCTCTATCGCCTGCTCCGCGATCCGCTTCGCCGGGTGCTCGAGCGGCTCTTCGACTTCCGGGTGGAAGGCCTCGAGCATCTACCGTCCGCGGGGCCGGTGCTCGTCGCGGCCAATCATCACAACTATCTCGACGGCGTCGTGCTCGCGGCGGCCGCGACCCGGCCGATCGCGTTTCTCGTCATGCCGCGCGTCTGGCGCGCCACGCCGTTGCATCCGATGCTCCATCGCCACATCGGCTCGATCCCGCTGAACCTCTCGCGCCCCGACGTCGGGGCGCTCCGCCGCGCGATCGGCGCGCTCGGTGACGGCCACGCGGTCGGCATCTTTCCCGAAGGACCGTTCAGCGTGCGCGGGCGTCTCGAGGCGGGGCTCCCGGGTGTCGGTCTCCTCGCGCTGAGATCCGGCGCGCCGGTCGTCCCCGTGGGCATCCGCGGGACCTACGCGGCGCTCGTCGGTCGTCGCGGCTACGTCCCGCGTCGGCATCCGCTGGCCGTGCGCTTCGGCGCGCCGCGACGATTCGCGCGCGCGGACGGCCGGGCCGCGCGGCTCGCGACCACGCAGCGGATCATGGACGACATCGCCGCGCTCCTATGCTGAAGAAGACGTGGGGCGGCCGCTTCAGGGGTGGCGCCGATCCCGCGGCGGAGAAGTTCACCGGCTCGCTCGCGTTCGATCGGCGGCTCTGGCCGCAGGACATCGCCGGCAGCATGGCGTGGGCGCGCGCGCTCGCGCGCGCGGGCGTGATCACGGACGCCGAGCGCGACACGATCCTCGACGGCCTCGCGCGGGTCCGGCACGAGCTGGAGACGGGCGCGTTCACGTTCCGCCCCGAGCTCGAGGACATCCACACGAACATCGAGCGTCGGCTGATCGAGCTCGCGGGCCCGGTCGGCGGCAAGCTCCACACCGGGCGGTCGCGCAACGACCAGATCGCGCTCGACGAGCGCCTCTATCTCCGCGAGATCCTCGCGGCGACGCGCGAGGGCCTGCGCGAGACGCAGCACGTGCTGGTCGACCGCGCCGCCGAGAGCCTCGACGTGGCGATGCCCGGCTACACGCACCTGCAGCGCGCGCAGCCGGTGCTGCTCGCGCATCACCTGCTCGCGTACGTCTTCATGCTCGAGCGCGACCGCGAGCGCCTGAGCGACTGCGCCCGGCGCGCGGACGTCATGCCGCTCGGCGCGGCCGCGCTGGCCGGCACCGCGTTTCCCATCGACCGCGACATGCTCGCGCGCGATCTCGGCTTCCACTCCGTCAGCGCCAACAGCCTCGACGCGGTGAGTGACCGCGACCACGTGATCGAGTTCCTCGCGGGGGCGGCCGTCATCGGCATGCATTGCTCGCGGCTCGCGGGCGACCTCACGCTGTGGGCGACGTCGGAGTTCGGCTTCGTGGAGTTCGCCGACGCGTTCGCGACGGGGTCGTCGATCATGCCGCAGAAGAAGAACCCGGACGTGGCGGAGCTGATCCGGGGCAAGAGCGGCCGGCTCTACGGCAACCTCGTCGCCGTGCTCACCACCATGAAGGGCCTGCCGCTCACCTACAACTCGGACATGCAGGAAGACAAGGAGCCGTGGTTCGACTCCGTCGACACGCTCGAGGCGATCCTCACCGTGGCGCCGCCGATGCTGGCGAGCCTCACGTTCCGCGCCGAGCGCATGCGGCGCGCGGCCGGCGAGCATTACGCGACCGCGACCGATCTGGCGGACTACCTCGTGAGGAAGAACGTCCCGTTCCGCGAGGCCCACGAGATCGTCGGTCGCGTCGTGCGCCACGCGATCGAGAGCACGAAGGAGCTCGAGGCGCTGTCGCTCGAGGAGCTGCGCCGGTTCTCGCCGCTCATCGAGGCGGACGTCCATGAGGCACTCAGCGTCGAGGCCTCGCTCGCGGCGCGCAACGTCGCCGGCGGCACGGCGCCCGAGGCGGTGCGCCGCGCGCTCGCCGACGCGCGCCGTCTCGTCGGCGACGGGGCGTGAAGCTCGCGCTCTGGCTCGTGCTCTGGGCCCTCGCGGCGTGCGGCCGCGTCGGCGTGCCGCTGCCGCCGGAGCGCGTGGCGCCCGCGCCTGTCGGCGATCTCACCGGCGCGGTCGTCGATCGCGGGATCGAGCTTTCGTGGACGATCCCGACGCGGCGCGCCGACAACGTGCGCCTGCGCGACCTGGCGCTCCTGCACGTCTTCCGCACCGACGACGACGGCACCGGCGATCCGAAGCCGGCGCTGGCGACGGACGGCCGCATCGCCGGCTATGCCGAGATCGCGGCGATCCGCGCCGGCGATCCCGCGCCGGCGGTCATCGCCGGCGAGAAGCTCACGTTCGTCGACACCACCGCGACGAGCACGGGCCGGCGCTACAGCTACGTCGTGCTCGCCGAGGACGCGCGCCGGCACGTCAGCGCGCCCTCCGCGCGCCTGACGGTCACGCGAATCACGCCGCCGGCGGCGCCCACCGCGGTTCGCGCGACACCGGGCGACCGCGAGGTGCGTCTGAGCTGGGACGCGGCGCCGCGGCTCGTCGACGGGACGACCGCGAGCGATCGCTTCGTGTACCAGATCCTGCGCGCGCCGGGGCCGGACGCGCCGTCGGACGTCATCACGCAGACCGCGCCCGGCGCCACGAGCTTCGTCGACCGTGGCGTGGAGAACGATCGTCCGCACGTGTACGGCGTGCGCGCGCTGCGCAGCACGCGAGGCGCGACCGCGCGCAGTGAGATCTCGGAGCGCGTCACCGGGATGGCGGTCGACACCACCCCGCCGGCGCCGCCGACCGAGCTCGTGGCGATTCCCTCCGCGGGCACCGTCCGCCTCGCCTGGATGGGCAGCGCCGATGCCGACGTGAGCCGCTACATCGTGTATCGCGGCCGCGACGACGGCCCCTTCGAGCGTGTGGGCTCGACTGCCGCCCCGGGCACCACGTTCACCGACCGCGACGTGCCCGCGGGACGGTGGCGCTACGCCGTCACCGCGCAGGACACCTCGTCACGCGCCAACGAGAGCCGCCGGTCCGCCGAGGCCGTGGTCGTGGTTCCATGACGTATAATTGCCGAAATTCCTTCGGGGAGACGAGGCCATGAAGGCGACTTTCCAGGGCTCGATCGTCGCGATGGTGACCCCCTTCCGCAACGGCAAGATCGACGAGCCCAAGGTGAAGGAGCTCGTCGAGCTCCACGCCAGCCACGGCACGGACGCCATCGTCCCGTGCGGCACGACGGGCGAGTCGCCGACGCTCAGCCACGACGAGCACCACCACATGGTGGAGCTCACGATCGCGGCCGCGGCGGGCCGGATCCCGATCATCGCGGGCACGGGCTCGAACTCCACGGCCGAGGCGATCGCGCTCACGAAGCACGCGGAGAGGGCGGGCGCGAAGGGCGCGCTCGTCGTCAACCCGTACTACAACAAGCCGACGCAGGAAGGCCTCTACCGCCACTTCCGCGCGGTGGCCGAGGCGACGTCGCTGCCCGTCATCGTGTACAACATCCAGGGCCGGACCGCGGTGAACATCGAGACGCCGACCATGGAGCGGCTCGCGCGCGACTGCGCGAACATCGTCGGCGTGAAGGAAGCCTCGGGCTCGCTCGACCAGATGAGCCAGGTGATCCTCGCGTGCGGCCCCGACTTCAGAGTGCTGTCGGGGGACGACAACGTCACGCTCCCGCTGCTCGCGATCGGCGGGCGCGGCGTCATCTCCGTCATCGCGAACATCGTTCCGCGCGAGACGTCGGAGATGGTGCACGCGGCGCTCGACGGCGACTGGAAGCGCGCGCGCGACCAGCATTACAAGCTGTTCCCGCTCGCCCGCGCGGCGTTCCTCGAGACGAATCCGATCCCGATCAAGGAAGCGATGGCGATGGCCGGCATGATCGAGCCCGAGTTCCGGCTGCCGATGTGCCGCATGGGCGACGCCAACCGCGAGAAGCTGCGCGCCATCCTCACGAGCTACGGTCTCGTGAAGAAGTAGTCCCATGACCGATGTCGTCGTCGCCGGCGCCGCGGGCCGGATGGGCGCGCGCATCGTGGCGTGCCTGCAGGGCGACGCCGACCTCAAGGTCGCCGCCGCGCTGGAGGCCGTCGGTCACGCGGCCCTCGGCGCCGATGCGGGCGAGACCGCCGGCATCGGGAAGCTGGGCGTGTCCATCACGAGCGATCCCCGCGCCGTCATCACGAAGGACCGCGTCCTCATCGAGTTCTCCGTGCCCGAGGCGACGCTCGCGCACCTGGAGCTGGTGGCGGAGGTGGGCGCGCGCGCGGTGATCGGCACGACGGGGTTCACGCCGGCGCAGCGCGAGCACATCGCCGAGCTCGGCCGGCGGGCGGCGATCATGATGGCCCCGAACATGTCGGTGGCCGTCACCGTCGCGTACCAGGCGCTGGCGCTCGTCGCGCGGGCGCTCGGCGACGACTACGACGTCGAGATCACGGAAATCCACCATCGGTTCAAGAAGGACGCGCCGAGCGGGACCGCGCTCCGCATGGCCGAGGTCGTGGCCGAAGCGCTCGGGCGCGACCTCGGCAAGGTCGGCGTGTACGGGCGCCAGGGCATGACCGGCGAGCGCACCTCGAAGGAGATCGGCGTGATGTCGCTGCGGTCGGGCGACGTCGTCGGCGAGCACACCGTCTCGTTCGGCACCCTCGGCGAGCGCCTCGAGCTCACGCATCGCGCGCACAGCCGCGACACCTTCGCCCGCGGCGCCCTGCGCGCCGCCCGCTGGATCACGGGACGCGGCCCCGGCCTCTATTCGATGCAGGACGTGCTCGGCCTCTGATCGCTGGCGGTGGACAAGCTCACGCTCGACGACGTGCGGTTCTTTGGCCGCCATGGGGTGACGAAGGCCGAGGAGTCCGTGGGGGCGTGGTTCTCGGTGGACGTCGTCCTCAGCGCCGATCTCACGGCCGCCGCCATCTCCGACGATCTCGGCGCCGCGATCGATTACGGCGCGGTGGCGAAGCGCGTGGTCGAGATCGGCACGGGCCCGCGCGTGAACCTGATCGAGCGCCTGGCCGGGATGATCGCCGAGTCGCTGCTGCGCGAGTTCCCGGCGCGCGAGGTGCGCGTCCGCGTGCGCAAGATGACGGCCCCGCTCGACGGGCTCGTGGGCACGCCGGGCGTGGAGCTGACACGGAGGCGGTAGTGGACCGCGTCTATCTCGGGCTCGGATCGAACGTCGGCGACCGCGTCGCCATGCTGCGCGCGGCGATCCATCGCCTGCGCGAGAACGACGAGATCCGCGTGGTCTCGGTGTCGCGCCTCTACGAGACCGAGCCGTGGGAGACCGAGACGGGGCGCACGAGCGGCGAGCGCACGTGGCATCTCAACTGTGCGATCGCCGTGGAGACCGAGCTCACGCCGCGCGCGCTCCTCGACCGGCTGCACGCGGTCGAAGACGCGCTCGGACGCGCGCGGCCCGGCGGCACGCCGGAAGCGCAGCGCTTCAGCCCGCGCACCGTCGACATCGACATCCTGTTCTACGGCGACCGCGTGATCAGCGTTCCCGACGAGCTCCACGTCCCGCACCTGCTCCTGCACGAGCGCGCGTTCGTGCTACGCCCGCTCTCGGAGATCGCGCCCGATCTGCGGCATCCGACGGTGTATCGCACCGTGCGCGAGATGCTCGCCGAGGTGGAGGACGACCACGTGGTGGAGGCGGCCGACTATCGCGAGGAGTGGCTGCGCGACTGATGGGCGCCGACTCCGACTTCGAACGCGACGCGCTGGCCCATCTCGATGCGCTCTACAACTTTGCCCTGTACCTCACGCGCAGCACGGCCGAGGCCGACGACCTGGTCCAGGAGACGTACCTCCGCGCGTTCCGGTTCTCCCACCGGTTCCAGCCGGGAACCCACCTCCGGGCGTGGCTGTTTCAGATCCTGAGGAACACGTTCTTCACGTTCTACCGCATCCGCGACCGCGAGGCCGCGGTGGCCGAGGACGGCGTCCCGGACTGGGACGTGCCCATGTTCCACGACGCGCCCGACGAAGACGGTGTGGCCACCGAGACGCACACGGATCTCGAGCGGGCGATGCGAAGACTGCCGGAGGACTTCCGGACGGTGCTGCTGCTGGCTGAGGTCGAAGGCCTGCCGCTCGAAGAGGTCGCCCGGGTGATGTCCTGCCCGGTCGGCACCGTCAAGTCGAGGATCTTCCGAGGCGAAGAAGCAGCTTGCGCACACTGCTGGGCGACTACGACACGAAATGACCGGACGGTACGACGACCTTTCGGACGAAGAGCTCGGCCGGCGCCTGGCGTCGGAGCTGCCGCGGCACGCCGCACCGCCGCACCTGGCGCGCGCCATCCGTGCCGCCATTCCCGCGCGTACGCCGCGGCTGCCGTGGCTCGTGCCGACGCTGGCGGCGGCCGCGACCGCCCTGGTTCTCATCCTGTTCTTCGTCCCGGTGCTCCCGCGGCTCGTACCGGCCGATCCCACGGAGCGGCTGGTGCGCGCGGTGGTGAGCGAGCACACGCGCGTGGTCATGTGGGGCGCGCGGCGCGGCGAGGTTGCGCCCGCGACGCTGCCGGAGCTGTCGCGCGAGACGGGCGTTTCGATGACCCGCACGTTCATCGGTGACGACCAGCTCACGCTCGTGGCCGCCGAGCCCATCTACGTCGACCGCCGGCGCGGCATCGCGATCCACTACCGCGACACGGACGGACATCTCGTGAGCTACGTCGCCGTGCCCGCCACCGGTGTCGCCGTACCCGATCGCCAGCGCGTGCAGGTCGATCGCTGGCGCCCCGCGCTCGTCCGCGACAGCGGCTTCGCCGCGTGGCTGTGGCGGCAAGGCGACGTCGCCTGCCTGATCGTCTCCGACCGCGTCTCCGACGCGGAGATGGAGACGTTCAAGGAGTACTTCAAGCGCCTGCGCGTCGCCACGGAGCCTCTTTCCGCGTACTGAACGCGTCTGCGTGAGGGCGCGGCTGAGGTTTCGGCGACACGCCATGGGTCTCGCTGATCCGGCGCCCGCCTGCGGGACGAAGAGGTCAGTGACGAGAGACCCGGGGTGTTGATCCTGCGCCTACGGCCACGCTTCGGAGCGACGAAAGTATTCGACGCCGACGGCTCCGAGCGGGCGTCATTCGTCCGGAAGGCATCCCGCGCGGCCTGCGGTTCGCAATGCGCCGAGACGGGGCCGCGGTTTGGGTCTCCGACACCCCGTTCTATTGGTGGCAGCCGCTGACGGGCACGGTCGGCGAGCAGCGAAAACTCGTCGGCTTGGTCGGCCCGACGACGAGGTTCTGGGGCTTCAAGGTCGAGCCGGGCCGGGACACGCCCGACTTGCTGGCGGCCGTCGCCTTCATGCATTGGAAGTGGTGGCGATGGTAGCTGCCGCCGCCCAACAACACCGTTGGACGTCATGAAGGACAGCTCACGCGTATGATGCGTTGTCGCATGAGACGGGCGGCTCACTGAGCCGCACGGCCGTCATTCCACGCGCGAGGTGATCCGATGACAGACACGAAGTCCGATCGCACTCATCTCGTCGTCGGAGGGTTTCCGCCCGGATCGAGCGCGGGGCACGACCATGACTACGCCCGCCTCCGGCTCCTCGGCCTGTTGGCAAGGCAGGATGCCCCGACATCTGTCGCCAACGACTTCGCGGACGTCGCGAAGTGGTTGCCGCTCAGTCGGTTGCTGATCACGTACGTGGCGGGTCCGTATCCCGATGCCGAGCAGTGCCGCCTGATCAAGAGTTGGCTGGAAGCCGGCGGGCGCTGGTTGGCTTTGCACGGCACCAGCGGCGGGCGGGCTGAACGTGTCGAAGGCTCACGACAACGCCGCACGGTCAAGACCGAGCACCACGCGCTCCTCGGAAGCTACTTCCTCACGCATCCTCCGATCCAGAAGATTCGGGTGGACGTGGAACGAAGCGATTCGCCGCTGACGCGCGGGCTCGGCACCTCGTTCGACGTCGAGGACGAACCCTACTTCATCGAGCTTCAGGATCCGGGCTCGACGCGAGTTCTGTTGACCTCCGACTACGGACCCGGGGCGACCTCACCAGCCATCGGCCCGCTGTACGAGAAGGACACGTCGCGTCGACCCGACGGCAAGACGCGCGTCCTTGGGTACACGCGTGACGTCGGCCGCGGCGGCGTCGCGTACTTCACGCTCGGCCACTGCCACAATCCGGCGATTCGCTCGGCGCGGGCCATCGATCCCACGGACACGACGCCCCTCACGTTTCGCGGCTCGTGGGAGACCGAGGCGTTCGTCACGCTGCTGCGGAACGCGATCGCGTGGGGCGTGGAGAGGTAAATCGCCCGTTGCGAGCTCTCCTTGCCGTTGGGCTGCGGCCTCGCAGATCAGCGCCGGAACGGGTTCTGTGAGCACCTGAGGCTTCTGGGAGTGGGATGGGCGCATTGAGCCGCTTCTCGCTAACGGACTTTCTCGTCTATCTCTTCCCGGGGATCGTGACGGGAGTCGGCGTCTACGTCCTCGTGCTGGGGACTCCTCTCAACAGGCTGTTCGTCACCTTCAAGGTCGACCTCTGGAGCGGCCTCGTTCTCCTGGCTGCTGCCTACGTGCTCGGTGTACTCGTATCCGGCCTGTCGGGGCCCCTCGCCGAACGGCTACAACAGTTGCTTGCCCTCGGCGACCCTCGCCGCGAGATCTTTCCCCAGGGGTGCGATGAACAAGTTGGTCTGGCGGTCACGTCCACGTACGGCCCGGCTACCGTCGATGGCGAAAGTCGCTTCTATCTGTGTCGCACCATGGTCCGTGAGCACATGCCAGTGACTGCGCGCGAGATACAACGACAGAATGACCTCATGAGGTTTCGGCAAAATCTCGTGGGGGCGGCCGTGGTATGGCTCTGCACCGGTCTGACCTGGAGTTCCCATGCGGCGCAGGCGTTTTCAAGGACCGCTGGAGTCGCGGCGGCTCTGGTCTGCGTAGGAACCACGACAGCCCTGCTCGTGTCTCTCGCGCGGCGCACACACCGCAACCGCGTCCGCGAGGTTCGTGAGGTCTACGCGGCATTTCTGGCAGGCCATGCCACCGGCAGATTCGCAAAGCGGGGCCCCGGTGGTACGTCCAACGAGCGCCGATATGGAAAATGAGCGGCCGATGAGCCTCGCGCACGCGATGCGCCTCACCGGTTCCACTCGTTCGTCGGCCCGCGGGTTCGTGCGCGACCCGTGCCGTAACCCGCGGTACAGCCCCCGAGAGGTCGTCGACCAGTTGATCGCCTACTTCCCCGACTTCGTGTGTCGCGCCATCTGAAGGGAGGTCTCGATGCCGCGTGTGAATCCCGTCGCCCTCTCCGTCCTCGTCGTCGCGTCGGTCCTCGCCGCGGTCGCGAGCCCGGCGTCCGCCCAGCCGGTCACGGCCTACGAAGGCGCGCGGGTCATCGTCGGCGACGGGCGCATGATCGAGAACGCGACCGTGGTCGTCGACGGCGCGAAGATCGCGCTGGCGGGCGCGGCCGCGGACGTACGCGTGCCTGCCGGCGCAACGCGCGTGAGCCTCGCGGGCAAGACCGTGATGCCGATGGTCATCGACACGCCCGTGCACCTGAGCAACACCCGCGACGGGCTCGTCCGCGATCTGAAGATGCGCGCCTACCACGGCGTGAGCGCGGTTCTCAGCCTCGGCACGGACCAGTACGAGATGCTCGGCCTGCGCGGCCAGACGATCCCGGGCGCCGCGCGGTTCCTCAGCGCCGGGCGCGGGATCACGACGCCCGAGCCCGGGCGCACGACCGCGCCGTACTGGGTCACGAACGAGGCGGAAGGCCGCAAGGCGGTGGAGGAAGCGGCGTCGCACACGGTCGACGTCGTCAAGATCTGGGTCGACACGCGGGACGGCAAGTTCAAGAAGCTGACGCCCGAGATCTTCGGGGCGATCATCGACGAGGCGCACACGCGCGGGCTCCGCGTCACCGCGCACATCTTCGACCTCGCCGACGCGAAGCACCTGATGCGCGCGGGGCTCGACGCGTTCGCGCACGGGGTGCGCGACAAGGACGTCGACGACGAGCTGATCGCGATGTTCAAGGAGCGTCCGAGCCTGGTCCTCACCCCCAACCTCCCGGATCGCGGCGTGAAGGTGGATCTGAGCTGGCTCAGGCCGAGCATGTCCGCGGAGGACTTCGCGAAGCTCGAGGCGGCGAACACCGACCGGCCCATCGCGCAGCTCTTCCACGGCATCCAGGCGCGCAACCTCGCGAAGCTGAACGCGGCCGGCGTCCGCATCACGCTGGGCACCGACGGCAACCGTCCGTGGGCTCCGCACGAGGAGATGCTGGACATGGTGCTCGCCGGGATGACGCCGATGCAGGTGATCGTGGCGGCGACGCGCAACTCCGCCGAGTTCCTGCGCCTGGCCGACACCGGCACGCTGGAAGCGGGCAAGAGCGCCGACTTCCTCGTGCTCGACGCGAACCCGCTGGACGACATCACCAACACGCGCCGGATGTCGTCGGTGATCCTGCGGGGCGCTGCCGTGGACCGCTCTCAGCCGCCGCGCTGACGGCCGGCGTCGACGTCCCGCGCACTTTCCTCTGAGTTACGTCTCGTTCGCGACGATCTGATCCGGCGACTGGCGGCGGCGGAGCGGACGCAGGGTGCCGTCGGGCTCGAGCATCACTTCCGGCGCCTGCGGGTAGGAGTTGTAGTTGATCATCGCCATGCCCGCGCAATACGCGCCGGCGCCGCCGACGATCACCAGGTCGCCGATCGCCGGCTCGGGCACCGCGCGCGGCCCCAGCGCTTCGGGATCGCCCGGCGCGGGCGTCAGGATGTCGCCGGACTCACAGCACGGCCCCACGAACACCACGTCGACCGTCGGCCGCCCGGTGGCGAGGACGTCGATCGGATGCTGCGCGCCGTACATCGCGGGCCGCGCGATCTCCGGCATGCCGGTGTCGAGCTTCGCGAAGCGGTAGCCGTCGCGCCCGGTGTCGACGACATCGACGCACGTCGCGACCACGGCGCCCGACTCCGCGACCAGCAGCGTGCCGGGCTCGAGCTCGAGATCGAGCGCGCGGCCGTCACGCGCGCGGAACGCTTCGAGCTCCGAGCGCACGTGCCAGGCGACTTCCTCGAGGTTGACCGAGTCCTCGTGGGGCATGCGCCCGACCTTCAACCCGCCGCCGAGGTTCACGGTCTTCACGTCCGGGAGCCGGGCCGCGATGTCGAGCGTCATCCGCGTCACGCGCTTCCAGATCTCCGGGTCGGTCCCGGAGCCGATGTGGGAGTGCAGCGTGCGGATCACGAGCCCGTAGCGCGCCGCGAGGGCCTTCACCTGGTCCAGGTACTCGTGCCAGATCCCGAAGCTCGCCGCGGGGCCGCCGGTGTTCGTGCGCTTCGTCGACCCGCTGCCGAGGCCGGGGTTGATCCGCACGGCGATGGCGTGGCCCGGCGCCGCCTGGCCGAAGAGCTCGAGCTGATGCAGCGAGCACGCGTTGAGCAGCACGCCGCGCGAGACGTGCTCCTTCACGCGCCGTGACGGCATCTGCGACGTGAGCTGGACCTGCGCGGGCGCGAAGCCGGCCGCGAGCGCGCGCTCCACCTCCCAGTCGCTCGAGGCGTCGATGTGAAGCCCCAGGTCGCGGAAGAGCGCGAGGATGCCGCGGCTCGGGTTCGCCTTCATGGCGTACCGGAGCGTGAAGCCGTACGGCGCGGCGAACGCGAGCGCGCGCCGCGCCGTCGCTTCCAGGCGCGCGCGATCGTAGACGTAGCAGGGCGTGCCGAAGCGCTCGCGGACCTCGGCGGCTTTCTCGGCACTCAGGAACGGCGCGTGGCGCGTGCTCACGCGTCGAGCATACTCGATAACGCGACACCCATGACGAACGTCGCGGCGAGCAGGACCTCCGTGTCGCCGAAGTTGTGCTCGAAGAGCCCGGCCACGAGGAACCCGGCGATCGCCGCGATCCCGCCCGTCACGAGCGCGTGCCCGCCGGCGTCCTCCGGCAGCCGCCGGGCGGCGCGCGCCGCGTGGAGGAAGAAGGCCGCGAAGATCGACAGCCAGGCCACGAAGCCGATGATCCCGCGCTCCACCAGGATCTGGAGCGGCGTGTTGTGCACGTGCCCGCGATACTTGTTGAAGACTTCGGGCGCCGCGTAGCTCGGGTAGACGCGCTTGACCTGGCCCGGCCCGACGCCGGTGACGAGGTGATCGCGCGCCATCGCCACGCCGCTGCGCCACATGAGCACGCGCTCGGACGACGTGGGATCTCTCGGGTCGGCGATGCTGCGCACCCGCGTCCGCACACCGGGCAGCAGCAGCAGCACGACCGTCAGCGCGACGAGCCCGCCGAACAGCAGACGCTGACCGTGCCGCAGCGAGCCGCCCAGCACGGCGACGCCGGCCACGAAGCCGAGCCACGCGCCGCGCACGTACGTGAGCGCGAAGCCGGCGAGATCGACGAGCCAGACGACGGGCGCCCAGCGCGGCCTGCCGCGACCCGCCACGACCAGAGGCAGCGCCGCGAGCAGCGCGATGTTGAGGACGCCGGCCAGTGTCATGTAGATGCTGAAGAAGCCGCGCGCGCGGTGGCACTTCGTGCCGAGCTTCGCGAGCCACGGCGTGAGCGGCAGCCACGGCGCGGCGTCGGCGAGTCTCGCGACGGTTCCCGGCCACGCCGCGCACCCGAGCACCTGCGCGATGCCGGCGACCGACGCGACGGCGAGCACGCCGAGCAGCGCGAGCATCGCCCGGCGCGCCTCGGCGGCATCGCGCACGGCATCACGCACGACCCAGACGCTGGCGAGGAGCACCACCGTCCGCGCGGACACCAGGCTCTCGAGGGGACGCGCGGAGAGGAGCGCCGCGGCGACGCTGGCGGCGGCGAACACGCCGATCGGCCACGCGAGCGGCCACCCGGCGCGTGCCTGCCCGCGCGCGAGCCGCCACCCCCATCGAATCGCGAGCGCCGCCAGCGCGAGCTCCGCGACGCTGATCGAGAGACCGAGGCCGGCGATGTAGGCGCCGAGGAGTACCCGGCGGAGCCGCTCCGCGGCGCTAGTAGGCGTTGGTAAAGCCCCGGTAGAGCGTCTGGACGAGAATCTTCACGTCGAGCGCCAGCGACCAGCGCTCGATGTAGTAGAGGTCGTACTCGATGCGCTTCTCCAGCGAGGTGTCGCCGCGCCAGCCGTTGACCTGCGCCCACCCGGTCATGCCGGCTTTCACCGTGTGACGGAGCATGTAGCCCGGGATCCGGCGGCGGAAGTCCTCGACGAACACGGGCCGCTCGGGCCTCGGCCCGACGAGGCTCATCTCGCCGCGCAGCACGTTGAGGAGCTGCGGCAGCTCGTCGAGGTTGAAGCGCCGCAGCACCGTCCCCACCGCCGTGCGGCGATCGTCGTCGGGCCGCGCCCACACCGGTCCGGTCGCGGCCTCGGCGTCCACGCGCATCGTGCGGAACTTGAGGAGCTCGAAGCGGCGGCCGTCGAGGCCCATGCGCTCCTGTCGCAGCAGCACGGGGCCGGGCGACGTGAGCCGGATCGCCGCCGCGATCGCGAGCATCGCGGGCGTGGCGACCACGAGGCACGCACCCCCGATCAGCAGATCGAACCCGCGCTTGAGCACGCGGTTCCAGCCGTAGAGCGGCGACTCGCGGAGGTGGATGAACGGGATCGCCTCGAACTCCTCGATGCCGCCGCGCAGCGACGCCAGCCCGTAGACGTCGGGCACGAAGTGGATCGTCACCGGATCGTCGCCGATGTCGTCGAGGATCGCGGGAAGCCGCCCCTGCTCCGTGTGCGGCAGCGCCACGAACACGACGTCGACGGGATGCCGGTCCAGCGTCGCCCGCACGTCCTCGTAGCCGCCGTCGGCCTCGCGTTTGTCGCCGAGCACCCCGACCACCTGGATGCCGAGGTCCACGCGGCGCTTGAGCATCGCGACCACGTCGGCCGCCGGCCGGCCGCCGCCGACGACGATCGCGCGCCGGACCTTGTAGCCGCGACGGCGCGCCGCGCGAAGCGCCTCGCGGAAGCCCGCGCGCAGCAGGCTCGCGGCCACGATCGACAGCCCCCAGAAGTAGACGATGGTGACCCGCGAGTACTCGTAGTCGTGGAAGGCGAACTGCATCACCGCGACGAGCACGAGCACGCCGAGCGTCGAGGCCTTCGCGATGTCCACCCACTCGGACACGTGCGAGCCGATACGGCGCGGCCGGTAGAGATCGAACCAGTGGAACGCGCCGGCCCAGACGATGAGGATCGGCACCACCTGGAGCACGTAGTCGCGCAGCGGCGGGATCTCCGGCGTGCGCAACGGCGGGCCGACGACGTAGAAGCGCAGGCCGTAGGCCGCGAACCACGACGTCGCCACGACGGCGAGGTCGGCCGCGAGCATGAGGTGCTCGAACAGCCGCGAGTGCGCCTTCAGCATCCGACGGCCCCGCCGAGATACGCGGCGATCCGGTCGCGGAACAGCGGCCGGTCGAAGGCCTCCGCCCGCGCGCGCAACGCCTTCGGCTCGAAGCGGTGCGCGTTCGCCTCGAAGGTCGTCATCGCGCCGGCGAGCGCGTCGACGGTTTGCTCGGCGAAGAACACGCCCGTGGGCGGTGCCTCCCCCGCGCGGTCGAGGCCGATCACGGTCTCCGTCGCGCCGCCCGCGCCGTACGCGATCACCGGACGCCCGGCCGCCATCGCCTCGAGCGGAACGATGCCGAAGTCTTCGAGCGACGGGAACAGCACCGCGCGGCAGCGCGCGTAGAGCCCGGCGATCTCGCCATCGCTCCGCCAGCCGAGCATCTCCACGGTCGGCCCGGCGAGCGCGGCGAGCCGGCGTGCCTCGGGGCCGGTGCCGACGACGAGGAGCCGCCGTCGCATCCGCGTCGCCGCGGCGACCGCGAGGTCGACCCGCTTGTACGGCACGAGCGCCGAGACGACGAGGTAGTAGTCGGCGGGGCCCTCGTCCGCGATCGCGTAGCGCGCGACGTCCACCGGCGGGTAGATCACGTCGGCGTCGCGGCTCCACACGCGCCGGATGCGCTCGGCCACGAAGCGCGAGATCGCGGCGACGCGGTCGGGGCGCGTGCTCGTCCGCCGGTCCCACCGGCGCAGCGCCGCGGCGATCGGCGGCATGACGAGTCGCGCGCCGAGCGGCGCCCGCGCGCCGAAGTAGTCGCCGTAGAGATCCCACACGTAGCGCATGGGCGTGAAGCAATAGCAGACGTGCGTCGCCCCGTGCCGCTGGCGCGCCGCCTTCGCCACCGCGTGGCTTGTCGAGACGACGAGGTCGTAGCTCGAGAGGTCGAACGCGCGCAACGCCGCCGGGAAGAACGGCAAATAGTAACGATAGCGCTCGGCCGCACCCGGCAGCCGCTGCACGAACGACGTCACGATGCGGCGGCGCTCGATGATCGGCGAGACGCTGCCCGGCACGTGCAGCAGCGTGAAGAGGTCCGCCCGGGGAAAGAGCTCGCAGAAGACCTCGAGGCACCGCTCGCCACCCCTGACGCCGGTGAGCCAGTCGTGGACCAGCGCGACGCGCAGACCGGGTGTCATCCCTCGGCCTCGCGCACGGCCGTCTGCACCGCGCGAGCCGTCGTCTCCCACGCGAAGAGCTTAGCCCGAGACAGCCCGCGGGCACGCAGGTCCTCGGCGAGCGCGTCCTCGGCGAAGAGCCGCGTCATGGCGGCCGCGAGCGCCGTCGTGTCGAGCGGATCCACGAGCAGGCCGGCGTCGCCGACCGCCTCCGGCATCGAGGACGTCGCGCTGGTGATGACCGGCGTCCCGCACGCCATCGCCTCGAGCGCCGTCATCCCGAAGCCCTCGTGGAGCGACGGCAGCAGCAGCATGCGGGCGCCGCGATAGAGGTCGATCAGCTCGCCCTCCTGCGCGTACGGGGCCCAGTCGACGCGCGCGCCGATGCCCGCGCGGCCGATCCGCGCGCGGAGCTCGTCGACGTTGTGCCGCCGGCCCCATCCGCGCAGCACGAGCCACGGCTCGCCGGGCACCGTCGCGAACGCGTCGACGAGGCGGCCCAGGTTCTTGTGAGGCATCACGTTGCCGACGTAGAGCGCGTAGCGCCGGCCGTCGGGCCTCGGCGCGCCCGGAGCGGCGCTCGGGGTGAAGCGGCGCGCGTCGCAGCCGGGCGCGACCACGCGCAAGCGCTCGCGCGGCACGCGCGGGTAGAAGCGCTCGATGTCCCGCCGCGTGCTCTCCGAGCTCACGATGATCCGGCGCGAGGCGGCGAGGACGGCCGGCACGAAGTGGCGGAAGTAGTGCTGCTGCCGCGGATACTCGTCGGGATAGTGCAGCGGCAGCACGTCGTGGATGACCGTGACTTGCGGCACGCGCGTGGCGAGCAGGCCCTCCGGCATCAGGTTCAGCAGCGCCGAAGGCCGCGCGCGGCGCACGTGCCGGCGCAGCGCCGTCTGGGTCCAGACGAGGCGCGCCAGGTGGCCCGCGGCGCCGCGCTCCGGCCGGATCCGCGCGGAGACGCGGACGACGCGCGCGCGCCGCGCGGTGACGACGTCCGGACACGACGTGAAGACCACGAGGCGCTCGCCGAGCGCGTCGAGGGCGTCGATGAGCTGCAGACCGTACATCCCGAGGCCCGTCGGCCGCTCCCCGACGATGGCCGCGTTCACGCCCAGCTCGGCGCCGTCCCTCACCGCCCGCGCTCGGCGAGCACCTGCGCGTAGATCGCGCGCTGCGCGCGCACGATCCGCTCGTTCGTGTAGAGACGCTCGACCCGCGCGCGGCCACGCTCCACGGCGCGCTTGCGGAGCGCGGGATCGTCGAAGAGCGCCGCGAGCTGTGCCCGGAGGCCGGCCGCGTCGCCTTCGGGAAACACGAGGCCGGCCTCGCCGATCACCTCGGGGATCGCGCCGGACGACGAGCCGACGACCGGCACGCCGGCCGCCATCGCCTCGATGAGCACGTGGCCGAACTGCTCGGCCCACGACGCGGTCGTGCGCGACGGCAGCACGAGCGCGTCCATGCAGGCGAGATAGTCGGGCACGGCGGCCTCGGGCACGGCGCCGGTGAACGTCGCCTTGCCGGCCGGCCACGTCGACGTCCGCGCCTCGAGGCCGGCGCGCGCGACGCCGTCGCCGATCACGAGCAGCCGCGCGTCGAACCGCTCGATCGCCTCGACGAGAATGTCCACGCCCTTCTCGGGCACGAGACGGCCGATGAAGCCGACGATGGGCGGCCCGAGCGAGCGCAGCGCGCTGTGGACCTGGCCGCCCGTGGTGATCGTGTGGTTCGCGCGGGCACGCGCCGCGTGGCCGCCGGCATAGCGCGCGACGTCGATGCCGAGCTGCGGCAGCACGGTGATGTGCGGGTCCGGCACCCCGCGGCGGAGCATGCGCGCGCGGGCGCCTTCGTTGCCCGCGATCACGTGGGCGACGCGGCGCAGGACGTAGCGCTCGATCGCCCGCGAGATCAACCGCCGCGGCCCTTCGAGGTTCTCCCAGGTGAACAGCACGACCGGCGCGCCCGCGGCCGCCCGGACGAGCTGGAGCGCGGCGAGGCTCCACGGCTCGACCTCGGCGTGCACGACGTCCGCACGGGCGCGGCGCAGCGGAGCGCAGTCGAGGTACCGATAGGCGCCGATGCGGCCGCTGCGCGCGATGCGCGAGACGACGACGTCGTAGGGGAACCGCATGTGCGGCAGGCGGACGGTCGCCGTCTCCGTCTCCCAGTTCTCCGGGATCAGCACGGTCAGCTCGATGTCGTCGAGCGCGCCGAGCATGCGGAGCTTGTCGTGGTGGACGGCGACGACGTACGTGTGCGAGACGACCCACACCTTCATGCGGACCGCCCCGCGGGGACGAGCGCGGCGAGCGCGGCCCGCGCCTCGGCCGGAGCGAGCGCCGCGAGCGCGCCGGCATACACGGCCGTTCCCACGCCCAGACCCGCGAGCAGCGTCGGCGCCGCGGCGTCGCCTCCAAGCCCGCGCGCGAGCCACGCCGCGCCGCCCGCGACGATCCCGGCCCCGATCACCGCCATGGTGGACCGCGCGAACAGCACGTCCGCGAGCGCCCCGGCGCGGCCGCGCAATCCGAGCAGCATCACGACGACCAGCACGACGCCGGACACCGACGACGCGAGCGCCAGCCCGCGCAGACCGAGGGCCGTCGTGAGCAGCGGCATGAGCGCGAGGTTCACCGCGATGCCGGCCCCCACGGTTCCGGCCAGCGCCCACAGCGCGTGCAGCGCCTGGTACGCGCGAAAGAGGATCTGCGCGACCGCCATCGCGACCACGCTCGGCGCGTACCACGCGATGGCCGTGGCGGTCATGCTCGTCGACACCGCCGTGAACGCGCCGCGCTCCAGCAGCACCTGCGTCAGCGGCTCCGCGAGCGCGAGCGCCAGCGCCGCGACGGGGACCGCGAAGACGATCGTGATGCGCAGCGCCCGGCTCGTCAGCGCCTCCACCGCACCGCGATCACCACGGACGGCGTGGTCAGCCAGGCTCGGCAGCAGCATCGCGGTGGCGTTGACGACGAACAGCCTGAGCGGGAAATGCAGGAGCCGGTAGCCGAACGTCAGCGCGGCGAGGCTGCCCTCCGGCAGGCGGGCGGCGAGCGCGCGCTCGACCGTCACGTTCACCGCGGCGGCCGCGGAGAGCAACACGACCGGCACGGCGAGCGCCCCGAGGCGTCCGAGCGACACCCCGCCATCGCCCGCCTGCCGCGTGAACGGCTCTCGATCGAGCGCTCCGATGCGGTAGAGCAGCGCGCCCAGCCCCAGCGCGAACAGCAGCGCGCCGACGTTCATCCCCAGCGGCACCGCGACGGCACCGCGCGCCGCCCCGAGCGTGAGCACGCCGACGAGCGCGCCGCCGTACCAGGCGAGCTGACGCAGGCTCGGCGCGACGAACCGGCCGTGCGCCTGCAGCGCGGCGGCGAAGAGCCCCGCCATCGGCAGGGCGAAGAGCAGCGGCGCGAACGCCTGCAGCACGGCCACGCCTCGTGCGCCGAGCGCGGGCGCGAGGGTCGTGACGAGGACCGGCGCGGCGAGCGCGAGGAGCAGCGCGCCCGCGCCCGTGACGATGCCGACCGCCGCGATGGTGCGCCGCAGCAGCACCGGCGCTCGCTCGGCGCTGGTCGTACGCGCCGCCACGTACAGCGGCACGAACAGCGTCGAGATCCAGCTCACGACCTCCGCGCTCAGCGTGACGAAGAGCGTGAGCGCGAACGCCAGCGCGTCCGCCTCGCGGCCCGTGCCGAAGCGGGCCGCCGCAGCGATCTCGAATCCGAGAGCGACGAAGTGGCCGGCGAGCGTGACGCCGACGACCGTGAGAAAGGTGGCGCGAAATGCCATGCAGCGACCGCGGTATCGTACCACCATGGCGGGCGAGGCCGAGCGTTACCGGCGCTACACGTCGACCACCGTCTTCCCCGACGGCGGCGACCCGCGCGCGGCGCTCGCCTGGAGCCAGCGGTACTTCACGGCGCACATCGCGCCGTGGCTGCCCGCCGACCACGGCGCGGCGATCGCCGAGATCGGCTGCGGGTGGGGCCGCTACCTCGTGGCACTCGCGGCCGCCGGGTACACGCGATGCGAGGGCGTGGACGTGAGCGAGGAGCAGGTCGCGTACGCGCGCGAGCGGCTGACGCTGACCAACGTCACGCGGGACGACGCCACCCGCTGGCTCGAGACCCGCCGCGAGCGCTTCGACTGCATCCTGGCGCTCGACGTGCTCGAGCATCTCGACACCGACGCGCTGGTCGCCGTCGTCCGCGCCGCGCGGGATGCGCTGCGTCCGGGCGGCCGCTTCGTGGTCCACGTCCCGAACGCGCTCGCGCCGCTCAGCCCGCTCCGCTACGACGACCTCACGCACGTCCGTGCCTTCACGACGCGCAGCCTCGCCCAGCTCTTCCGCACGGCGGGGCTGGCGCCGCACGCGTTCCGGGAAGCCGCGCCGCACGGGCGCGGCCCCGCGGGAACCGTGCGACGGCTCGTGTGGAAGGCGATCCTGCGGCCGGCGGTGCGCGGGTGGATGCTCGCGGCGAACGGCGACGCGATGGGGGGCGTCTACACCGCGAACGTCATCGGCGTCGCGGAGCGTTAGGTCCGTTCGCGCCAGTAGTCGAGCGTGTCGGCGAGCGTCTTCGAGAAGTCGATCGCCGGCCGCCACCCCACGGTGCGCTCGATCTTCCCGGCGTCGCCGAGCAGCACGGGCACGTCCGACGGACGCAGGCGCGCGGGATCTTCCTTCGTGGCGATGCCGCGTACGCGGCTCCCCGTCAGCATGAAGTCGAGCACTTCCTGGATCGCCCACGCGCGGCCGCTGCACAGGTTGTAGACCTCGCCGGGCTCGCCGGATTCGAGCAGCCGCCAGTAGCCGCGCACGATGTCGCGCACGTCCGTGTAGTCGCGCCGCGCCTTCAGGTTGCCCACGTGGATGACGGGCGGGCGCTTGCCGGCCTCGATCTCCGCCACCTGCCGCGCGAAGTTCGACGTGACGAACACGTCGCCCCGCCGCGGGCCTTCGTGATTGAACGCGCGGGTGCGGATGATCGGCAGACCGTAGCTCTGGAAGTACTGGTAGCCCATGAGGTCCTGCGTGACCTTGCTCACGGCGTACGGAGAGAGCGGACGCAGCGCGTTCGTCTCCTTGATGGGCAGCTCGTCGTCGAAGACCTTGCCGTACTCCTCGCTGGAGCCGATCGCCAGGAAGCGCGGCGCGTCCGTCTTGCCCGGGCGGATGGTCTCGAGCAGGTTCACCTGGCTGATGGAGTTCGTGTACAGCGTCTCCGCCGGCGTGTGCCACGACGAGGCGACGAAGCTCTGCGCGGCGAGGTGCACGATGTACTCGGGCGACGCCTGCTCCACGAGGTGGTGCACCGACGAGAGATCGCGAAGATCACACTCGACGAGATGGAGCTGATCGCGGAGGTGATCGATATTCTCGGTTTTGCTCCGCCAGCGGCACGACCCCCACACTTCGGCGCCCTGCGCGAGCGCGTACTCGGCGAGATGACTCCCGACGAAGCCCGTGACACCGGTGATCAGAACGCGGACAGCCACGTCGCACCATAGCGACAAGCATTCGCGAAAGTCAACTCGCGAAGCCCGTCACGCCGTCTTCGGATCGAGCAGATCGCGCAGCCCGTCGCCGAGGAGATTCAGACCAAGCACGGTCAGCGCGATCGCGCCGCCGGGGAACAGCGCGTAGCCCGGGCTCATCGACAGGAAGTTCTGCGCGTCCTTCAGCATGAGGCCCCACGACGGATGCGGCGGCTGCGTGCCGAGGCCGAGATACGCGAGCCCGGCTTCCGCGAGGATCGCGACGGGGAAGCTCGTGGTCGCCTGCACGATGAGCGGCGCGAGCGTGTTCGGCAGGATGTGCCGCACCACGAGCCGGCGATCGCGCGCGCCCAGCGCCTGCGCGGCGATCACGAACTCGCGCGCGCGGAGCTCGAGGAAGCTGCCGCGCGTGAGTCGCGCGAAGGCCGGGACGAACGCGAGCCCGATCGCGACCATGCTGATGACCATCCCCGGCCCGAAGACCGATGTGAACAGGAGCGCGGAGAGGATCGCCGGGAACCCCTGCACCGCGTCGACGACGCGCATCAGCGTCTCGTCGATCCACCCGCCGACGTAGCCGCTGAGCATCCCGAGCACGATGCCGATCGCGCTGGCGATGCCGACGGCGATGACACCGACCAGGATCGACGTCACCGCACCCGTCATCACGCGCGAGAGCAGGTCGCGCCCGTACTGGTCGGTCCCGAACGGATGCTCGGCCGACGGGCCCGCGAGGCGCCCGCCGATCGACATCGCGAGCGGATCCATCGGCGTCCACGCGAGGCTCAGCGCCGCGGTGAAGAGCAGGAGCAGCGTGACGGCGGCGCCGAGCGTGAAGGTCGCGTGGCGGAGGGGGCGCCGGCGCATTCAGTCGTACCGGATCCGCGGGTCGAGCAGCACGTAGGTCAGGTCGACGAGGAAGTTGATCGCGACGATGCACGAGGCCACGAACAGCGTCACGCCTTGCACGACGGGCAGGTCGCGCGCCGTGATCGCCCCGAGCGCCAGGCGGCCGAGCCCCGGAAGCGCGAACACGGACTCGAGGATGATGCTGCCGGCGATGAGCTGACCGAGCTGGAGCCCGGCGACGGTGACGACGGGGATCATGGCGTTGCGGAACGTGTGCTTGACGACGACCAGCCCCTCGCGCACGCCCTTGGCCCGCGCGGTGCGGACGTAATCCTCGCGCAGGACGTCGAGGACGGCGGAGCGGGTCGCGCGAATGAGGACGGCGGCCTGGAAGAAGCCGAGCGCGAGCGCGGGCAGCAGCAGCGACCGCAGCGCCGGCCAGAATCCTTCCTCCCATCCCGCAAAGCCGCCGGACTGCACCCAGCCGAGACGCACGGAGAACAGGAGGATGAGGAGCAGCCCCGCCCAGAACGACGGCACGGCGATGCCGAGCTGCGAGAAGACCATCGTCAGGTAGTCGCCGAGCCGGCGGTGTCGCGTGGCCGCGAAGATGCCGAGCGGCAGCGCGACGCTGACCATGAAGAACGCCGCGAGCCCCATGAGCGGCAACGTGACGGGCAGCCGCGTGACGATCAGGCGGCCGACCGGGACGTCGTACTGGATCGACATGCCGAGATCGCCGCGCACCGCCCGCGCGAGCCAGTCGACATACTGGACCGCGAGCGGGCGATCGAGACCCATCGATGCGCGCAAGCGCGCCGTGGCCTCCGGGCTGCCCTCGGTGCCCATGATGACCGCGGCGGGATCACCCGGCAGGATGCGGATGACGACGAAGACGAGGACCGACACGAAAAAGAGGGTCGCGACGAACGCCGCGACCCTCCTGAGGACGTAGCTCTTCACGTCAGGATGAAGCTACTTCGCCCAGCCGACCTCCGAGAGATCGGCCGAGGGCACGGGCAGATCCTTCCAGATGCCGGTGATGCTCTTCTTCGCGACCACGAGCCGCGGATGCATGTAGAGCCACACCGCCGGCGCGTCGTCGACGAGCATCCGCTGGAGCGACACGTACTGCTCGCGGCGCGCCTTGTCGTCGAGCGTCACCTCGGACTTCTGGAAGAGCTCCTGGAACTTCTTCGAGTCGTACCGGTAGTAGTACTTCGGGTTCGCGTAGTTCGCGATGTCCCACGCCTCCGCGTGGCCGATGATCGTGAGGTCGTACTCCGGGTCCTTGCAGCCGGACGCGGGCCGGCAGAAGACGCGATCGAGCCACTGGCCCCACTCGATCTGCTCGATCTTCACGTTGACGCCGACCTTCTTGAGCTGGTCGGCCAGGATCTCGCCCGTGCGCACCGTGTAGTAGTACGTCGGCGCGACCTTCAACACCGTGTCGAAGCCCTTCGGATAGCCCGCCTCGGCCAGGAGCTTCTTCGCCTTCGCCGGGTCGTGCGGCATCGCGCCCGACACGTCGACGTAGTACGGGTTCAGCGGGTCGACGTTGCTGCCGAGGACCTTGCCCATCCCGAACATCGCGCCCTTCAGGACGTCCGGCTTGTTGATCGCGTGGGTGACGGCCCGCCGGACCTTGACGTCGCTGTAGGGCTTCTTCGCGTTGTTCATGGCGAGGATGACGTCGTTGGTCGTGTCGCCGACGATCACCTGGAAGCGCGGGTCCTTCTTCAGCTCGACGACGTGCTCGGGCCCGAGACCGAAGAACGACACGTCGACGTCGCCGGCCTTGAGCGCCGCCTGCACCGCGTTGGGGTCGGAAATGAATCGGTAGACGACGCGGTCGAGCTTCGGCAGCCCCTTGACGTGGTAGTCGGGGTTCTTCTTGAGCACGATCTTGTCGCCGCGCGCCCACTCCGAGAGCGTGAACGGCCCGGTGCCGACCGGCGCGCTCTTCAGCGTGTCGACGGCCTCGCGCGGATAGATCACGGAGCCCGACCGCGCCATGTAGAGGAGGAAGTTCGCGTTCGTCTCCTTGAGCGCGATGGTGACCGTGTAGTCGTCCTTGACGATGATGTCGCCGATCGACCGGAAGTTGACCGGGTTCGGATGCTTGGTCTCCGGGTTCATCGCCCGTTCCATCACGAACTTCACGTCGGAGGCCTTCAGCTCGCGGCCGTTGTGGAACTTGACGCCCTTCTTCAGGAAGAACGTGTAGTTCTTGTTGTCGGTCGTGTGCCAGCGCTCGGCGAGCCACGGCACGAGCTTGCCGGTCCGGTCGACCTTCACCAGCGATTCCTGGATGTTGTAGAAGACGACGCCCGACGTGGCCGTCGCGGGCGTGGCCGTCATGTCGAGGCCCGGCGGCTCGTTGGACGCCTGGACCGTGAGCTGGCTCGACTGCGCGGCTGCGGGGCCGACGGCCAGGGCGGCGAGGAACACGGCAAGCTGGACGAGCGCGATCGCGCGATACATGAAAGCCCCTCCCCGGGATGCGTTGGAACCTGAGGCGGCTTACGCGAAGGCGCGGAAGTACTCGACGGTGCGGCTGAAGCCTTCCGCGAAGCCGACCAGCGGAGTGTAGCCCATGAGGCGCTTGGCTTTCGAGACGTCCGCCATGGTGTGCGGGACGTCGCCGCCGCGGCTCGGCGTGTGCCGGCGCTCGACCTTCCGGCCGAGGATCGATTCGAGCATCGCGATCACGTCGAGCAGGCTGGTGCGGTCGCCGCAGCCGACGTTGAAGGCTTCGCCGCTCGCGTCGGGCGCCTCGCCGGCGAGGATGTTCGCCTCGACGACGTTGTCGATGTAGGTGAAGTCGCGCGACTGCGTGCCGTCGCCGTGCACGTCGAGCACCTCGCCGCGGAGCGCCCACAGGATGAAGCGCGGGAGCACGGCGGCGTACTCGGACTTGGGGTCCTGGCGCGGGCCGAACACGTTGAAGTAGCGGAGCCCGACCGTCTCGACGCCGTAGAGCTTCGTCCACACGCGCGCGTACTGCTCTCCCGCCGCCTTCGACACCGCGTACGGCGAGATCGGCGCCGGCGGCTGGTCCTCGCGCTTCGGCAGCTCCGGGTTGTCGCCGTAGACCGAGGAGGACGACGCGTACACCACGCGCCGGACGCCGAGGCGCCGGGCCGCGTCGAGGAGGTGCAGCGTTCCGGTGACGTTGTTCTCGTTCGCGCCGAGCGGGTCGTCCACCGAACGGGGCACCGACCGCATCGCCGCCTGGTGGTAGACCACGTCGACTCCCCGGACGGCGCGCTCCACCGCCGCCAGGTCGCGCAAGTCCCCCTCGACGAGCTCCACGGCGGTGCCGGCGCCCTTGGCGAACTCGAGGTTTTCCCGCCGTCCGGTGGAGAAGTTGTCGAAGATTCGAACCTGGAAACCGTCCTTCAGGAGGCGCTCGACCACGTGGGACCCGATGAACCCGGCACCACCGGTCACGAGGCGGGGAGAAGGCACGACGGACTGAAGTATAACAGGCCTGTGCTAGGCTACCCGGGTTGTCCATGACGTTGCTTCGACGCGCGTGGGAAGGCTGGAAGCGGGTCGGGAGGAAAGTGGGCGATGTTCAGGCCCGCGTCCTCCTCACGATCTTCTACTTCGTGATCCTCGCGCCCTTCGGGCTCGGTGTCCGCGCCGCCGATCCACTGGGACTCAGGCGAAGGGGCGACGGATGGCGCGTGCGTCCGCCCGCGCCGTCCGACGACCCCCTCATTCGCGCGCGGCGGCAGGCGTGATGAACGTCCTCGGAGTGTCCTGTTACTTCCACGACGCGGCCGCGGCCCTCCTCCGCGACGGCGCGCTGGTCGCGGCCGCCGAAGAGGAGCGCTTCACGCGGCGGAAGCACGACTTCGAGTTCCCGCAGCACGCGATCGACTTCTGCCTCCGCACGGGCGGCATCACCGCCGCCGACCTCGACTACGTCGTCTTCTTCGAGAAGCCGTTCGTGAAGTTCGAGCGGCTGCTGCTGACCAGCATGCAGACGTTCCCGCGCTCCGCGCGCGTCTTCCGCGAGGCGATGGTGAGTTGGCTCGGCGACAAGCTGTGGATCAAGCATCTGCTGCAACAGCGCCTCGGCGTCACGCCCGACCGCATCCTCTTCAGCGAGCACCACCTCTCGCACGCCGCGAGCGCCTACTACTGCTCGCCGTTCGACGAAGCCGCGGTGCTGACGGTGGACGGCGTGGGCGAGTGGACGACCGCCAGCCTCGGCGTCGGCCGCGGGACGGACCTGCGCCTCGTCAAGGAGATCCGGTTCCCGCACTCGCTCGGGCTCCTGTACAGCGCGTTCACCGCGTTCCTCGGCTTCGAGGTGAACGAGGGCGAGTACAAGGTCATGGGGATGGCGCCCTTCGGGACGCCCCGCTACGTCGACGACGTCTGGAAATTGATCCGCGTGGGGAGCGACGGCAGCTTCGAGCTCGACATGCGGTACTTCTCCTTCCACTACTCCGCGGACCAGACGTTCAACGGCCGGTTCGTCGATCTCTTCGGCGCGCCGCGCGATCCGCGGATGAACTTCTTCACCGACTCGAGCGGCTATCCGTCGTACCTCGGCGAGCGGCCGGCGAACTTCGACGAGCAGGCGCGCCTCAACCAGCACTACGCCGACATGGCCGCGAGCATCCAGCGCGTGACCGAAGAGGTGATGCTGGCGCTGGCGCGCGCCGCGCAGCGCGAGACGGGGCTCACGAAGCTCTGCATGGCCGGCGGGTGCGCGCTCAACAGCGTGGCGAACGGACGGATCCTGCGCGAGACGACGTTCGATGAGCTCTACGTGCATCCGGCCGCGGGCGACGGCGGCGCGGCCGTGGGCGCGGCGCTGTACGGCTACCACGCGCTCCTCGGCAAGCCGCGCGCGTTCGTCATGGAGCACGCCGCGTGGGGCGAGGCGCACGGTCCCGACGTCACCGAGCGCTTCCTGCGCGAGGGCAAGATCCCCTTCGAGCGGTTCGACGACGAGGACCGCCTGATCGCGCGCCTCGTGGACCGCCTGCACGCCGGGCACGTCGTCGGCTGGAGTCAGGGCCGGTTCGAGTGGGGCCCGCGCGCGCTCGGCCACCGCAGCATCCTGGCCGACCCGGGCCGCGCGGACATGAAGGACATCGTCAACACGAAGATCAAGTTCCGCGAGCCGTTCCGTCCGTTCGCGCCGTCGGTCGTGGCCGAGCGCGCCAGCGACTACTTCGCGCTGCCCGACGCCGCCCGTCACTATCCGGCGCGCTTCATGCTCTACGTGGTCGACGTGAAGCCGGAGCACCGGGCGACGCTGCCGGCCATCACCCACGTCGACGGCACGGGCCGGCTGCAGACCGTGCGGCGCGAGACCAACCCGCGGTACCACGCGCTGATCGACGCCTTCGGTCGCGCGACCGGGGTGCCCGTCGTCCTCAACACGTCGTTCAATCTCCGCGGCGAGCCGATCGTGAACACGCCGGCCGAGGCCTTCCACACCTTCATGGCGAGCGGGATGGACACGCTGGTCCTCGGCGATCACGTCATCGACAAGCGCGCGGTCACGGGAGACAAGGTCACGACATGAGCGTCTTCACCGGGCTCGTCAACCGGCTCGGCATCGCGGGTGAGCTGCTCGAGTTCTTCTGGAGTCACAAGTGGTGGTGGCTGACGCCGATGATCCTGGTGCTGCTGATGTTCGGCGCGCTCGTGATCTTCGCGCAGTCGAGCGCCATCGCCCCGTTTATATATACGCTGTTCTAACGAGAGAACCGAGCTCCCAGCGGACGCTCGTCTTGTTCAACATCGGGGGGAGCGTCTTGACGCTCCCCCCGATCCCCCTCACCGCCCGATCGCGCTAGGACTACGCGGAACTCTCGATAGAACGATCAAAAGCTATCGAGGTGGCCGAGCGGGCCGCGAAGTGAAGCCTGCGGCGCTTCGCGCGCGGGCCCGCGTCGGAAGACCTACGCGCTCGCCTCCTTCGATGCCATTATACTAGGCCCTTCGACCGGGGAGGTCACGTGCGCGTCTTCGTCGCGATGCTGTCTCACGAGACCAACACGTTCAGCACGCTCGCGACCGATCGCCGGCAATTCGAGACGCGCGAGCTCCGTTACGGCGGCGAGGTGCTCGAGGTCTACCGCGGCACCGCGACGTGCCTCGGCGGGATGATCGACGGCGCGGCCGCGCGCGGTCTCACGCTCCTTCCCTCGCTCGCCGCCGCCGCGTCGCCCGCGGGACGCGTCAGCCGCGCGTTCTACGAGGACGCGAAGGCGCGCATCTGCGGCGATCTCCGCGCGGCGGGCCGGCTCGACGGCATCCTGCTCGACCTGCACGGCGCGATGGTGGCGGAGAGCGCGGACGACGGCGAAGGGGATCTGCTGCGCGCGGTGCGCGAGTTCGTCGGCCCCGACGTGCCCATCGGTGTGACGCTCGACTTCCACGCCAACGTCACCGCCGAGATGGTGCGCCACGCGACGCTGCTCCACGGGTACAAGACCTATCCGCACATCGACATGGCCGAGCGCGGGCGCGAGGCCGCAACGCGCGTCGCCGACGTCCTCGCGCGCAAGATCCGGCCCGCCGTCGCGTTCCGGCAGCCGCCGCTCCTGCCGCCCATCGCCAGCCAGCTCACCGCGCGCGGCCCGATGCGCCGGCTCTACGACCTCGCCGACGCGATGGAGCGCGATCCGCGCGTGCTCACGGTCTCGGTGTTCGCCGGCTTCCCCCTCGCCGACATCCACGACGCCGGGCTCTCGATCTACGTCGCGACGAACGACGACGCGCCCCTGGCCGCGAAACTCGCCGACGAGCTGGAGTCGGTGGCGTGGGAGCATCGCCGCGAGTTCGTCCATCACGCGACGCCGGTGCGCGAGGCGGTCGCGGAGGCGCTCGCGCTCGACGTGCGGCCCGTCGTCCTCGCGGACATCGCCGACAACACGGGCGGCGGCGCGGCCGGCGACGGCACCGAGATCCTGCGCGAGCTGCTCCGCGTGCAGGCCCCGAGCGCGACGGTCGCGTGCCTGTGGGATCCCGAGGCCGCGGCCGCGTGCACGCGCGCCGGTGTGGGCGCCACGCTGACGCTCGACGTCGGCGGCAAGGTCGACGACCGGCACGGCGCGCCCGTGAGGATGCAGGGCCGCGTCGCCGCGCTCAGCGACGGCGCCTTCGTCCACAAGGGACCGATGCTGCGCGGCCTGCCCGGACGCCTCGGACCGACGGCGGTGCTCCAGACCGGCGGCGTGAAGGTGATCCTCATCTCGCATCGGTGGCAAACGCTCGATCCCGAGATGATCCGCCTCGTCGGCATCGAGCCGAGCGCCGAGCGCATCCTCGTCGTGAAGTCCAGCATCCACTACCGCGCCGCGTTCGAGCCGCTCGCGGCGCGTATCATCGAGGTGGACGCGCCGGGCCTCTCGTCCTCATCCCTCGACCGGTTCAGCTTTACCCGGGTACGCCGCCCGATCTTTCCGCTCGACGAGATGTAACGGAGATGCGCCATGCCTTCCGCCGCCCTCGGCTCCGCCGACTTCAAGGTCTTCGACGTGCAGGGGTTCCAGCCGCGCATGGGGGCGATCCGCACGCGCATCCGCCCGAAGCTCGAGCTGCTGGGCAGGAGCCTCGCGCCCGCGCTCGCGCGCAGCGTCGGCGACGAGACGTTCGCGCACGTGGCCAAGCACGCGCGCCGCACGGCGAACCCGCCGGCCGACACGTGGGTCGCGTTCGCGTCCGACAAGCGCGGCTACAAGAAGCACTGCCACTTCAAGGTCGCGGTGTCGCGCCACTGCGTGCGCTTCCTCTTCGAGGTCGGGCCCGAGCACGCCGAGAAGAGGCGCTGGGCCGCCGCGTGGAAGAAGAATGCCGGCAAGATCGCGCCCGTCCTGCGCCGCATGAAAGGCCTCGCGTGGTTCAAGAACGAGCACGACGAGACGCCGGCCGCGCCGCTCGGCGACCTGACGTCTGAGGCGCTCGCGGACCTCGCGGACGAGATCGTGCGCACGCGCGACGGGCAGCTCGTGCTGGGCCGCGCGGTGTCCGCCGAGGACGCCGCGCGCTGGACCGAGGCGGAGTACCGCACGGCCGCGCTCGAGACGTTCCGCGCGCTGCTGCCCCTGTACCGGCTCCATTGAATTGTGCTAGCGTGACGCACGTTTCGCCAACCGATTCCGGAAGGAGCGCTCGATGAAGACGCTACGCATCGTGCTCGCGCTGGCGCTCGTCGCGGCCGTCGCCTTCGTCGCGACCGGCAGCCGCCGCGCGGACGCGCAGGGCCAGACGATCAAGATCGGGATCCTGTACGACCACAGCGGGCCGTTCTCCGCCGCGGGCTCGCTGAACTGCTACCGCGGCGCCAAGATGATCATCGACTACGTCAACGAGAAGGGCGGCGTCCTCGGCAAGTACAAGATCGTCCAGGTCGACGGCGACAGCCAGTCGAAGACCGAGGCGGCGATCAACGAGGCCGAGCGCCTGCTCAACGTCGAGAAGGTCGACATCCTCGCCGGCATCTACTCGAGCGCCCACGCCGTTCCGCTCGCCGAGAAGGTCGACAGGCAGAAGAAGTTCCTGTGGATCACGACCGCGATCGCGGACGCGGTGCTGAAGGACCGCAACCTCCAGTACACGTTCCGGCCGCAGCCGAACGGCAGCCTCTTCGGCGAGGCGACGGTGAAGTACGTGGCGCACCACGCGCAGGACAAGCTGAAGAAGGCGGCGAAGGACGTGCGCGTCGCGATCATCTACGAGGACGGGCCGTACGGGACCGGCGTCGCCGCCGCCAACGAGAGCGAGGCCAAGAAGCTGGGCATGCAGATCGTGCTCAAGGAAGGCTTCTCCGTGCAGGCGCCGGACCTCTCGTCGCTGGTCACGAAGCTGCGCGCCGGACGGCCCGACGTGATCTTCCACACCGGCTACAACCCCGACATCGCGCTCTTCCTGCGGCAGGCGAAGGAGCAGGGCCTGCGCACGAAGATCTACATCGGCCATGGCGCGGGCCACAGCCAGCTCAACAAGCTGAAGGAGACCATCGGGAACGAGGTCGAAGGCTTCAACACGACCGACCCGCCGGCCTCGCAGCTCGTCGACCCGAAGAAGCTCAAGCCCGAGCTCGCCGCCCTCACGCAGGAGATGCTGAAGCGCTACAAGGCCTTCGAGCCGAACATCCCCGCGGGCCAGGTGGCGCCGCACGTCTCCATGGGCTTCAACAACATGTGGATCCTGCTGAACGACGTGCTGCCGCGCGCGATCCAGAAGCACGGCGGCTTCGGCCCCGAGGCGCTCGCGAAGGCCGCGCGCGAGACCGACATCCCGGAGGGCGGCACGATGCAGGGCTACGGCGTGAAGTTCCATCCCGCCGGGCATCCGATGGCCGGGCAGAACATGAAGGCCATCGCCGCCGTGTTCCAGGTGGTCGACGGCGAGTTCAAGCACGTCTATCCACCGGTCGTCGCGAGCATGGCGAACCCGCCCGTGCTTCTGCCGGCCGCGTCGCCGTATCTCGCGCGATAGCACGCTCAGCGGAGGAGGCCGTCGCGGCCTCCTCCGCGTCCTCCATGCTCACCGTCTCCGGGCTCACGAAGCGTTTCGGCGGCTTCATCGCGCTGAACAAGGTCTCGTTCGAGGTCATCGAGGGGGAAATCCTCGGGCTCATCGGTCCGAATGGCTCCGGGAAGACCACCGCGTTCAACTGCATCTCGGGCGCGCTCGCCACGAGCGAAGGCTCGATCCGGTTCCAGGGTGAAGAGATCGTCGGGATGACACCCGACGCGATCTGCCACCGCGGGCTCGCGCGCACGTTCCAGATCCCCCGCCCCTTCCGCAAGCTGTCCATTCTCGAGAACGTCGCCGTCGCCGCGCACTTCGGCGCGACGGTGCGCACGAGCGAGGCGGAAGCGCGGCACCGCGCGGTCGAGGTGCTCGGACTCGTGGGGCTGCCGGCGGATCCCGAGGCCGATCCGACGTTGCTCGGCGCCGGCGGGCTGAAGAAGCTCGAGCTCGCGCGCGCGCTCGCGACGCGCCCGAAGCTCCTGCTCGCCGACGAGAGCCTCGGCGGGCTCGATCCGACCGAGATGGCGAGCGCCGCCGACATGCTCCGGCGCGTCCGCGGCGAGCTCGGCGTCACGATCGTGTGGGTCGAGCACATCATGGCGACGCTGATGCGCGTGGTCGACCGTGTCGTCGTGCTCGACCACGGCGAGAAGATCGCGGAAGGGCCGCCGGCGGCGATCGCGGAGGATCCGCGCGTGATCGAGGCGTACCTCGGCGAGAAGGTCGTGCTCGCGTGACGACGCCGGAGGCGGCGCCGATGCTCGAGCTCGCGGGCGTCAGCGCCGGCTACGGTCACTTCACCGCGCTGTGGGACGTGGCCTTGCGCGTGAGCGCGGGCGAAGCGGTCGCGGTCGTGGGGCCCAACGGCGCGGGCAAGACGACGCTGCTCCGCGTGATCTCCGGCGTCATCGCGCCGCGCACGGGCACGCTGAGCTTCGAAGGCGCGGCGCTCACCGGCCGGCCCGCGCACGAGATCGTCGCGCACGGCATCGCGCACGTGCCCGAAGGCCGGCGGCTCTTTCCCGCGCTGACCGTCGCCGACAACCTCCGGATGGGCGCGTTCCTGCCGGCCGCGCGCGCGCACTACGCCGAAAGCCTCGCGCGCGTCTTCGGGCTCTTTCCCGTGCTGAAGGACCGCCGCGCGCAGCGCGCCGGCAGCCTCTCCGGCGGCGAGCAGCAGATGCTCGCCATCGGCCGCGCGCTGATGTCGCGGCCGAAGCTGATCCTGCTCGACGAGCCGTCGATGGGCCTGGCGCCGGTGATGGTGCTCCGGCTCTTCGACCTGATCCGCCTCGTGCGTGCCGAGGGCTACACGATCCTGGTGGTCGAGCAGAACGTGCGGCAGGTGTTGAAGCTCGTGGACCGGGCGTACCTGCTCGAAGTCGGCCGGATCAAGATGGAAGGCCGCGCCGACGAGCTGAGCGAGCAGGACTTCGTGCGCAAGGCGTACGTCGGGCTGTGAGCAACCTGCTCGACCTCGTGCTGAACAACCCGCTGCTGCTGGCCGAGGCCGCGCTGAACGGGCTCCTGCTCGGCGGCGTGCTCGCGCTGCTGGCGCTCGGCCTGAACCTGATCTTCGGCGTGCTCGACATCGTGTGGATCGTCTACGTCGATCTCGCGATGCTGTCGATGTACCTCATCTACTTCACGGTGCAGGTCTACGGCTGGCCGCTGCTCGCGGGCGCCGCGGCGGGCATCGGGCTCGGCGTGCTGCTCGGGATCGGCGTGCACCTCCTGATCATCACGCCCATCCTCACGAGCCCGCCCGTGAACCAGCTCCTCGCCACGGGCGGCCTCCTGTTCTTCATCCAGTCGCTCGCCACGTTCCTGTGGACCACCGACCACCGCTCGGTGCGGCTCACGCTGCCGACGATCGAGGTCGCCGGCATGTTCGTCTCGTTCGCGCGGCTCATCGCGTTCGTGCTCGCCGTCGTCGTCATGGTGGGCCTCTACCTCTTCCTCACGCGCACGTACATCGGCACCGCGATCCGCGCCGTGTCGCAGGACCGGGGGGCGATGGCGTTGATGGGCGCGAACCCGCAACGGATTTACATCGTCACGTCCGCCGTCGGTGGCGCGCTCGCCGGGGTCGCCGCGGCGCTGCTCATCATCCAGTACTCGGTGCACCCGCACTTCGGCGCGGCGTTCGGGCCGATCACGTTCATGATCTGCGTGCTCGGCGGCCTCGGGAACATGTTCGGCGCCTTCGTGGCGTCGTTCATCATGAGCGAGATCATCTCGATCGGCGGCGTGGTGTGGTCGACCGAGATGGGCTACGTCATCGCCTTCGCGCTCTTCATCGTGCTGATGTTCATCCGGCCCGGCGGCATCTTCGCGAAGAAGCAATGACGACCGGGCGCGTGCTCGCCGCGCTCGTGCTCGCCGCGCTCGGCGTCGCGCCGTTCGTGCCGATGGGCGGCATGGGCGAGTACGTGATCTTCGTGATGGTCCAGGTGTTCATCTGGTCGTTCATCGGCAACGCGTGGTCGCTCATGGGCCGGTTCGGCCTCGTCTCGCTCGGCCACGGCGCGTTCCTCGGCGTGGGCGCCTACACCACCACGCTGCTCTGGAACTTCTACGGCCTGACCCCGTGGGTGGGCGTCATCGTGGCGATGGCCGCGGCCGTGGTGCTGGCGCTCGTGGTCGCATACCCGTGCTCGCGCTTCGGGATCGTCGGCCACTACTTCGGGCTCGTCACGCTCGCCGTCGGCGAGGTCATCCGGCTCCTGCTCATCGCCGAGCGCGACTGGACGGGCGGCTCGCTGGGGCTCACGCTGAAGACCGCCGGCGACGCGAGCTTCTACGCCGTCCAGTACGCCGACAAGCGCGTGTTCTATTACGGCGCGTTCGTCGTGTGGCTCCTGGGCCTGTGGGTGTGGCACCGCCTCGACCGGTCGATGGCGCGCGCGGCGATGGAAGCGATCGGCGAGGACGAGACCGCGGCCGCCTCCGTGGGCATCCACGTCTCGCGCTTCAAGCTCGCCATCACCTCGCTGTCCGCCGCGCTCACGGCCTTCGGCGGTGTGGTCTACGCGCAGTACATCGCGTACGTGAACCCCGAGACGCTGGCCGGGGTCGGCGTCTCCCTGCGCATCGTGTTCGCGGTCGTGCTCGGCGGGATGTACTCTCTCCTGGGGCCGACGGTGGGGACCGCGCTGACGATCTCGCTCTCCGAATACCTGCGCGTGAAGTTCGGCGTGCACTTCATCGGCATGGCCGAGACGATCTACGGGCTGATCCTGGTGGTCTTCATCATCTTCCTGCCGTCCGGCATCTACGGCAGCCTGCGCGGGCTGCTCGTGCGGCGGACGCCGGCGCGGGCCTGAGGGCGACGATGGCGTGGGTGACGTTCCCCGAGAACAAGACGCCCTCGAAAGAGGCGCAGGCGCTGGCCACGCAGGTGGAGCGCGACGGCGGCCACGTGCTCGCGCTCTACCAGGAGCCCATCGGCGACCACTGGCAGATCTTCTGCCTGCTGCCCGCGGACAAGGTCGAGGCGAGCCCGTATCAGCGCGACATCTCCCCCACGCACGTCAAGCGGCTCACGGAGGCGGTGAAGAAGCTGGAGCGCTTCGTCGATCCGATCCTCGCGGTGTCGCCGCGGCCCGGCGTGTACTGGACGCCCAACGGCAATCACCGCCGCGCCGCGCTCCAGAAGCTGAAGGCGGACTACGTGCCGACGATCCTCGTGGCCGAGCGCGAGGTGGCGTTCAACGTGCTGCCGCTCAACACGGAGAAGGCGCACAACCTCAAGGAGAAGTCGCTCGAGGTCATCCGCATGTATCGCGGGCTCCTCGAGAGCGAGCCGACCAGCAGCGAGGACGACTACGCGTTCCAGTTCGAGTCGCCCCACTTCATCACGCTCGGGCTCCTCTACGAGCAGAACAAGCGGTTCGCCGGCGGCGCGTTCGCGCCGATCCTCCGGCGTGTCGACAAGTTCCTGAAGGGCTCGCTGCGCAAGGGGCTCGAGGAGCGGGAGGAGCGCGCGGCCATGGTGCGCGAGGCCGACGAGGCGCTGGCCGGCGCGGTGGCGAAGATCAAGAAGCGCGGGATCAACCATCCGTACGTGAAGAACTACGTGCTCGCGCGCACGACGCCGCTCACGCGCCAGCGCAAGACCCTGCCGCCCTTCGAGCAGACGTTCAAGAAGCTGAAGGAGAACATCGAGGCCTTCGACGTCGGCAAGGTCCGCTACGAGGACATCCAGCGCTCGGCGATCATGGCGATCCCGGTGGCGGAATGACGGCCGCCTCGTGTATCCGCATCAACGCGAACGGCTGACCGCGGCGCTCGCCGCCTGCCACGCCGACGCGCTCGTGGCCACGACACGCGCGAGCGTCGCCTACATCACCGGCTTGCACGGTCCGCCCGCGCACGCCGGCGCACCCACGCTCGCGGTCGTGGCGCCCGGCGGCACCGCGCTCGTGCTTCCCGCGATCGACACGCCGGCGCTGGCGGACAGCGACGCGGGCGTCGATCACGTCGTGCCGTACGGGCGTGCCGTGTTCGCGTACGCCTCGGACCCCGGCGACGTCGGCCGGCGCGTGCGCGAGTGGACGACGCGCGGCGTGGCGCCCGCGGCCGCGGGCGCCGCGCTCGCCGCGGCGCTCGACGCGCTCGGCGTCCGCGACGGCACGATCGCGCTGGACGACGGCGGCCTGAATGCGACGCTGGCGCGCGAGGTGACCGGTGCGCTGGGCTCGCGCACGGTCGTGGACGGCGGCGCGGCATTGCTCGAGGCGCGCCAGGTCAAGGGCCCGTGGGAGATCGAGACGCTCGAGCGCGGGCTCGGCATCGCCGAAGAGGCGCTGAATGCCGTCGTCCAGGTCCTGAAGCCCGGGAGCACGGAGCGCGAGGCCGCCGAGCTGTTCGAGTCCGAGGCGCGGCGCCGCGAAGCGACGCCGCGCGCGCCGCTGATCGCGTTCGGCCCACGGACGGCGCTGCCGTCGGCGCCGCCGTCCGCGCGCGCGCTGCGTCGCGGCGATCTCGTGCGCCTCGACGTCGGATGCGTGTGGCAGGGCTACCACGCGGACGTCACGCGGGTGGCCGTCGCGGGCGCGCCCGACGCGCGCCAGGAGGAGGTCTTCGATGCCGTGTCACGCGGTCTCGACGCGGCGATCGCGGCGGTGCGTCCCGGGACGCCCGCACGGGACGTCTGCGCCGCGGTGATCGCCGCGGTCCGCGACAAGGGGCTGCCGGCCTACGACGTCCACCTCGTGGGCTACGGGACGGGGCTCGAGGTCCGCGAGACGCCGATCCTGACCGCCGACAGCCGGACTCCGCTCGAAGCCGGCATGGTGCTCCGGATCGAGGCGCCCTACTACGAGCACGGCTGGGGCGGCGTCCGGATCCAGGACACCGTGCTGGTCGGGCGGACCGGCGCACGGGTCATGAACCGCTCCAACCGCGGCCTCCTGGTCCTCGAGTGACTTACATGGGGGGGGGCGCGAGACGCCCCCCCAAGCCCCCCACGCTCCGGGCCCGGAATGAATCCGGGCCCTCCGCGAGTGCCTTGTAAACTTCCGTCGTCATTCGCCCGTCCAACCTCGCGAGTGAGGGCGATCCTTTCGTGAGACGTTGGGGGCGTGGAGCCGTCCGATGAGGCCCTCTGCGCGCGCGTGGCGGCCGGGGAAGACGCCGCGTTCGAGCAGCTCGTGGGGCGATACCAGCGGCGGGCGTACCGGCTCGCCTGGTCCATCCTGCGCGACGCCGAGGGTGCGCGCGACGTCTCGCAGGAGGCGTTCATCCGACTCTTCCAGACGGCGGGAGGCTTCGCCGGCCGCGCGCGGTTCTCGACGTGGTTCTACCGGATCGTCGTCAACCTCTCGGTCGACCATCGCCGCAAGGGCCGGTGGTGGCGGCAGGTCTTCGCGCGCGGGGAACGCAGCGACGGCGACGGCAACGCGCTCGACGAGCACCCGGCCCCGACGGTCGATCCGGGCGACGCGCTGGAGCGCGAGCGCGCGCTCGCCGATGTGTGGGCCGCCGCGGAGGCCCTGTCACCCCAGCAGCGGGCGGCGCTCCTGCTGCAGGTCCAGGACGACCTCCCGACGAAGGACATCGCCGCCGTGCTCGGCTGCTCGGAGGCCACCGCGCGCGTGCACCTGCATCGCGCGCTGAGCGCGCTGCGACGCACGCTCAGAAAGGAGCCGAGGTGACAGAGGCGCATGTCGAAAGCGCGCTGGTCCCGTGCCTGCGCGGGGAGCTCGCGGGCGATGAACGGCAGCACGTCGAGCGTCACCTCGCGGCGTGCGCGTCGTGCCGCGCGGCCGCGGCCGACTTCCAGGCCATCCTCGAGCGGCTGGCCACCGCGCCGCCGCCGGTCGTCGAGCCGGACTGGGTCCGGTATCGCGCGGAGCTGCGCGCGCGCCTCGGCACGTCGGGTGAGAAGCCGCGCGCGTGGTGGCTGCGGCCGCTGCCGATCGGACTGGCCGCCGCCGCGGCGGCGGCGGTCATCCTCACGCTGGCGGCCACGCGAGAGGGTCGCGGACCGAACGGCGACCTCGCGGCGCTCGACGACGACGCGCTCGCCGTGGGGCTCGACATCATCGACAACCGCGCGATCGTGGAGCGCCTCGACCTCCTCGAGGACCTCGACGTCATCCGCGACCTCGACCGCCTCGCCGACACGCGGGAGGGCTGAGTGCGCGCGCGGCGCCTGCTGCCGCTCGTGATCGGTCTGTCGCTGCTCGGCGGTGGCGTGGTCGACGTCGCGTCGGCCCAGGAGCGCCCGCGCGACCGCTGGGAGCGGATGACGCCCGAAGAGCGCGCCGCCGCCCGCGAGCGCGTGCGTCGCTTCCGTTCGATGCCGCCGGCCGAGCGGGCGCGGATCATGGAAGACCTCCAGCGCTGGAACCAGCTGCCCGAGGCGCGCCGCCAGGAGCTCCAGCACGACTACGAGCGGTTCCAGCGCCTGCCGCCCGAGCGGCGCGAGCGGATCCTCGAGCGGCAGCGACAATTCGAGGCGCTCCCGGCGGAGGAAAAGACGCGGGTGATGCGCAATTGGGAGCGGTGGCAGAAGATGACGCCGGAGCAGCGCCGGGAGATGCGCGAGCGGGTGCGCCGGGAGCGCGGGCGATGACGGCACGGTCGCGCGCCGCCGCGCTGGCGATCGCCGTGAGCGCGGTCATCGCCGCGGGCATTCCGGCGTCCGCGCAGGACGACCGCGCGATCGTCCATCTCCTCGCGCGCACCACGTTCGGGCCGCGGCCCGGCGACGTCGCGCGTGTGCGGGAGCTCGGCGCGGCGGCGTGGCTGGAGACGCAGCTTCACCCGGAACGACTCGACGACACGGCGTGCGACACCGCGCTGGTTCCGCTCGCCACGCTACGGATGTCGATCCCGGAGCTCCTGCGCGAGTATCCACGCCCCGACCAGCGCGGCCGCGAGCAGATGCAGAGGGAGAAGCGCCCGGAGCGCATCGTGGCCGAGCTGCAGGCCGCGCGCATGATCCGCGCGGTGACGAGCCAGCGCCAGCTGCACGAAGTGATGGTCGACTTCTGGTTCAACCACTTCAACGTGTTCGCGCCGAAGGGCGCCGTGCGCTGGTACGTGACCGACTACGAGCGCACGGTGGTCCGCCCGCACGCGCTCGGCCGGTTCCCCGACCTCGTGCGCGCGTCCGCGCGGCACCCGGCGATGCTCTTCTACCTCGACAACTGGATCAGCCGCGCCGGCCGCCTCAACGAGAACTACGCGCGCGAGCTGCTCGAGCTGCACACGCTGGGCGTCGACGGCGGCTACACGCAGACGGACGTCACCGAAGTCGCGCGCGCGTTCACGGGCTGGGGCATCGAGCGCCCGCAGCAGGACGGCTGGTTCGTCTTCCGCCCGCGCGTCCACGACTACGGCGAGAAGATCGTCCTCGGCCACCGCCTGGCCGCGGGCCGCGGCCAGGACGACGGCGAGCGCGTCCTCGACCTCGTCACGCGCCACCCGGCGACCGCGCGGTTCATCGCGACCAAGCTCGTCCGCCGCTTCGTGAGCGACACGCCGCCGCCGGCGCTCGTCGCGCAGATCGCGGAGGTCTTCCGCCGGACCGACGGCGACGTCAAGGCGATGCTGCGCGCGATCTTCGCGTCCGGCGAGTTCACCGCCGCGGACGCGGAGCGCGCCAAGATCAAGAAGCCGCTCGAGTTCGTCGCCAGCGCGGTGCGCGCCATCGGCGGCGGCGTGGACGCGCGCGGCGGCGTCCAGCTCGCGCGGGCCGCGGCCGAGATCGGCGAGCCGCTGTACGGCGCCCAGCCGCCGACCGGCTGGCCCGATCGCGCCGGCGCGTGGGTGAGCGCGGGCACGTTGCTCGCGCGCATGAACTTCGGCCTCGCGCTCGCCGAGGGCCGGGTCCCCGGCGTACGAGCCACGGTCGCCGGGCTCGTCGCGGGCGTCGACGCGGCCGATGCCGCGGCCGTGCGCGACCGCCTCGTGGGCGCGCTGCTGAACGGCCACGTGAGCGCGGCGACGCGCGCCGTCCTCGATGCGCATCTCACCGACCCGGCGATCACCCGGCTCACCGCCGACGACCGCGGCCCCGTCAGGACCGACATCGAGAAGGTGGCGGCGCTCGTTCTCGGGTCGCCCGAGTTCCAGCGGAGGTGAGGATGCACCGCCGGCTGTTCCTGAAGAGCGGCGCATGCGCGCTGGTCGGCTCCGTCGGCACGCCGCGGTTCCTCGTTCGCACGGCCGGCGCCGCCACCGCGCGTCGCAAGGTGCTCGTCGCCGTCTTCCAGCGAGGCGCGGTCGACGGCCTGAGCATGGTGGCGCCGCACGGAGATCCCGAGTACGCCGCGGTGCGGCCCGGCATCGCGCTCAAACCGCCCCGCCGGGGCGACAGCGACCTTGCGGTCGACCTCGACGGCTTCTTCGCGCTGCATCCCGCGCTGGAGCCGCTGGGACATCTCTGGAGCGCGCGCGCGCTCGCGGTCGTGCACGCCTGCGGCTCGCCCGACGTCACGCGCTCCCACTTCGACGCGCAGGACTACATGGAGAGCGGCACGCCGGGCGTGAAGAGCACCCCCGATGGATGGCTGTCACGCGCGGTGGAGACGTTGCCCGCTCGCCGCTCAACCTTCCGCGCGATCGCCGTCACGCGCACCCTGCCGCGCAGCCTGCAGGGCGGCGGGGGCGCGCTCGCCATCCAGTCGATCGATCGCTTCGACGTGCGCGCCGCGAGCCCGGCGCCCGCGAGCGGCTTCGAATCGCTCTACGCGCAGGGCGCGCGCGACCTGCTCCACGGTACCGGCCGCGAGACCTTCGAGGCCGTGCGCGCGCTGAAGCAGAGCGGCGCCGGGCGACTCGCGCCGGCGAACGGCGCGGACTACCCGCGCGGCCGCTTCGGCGACTCGCTCCGTCAGGTGGCGCAGCTCATTCGGGCCGACGTCGGCCTCGAGATCGCGTTCGTCGAGAGCGAAGGCTGGGATACGCACGTCGGCCAGGGCGCCGAGCAGGGTCAGCTCGCCAGCCGGCTGCGCGAGCTGGGCGGCGGCCTCGCGGCGTTCGCCCGCGATCTCGGCGACCGGATGAGCGACGTGGCGGTGCTGACGATGTCGGAGTTCGGGCGCACGGTCGCCGAGAACGGCAATCGGGGCACCGATCACGGGCACGCGACGGCGATGCTGGTCCTGGGCGGCGGAGTGCGGGGCGGGAAGGTCTACGGGCGCTGGCCGGGTCTCGCGCGCGAGCAGCGCTTCGAGAGCCGCGACCTCGCCGTCACGACCGATTTCCGCGCGCTCTTCGCGGAAGTCGCGGGGCGACACCTCGGCGTCGCGCAGCCGGCGTCTCTCTTTCCGGGCTGGAGAGACACCGCTCCTGCACTCGGACTGTTCGTCTAGCCCGCGCTCCGGCTAAAGTTCCGCCGTCGGAGCCCCACCGCGCGTGGTCCGGCGCTTCGCACGGCGAGCATTGGCTTCACCGTGAATCAGCGCGCACCAGCGGCGGTTGTCCTCGCCGCCAGCCTCTCCACTTCCCCCGGGCAGCGCGTTGGCCGTGACGAGCAGGTCGTCGGAGCCTCCCCACGCGGGGGCGTGGGTGGGGCACCAGCGGAGCTCGACGAGGTCACGCGTGGGGTCCGTTTCGGGCTCGCAGCCGGGACAGTAGGGCCGAACGACGACGGAGGAGCGAGGCTCGATGAAGTCCGTCACGTCTCGAGGCCGGGGGTGCGGCCGGTCGAGATCATCATCTGGTGGCACACTATCAGAGACACCACCACCGGTAGAAGCAAAATCGTCCAGAACCCCCCGGAAGCCGTCCCTGTCTGGCCATCGCTGATCGTCCTATCGACGGCCGCGCGCGAGGGCTTGAGAACTATGAGCGGAGTGCGACGAGGACTCGTTCCGGCGTGATCGGCTGCTCGGTCACCATCACGCCGAGCGGCGCGAGCGCATCGTTGACGGCGTTGAGGATCGCCGCGGGCGCGCCCGCGGTGCCCGCTTCTCCCGCGCCCTTGAATCCGCCCGCGAGCCCCGGCGCGGGCGTCTCGAGATGGTGCACCTCGATCGCGGGAAGGTCGGCGGCCGTCGGGATCGCGTAGTCCATCAGCGTCGTCGTCAAGAGCTGGCCGGTCTCGTCGTACGCGCAGTGCTCCATCAGCGCGCCGCCGATGCCCTGCACGACGCCGCCGCGCACCTGGCCGTCGACGAGCGCGGGATTCACGATGCGCCCGCAGTCGTCCACGGCGACGTACTTCAGGAGGCGCACGCGGCCCGTCTCGACGTCGATCTCGACCATCGCGAGGTGCGCGCCGTTCGTGAACGTCCACGCGCCGGGATTCGTGTAGTGCACCGTCGCCTCGACGCTCGGCTCCACGCCGCGCAGCTCGTTGGAGCGGAAGTGTGCGGCGCGCGCCAGCGCCGCGAGCGTGAGCGCGCGGCCGGGCGCGCCTCTCACCGCGACGCCGCCGTCGCGGACCTCCACGTCGTCGGCGTGCGCCTCCAGGAGCGCCGCGCCTACGGTGCGGAGCCGATCGCGCAGCGCGCGCACGGCCAGCAGCGTCGCGCTCCCGCCGATCGGCATCCCGCGACTGGCCCACGTCCCGCCGCCGTACGGCACCATCGCGGTGTCGCCGGACACGACGGTCACCGCGTCGAGCGCGACGCCGAGCTCGTCGGCGACGATCTGCGCGAGCGCGGTGCGCGTCCCCTGCCCCTGATCCGTGACGCCGGTGAGGACGGTCACGGCGCCGGACGGCTCGAGACGCACCGTGGTTCCTTCCTGTCCCGCGATCGGCGCGCCGCCGACGCCGTAGAACGCCGCCCCCGGGCCGGTGAGATCGAGGAAGCACGAGAGGCCGATGCCGACGCAGCGTCCGGCCGCCCGTGCGTCGGTCTGCGCGCGCCGCAAGCCGGCGTAGTCCGCCGCGTCCAGGAGCCGGTCGAGCGCCTCCAGATAGCTGCCGCTGTCGTAGACGTTGCCGGTGACCGACGTGTACGGGAACTCGTCCGGCCGCACGAGATTGCGGCGGCGCACCTCCGCGGGATCGAGGCCAAGGTCCCGCGCGATCGCCTCGATCATCGATTCGGTGACGGCCGCGGCGATCGGGTGGCCCACCGCGCGGTACTGCGAGGTGATCGTCTTGTTCTGCGCGACGACCGTGAGCGCCGCCTCGTAGTCGCGCACGCGATACGGCCCGGGCAGGAGCCGCAGCACCTGGCCGCCCTCGACCACGCTCGAGCGCGGATACGCGGAGTAGGGGCCGACGGCGGCCGTGATCTTCGCGCGCATCCCGCGCAGCGTGCCGTCCTCGTCCGCGGCCACCTCGATCTCGACCGTCTGCTCGCGCGCGTGGATGTCGGCGAGGAACGACTCGCGGCGCGTGGCGACGAACTTCACCGGACGTCCGAGCGCCACCGCGAGCGCGATGGCCGCCATGTCGTCCTGGTAGACGTGGATCTTGATGCCGAAGCTGCCGCCGACGTCGGGCGCGATGACCCGCACGCGATGCTCGGGCAGCGCGAACAGGTCCGCGACCACCGCCTGCATCATGTGCGGCACCTGCGAGGACATCGAGAGCGTCAGCGCGCGGGTGAACGGCTCGAAGTCGGCGACGAGCCCGCGCGGCTCCATCGGCACGCCGGTGTGGCGGCCGATCGTGAACGTCTTGCGCCACACGCGCGCACGCTCGAACGCGCGCGCGACGTCGCCGCCGCCGAGCCGCGTGGTGAAGAGGACGTTGTCACCGAGCTCCGGGTGGATGAGCGGCGCGCCGTCGGCGACGCCCGCGCCCGGCGACAGCACCGCGGGCAGCGGCTCGTACGCGATCTCGACGAGCGCGGCCGCGTCCTCGGCGGCGGCGCGGTCGCTCGCGGCGATGGCCACCACGGGCTCGCCGACGCAGCGCACGCGCTCGCGCGCGAGCGGCTCGATCGCGCCCGTCTTCATGCCCGTGTAGTGGCGCAGGATGCCGCGGTACGGCTTGCAGAGCGCCGCCACGTCCGTGCCGGTGAGGATGCCGGCCACGCCCGGCGCCGCCCGCGCGCGGTCGAGGTCGAGCCGCGCGATGCGCGCGTGCGCGTGGGGACTGCGCACGAAGACCGCGTGGAGCATGCGGGGAAGGACGATGTCGTCGACGTAGCGGCCGCGGCCGGTGAGGATTCGAGGGTCGTCGGGACGCTTCAGCGGCGAACCGACGTGCGGCACGCGGTTGATGCTATCATCGCACAACTTTCGGGAAGCACCGTTCTTCACAGGAGGTCACTATGGACCGCCGCGCGTTCCTGGCCACCGGCGCCGCCGCCGCCGCGACATTCACGTTCCCCGCGATCCTCCGCGCGCAGAGCCGTGATCCGATCCGGATCGGCTTCCCGCTCCCGCTGACCGGCACGTTCGCGGCGATCGCCGCCGACCTGCAGCGCGGCGCGCAGCTCGCCCACGAGGAGATCAACGCCAAGGGCGGCATCATGGGGCGCAAGCTCGAGGTGCTGTTCCGCGACGACCAGCTCAAGCCGGCCGTCGGCGCGCAGCGCACCAAGGAGCTGATCGAGAACGACAAGGCCGACTTCATCGTCGGCGGCCTCGCGGCACACGTCCAGATGGCGATCAACGAGCAGACGAAAGCCGCCAAGAAGCTCTACATCTCGGTGAGCCAGTCGGACGAGATCAGCGCCAAGCCGGACACGAGCCCCCTCACGTTCCACGAGGCGCTGAACCCGACGATCACGAGCCGCGCGATGGCCCAGTTCGGGATGCAGAACATCGGCAAGAAGTGGTGGGTCGTCTACGCGGACTACGCGTGGGGCAAGCAGAACAACGCCGTCTTCAGCGATCGGATCGCCAAGCTCGGCGGCACCATCCTCGGCAACACGCCGTATCCGCTCGGCAAGCCGGAGTTCTCCGCGCACCTGCCGAAGATCCAGGCGGCGAAGCCGGACGCGATCCTCGCGGTCACGCCGGGCGCCGACAACGTGCCGTTCCTGAAGCAGGCGATCAGCTTCGGCCTCAAGAAAGAGGCGCGGATCGCGCAGCCGCTGCACTTCCTCTTCTACACGAAGGAGGGCGGCGCCGAGGTCTTCCAGGACATCTACGGCGCGACGCACTTCTGCCACGAGCTCGCCGAGACGATCCCCGAGTCCAAGCGGTACGTCGAGGCGTTCCAGAAGAAGTTCAACCAGCCGCCGGACGCGTACTCCACGTACGGCTACAGCGGCATCAAGGAGATCGCGCGCGGCGTCGAGCTGGCGAAGTCGACCGACTCCGACCAGGTGGCGAACGCGCTCCGCAAGAACCGCGAGTACAACCACTACAAGGGCAAGCAGTACTGGCGCGCGTGCGACAACAAGTCGTTCCAGGACCTCTGGATCCTCAAGGTGCGGGCCCCGCAGCAGGTGAAGGGCGAGTGGGGCCTCTTCGACGTCGTCGGCAAGGTCGCGGCGAACGAGGAGCTGGAGCGCACCTGCGCCGAGAAAGGCCACGCCTAGTCGGTTCACGGCGGCGAGCGCCGCATGATCCTCGACGTCCCGCTCTCGGCGCTCGCCGCCCAGGTCTTCACGGGCCTGGTGCTCGGCGGCATCCTCGTGCTGATGGCCGTCGGCTTGAGCCTCATCTTCGGCTTGATGACCGTCGTCAACTTCTCGCACGGCGCGCTCTACATGCTCGGCGCGTACGTCGCGTTCACGCTGCTCGGCGTGACGAAGAGCTTCTGGCTCACGCTGATCCTGGCGCCCCTCGTCGTCGGCACGGTCGGCCTGATCATCCAGCGCTTCCTCATCCGGCCGCTCTACGGGCGGAGCCCGGACGATCCGCTGCTGCTCACGTTCGGGCTCTCGCTCGTGCTGGTGGAATCGGTGAAGGTCGTGTGGGGCAAGGTCGGGCTCACGGTCGATCCCCCGCGCGACCTGGCGGGAGCGGTCAATCTCGGCTTCATGAACTTCCCGGTCTACCGCCTGTTCGTCGTCGCGGTCACCGCGCTCGTCCTCGTCGGGCTCTGGCTCTTCCTCGAGAAGACCAACGTCGGGCTCGTCATCCGCGCGGGCACGCGCGATCCGTTGATGGTCCGCGCGCTGGGCGTGGACCTCGGCCGCATCTGGCTGCTCGTCTTCGGCCTCGGCATCGGGCTGGCGGGCCTCGCCGGCGTGCTGGCCGGCCCGATGCGCGGCGTCTATGCGGAGATGGGCGTCGAGATCATCATCGAGTGCTTCGTGGTCGTGGTCGTCGGCGGCATGGGCAGTCTGCCCGGCGCGATCGTCGCCGGACTCCTCATCGGTGAGATCGTGAGCCTCACGACGTTCTTCGCCCCGAAGATGGCGGAGATCGTCGTCTTCCTGGTCATGGCGATCGTGCTCCTCGTGCGCCCGAGCGGACTCTTCGGCGAGGCGGGGCTGGCGGAGTGATGCGCGCGTGGCGGGCATTCGTGCGGTGGGTGGCCACGCATCCGGTGACGTCTCTCGTCGTCTTCTTCGCCGTGTTTCCGTTCATCGTGCCGCACACCTCGCTCGCCACCCAGGTGCTGACGTACGGGCTGTTCGCGCTCGGCTTCAACCTGCTGTACGGCTACACGGGCATCCTCTCTTTCGGCCACGCCGCGTACTACGGGCTCGGCGCGTACGGCACCGGCCTCGCGCTGGCCAAGCTGAAGATCGCGTCGCTGTGGGGGGCGATCGGCATCGGCCTGGGCGCCGCGATCATCGGCGGCGTGATCGCCGGCTTCTTCTGTCTCCGGCGCCGGGGGATCTACTTCGCGATGCTGACGCTCGCCTTCGCCCAGATGCTCTACTTCATCGCCTTCCACCTCGCGGACATCACGGGCGGTGACGACGGCCTGCGCGGGATCCCGCTGCATCCCCTCGGGCTCTTCGGGACGTCGGTCTCGATCCGGAGCCCCTTCGCGTTCTACGTCTTCGCCTTCGTGCTCGTCAGCCTCGCGGTCGCCGCGCTCAAGCGCATCCTCGACTCGCCCTTCGGCGCCGTGCTCCAGGCGATCCGCGAGAACCCCGAGCGCGCGGCGGCGTGCGGCTACGACGTCAACCGGATCAAGTTCGTCTCCTTCGTGTTCTCCGCGTTCTTCGCGGGGCTGGCGGGAGCGCTCGAGGCGCTGCGCCTGACGGTGGTGCCGGTCGAGGCGCTCTACTGGTCGACCTCGGGCCAGGTCGTCATCATGACCCTGCTCGGCGGTGCGGGAACGTTCTTCGGCCCGTTCGTGGGTGCGCTGACGTTCCTCCTGCTCGAGGAACGGCTGAGCCGCCTGATCGAGTGGTGGCCCATCGTGGTCGGCGCGATCTTCATGACGTTCGTCCTGTTCCTCCCGAAGGGGATCTGGGGGAGTTTTCTGGCATGGGTGGTGCGAGACGCATCCCCCAAGCCCCCCTACGCTCCGGTGCCGGAGTGAATCCGGCACCTCCGCGAGCGCCGAATGGCACTCCCGATCCTGCGATCGTCCGGCTTGCCGAGAAGGTCACGCGCGAGCGCATCGCGCCGCGCGCCGCGGAGGTCGATCGCGAGGCCCGGAATCCCGTCGAGAGCTGGCGCGATCTCTGGAAGGAAGGCCTGCTGGCGTGCGCCGTTCCCGTCGCGCACGGCGGCCTCGGCCTCGACATGCCGACCTACGTCGCCGTCCTCCGCACGATCGCGCAGGGCTGCGCGAGCACCGCGATGACGCTGCACATGCACTCCACGGTCATGCGCTTCATCGACGCGCTCGGAAGCGAGGCGCAGCAGCGCCGCTGGTTCGCCGACGTCGTCGAGCGCGGCCACCTCTTCGGGAGCTGGGGCAGCGAGCCCGCGGTCAGCCTCTCGCGCACACTGCTCATGGAGACGGCGGTGCGCGCCGACGGCGACGGCTACGTCGTCGACGGCGTGAAGCACTTCTGCACGATGGCGCTCGGCGCTTCGCACTACATGGTCTGGTGCGCGCTCGACGGCGGGACCGACATGGGCAAGGCGCTGTGGCAAGTCTTCGTGCCCGCCGGCGCGCCCGGCATCACGACCGACGGCACGTGGGACACGCTCGGCATGCGAGGCACCTACAGCCCGTCGGTGACGTTCACGAAGGTGCGCGTCTCCGGCGACGCGCCGTTGGGCCGGCCAGGGTCGGCGCTCCAGGTCGGGGTCATCGAAGGCTTCGCGCTCGGCTACGCCGCCATCTACGTCGGCCTCGCCGAGGCGGCCTTCGACTTCGCGGCGGAGTACGCGCGCAAGCGCGTCGTGAAGCCCGAGAACGTGCCCGTGGCGAGCGACCCGACCGTGCAGCGCCATCTCGGCGCGCTGCGCGTCCATCTCGACGCGGCCCGCCTCATGCTCGAGGACTCCGCCGCGCGGTGGGCGGGCGCCGACGTCGCGGCGCGCGGCCTGCTCGCCAATCGCGCGAAGCTCCTCGCCACCGAGGTCGGTCTCGAGGTCACCGAGAAGGTGATCCAGGTCGTCGGCGGCCGCGGCGCGTACCGCGAGTTCCCCGCGGAGCGCGCGTTCCGCGACCTGCGCACGTCGACGCTGATGCCGCCGACGGTCGATCGGATGACGGAGACGATCGGCAAGAGCGCCCTCGGGATCGCCGAGGGCATGTTCCGCGTCGGGCCGTAGGGGGAGGTGCGCTACCTCCAAGATCGTCCTGCTCGTCCTGGCGGTCCTCGTCCACGCCGGCTGCGTCACCACGTTCCGCGAGAACCACTACTTCCAGTCGGCGAAGCCGGGCGCGCCGCGCGACGCGAACTATTTCCGGGTCACCGTCGACGGCCAGGCGGTCTTCACGACGGCGCGCTACATCGCCGGCTACTACGACGAGCGCGCCGTCGATCTCTTCTTCAACGAGATCAAGGCCGGCAACGGGTTCAAGCTCTTCGAGCCGGACGCGGTCGACCCGGGGACGAACGAGAAGATCAAGCCGCTCTCCCCGGACGACAAGGACGGCGTGCTCGTCATGGTGCTGAGCACGAACGCGAAGGCCGTCACGGACGCCATCGGCCAGTTCAGCGAGAGCCAGATCGTCGCCGACTCGCTCACGAACCTGCTCAACCGGCGCGACCTCCTCGACGCCCAGCGCGCGAGCGCGCGCCTGGGACCGGAGATCGACAAGGCGAACGCCGTGACGGCGGAGCTCCAGCAGTTGTTCGCGAAGGTCGGGACCGCCCCGACCGCGGCCGCGGCGGAAGAGTCGTACGTGCGCATTCTCAACGCCATCGCCGCGGCCCTCGGCTCGACGCAATCGTTCACGACGATCAAGGAGGCCGAGGCGTGGTTCCGCGGCCTGGCCGTCAACGAGCGCGGACGATGACGGCGCGACGCCTCGTGGCGCTGACCGCCCTCGCGCTCGTGCTCGCGGGCTGCGGCTCGCTGCGCGTGAAGGTCGACGTGCTGGAGCCGGCCGTCGTGGAAGCCGAGACCGCCGCGGGCGCCGACGTCGCGCAGGCGGAGGCGGCCGTCGCCGACGCGCGCAAGTCGCTGATCGGCGGCCAGGGCCTCGTGCAGTCACCGTACGCGTACGCCGTGGCCGCCGCACCGGAGGAGAAATGGTCGCCGCGCTTCAACGAGACGTTCGGCGGCGGGTATCTCGGCAACCTGAACGTCGCCATCAAGATGGTCGACCTCGGTGACTTCACGCTCAAGGGCGTGACCTTCGATCCGAGCGACGTCGTGCGCGCGATCTCGAAGGTCACGGTGCAGACGCTCGTCCTCGCCGCGCAGATCTACGGGGTCCCGATCAAGGCTCCGGCCGGTGCCGCGCCCCAGGCGCCGGCCGGCGGCGCGCTCGCCGCGAGCTCGACGCGGCTGGCGACGGTCCAGGAAGCGTCGGCCGCGCGCGAGGCCAAGCGGCAGGACTATCGCGCGGCGCTGACGACGATCGCGCTCGCGATCATCCGCGAGCAGCCGAAGCTCGCGAGCACGGACAACGCGCAACGCCAGGCGGCCATCGACGCCATCAAGGCGACGTACGAGGCGCACAAGACGCGGCTCGATCTGCGATCTCTCCAGGGAGCGACGAAATGAGCCCAGGCGATCCGGTGACGCTGGCGGCGACCGGCGAGAAGGGCCGCATCTGTCGGATCCTGCAGTTCGGGGAATGTTGCGTGCAGTTCGAGGAGCTCGGCTGCCGCCGGGTCGCCGAGGACGACCTCCGTCCGTCGACGGAGCCGGCGCCTCAGTGCACGCCGAGCTGCCGCAACGGCTGCTAGACGCCGAGGAAGCGCTGCTGGATCGCCGGCTCCCGGCGCAGCTCGTCCGGCGTGCCCGAGAACTGGATGCGGCCCTGGTCGATGACGTAGAGCCGGCTCGAGAGCGCGAGCGCGACCTCGAGGTTCTGCTCGACGAGCAGGATGGTGCCGCCGCGCCGGCTGATCTCCGCGAGCACGCCGGTGAGCGTCTGCACGAGGATCGGCGCGAGGCCTTCCGTCGGCTCGTCCACCAGCAGCAGGCGCGGCTTCGCGACGAGGCCCCGCGCGATCGCGAGCATCTGCTGCTCGCCGCCTGACAGGAAGCGGCCGCGGTAATCGATCCGCTCCTTCAGGCGCGGAAAGTACTCGAAGACTTCCGCGAGGAGCGTGCCGCCGGCGTCCTTCACGCCGGCGCCGAGCATGGCCAGGCGCAGATTGTCGGCGACGCTGAGGTTCGGCAGCACGCGCCGCTCCTCGGGAACCCACGCGATCCCGCGCCGCGCGATCTCGTGCGGCTCGCGGCCGGCGATGTTCTCACCGCCGAACGCGATGCGTCCCTTCGCCGGCTGCGCGACGCCCATGATCGAGCGGAGCGTGGTGGTCTTGCCCGCGCCGTTGCGGCCGATGAGCGTGACCACCTCGCGCTCGCCGACGGCCAGCGAGACGCCCTGGAGGATGTGCGCCTCGCCGTAGTAGGTGTGGAGGTCGTCGACTTCGAGGAGCGATCCCATCACGACGCGCCCAGGTAGGTCCGCTGCACCGTCTCGTTCGCGCGGATCTCCTCGGGCGTGCCGTCCGCGAGCACCTGGCCCTGATGCAGCACGGTGATGCGATCCGAGATCTTCATCACGAGCTTCATCTTGTGCTCGACGAGGATGATCGTCCGCCCGGCGCGGAGCTCGCTGATGAGCACCATCGTCTCGTCGGTCTCCTCGGGGCTCATCCCCGCCGTCGGCTCGTCGAGGAGCAGCAATACGGGGTTTGCCGCGAGCGCGATGGCCAGCTCGAGATGGCGCTGCTCGCCGTGCGAGAGGTGCGTGCCGAGGAGCCCCGCCTTGGGCGCGAGGCCGACGGTCACGAGCACTTCCTCGGCCCGCGCGCGCGCCTCGGTGAGCGCGTCCGCGCGGCGCCAGAAATCGTAGGCCTGGCCCGCGCCCTGCGCCGCGACACGGACGTTCTCGAAGACCGTCAGGTGCGGAAAGATCGACGTGATCTGGTACGACTTGGCGACGCCGAGCCGCGCCATCCCGTGCTGCGGCATCCCGGTGACCTCCTGGTCGCGGAACCAGATGCGGCCGGAGGTCGGCGTCACCTCCCCGGCGATCAGCTTGAAGAACGTCGTCTTGCCCGCGCCGTTGGGGCCGATGATCGAGCGCAGCTCGCCCTCGCGGACGGTGAAATCGACTCCGTTGACCGCCAGGAGGCTGCCGTAGGCGCGGACGAGTTTTTCGGTGCGGAGGAGCGGGGCCGCGGACACGACCGCGAGACTATGGTGCGAGCGTCGCGCCTGTCAAGGCGCAGGCGCCGCGTCCAGATCGGGACGGCACACCGCCTTGAAGTTGCACCAGCGGCAGATTCTCAGGTTCTCGGTGAGCTCGAAGTCGGTGATCACCGCCACGTTCGCGTCGGGATCCTTGAGGTACGACTTCATGCCGCGGACCGACAGGCGCAGCCGCTCGCGCACGCCCTCGAGCCGGTCGTCGCTCCAGGTGTGCGGCGTGACCACGGGCTCGCGCAGGTTGACCTCGTAGAGGTCGACGTTGTGCGGCGGCACGCCGAGCACCTCGTGCGCGTACAGCGCGTAGCATCCCAGCTGGAACGAGGCGTCCTCGCCGCCTCCACCGCCCGTCTTCCAGTCGACGAGCGCCAGGCGTCCCTCCGGGGTCCAGTACCCGAAGTCCGGCGCGGACCAGACGCGGGTGCCCTCGAAGTCGAAGGTCTTCGACCAGTGCTCGATCGACCAGTGCTCCGGTGACGTGCGGCGGATCTCCGCCAGCAGCGGCAGCCGGAAGAAGTTCCGGAGGCACGTCTGCACGGACGTGGCGAGCGCGAGCCAGGCCTCGTCGCGGATCACGACCTTGTACTCGTGCTCGAACAGCGCCGTGGTCTTCGGCTTGTCGTTGTAGACGCCGGCCCGAGAGGAACGGAACTCGGCCCGCATGCGCTCGACCGCGTCCCGGACGAACGGCTCGACGGGAATCTCGAGACCCTCGCGGAACGCGTTGAACGCCATCTCGATGGCGTCGTGGGCGATGCGTCCGCCCCACATCTGTCGCGAGGCGAGCTGCTTGAGGATGTAGAGGCGCCGCACGTCGGGCGGCGCGTCGCCGGCCCAGCCGCCCCACGAGCCGTAGTACTGGTAGAAGTAGCGGCGCTTGCACTCCTGGAAGGCGCCGTCCCTGCTCCGCGACCACGAAAAGTCGTTGGTCAGGTCGGCCACGCCCGGATTCTACGGTGCTCGGGACGTCCCCTCCAACGTGTCTTTCCGTGCACGGTGTATAGTTGCGCCATGGCAAAGCCGTCATTCGTGGTGCCGTGCCCGTGCTGCCAGGCGAAGCTGACGATCGACCCGGAGCTGGGCGCGGTCATCTCGCACGAAGAGCCGCCGCGCCAGCGGTCCACCGGCGATCTCGGCGCCGCGATCGACCAGCTCCGCTCGAAGTCGGCCGAGCGGGAAGAGCGGTTCAAGCAGCAGATGCAGGCCGAAGCGCAGAAGGGCAAGCTGCTCGACCGCAAGTTCCAGGAGAGCCTGAAGAAAGCCAAGGATTCCCCCGACCCGCCCGTCCGCCGCTACGACTATGAATGATTCGGGGGGCGCGAGACGCGCCCCCCGACCCCCCCGCGCTCCGGGCCCGGAATAAATCCGGGCCCTTCGCGAGTGCCGCGCCAGTCGCACGACAGTCTGCTGCGGGGCCTCCTGCGCGACGTCAGCCGGAGTTTTTATCTTTCGCTGCGCATTCTGCCGCGCGACCTCCGCGCGCCCGTCGGGCTCGCGTACCTGCTCGCCCGCGCGGCCGACACCGTCGCGGACACGCGGCTGATCGCGCGCGACGCGCGGCTCGCCCACCTCGAGACGCTGCGCCGCGCCTTCGCGGGAACGCCCGTGGACGTGGCCGGGGCGATCGCCGCCTGCCGCCCGCACCAGGGCAAGGCCGCCGAGGCGACGCTGCTCACGCGGCTCCCGGAGGCGGTGGCGGAGCTCGAGCGCCTCGATGCGCCGGACCGTGCCGCGGTCCGGGGCGTGCTGGCGACGCTCACGAGCGGGATGGTCTTCGACCTCGCGACGTTTCCGGGCGAGGACGCCGCGCACGTGACCGCGCTCGGCACGCGCGCCGACCTCGACCGCTACGTCTACCTCGTGGCGGGCTGCGTCGGCGAGTTCTGGACGGTCATCCACGCCGCGCATCGTCCGCGCCTCGCGCGCTGGGACGTGGCCGCGATGAGCACGAACGGTGTCCGTTTCGGCAAGGCGCTGCAGATGACCAACGTGCTGCGCGACGTGCCGAGCGATCTCCGGCAGGGGCGGTGTTACCTGCCCGCGGACGAGCTCGCGGCGCACGGTCTCGCGCCGGCGGATCTGCTCGATCCGTCCGCGATGCCGAAGCTCCGCCCGCTGTACGAAGCGCTGCTCGAGCTCGCCGACGCGCATTACCACGCGGGCTGGCGCTACACGCTCGCGATCCCGCGCCGCGAGTGGCGCATGCGCCTGGCGTGCGCGTGGCCGCTGCTCATCGGCGAGGCGACGCTGGCGATGCTGCGCCGTCACGACAACCCGCTCGCCGCCACCACGCCCGTCAAGATTCCGCGCGCGCGCGTCCGCGCGCTCCTCACGCACTCGATCGCCGCCGTCTGGTCGAATCGCGCGCTCGCCGCCGAGGCGACGCGCGCGCGCGGCGCGCCCGCGCGCTGACGAAATTTCCTCTTGCGCAGCCGGTACGCGCTGTGCAGGGTAAGGCGGCAACAGAACCATCGATCACGACGGAGGACGCGATGGAGATCCCGTCACCGATGCCGCCCGAGATGCTGCCTTCGGACTCGATGCCCAGCGAGGCGCCGGCGAGCCGTCCGGCGCCCGCGCGCCGCGCCTCGCGCCCGAAGAAGAGTGGCGGGGCGAAGAAGCGCTCGCGCCCCAAGGCGAAGCGGAAGACCCGCGCGAAGGCCCGCCCGAAGCGCAAGGCATCGAAGGCGCGGGCACGGGGCGGCCGCAAGGCGCGCAAGGGCGGCCGCGCGCGCAAGCGGTCTCGGGGACGGCGCTAGTCGCGCTGCTCGTCGGGCGGGGCCAGGCCGAGGAGCACGGCGGGATCGATCCGCGCCGGCCCGACCTGCGCTCCGAAGTGGAGATGCGGGCCCGTGATCCGGCCGGTCATGCCGACCGTCCCGAGCGTGTCGCCCCGCTCGACGAGCTGCCCTTCGCTCACGGCAATCGTGTCGAGGTGGAAGTACGCCGTGTGCAGGCCGAGGCCGTGGTCGAGGATCACGAGCCGCCCGGGGAAGAAGAACTCGGCGACGATCGCCACACGGCCGCGGTTCGCGGCGAGGACAGGGGCGCCCACGGGCGCCGCGAAGTCGATCCCGCTGTGCGGCGCCCGCGGCTGGCCGTTGATCACGCGCCTGGCGCCGAAGCCCGTCCCCGGCTCGTCACCGCCCACCGGGCGTAGCCAGCGCCCCCGCCACAGCCGCTCGCCGCTGATCGTCCGGTAGATCTGCCGCATCCGCTCGCCTTCCGCCACCGCCCGGCGCTCGGTTGCCGGATCGAGCTCGACCATCGACGGCGCGACCGTGAGGTGCTGGACGGTGTAGGTGCGGGCGACCAGCGGGATCTCGCCCGTCGCGCCGGCCCCACCACGCACGGCGACACGCCAGCGGCGCGGACCCGCGGAGGCGTCCATGTCGATCCCGATGACGGCGCCGTGGCCGTCGGAGGTCGGGAACGTGCTGATCGGTTGACGGTCGACGGTCACCTCGAGCGTCGCCGCCGAGGGCACCCCCTGCACGCGGAGCAGTACGACGTCGCCGGCGCGCGGGTGAGAAGGCTCCCAGGTGACCCGGAGGCCGCCCGCGGCGTGGACGGCGGCGGGCCAGAGGCCGTGGAGCAGGAGTGCCCAGAGAAGAAGGCGGCCGCGGGCCGCCGTCACTCGGGCCGTTGCTGGCGGAGGAACTGCTCGATCTCGGCGACGAGCTCCGACGCGGGCGGCAGCTCGCTCTGCGCGGCGGTCTCGGTCGCTTCTTCCTCGTCGGGGGCGGCGCGCTCGAGCTTCTGGACGTAGCCGGCGATCTTCGCGTTCTGCGACACGATCTCCGCGAGGTTCTGATCGAACTGCTTGACCGCCTCGTCGAGATCGCCGAGGTCGATCGTCGCGGACAGGAGCGTGAGGACGCGCTTGACGAGCGCGAGGGTCGCCTTCGGATTCTCGATCCCGGAGATGTAGTGCGGGACGTTCGCCCAGAGACTCGCCGTCGGCAGACCCTGCTCGCGGCATACGGTGTTGAGCACGCCGACGATGCCGGTGGGGCCTTCGTAGCGCGACGGTCGCGCGCCGATGAGGGTCCGCAGCTCCGGATCGGTCGCGGTGCCGGAGAGCCGGACCGGCCGGGTGTGCGGCACCTCCGCGAGCAGCGCGCCCAGCGTCAACATCAGCGTGACCCCGCACCGCCGGGCGAGCTCGATCACCGCCGCGCAGTAGGTCTTCCACCGCAGGTGAGGCTCGGCGGCCACGCCGACGATCACGTCGCGGGTCAGCGCGCTCGACCGCGCCACGGAGAACTCCGTCGCGGGCCACACGATCTCGCGCTCGTCCGGCGCGTCGGTCTTGTAGCGGACGAGCGGCCGCGTGAGGCCGAAGTGATAGAACTCCTCGGGGTCGATCTCGGCGAACTTCTCCGCCTGGAAGCTCGTGGCGAGGTAGCGGGCGGCGGTCGAGGCGGCTTCAGCCGCGTCGTTCCAGCCCGGAAACGCCATGATCAGGATCGGGCGCCGCAGGCCTTCGGGGAGGTGGTGGACCGTCAGATGGTCCATGCGCGCGAGTCTACCACGCCGACGCGACGGGCCCGCCAGCGGTTGACCACTGTGCGCGGCGTCGGTAGCATGAGGGCGGTTTTCACTCTCCGAGCGGAGGTCACCAATCATGCGAAGCGTCCGTGGCAAGCTGCTGCTGCTTAGCGCCGTGCTGATCGCCACGGCGGGTTGTGCCACCAGCGAGGAATGGAACACGTGGTACACGCATCGGACGCACTTCGCGTCGTACGAGCACCTGGGATTCTCCGTTCGCAACACCGAAGGGTCCTCCCCCAAGGTCACGCGCAAGGACATCCAGCTCGCGCGCGACGAGGGGTGGTGGGGCAAGGCCATCACCGTCAGCCAGGAGCAGATGCTTGAGCGGTAAACGTCTCGTCGCCGTCGTCGCGCTCGTCGCGCTCACCGCCGGCGTGGCGATCGCGGCGGCGCCGACCGACCGGGTGCTGCCCGCGCACGAATACACGACCGAGAAGGCGCGCGCCCTCGCCTCCGCGCACGTCCACGCCCTCCAAGAGCTGAGCGCGGGCATCTATCACTGCTGGCCGTGGGTCGACGTCCCACGGAACGGGATCGGGTTCTACCGGCCGAGGGGCGCCCAGCAGGACGATCGCCACCTCTCCACCCGGATCTCGATCGAGCAGGAGCCGTCGCCGGCGTTCGCGAGCCTCCGGTTCGAGGAGCGCGCCACGGCGATGTTCTCGCGTTACATCCCGCCCCTGCTGCGTCGCATGACGAAGGATCCGAACGTCGCGGCGGATCCGAAGCTCGACGGCTTCACGGCCATCGTGGACTGGCCGAAGCCCGCGCCCCGCGGCACCGGGCGGCCCGTCAGCGAGACCATCGCGGTCTTCATCGACAAGGCGAGCGCGCTCGAGTTCCTCTCGGGCCGGGGCGACATCAAGACGCTGCCGAGCCACGCGCGCGTGCTCGGCTTCGACGGCGAGACGCCGCTGGGCCAGATCACCCTCGGGCCGGCGTGGGACGACAACTTCGTGGCGACGTTCAAGGTCGCCAACTATCAGCTGGAGCCCGGGGTCGTCTGTAACTAGGTCGTTCTCTCGCGCGCGTTAGCCGGCGGGGGCTGCGAGCGCGGCGCGGAGCGACGACGCGATCGCGCGGAGAGAACGCGCGGCCTCGCGGTCGGGGAAGGTCGCCACGAAAGCCTCGCCCGCGTCGGCGGCGCGCGCGAGGTCTGCGTCGAACGCCACACGGCCCAGGAACGGCACGCCGGCATCCCTCGCCAGCACCTCGGCGTCCGGGCCCGGGAACAGGCCCGCCATGTTCTCCACGAGGCCCAGGACCGGCGCGCGGCTCTCCCGCGCCACCGTCAGCGACCGGCGCACCACGAGCTGCGAGACGTCCGACGGGATCGTGACCACGACGGTTCCCGAGAGGACGGGCACGAGCGACGCGACGGTGAGCAGACGGTCCGTGCCCGGGGGGAGATCGAGCAGCAGGAGGTCGAGATCGCCCCACGCCGTGTCGGCGAGGAACTCTCGGAGCGCGTTCGCCTCCATGGTTCCGCGCCACGTGTGCGCTTCGTCCTGCGTCGGCGCCTCCCACGTGAGCGGCGCGGCGTCGGACGGCAGCAGCAGGTCCATCGACATGACCTTGACGCCCAGCGCGCTCCGCGGCGGCTCGACGGCGCCGTCGCGCACGACCAGCTTGCCCCCGCGCACGCCGAGCATCTTGGCCATGCTCGGGCCGTTCAGGTCGGCGTCGAGGACCCCCACGCGCGCGCCGTCGAGCGCGCAGGCGCCGGCGAGATTCGCGGTGATCGACGACTTCCCGACCCCGCCCTTGCCGGAGACGACCGCCACGATCGACCGCACGCCGGCGAGCCGCTCGCGCAGGCGGGCCTGCTGCGCCTGCACCTGGCCGACGATGTTCGAGCCGCCGTCGCCGGCGATGTCGCGATAGCGTTTCACGCGCTCGCCCGCTCGGGTGTGAACGCCGCGCGCGCGACGGCGAGGAGCGCGAGAAGCGTCACGACCAGGAAGATCGCGGCCCCGGCCTGGAAGCTCATCGATCCGCCCCACGGTGCCGCGACCGACGCGCCGCCGCCGTGCAGCGCGACGCCCCCGACCTTCCACGCGCGGAACGCGAGGAGCAGCGCGACCAGCGCGGCGAACGTCCGCCGGGACACGATGCCGCCGAGCCAGGACCAGCGACGCGACAAGAGGAGCGGGATGGCGAGCAGCGGGATGGCGCCGATGAGTCCCCAGCGCACCAGGCTCGCCGTCGTTCCGTCGCCGCCCCTGCCGCCCATCACGCCGACACCCTGGGACAGGAGCCACATGCCGCCGAGCCAGTACACGACGCCGTAGACCAGGTACACGCAGGCGGCGACGCGGTAGCGGCGGTCACTCACGCGGGCGGAACCTCGCGCCCCACGTGTTGCGGACCTCGGCGAGCAGCGCGGGCGTGACGACCGTCTGGCCGCGCCCGCGCGCGTAGGCTTCGACGGCCTTCACGACCATCCCCCGCGCGAACGACGGGATCGCCGAGAGCCGCTCGCGCGCGGCAGGCTCCCACGTGAGCTCCTCGCTGACCGGGAGGCCGAACGTCATCGTCGCCGGCAGGTCGATGACGGCGCCTCCGTGCGCGCCCGGCTGATAGCCGCACGCGGGATCCTCGGCGAGGTAGTCGCCGTACGTCGCGTACGCGCGGCACCGGCAGCCGCCGCAGGCTTTCGAGAACTCGCACGCGCCGCATCGGCCGCCGAGCTTCGGCTCACGCAGGTCGTCGAAGACCGGCGCCGAGCGCCAGAGGTCACCGAAGCTCGTCGCGCGCAGGTTCCCGGCCGAGACCGGCATGTACGGGCACGGCGTGACGTCGCCCTCGGGCGTGATGCGGCAGTAATACTTCCCGGCGGGGCACGACCCGTGCGCGTAGTTCTTCAGCAGCGGCGAATCGGGATTGAGCTCCCAGATGATCCGGCGGAAGTGCGGCGCGCACTTCGCGCGGATCAGCAGGCCGTCGGCGCGGCCGACGGGCGTCGACCACGGGTCTTCGAAGGCCGACGGCTCCGCCGCGGGCGCGCGGCCGAGCAGCCGCTGGACGAAGCTCGGTGGCCCCGGGCCGACGCCCTGCGCCTTCGCGAGCCACGTGAGGATCCGCTCGTACGCGGCGGCGTCGATGTCCGTCAGGTCGCGCCCCCGCCCGGTCCGCACGAGGAAGAAGAAGTTCAGCACCTTCGCCCCGAGTTCCTTCGCGAGGTCGACCATCGCGGGGACCTCGCCGACGTTCCAGTCGGTCACCGACATGTGCAGCGAGAAGTCGAGGCCCGCGTCGTTGAGGACGCGCGTCGCGCGCACGGCGCCGTCCCACGCGCTGGGCAGGTGCCGGAAGGCGTCGTGCTTCCTCGGATCCGTCGAGTCGAGGCTGATCGACGCGCCGAGCACGCCGCGCTCGCGCATCAGCTTCGCCTCGCGCTCGCGGAGCAGCACGCCGTTGGTCCCGAACACGGTGGTGAAGCGCCGCTCGGCCGCGTAGCCCGCGATGTCCCAGATGTCCTTCCTGAGCAGCGGCTCGCCGCCGGTGAGGATCAGGAAGACGCTGGGATTGACGGCCGCGATCTCGTCGATCACCCGCCGGCACTCATCGGTGGTGAGCTCACCGCGCGTGTCGGCCCCGGCGAACGCGGACATGTAGCAATGCGCGCACTCGAGGTTGCAGCGCTGCGTGAGGTTCCACGAGACCGAGTACGCCGTGTACGGCGACGGCGCGCTCACGCTCCGCCTCCCTTGCCGAGGTGCCGCGAGAAGAACGCGAGCAGGTCGTTCATCGCCTTCGCCGCCGCTTGCGGAGGCCGCGACGGGCCCATGTCGAACACGTGCCCGGCACCTGGGTAGAGCTCGATCGCCACGGGCTGTCCGGCGCGTCGCGCGACGCCGACAGCGATCGAGCAATTCTGCGCCACGCTGGGAGTATCCACGTCGTCGGCGCCCATGAGGATCAGCGTCGGCACTTCGATGTCCGGGAGAAGGTTCGTCGAGCGCTCCTGCGCGTCGCGCGGGAGGTCACCGCGCCAGCTCATGCACAGCGGATCGTACGCGGCCGCCGCGCGGAACCCGCCGCCCGGCACGCCGCGCCGATACCCAGCGCTCGACGTGCGCAGCGCCGCGCTCGCGCCCCACGAGAACCCCAGCACGCCGATGCGCGCGGGATCGACGTTCGGACGGGTCCGGAGATGGGCCGCCGCGGCCAAGGCGTCGCTCACGACCTCGTCGAGCGTGGCCGGACGCCGTCGTGCAGCCGGCGGTGAGCAGGACGGCCAGCATCGCGAGCGCCGCGCGGATCACCTGGTTCCCCACAACGTACATGCTCCTGCCGTCCTACCCGCGAGGAGGCACGGAGGAGCACGCCTTCCGGCATGCGAGGACCATCGGAGGGTTAACCCCTCCGGGAGTCAGCGGGGCTTCTTCTGCGAGACATACCCCGCGATGACCTCGTTCATCGTCTCGCGCGCGTGGCCGATGCCCTCTTCGCAGACCGCGAGGTCGATCGTCGTCACGCCCTTGCCGGTCGCGACCTTCTCGACTTCCTCGCGCGTCATGTCGCGCATGAACCCCGCGGGCACGCGGTTCAGACGCGCCGTGGCGTCGTCCGTCCACGTGAACGGTGACGCGGGCGCGGTCTCGCCCGCCGGCGCCTGCGCGGGCTCGAACTTCGTCTTCGCGAGCAGCGTGTCCCAGCCGGCGCCGAGCTTCTCGCGGCCGACCGTCTCCTCGATCATCGGCAGCGCGAGCTGGCACGTGATGACCGCGATCTTCTTCGAGCGCGCGTACTTCTCGATCCGGGCCTTCGCGCGCCGGCGCAGGTAGGCGTCGGTCACCTCGCGCAGGGCGTCGCGCGCGTCGGCCGACCACTTCACCTGCACGCCCGGCATCGACTCTTCCTCCTCGATGCCGCCCTCCTGGGTCGCGATCGCTTCGACGACGTCGCGCGAGATCACCTGGAACTTGCCCGCGTCGGCCTTGCAGACCGGGCACGTCACGACGGGGTTCGGGCCCTTGACCGTGTAGCCGCAGATCGAGCAGATCGCCGTCGCGGTCTGGTTCTCGGCGCGGAGCTTCGCGACCGCGAGGTCCTCGGCCATGATCTGCATCTTCTCCGCCATGCGCGTGGGCATGAAGATCGCCATCGCCTCGTCGATCACCTTGTTGGTGATCACCGTGTGGCCCTGCTCGATGGCGTAGCGCAGCAGCGCGGTGCGGGCCACGCCCTTCACCTGCGGCGGCACGCGCTCCATGCGCGCCTCGGCTTCCTCCGTCCACGAGATGATCTCCTCGGCCTTCACGTCGAGCGGCGGATAGAACTTCCCGCCCGTCAGGAGGACGTTGCACGGCGCGAGGCGCAGGAGGTTCTCGGTGTTGGAGCCGAGGTCGGTCTCGTGCTCGTCGGAGTGCACGCCCACGCGGCCCAGGATGAGCAGCCACGGCTGCTCCTTGCGCGCGAACGTGAGGATCTTCTCGAAGCACTTCCCGTCGAGAAGGGTGATGGACAGATCGACGCCGTCGTCGGCCGCGAGCTTGCGCCCGATCTCCAGATGCGACTGGTAGATCTTCGCCAGCCCGGTGTCGATGATCTCCTCGTGCAGCTGCTCCTGCTCCTTGAACCGGAAGATCTTCGAGGCCTTCTCGTTGAGCACGCCGACGATGCCGTTGAACATCGCGTAGTGGAGGTACGGGTCGTACACGCCGATCGCCTGCACCGGCCGCCCCGTCGCCTTCGCGAGCGCGATGCCGATCTTGAGGCCGTGGAACGACTGCGGCGAGCCGTCGATGCACACGACGATCGCGCCTTGCTGATCCTTGAGCGCGTCGGCGTTACGGACGACGAGCGTGTCGCGGTCGACGTGGCGCACGTAGCGCTCGGTCACCGAGCCGAGCTGGCTGTCCTTCACGGCGCCCATGCCGAGCGCGCCCATCACCACGAGGTCGTAGTCCGAGGCCTGCGTGTCCTCGATCAGGACCTTGTAGTGCTTGCCGTCGATCATCTTGCGCTCGAACGCGAGGCCGGCCGCCTCCGCCTTCTGGCCCATGACGTCGAGGTAGGAATCGGAGATGAGCTGCAGCCCCATCGCGATCAGCGAGTCGTGGATCTTGCGCTGCCGCTCGAGCTCGTTCTCGTCCTTGTATTCCTCGGGGAGCGTGTACTCCATCTGCTTGAAGCGATAGTCGTGCAGACGGGCGGCGTAGACGTGGATTCCGGTCAGCGCCGCTCCGAACGCCTTCCCGAGCTCGACGGCCAGGTCGATGGCCCGGTTCGAGAAGTCGGAGTTGTCGACCGGGACGTAGATGTGCTTGTACATGCGCCCCTCCGGGAGCCTGCCTATTTGAGCTCGAATTCGATCGTCGCGGCGCCCTTCGGCGCGACGGTGACTTCCTTCGTGAGCGTGACCGGATCCTCGTACGCGGGCCGGCCGTCCTTGTCCACGCCCCTGGCGCGGAAGCCCTCGTGCCACATGGTGACCTTGTACGTGCCGGGCGGCACGCCGTCGATCTTGAACGCGCCGCGCTCGTCGGTGACCGCGTAGTACGGGCTGTCGTGGACGATCATCCACGCCATCATGTGCGGGTGCGCGTCGCAGAGCACGCGCACCACGCCGGGCTTGGCCAGCCGCTTGGTGATGTCGACCATCTGCTCCTTGTTCGGGAGCGCGAGGTTGAACACGGTCGGCTTGCCGAGCTTGCCGTGCGTGTTGTGGAGGATCGGGTCCGAGTTCTTGATCCGCACGCGGTCACCCGGACCGACGGCGGTGACGTGGCCGACGAAGAGGCACTTCGCGTTGTCGACGATGACGTCGCCCGCGCCCTTCTTGCCCTTCGTGACGCCTTCGAGCAGGATCACCGAGCCCTTCACGCCCCGGTCGCCGCCGACGATCAGCGCCTCGGACGGCTTCTGCTCGCCGCACACGTCGCGGTTCTTGTTGACCGCGATCGGCTCGAGCTTCGGCGGCGTGCCGGTGAACCGGACGAGGCCGCTCACCGTGCCGCCGTCCTTCACGGCGACCTCCTCGTACGCGGCGGACGCGGGCGCGGACCACATGCTCAGCACCATCATCACCAGCACGATCGGCCGCGGGACGGACGTCACCGGCAACACCTCACAGCTCGGGATTCACCAACGTCTCGACGGCCAGCCAGAGACTCCGGCTGTACCGGAAGAACCACACGGGAAAGACCACCACGAACGTGCCCCAGACGACCAGCTCGGCGCGCATCGACCACCGCGGCCACGTGAGGAAGAACCCGAGCAGCGCGATGACGGTCGTCACGCCGTAGTTCACGTAGATCGCACCGACCCAGTAGCCCTGCGCCCGCTCGTAGCGGAGCCCGCAGAGCGCGCAGGCCCTGGCCATGGCGACCCAGCCGGTGAAGAGCCGGCTCCCGCCGCAGCGCGGGCACCGGAGCGTCAAGGCCCGGCGCAGGACGGAGAGCAGGCGCACGCACCGTCAGTGTTTCGCCGGTGCCGACGCCGCCGGCGCCTTGACGCCCGCGGTCTTCTTCTGCACGGCGAAGCTGTCGGGCATGAGGACGAAGATCAGCAGCACGGCGATCGCGAGCGGCGTGAAGGCGATCAGCGTGAGCGACCGATACTCGAACCTCAGATGCATGAAGTACGCGGCCACGAGCGCCGCCTTGCCGATCGCCAGCGCGCACAGGAGCGTGCCGTTCACCGTCTTGCCGAACGGCAGGAAGACGACGGCGAGCTCGAGGATGGTGAGCGCCGTGAGCCACCAGAAGATGGCCATGTAGTTGGGATGCTTGTGCGCCACAGTCGCCATCGCGCCTCCTACAGGAGGTACATGAAGGTGAAGACCATGATCCAGACGAGGTCGACGAAGTGCCAGTACAGCCCCGCGATCTCGACCGCGTTGTAGCTGGCGGCGGGATCGGGCCGGTTCAGGATCCAGCGGACCATCGACAGGAGGTAGATCACGCCGCCGGTGACGTGCAGGCCGTGGAAGCCGGTGACGAGGAAGAACGAGGTCCCGAAGAGCGCCGCGCCCCACGGGTTGCCGTTGATGAGCAGACCGCGATGGATCAGGTGCGTCCACTCGTACGCCTGGAGCGAGACGAAGATCGTGCCGCCGAGGGCCGTGAAGAGCAGGTAGTTGATCGCCCGGCGCTTGTCGCCCTTGCCGAGCCACTCGAGCGCCTTGACCATCGTCACGCTCGAGCAGATCAGGAGGAACGTCATCAGCGCGGTGAGGTTGATCCCGAGGGCCGCGTAGGGATCCGGCCAGTCGGCGCTGGACGCGCGCATGATGCCGTAGCCGGCGAGCAGCGTCCCGAAGCCGACGGCGTCGCCGGCCAGGAAGATCCACATGCCGAGCTTGCCCCAGCTTTCGGGGGTGAGGGGTGTCTCCGCGGGCTCGACCGCGTGAGTCGCGTGGGTCGCAGCGCTCATGTCGTCTCCTTGTGCCGTTCAGGCGCGGAGGGCCCGGATTCACTCCGGGCCCGGAGCGGGGGACTGAGGGGTTTGGGGTCCTCCGGTTGCGGGGCCCCATGTTCAAAGGCGCGCCCGGAGCCCCCCAATCTAGGGATCACGCCGTTCACGTGCGCGAGGACGCCGCCGATCACGGCCGCCACCACGAACGGCAGCAGGATCAGCATGAGATAGGGCCAGTTGTACGTGCGATCACCGAACGGTGACGCGATGCAGGTCGCGCAGGCCAGGGTCGCGGCGCGGATCACAGCAGGTACACCGTCACGTAGAGGATCGGCCACAGCGCGACGACGAAGTGCCAGTACATGCCGCAGGCGCGGAGGCCCGTGGCGGGCGGCTCGATGAACCGGCCGCGCCGCGCGCCCAGCAAGACGATCGCGAGCCACGCCAGCGCGCCGAGGACGTGCAGCCCGTGCACGCCGATCAGCGTGTAGAACGTGACGCCGTACGCGCCGGACGTCACCGTGAACCCGTAGCTCACGAGCCGCGCCCACTCGTATCCCTGCACGAGCAGGAAGACGACCCCGAGCGCGCCGGTGAGCGCGAGGCCGCGGACGAGGCGCACGTGATCGCCGCGCGCGCGCAGCGCGCGCACCATCGCGACGCTCGAGCCGAGCAGCACGAGGGTGTTGAGGCCGGTCACCAGGATGGGCAGCCGCGGCTGGAGCGGCGGCGGCCACTGCGCCGCGCCCATCCGCAGGACGAAGTACGCGGAGATCAGCCCCGAGAAGAACATCACCTCGGCGCCGATGAAGAACATCGTGGCGAGCCGCGCGTTGTCGAGCCCGCGCGGCCGGGGCTCGCGGTCGCGGTCGTCGCCGTCTCCCCCGCCCGTCGGCGGCGGAGGCGGCGGCACGCGGCCGTTCGTGCGCCGGGTGACGGGGCGTGGCGGATCGAGAACCGCGCCGATCCCGCTCACCAGCGGATCCCCACCAGGAAGGACGCGACGATGAGCGTGCCCATCACCGCGAGGATCACGCGGAGCACGCGCCGGTTCCGGTCGTGCAGGTCCACCGCGGTCGCTCCCTCGTCGCTCATGCCTTGTCGAAGGCCAGCAGCGCCAGCAGGACCGGCAGGTAGAGGAGCGACGCGAAGAGCACCCAGCGCGCGGCCGCGCTCGTGCGCGCCCGCGCCTGGACCGCGCTCGCGGCGGTGAACGCCACGCCGAGGAGGAGCGCCCCGGCGAAGTACACGCCGCCGGCGAGCCCGATGAGCGTCGGCAGCAGGCTCACGACGAGCAGCCCCACCACGCCCGTCATCATCTGGCGCTCGGTGCTGCCGCCCTGCTCGTCGACGACCGGCAAGACCAGCACGCCTGCGCGCGCGTAGTCGTCGCGGTAGAGCCGCGCGATCGCGAGCGTGTGCGGCAGCTGCCACAGGAAGAGGATGCCGAACAGCACGGCGGCGCCGACCCCGACGTCGTCGCGCGCGGCGACCCACCCGGTGACCGGAGGCAGCGCGCCCGGGATCGCGCCGATCAGCGTGGCGAGGGGCGTGCGCACCTTGAGCGGCGTGTACACGAAGAGGTACAACACGACGATCGCCGCCGTGACGAGCGCGGAGAGCACGTTGACCGTCGCCGCCAGGTACACGAGGCCGACCACGGTGATGATCGCGCCGAAGAGCAGCGCCTCGAGCGGCATCACGCGGCCGTCCGGCAGCGGCCTGAGGCGCGTGCGCTCCATCAGCCCGTCGATCTCCCGCTCGCGGTACTGATTCAGCGCGAGCGTGCCGCCGGCGGCGAGCAGCGTCCCCACGACGAGATGGAGGACGCGCGCCCAGTCCGCGGGGCCCGAGAGCGCGACGTAGTACCCGACGAGCGTGGTGACGAGGACCATCAGCACCACGCGCGGCTTCGTCAGCACCACGAGGTCCGCGAGGAACCGGCGGCGGTCCCGCACGAGCGGCGCGACGATCAGCTCCTGCGTCATCCGCGCACCAGCCGGAGCGACGGCTGCGTCCGCATGACGTGCGTCGGCGTCCCGCCGGAGGCGGGCCGGTATGACTGCCCCGCGCCGAGCGCACGCACGGCGCCGACGACCGCGCCGGCGAGAATCAGGCTCGCCACGAGCCGATGCGTCACCGGCAGGACGAGCATCGTGGCCTGGCCGCCCGGAATCCACACGGACATGAAGCGCGAGACGAAGCTGCCGGCGCCGAGCAGGAGCTGCAGGCCGAGCAGCAGGACGAGCGCGCTCCCGACCGGCGCCGCGATCGCGTCGCGCGTGCGGCGCAGGCGCGCGGTCACGAGCGGGACGAACACGAACACCGCCGCGGCGCCGATCAGGTGGGGCACGATCCACCCCGCGTGGGTGAGCAGCGCGCCCAGCACGATCTGCGCGTACACGAGCACCGCCGCCGCGACGGTGAGGCGGCGGAGCGCTCCATCGAAGCCCTGCACGGGCAGCCGATGCGAGACGGAGGTGAGCAGGACCGCCACGACGGCGAGCGCGAAGAACGCCTGCGCGAGACAGCCGTGGACGATCGCGAGCGTCTCCTTCAGCAGCACCACCCTGAGCCCGCCCAGGATGCCCTGGGTGACGACGGCGACGACCATCACGAGACCGAGCGCGCGCAGGCGTCCGCCCTTGCGCCAGAGCGCGACGGCGAGCGCGATCGTCAGGAGCCCGACGAGCGAGCCGAGCAGCCGGTGGCTGTGCTCGTAGAAGATCCCGCCGACCATGCGCGACCACGGATAGAAGAACATCGTGTAGCCGAAGGTCGTCGGCCAGTCCGGGACGGCCAGCGCCGCGCCGGTGTTCGTCACCAGCCCTCCGAAGAGGATCAGGACGAACGTCGCGGCGACAGTGGCGAGAGCGAGGCGATGCGCCACGGAGCGTCCGTCAGTGGCGGCGAGCTCCCGCCACGGCGCGCGGCGGCTGCGTCTGCGGCGAGAAGTCCGCGCTTTCCTCGGGGACACTGTACTCGTACGGGCCGCGGTACACGGTCGGCAGCGTCGGGCCCCAGTTCAGGTGCGGCGGCGGCGACGCGGCCGTCCACTCGAGCGTGGTCGAGTTCCAGGGGTTCAGGGGCGCCGGCTTCCCCGCGACCATCGACCAGAAGAAGTTGACGATGAACGGGATCTGCGAGATCCCGAGCCCGATCGCGCCGATCGTGATGATGACGTTCCAGTGCTGCTGGTGCTGCAGGAACTCGTACTGCAGCGGGTTGTAGATCCGCCGCATCTGGCCACCCACGCCGATGATGTGCATGGGGAAGAACGTCAGGTTGAAGAAGACGAAGCTCGGCCAGAAGTGGAGGTGGCCGAGAGCGGTGTTCGTCAGCCGCCCGAACATCTTGGGGAACCAGAAGTAGATGGCGGCGAACGCGCCGAAGATCGAGCCGCCGAACACCACGTAGTGGATGTGGGCGACGATGAAGTACGTGTCCTGGATGTAGATGTCGACCGGCGTCGAGGCCATGAAGATGCCGGAGAGCCCGCCGATCACGAACATCGACACGAACGCGAGCGCGTTCAGCATCGGCACCGTGAACTGGATCCGGCCGCCCCAGAGTGTCCCGAGCCAGTTGAATGTCTTGATGGCCGAGGGGACGGCGATGATCATCGTCGTCACCATGAAGGCCATGCCGAGCGCGGGGTTCATGCCGCTCACGAACATGTGGTGACCGTAGACGATCCAGGAGAGGAACGCGATCGCGATCATCGAGAACGCCATCGCGTGGTAGCCGAAGATCGGCTTGCGCGAGAACACCGGCAGGATCTCCGAGGCGATGCCCATGGCGGGCAGGATCAGGATGTAGACCTCGGGGTGCCCGAAGTACCAGAAGAGGTGCTGCCAGAGCAGCGGCTCGCCGCCACCCGACGGCAGGAACCAGCTCGTGCCGAGCCAGCGATCGAAGAGCAGCATCGCGACGCCCGACGTGAGCACGGGGAGTGCGAGCAGCAGCAGGATGGCCGTGATGAAGAGCGACCAGACCACCAGCGGCATGCGGAACAGGCTCATGCCCGGCGCGCGCATGTTGATGACGGTGGTGATGTAGTTGATCGACCCCATCATGGAGCCGATACCCATCGTGAACAGGCTGATGCACCAGATGTTCTGGCCCCAGTTGACGCCGGTGTACTGCACCACCGACGACAGCGGCGCGTACGACGTCCAGCCCGCGGCCGCGTGACCGCCGGGCACGAAGAAGCCGGCGAGCATGACGAGGCCCGCCGTGAACGTCGTCCAGAACGAGAGCATGTTGAGCGTGGGAAACGCCATGTCGCGGGCGCCGATCATCAGCGGGATGCAGAAGTTGCCGAACGCGCCCGCGAGGATCGGCATGATCACGAAGAACACCATGATGGTGGCGTGCATCGTGAACGCCATGTTGTACTGCGACGGCTCCAGCACGCCGCCCGTCTCCGTGAGGATGCCGGCGAGGCCCGGGACCGGGGTCTCCGGCCACGCGAGCTGCCAGCGGACGAGCAGCGCGAGGAGCCCGCCGATGACGAACATGAAGAGCCCCATGAACAGGAACTGCTTCGCGATCATCTTGTGATCGGTCGAGAAGACGTACGTCCTGAGGAACCCCAGGTCGTGGTGCTCGTGCGTGGCGTGACCGTGGGCGGTCGCGGCGTGCGCGCTCATGACTTGGGCTTCGCCTCCTGAGCGGGCGCCGTGCCACCTCCCTTGAGGTTCTCGGCGGCCCACTTCTCGTAATCGGCGGGCGTGTGCACGTAGACCCAGCCCTTCATGCCCGAGTGGCCGAAGCCGCAGAGCTCCGCGCACGGCCATTCATACTTGCCGGGCTTGGTGGCGTCGAACCAGGCCTGGATCGCACGGCCCGGCACGGCGTCCTGCTTGATGCGGAAGGACGGGACGAAGAAGCTGTGAATGACGTCCTGGGACTTGAGGACCACGCGGATCGGCTTGTTGACGGGGACGTGCATCTCGTCGAGGAACAGCGTGTCGTCCTCGGTGCCGAACTTGCCGTCGGGGCCAGGATAGCTGACCTGCCAGTTGAACTGCTTGGCGTTCACCTCGACCACGAAGTCCGTGGGCGGCATCGACATCTTGATCTTCGACCACGCCGGCACGCTGAGGAACGTCAGCACGACGAGGATGAGCGCGGGCACGATCGTCCACACGATCTCGAGCGTGGTGTTGCCGTGCGTGTACCGCGCCCGGCGTCCGGGCCGGTCGCGGTACATCACGAGGAAGGCGCCCATCGCCACGAACACGAGGATCCCCGTGATCGCGGTGATCGCGTAGATCAGGTGGAACAACCAGTCGATGTCTCCGCCGAAGCTCGAGACGTTTTCGGGCAGCCACCAGTTGAGCATGTCGTCCTCAGATGTCCTGGCTGACTACTTCTTCACCATCTCGACGGTGACCTTCGTGGTCGCGCCCGGCTTCACCTCGACGTCCTTGGTGACCTTGCCGAGCTTCTCGTGCCACACCTCCACCGTCTGCTTGCCCGCCGGCGCGTTCTCGATCTTCGCGACGCCGCTCTCGTTGGTCACGCCGAAGTAGGGGTGCGGCATCACGGCGATCCAGCCGAGCATCCACGAGTGCACGTCGCAGGTGACCTTGATGAACTCCGGCTTCTCGAACTTCTCCGTCATCGTCTTCTTGAACTTCGGCTGCGCCTTGTTGATGGACGGATTCGCGGTCGAATAGGTGTGGATGTTGTGGAGGATGCCGTCCGAGTTGAGGATGTCGACCTCGCCCGGCGTCGTCGCGATCACGTGCGGGACGAACTTGCAGCCCTTCTGGTCGATCGCGGCCTTCTTCCCCGTGGGCTGGCCCTTGGCGCCGGCGATCGACGCGACGGCGTTGGCGAGCCCCTTGTTGCCGCCCACCACGATGTTCTCGACCTTCGCTTCCTTGCCGCACTGCTCGGTGTCCTTGTTCACCTTGAGCGTCTGGACATCGGCCGCGCCGCTGTACTTGACCTCGACCTCGACGGTGCCGCCGCCCTGGGCGTCGGCAAACGGGGGAGCGGCGACCCACGCCGTGCCGGCCATCAGCGCGACCGCCGCGAAGCCTGCGAGAGCCTTGCGCATCATTGCTCCGTCTCCTTCAAAGGTTGTCTTTCACCTGCCGCGGCCGCGCGAGGCCGCGCGCACCACGAGCAGCATCGCCACCAACGTCAGGAGCGCCACGACCGGAGGAACGACGAAACGACGGTTGGACTGCGGTGGCTCCAGGCGCAGATAGTACCACGATGTCAGGGACATCCGGGTCCCGGTCTCCCCCGCACCGCCGTCCCACGCCTGGAACGCGACCGGCACGAACGTGGACGGCTGGAACGTCGGCCGCTCCTCACCCTTGCCTGCGAGCGGCCGCTTGATCACGACGCGATACTGACCATTTTCGTAGACGGTCTTCGAGACGACCTCGCCGCCTTCGAGCGTCTTGAGCTTCGTGGGGCCGCTCGCCGAGACCTCGCCAGCCTTGCCGCCCTCCCAGCGCAGGAGGTAGACGGAGTCGGTCGCGTCGCCCATGAGGAAGTACGGCCGCTCCGTGCCGGGCACGATCTTGCTCGGGAACTGCAGCGCGATCGCGTCCGCCGCGATCTTCTTCGCCGCGCCGGGCGCGTCCGCGCGCCCCTCGGCCGTGGTCTGGCTCGGATCGTCCCACGTGAGGTGGAACGCGATCTCCTTGTCGTTGTACGCGCCGCGCACGATCACGAGGTCGATGATGGGGTTGAAGTTGCGCGGGTCGACGATGACCTGCCCCATCAGCGGAATGGTGTTGGGCGCGGCCTTCTTCCAGAACTCCGCGTTCGGATCGTCCGGGATCGCGTCCGTAGTGCCGTTGACGGTCACGAGCGTCGCATACGCCGGAGACTCGGGCCCGAGCGACAGGATGTAGTTGGTCAGGTGCCAGACGTCCTCGGGCTTCTCCACGCTGTCGATGAACGACGGCATCGGCGTGCCGAGCACGCCGTTCGCGATGCGGGTCGCGATCTCCGTGCGCGAGGCGCCGCCGCGGAACGTCCAGCGCTTGGTGAGGTTCGCGGGCGCGATCGGATGGCCCCAGTCGTCCTTCAGCTCGGGCCGCGAGGGCCCGTCCGCGCGTCCCAGGTTGCCGTGGCACTTGTGGCACTCGATCGCCTCGTACATCTCCTTGCCGCGCTTGATCGAGGCCTCGGAGGAGGAGACCTCCTTCGGCAGCTCGAGCTTCTTCGGCGCCTCCTTGAACTTGTCGGCCGCGAACGTCTTGATGTACGCCACGAGATTCCAGCGTTCCTTCTCTGGAAGAACGTCCCACGGCGGCATCGAGGTCCCGGGCATCCCGGCGGTGATGATCCGGAACAGGTCCTGGTCGGACGGCGTCTTGTTGGCTGTCGTGCGGATCTTGTAGACGCCCGAGGTGAAGTCGCGCGGCTTTGGATCAAGAAGCTCGGCGCCGGCGCCCTTGCCGTCGCCCTTCACCCCGTGGCACATCGCGCACTTCCGCTCGTAGACGGCCTTCCCGGCGTTGGCGTCGCCCGCCTGCGCCGAGCCCTCCGACGGCGCAAAGACCACGCCGATGATCAGCGATACCCCGAGCGCATGCAGTCCGACACGTGCGCGAAATAGCGCGACGAGAAGGGTCCAGATGCGAGGCGCCGACGAGGGCCCGACTGCGGCGTACTCCGAGTACGCCGCAGGGAGTGGCCCGAGGAGGCAACGAAGCAGATGGGCCCTTCTCGTCGCGCGCCCCGCGCTAGTGCGCGCCATGCGCGGTCTCCCAGCGGCGTGGCTGCTGCCCGGTCGCGTCGTAGAGATACATGATGACCTGCCAGATCTGCTCCTCCGTCAGCCGGTCTTCCCATGCGGGCATGACGGAGTTCCACGGCGTTGCTTCCTTCGGCAGCCCGGGTCCGCCCTTCGCGATGCGCCAGAAGAGGAAGGCCTCCTGCAGCATCGCGATCGTGCCCGGGTCCTGGAAGTTCGCGGGCGGCGGGTTGAAGCCGTGCGCGAAGTGGCCTTTGCCGTCGAGGTTGTCGCCGTGGCAGTACATGCAGTTGCGGACGTAGATCTCGCCGCCCGCCGCGACGTGCTTCGGGATCGCGGCCGCGTCCTTGCGCAGCGGGTTGTCCCCGCCGGCGATCTTGAAGTCCTTGCCGCGGAACTGGATCGTGTCGGGCGGCGCCGGATGCACCGCGCGGAGCTCGGGCGGCGCCTGGGGCTTGGCCGCGGCCTGCGTGTACGCGTAGTAGCCGAGCAGGAGCGGGATCACGATCATCAGCGCCAGGCGCAGCGCGCGCTTTCCCGGGTCCACGAGCGTCGCGTGCATCGGGCGCAGGAACGCGCGCCACGAGTCCGAGTCCGACGACACGTACACGAGCACCGCGAGCAGCACGATGCCCATGTAGAGCGACAGCACGCTGAACGGCGCGGGCGGCCGGATCGCGAACTGGAAGATCAGGTACGAGACGATCAGGATCAGCGCGGCTTGCACGAGGCGCGAGCGTAGGAGGTTCATCGGCCTACTTCAACGTGAGCATGAAGGCGACGAGGTCGGTGTACTCCTTCGCCGTGAGCGTCTGCCCGAACGTCTGCGGCATCACGCCGGGCGGGAATCCGGCGACCGTGCCCATCCCCTTCGGATCGAGGATCTTCTTCATGATGTAGTCCGGCGTCTGGATCTTCGCGATCTGCGAGAGGTCCGGCCCGACGGGCGTGCCGGGGATGTCCTTCGCCTTGTGGCACGCGAGGCAGCCGCCCTTGCCCATGTAGATCGTCTTGCCGACCTTCGCGTCGCCCGGCATCGTCACCGCGGCCGCCGCGGCGCCGCCGCCACCCCCCCCCGCGCCCACGGTCGCGGGAATGTCGTTCAGCGCGACGTCGACCGTTCCGCCCTGCGCCTGCAGGAACGCGGTCAGCGCCCAGACCTCGGAGCGATTGAGCGCGATCGGCGGCTTGTCGACCGCGGGCATGATCGGCGGGTAGCCTTCGACGATCACGGCGTTGGGGTTGATCAGCGACTCGATGAGGTACGCCTTCGCGGTCATGCCCGGCTTCGCCTTCGCCGCGCGGGCGCCGACGCCGGCGAGGTCGGGCGCCCGCGTCCCCTTCTGCCCGATCTTGTGACAGATCTCGCACGTGCCCTTCGTCTTGTAGATCTCATCCCCCGCCTTGATGAGCTGCGCCGGTGTCACGTTGCCGCCTTCGAGCGAGAGCTCCTGCGGCGGCTTCGACTCGATCTGGGGGATGTAGTTCGCGTACCCGGAATACGAGCCCATGACCACGATCGCGACGATGGCGACCTTGACGCCAACGGGCAGCCGCATCTAGCCGTGGTCCTCGCTGCCGCCGGCGATGGCGGGAGCGACGTGGCCGTGGGCGCCGGCCTTGCCCTTCTCGCTGAGGCCGCCGAGCCAGAAGATGAACATCACGAGCGCGAAGAACACCAGCGTGACGACGGAGATGACGTTGGCGGCGTAGCCGAGCGCCGGCGTGACCGCCTCCGCGGAGGTGTCGCGCAGGACGCCGTAGACGTGCCAGTGCTGGCGGATGCCGGAGCGCGCGAAGCCCATCAGGCCCATGAGCCACGTGAACGTGACGGCGAGGATGATCAGCACGTACTGAGAACGCGGCGCGATGGTGCCCCAGCGGATCACGCCGGTCGAGCGCGCGCCCTTGAACATCGGGATGTCGATCGCCATCACGATCACGATCGCGGCGAGCACGGCCACGACCTGGTAGACCGAGAAGCCGATGCGGACCAGCGACTCCACGAAGTAGCCGTACACGCCGTAGAACGTCACGATGACGGCGGCGAGCGCGATCACCGCCCACTGCACCGCCATCCCTGTCTTCACCCACGGCTTCTGCGACACGCGATTCGCGCGGCGATAGAGCACGAAGGAGAGGAACGTGGTGAGGATCATCAGGTTGACCGCGGTGTTCTTCGCGGACATGACGCCGAGGAAGCCGAGGATGGGGTGGTGCGTGCCGCCCATTGCGCGCGCCTCGTCGAGCGTCACGACCATGGAGCGCGGCGTCGCCCACACCATGAACCCGATCGCCAGGATGATGAGCATGGGGGGGACGTACTTGCGGTAGCGCTCGGAGCCCGGAATGCGCTCCATGCCGAGCCAGAGGTAGTAGTTCGAGCCGATGAAGAGCACGCCGATGAGGATCGCCTGGATGATCCAGAGCCACGACATGAAGCCGCCCATCATCGTGATACCCATCGTCTGGTTGAACGCGTAGATCTCGCGGCCCAGGTAGTAGCCGGCGAACGGCAGCACGATGAAGGCCGAGAGCGCCACGAAGTTGCCGATGTAGCCCATCCAGTCGTAGCGAGCCCGCTCCTCGTCGGTGCGCGCGCCGAGGAACCGGAAGGCGGCGTACGCGGCAGCGATCGTGCCGCCGAACACGATGTTGGCGATGAGCCGGTGGATGTTGATCGGCATCCACGCGTAGTTGTTGATCGCCGCCCAGACGCCCCCCTTGAGCGCGCCGGACTCGTCGACACCGGCAGGCGAGACCATGAACGTGACCCACGAGTTCGCGACGAAGAGGATCGCCGTGCCGAAGAGGTTGGAGAGCACGCCGAGGCTCACGTGGATCCACTTCCGCGAGCCCGAGAGCCAGTCCCAGCCGTAGTACCAGAGGTAGACGGTGAAGGTCTCGGCGAAGAAGAGGAGCGCGTACACCCAGTAGGTCGGGAAGAAGATGGACGTCATGTACGTCCAAAACTTCGGGTAGTAGCCGACGAAGAGGAAGAGCAGCAGCGCGCCGAGCAGCGCCGTCGTGGAGAAGGCGGCGAACGTGAGCTTGACGAACTCGTGCGAGAGCCAGTCGTACCGCGGGTCGCGCGTGCGCCAGCCGATGATCTCGATGATGACCGCGAAGATGGGGACGCCGAGGATGAACGCCGCGAAGTTCAGGTGGAGCTGCGCCACCGCCCAGACCGCGAGCCGCGAGCCGATCCACGGGAAGTTGCGGTACGCGGGCTCCCTGGCGGCTTCCTGAGCGAACGCCGGGAGCGCGGTGACGAGGAGTGCCACGCCCGCCAGGACGAGCCCCGCCCCTACCACCTTCGATACGGACCGTCGCGAGAGCGTCGGAAAACCCTCTCTAAGGGATCAAGTCAGTGGACAGAGCTTGTTCCCGAAGTCACATGACCGTTTCAGCGGTTTTGTACGGCCAACGCCCTGTACTGTCAAGCACAAAGCCGCAGCCGGTTTGACACTCCTCCGCACGGTGGCTAGCATGACTTTCGAGCCCTCGGAATGAAGCCGCACCTCTCCCAGCGCATCCAGTTCTCCCTCGCGTACGTGCTGGTGGCGGCCCTCGTGCTGTCGATCCTCCAGTCCTGGCTGCTCGCCCCGCGAACGGTCGAGATCCCGATGTCGAAGTTCCTCGAGCTCCTGCGCGCCGACAAGATCGAGAAGGTCGCGCTCACCGAGCGCGAGATCCGCGGCCTGGCGAAGCCCGGAGCGCTCCCGTCGCCGCCGAGCGCCGCCGGCGACCGGCTCCGCCAGCTGCTCGGCTCCGACGACGACGTGCGCGTGTTCACCGTCACCCGCATCCCCGGGGTGGAGGAGCAGTGGCTCATCCGCGAGCTCGAGCAGCACCAGGTGGAGTTCGCGGGGAAGATCGAGACGACGTTCTGGAAGGACCTCCTCTTCGGCTGGGTCATCCCGCTCGCGGTCATGATCGGGATCTGGATGTTCCTCATGCGCCGGGTGGGCGGCGGCCCGACGCAGGCGCTCTCCTTCGGACGGAGCAAGCACAAGATCTTCGACCGCAAGGAGCTGAAGACGACGTTCAACGACGTCGCCGGCGTCGACGAGGCGAAGGCGGAGCTGATCGAGATCGTGGACTTCCTGAAGAACCCGAAGAAGTACCAGCGCCTCGGCGGCCGTATCCCGAAGGGCGTCCTGCTCGTCGGGCCGCCGGGCACGGGCAAGACCCTCCTCGCGCGCGCCGTCGCGGGCGAGGCCGACGTGCCCTTCTTCACGCTGTCCGGCTCCGAGTTCGTGGAGATGTTCGTCGGCGTGGGCGCCGCGCGCGTGCGCGACCTCTTCGAGCAGGCGAAGGACAAGGCGCCCTGCATCATCTTCATCGACGAGCTCGACGCCATCGGCAAGTCGCGCGCGGGCAGCACGGGCTTCGTGGGCGGGCACGACGAGCGCGAGCAGACGCTGAACCAGCTCCTCGCCGAGATGGACGGCTTCGACTCGTCGAAGGGCGTCATCATCTGCGCGGCCACCAACCGGCCGGAGGTGCTCGACCAGGCCCTCCTGCGCCCCGGCCGCTTCGATCGCCAGGTCGTCGTCGACAAGCCGGACGTGCGGGGCCGTGAGGCCATCCTGCGCCTGCACGCGCGCGCGGTCGTGCTCGGCCCGGAGGTGGCGCTCGGCGTCATCGCCGCGCGCACGCCCGGATTCGCCGGCGCCGATCTCGCCAACATCGTGAACGAGGCCGCGCTCCTCGCCGCACGGAAGGAAAAGAACTCCGTGGAAATGGCCGATTTCGAGGAAGCCATCGATCGAGTGGTGGCGGGACTGGAGAAGAGGAGTCGCGTGCTCTCGGAGAAGGAGCGCGATATCGTCGCGCACCACGAGATGGGCCACGCGCTCGTCGCCTTCAACGTGCCGAACGCCGACCCCGTGCACAAGATCACGATCATCCCGCGCGGCGTGGCCGCGCTCGGCATGACGTACCAGCTGCCGACCGAGGACCGCTTCCTCCTGACGCGCTCCGAGCTCGAAGACCGCATCGCGGTCCTGCTGGGCGGCCGCGTGGCGGAGGAGCTCGTGTACGGCGAGATCTCGACCGGCGCCCACAACGACCTCGAGCGCGCCAGCGAGCTCGCGCGGATGATGGTGACGAAGTACGGCATGTCCGAGCGCGTGGGGCTGGCGACGTTCGGGGAGCGGGCCTCGCTGTTCCTGCGGGGCGCGGGAGCGGGGCTCGGCGGCGAGCGCGACTACAGCGAGGAGACCGCGCGCATCATCGACCAGGAGGTCCGCGCGATCCTCGAGCGCACTCAGGACCGCGTCCGTGGCATCCTAACCGCCAAGAAGGGCGTGCTCGTGTCGGCGGCGGCCGAGCTGAAGCGGACGGAGACGCTGGAGGGCGACCGCCTTCGGCGCGCACTCGCAGGTGAGCCCACGGAGGCCCAGGCATGATGCGGATCACGCGGAGATCGTTCGTCGCCATCGTGATCGTCGCGCTGCTCGTGGGCGGCGGTCTGGGCGCGTTCGCCACGGGCCGCGCCGCGGAGCTCGTGCGCGGGCGGACGCCGGCCGCGCCGTTCGTGGAAGCGCCGATCCTCCCCGTGCAGATGCCGCTCACCACCGGCACGTTCGCGAAGGTGGCCGAGGCGATCAAGCCGGCCGTCATCAACATCAACACGCTGACGAAGGGCGCCCGCGGCCTGCCCGGGCGGACGCCGTTCGAGGAGTTCTTCGGCGAGGAGTTCTTCCGGCGGTTCTTCGGCGACGCGCCCGAGCGCATCCCGCAGCGCAGCCTCGGCTCGGGCGTCATCGTCGATCCCAGCGGGATCGCGCTGACCAACGCGCACGTCGTCGAGAAGGCGAGCGACATCGAGGTCGTGACCGTCGAGGGCGCCAAGCACCGGGCGAAGGTCATCGGCCTGGACAAGAAGACCGACCTCGCCGTGCTCCGGCTCGACGACGGCAAGGGGTCGTTCAAGTACGCGCGCCTCGGCGACTCCGAGCGCATGCAGGTCGGTGACTGGGTCATCGCCGTCGGCTCGCCGTTCGGCCTCCAGGCCACGGTCACCGCCGGCATCATCAGCGCGAAGGCCCGCCAGATCGGCCAGGGCCCGTTCGACGACTTCCTGCAGACCGACGCGGCGATCAATCCCGGGAACTCGGGCGGCCCGCTCGTGAACATGCAGGGTGAGGTCATCGGCATCAACACCGCGATCGTCGCCGGCGGCTCGGGGATCGGGTTCGCGATCCCGATCAACATGGCCAAGAAGATCTACACGGAGCTCGTCGCGAAGGGGCGCGTGACCCGCGGCTGGCTCGGCGTCTCCATTCAGCCGCTCACGCCCGAGCTCGCGAAGTCGTTCGGCGCGAGAGACACGAAGGGTGTGCTGATCTCCGACATCGTCCCCGACTCTCCCGCGAGCAAGAGCGGGCTCAAGTCGGGTGACGTCCTGCTCGAGTTCAACGGCAAGAAGATGGAGACGCCGTCGGACCTGCAGCGCGCGGTCGGCCTCTCGAGCCCGAACCAGGACGCGAAGGTGAAGGTGCTCCGCGACCAGTCGGAGCGCACGCTCGACATCAAGATCGGCGAAGCGCCGGAGGAGCGCGCGGAGGCACGCCGGGACAACGGGAGCCGCGGCCGGTCCCTGCTCGGTCTCGACGTGCGCGCGGTGACGCCGGAGATCGCCCGCCAGCTCAACCTCCCCTCGCCCGAGGGGGTCGTCGTCGCGCGCGTGGAAGACGGGAGCCCCGCCGCCGAAGCGGGCGTCCAGCGCGGTGACGTCATCCGTGAGATCAACCGCCAGCGCGTCCGGACGATGGGCGACTTCGACCGCCTGACCAAGGACGCGAAGGAGGGCGACCGCCTCACGGTTCTCCTCCAGCGGGGCCAGATGTCGCTCTTCGTCGCCTTCAGCCTCGGCAAATCGTAGAGGGGGGCGACGCGCATGTGCGCCTCCGGCGCGACGGCCCCCCTCTAAACTCCCCCCAGAAAAGACTTTGCGCCGGCAAAGCCAGCGCTTGGACCCGCAACCATCAGTGAGTGTGCGAGACTCAAATCGTCTGCTACACTTCCTATAAGCATGACTGTCGAATACCGCGACTACTACAAGATCCTTGGGGTCGACCGGAAGGCGGACGAGAAGACGATCAAGTCCGCGTACCGGAAGCTGGCGCGCAAGTACCACCCGGACGTGAACAAGGGCGAGGACGACAAGTTCAAGCAGATCAGCGAGGCCTACGAGGTCCTCTCCGATCCCGAGAAGCGCCGGCGCTACGACACCCTGGGGCCCGACTGGCAGCGCTACGCGCAGCAGCCGCCGTCGGGGGGCCCGGGCGGCTTCCGCGTCGAGCACTTCGAGGACGCCGGCGACTTCTCGGACTTCTTCCGCACGATCTTCGGGGATCTCGGCGCGCGCACCGCGGGAGGCCGAGGGCGTGGCCCCGGGCTCCGCGTCGAGGATCTCTTCGGCCGCGCGGGCGCCGGCGCACACGGACGCGGGGGCGACGTGCAGGCGGCCGTGGAGATCTCGCTCGAGGAGGCGTTCCACGGCACGCGCAAGAACTTGACGCTCGAGGGCCAGGAGGCCTGCGCGACGTGCGGCGGCGCGGGGAATGTGAGCGGCACGTCGTGCGACGCGTGTGGCGGCAGCGGCTGGCAGCGAACGCGACGTCAAGTGGACGTGCGTATTCCGGCGGGCGTCCGCACCGGGCAGCGCGTGCGGGTGTCGGGTGAAGGCGGCGGCGGTGGCGCGGGGCGCGGCGATCTCTATCTCGAGATCACGGTGGCGCCGCATCCCCAGTTCGAGCGGAAGGGCGACGACATCCTGCTCGACCTGCCGATCACGGCGCCCGAGGCCGCGCTCGGCGCGACGGTCGAGATGCCGACGCTCAAGGGCAAGGTGTCGATGAAGATTCCGCCCGGGACGTCGAGCGGACGCACGTTCCGCCTGCGCACCTACGGGATGCCGAAGCCGAAGACGGGCGGCGCCGGTGACCAGCTCGTGAAGGTGAAGATCGTGATGCCGTCGTCTCTGACCACGGAAGAGACCGCGCTCTACCAGCAGCTGAAGGGACTGCGCTCGGACAACCCGCGCGCATATCAAGGTTAAGGGGCTATGAGACTCGACAAGTTGACGGTGAAGGCGCAGGAGGCGGTGCAGGCCGCCCAGTCGCTCGCGGACCAGCACGGCCACCAGGCGATCGAGCCCGAGCACCTGCTCGTGGCGCTGCTCCAGCAGCGCGAGGGCGTCGTCGGGCCCGTGCTCGCGAAGCTCGGGGCGCGGCCGGACGCGCTGCAGCAGGCGCTCGAGGCCGAGCTCGCGAAGCTTCCGACCGTGCGCGGCGGGAGCGGCCGGTACGTGAGCGACCGCACGCGCGTGCTCGTCGAGCGCGCGGAGCGGGAAGCGGAGCGGCTGAAGGACGAGTACGTCTCGACGGAGCACTTGCTCGTGGCCGCGACGCAGGATCGCGACGGCGGCGCGGGCCGCGTGCTCGCGGCGAGCGGCATCACGTCCGAAGGCATCTACCGCGCGCTCGTCGAGGTGCGCGGCACCCAGCGCGTCACCGATCAGAACCCGGAGGACAAGTACCAGGCGCTCCAGCGCTACGCGCGCGATCTGGCCGACGCGGCACGGAAGGGCAAGCTCGATCCGGTCATCGGCCGTGACGAGGAAGTGCGCCGCGTGATCCAGGTGCTCTCGCGCCGGACGAAGAACAACCCGGTGCTCATCGGCGAGCCGGGCGTCGGCAAGACCGCGATCGTCGAGGGCCTCGCGCAACGCATCGTCGCCGGCGACGTCCCCGAGGGGCTGAAGGACAAGCGTCTCGTGTCGCTCGACATCGGCGCGATGGTCGCGGGCTCGAAGTACCGCGGCGAGTTCGAGGACCGTCTGAAAGCCGTGCTGAAGGAGATCACGGAGTCCGAGGGCGAGATCATCTGCTTCATCGACGAGCTCCACACGCTCGTCGGCGCGGGCGCGGCGGAAGGCGCGGTGGACGCGGCCAACATGCTGAAGCCGGCGCTGGCGCGCGGCGAGCTGCGCTGCGTGGGCGCGACGACGCTCGACGAGTACCGCAAGCACGTCGAGAAGGACCCCGCGCTCGAGCGGCGGTTCCAGCCGGTCATGGTGCGCGAGCCGTCGGTCGAGGACACGATCTCGATCCTCCGCGGCCTCAAGCCGAAGTACGAGCAGCACCACAACGTGAAGATCAAGGACGCGGCGCTCGTGGCCGCGGCGGTGCTCTCGCACCGCTACATCGCCGACCGCTTCCTGCCGGACAAGGCGATCGACCTCGTCGACGAGTCGGCCGCGCGCATCCGCATGCAGATGGAGTCGAAGCCCCAGGAGCTCGACGACGTCGATCGCCGCATCATGCAGCTCGAGATCGACCGCGTGTCGATCGCGCGTGACGACGATCCCGCCTCTCGCGAGCGCCTCGCGCGCCTCGACGCCGAGCTCGCCACGCTCAAGGAGAAGTCGGCGGCGCTCACCGCGCGGTGGCAGGCCGAGAAGGGCGGCATGGGCCGCCTGACGACCGTCAAGCGGCAGATCGACGAGACGCGCCAGGCGCTCGACGAGGCGACCCGTGCCGCGGACTGGAGCCGCGCCGCGGAGCTGCAGCACAGCGTGCTGCCGCGCCTGGAGCGCGAGCGCGGGGACCTCGAGGCACAGGGCGGCGACGGCGCGGAGGCGCCGATGGTCCGCAACGAGGTCGACGAGGAAGATATCGCCGCCGTGGTCGCGAAGTGGACGGGCATCCCCGTCACGCGGCTGCTCGAAGGCGAGGTCCAGAAGCTCGTCAAGATGGAGGAGCGGCTCTCGCAGCGCGTGATCGGCCAGGAGGAAGCGATCCGCGCGGTCGCGAACGCGGTCCGCCGCGGGCGCGCCGGGCTCTCGGATCCGAACCGGCCGATCGGCTCGTTCCTGTTCCTCGGCCCGACGGGCGTCGGCAAGACCGAGCTCGCGCGGGCGCTCGCCGAGTTCATGTTCGACGACGAGCGCGCCATGATCCGCCTCGACATGTCGGAGCACATGGAGAAGCACACGGTGGCGCGGCTCATCGGCGCGCCGCCCGGCTACGTCGGCTACGACGAGGGCGGCCAGCTCACCGAGGCCGTGCGCCGGCGCCCGTACTCCGTCGTGCTCTTCGACGAGATCGAGAAGGCGCACGGCGACGTGTTCAACGTGCTGCTGCAGCTCCTCGACGACGGACGGCTCACCGACGGCCACGGCCGCACGGTGGACTTCCGCAACACCGTCGTGATCATGACCTCGAACCTCGGCAGCCACCTCTTCCGGGACTACGAGCACCCCGAGAAGCTGCGGCCGCTCGTGATGCAGGAGCTCCGCAACACGCTGCGTCCCGAGTTCCTCAACCGGATCGACGAGGTCGTGATCTTCACGCCGCTCGACCGCGCGCAGCTCGCGCGCATCGTCGACATCCAGCTCGGACACCTCCGCCGGCGGCTCGCCGATCGGCGGATCGAGATCGAGGTCACCGACGCCGCGAAAGAGGTGCTCGGGCGCGAGGGTTACGACCCGACGTTCGGCGCGCGGCCGCTCAAGCGGACGATCCAGCGGCTGGTCCAGGACCCGCTCGCGCTGCGGATCCTCGAAGGCGCGTTCCGCGAGGGCGACGTGGTCGTGGTCGACGCCGACGGCGACACCCTCACGTTCCGCCGGGAAGTCAGGGCGGAGATCGCGTGAATGCGCGGAAGGGGGTGCATCGCGCGCCCCCTTCCGCGCCTCTCAAGCCGCATGAACGAGCGCCGGATTCACCCCGCCTGGATCGTGCTCGGTGCCCTCACTCTGTGCATGCTGGCGGCGTCCGGCGTGCGCTCGGCCTTCGGCGTCTACATCAAGCCGATGGAAGGTGAGTTCGGCTGGAGCCGCGGCGCGCTCTCCGGCGCGGCGGCGATCTCGCTCCTCCTGCTCGGCGCCGCCGGCCCGATGTGGGGACGGCTCGCCGATCGCTGGGGTCCCCGTCGCGCCATCGGCATCGCGCTCGTGCTCCTCGGCGCCGGCACGCTGGGCTCGGCGGTCGTACAAAGTCTCTGGCACGTCTACGTCGCCACGAGCCTGATGGCGCTCGGCGCCGGCGGCGTCGCGCTCACCACGGGCTCGACCGTGATCGCGCGGTGGTTCGAGGCGCGACGGGGCCTCGCGATCGGCATCGCGGGCGGTGCGATGTCGGCGGGCCAGCTCGTCGTCATCCCGCTCGCCGCCGGGCTCACGATCGCGTACGGGTGGCGCGCGAGCTTCCTCTGGCTCGGCGTCGCGCTGTTCGCGCTGATCGTTCCGATCGGACTCTCGATCCTCCGTAACGATCCGGAGGAGCGCGGCCTCGCGCCCTACGGCGCGACAGGGCCGGCGCGCACGACCGGCGAGGCGGCGGCGCAGCAGAAGGCCGGGCGCGTCAGCTTCGCGGAGGCGGCGCGCGTGCCGCAGTTCTGGCTGCTGATGGCGACGTTCTTCGTCTGCGGCTACACCTCGAACGGCATGGTGCTCACGCACTTCATGCCGCACGCGCTCGAGCACAACTTCACCGAGCTGCAGGCCTCGGCCGCGCTCGGCGTGATGGGCGCGATGAACGTGCTCGGCACGATCGGCTCCGGATGGATCTGCGACCGCTTCGGGCGGCGCGGGCCGCTCGCGTTCTACTACTTCGTGCGCGGGCTCTCGCTGCTCTTCCTGCTCTACGTGTGGAACGTGCCGTCACTGCACCTGTGGGCGGCGATCTTCGGCCTGAACTACATCTCGACCGTCCCGCCGACGACCACGCTGACGGCGAACATCTTCGGACGCTATTCGGTCGGCGAGCTCCTCGGCTGGATCTTCTTCGCGCACCAGGTCGGCTCCGCGCTCGGCGCGGCGCTCGCGGGCTGGTTCTTCGAGTGGACCGGCGGCTACGGCCCGGCGTTCGTGTCGGCCGCGATCGTCGCCATCGTGGGCGCCGGGCTCTCGCTGATGATCCGCGAGGAGCCCGTGAGCACGCGCCCGCTCGCGCCCGCCCCCGCTCCCGCGGGTTAGTTCGCGATCGCTTGCGCGCCGCGGCGCGGGTCGGCGGCGGCCCAGCGCGTGCCTTCGTCGTCGACCATCACCGCGTCGACCGCGCCCGCGCGCCACTCGAGCTCCGGCCACGCCGACACCGAGTGGCCGAGGTCCGCGAGCGCCTGACGCGTCTCGGCCGGAATGCGGCTCTCCGCCTCCAGCTTGCCGGGCGCGTACGCGTGCGGCCAGAACGAGTCGGGGAAGCTGCGCGTCGCCACGCGCGGCTGCTCGACCGCGCGCTGCGGGGGCATGCCGAAGACGGTGACGTTGAGGAAGAACTGCAGCATCGCCTGCTGCTGGACGTCGCCGCCCGGCGTCCCGAACGGCATGAACACGCGCCCGTTCTTGAACGCCATCGCCGGCGCCGGCGTGAGCCGCGGCCGCTTGCCCGGCGCGACGACGCTCTTGTGCGCGGCATCGAGCCAGCCCTGCGAGCCGCGCGGCGACACCACGCAGCCCACGCCCGCCACGACCGGCGAGTCGGTGTTGGGATCGCTCGGCGTCGCCGAGAACGCGTCGCCCTCCGCGTCGACGACCGCCACGTAGCTCGTGTCGAGCGCGTCGTCCGTCGAGCCGCCCGCGATCGCGGCGGCGCGGCCGCGCGCGACTTCGCGGAATTCACCGGCCGGCGGCATCTCGGGCCATGCCGTGTCGCAGATCAGCCTGCGGCGCTCCGCGGCGTACTCCGACGAGAGGAGCCGCTCCGCCGGAATGTCGACGAAGTGCGGATCGCCGTAGTACGCCTCGCGGTCGGCGAACGCGAGCTTCATGCTCTCGACGATCCGATGCAGGTACGCGGGCGAGTTGTGGCCGAGGCGCTCGAGATCGACGCCGTCGAGCAAGTTGAGCATCTGCAGGAACACCGGTCCCTGACACCAGAAGCCGCACACCGCCATCCCGTAGTCGCGGAAGCGCCCCATCAGCGCCTGCGAGACTTCGACCTCGAACGACGCGAGGTCCTCGGCCCTGAGCGGACCGTCTTCCTTCAGGTGGAAGTCGGCGATGCGCTTCGCGGTCTCGCCCTTGTAGAACTCGTCGCGCGCGGCGCGGACGCCGGCTTCGCGCGATCCGCCGGCCTTCGATTCCGCGCGCGCCATCCGGCGCAGCGTCTCGCCGAGCTCGGCCAGCACGAGCGTCTCGCCGGTCCTGAGCGCGCGCCCGTTCTTGAGGTACAGCGCGGCCGACGTCGGCCAGCGCTTGTACTTCGCCTCGTTCGCGCCCATCTGGTACGCGGAGAAGTCGGACACGGCGAAGCCGCGCTCGGCCAGGAGCGTCGGCGCGTGGGCGACGTCCGCGAACGACATCGTTCCCCAGCGCTGCAGCGCGGTGAGCCACGCGTCAGGGGCGGCGGGGACGACGGTGCGCGCGAGGCCCGGCGCGATCTGGTTGCCGTGCTTGTCGCGGAAGTACTCCGGCGTCGACGTGCGCGGATACGGCCCGACCCCCGCGACCTGCCACGTCTGCCGCGTCGACGCCTGGTGCACCAGGATCGGCGCCACGCCCGCGACGCTGACCATGTCGCAGTGGACGGTGCCGAGCGTGATGCCCGCGGCGACGCCCGCATCGACGGCGTTGCCTCCGGCTTCGAGCACGCGCGCGGCGGCGGCAGCCGCGAGCGGGTGGCCCGCCGCGACGGCCCAGCGGCGGCCGACGATCTGCACGGTCCGGGTGGGCGAATAGGACGGGGCCGAGCTCTGGGAGGACGCGGAATCTAGGCTCATGGCCCGACATGATACGCGAGTGGGGCGTGCTAGGCTCGAGACATGCCCGCACCGATCATCGGCGTCACGACGTCCGAAGAGATCAGCGCCAAGGGTGTCGAGCGTGCGTTCCTGAACGCGTCGTACATCCGCGCGATCGAGCGCGCCGGCGGCGTGCCCTTGCTCCTCGCGCCGCAGCACTCGCCCGCCGCGCTCGCGCGGTTGAGCGAGGTCATGGACGGCGTGCTCCTCACCGGCGGCGGCGACATCGACCCGGCGCGCTGGGGCGAGGCGCCGCACGCGAAGGCCGACCGCGTGTCGGCCGAGCGCGACACGCTCGAGCTCGAGCACGTCACGCGCCGGGCGCTCGACACCGGCACACCGCTGCTCGCGATCTGCCGCGGACTGCAAGTCCTGAACGTCGCGCTCAACGGCACCCTGCACCAGCACGTGCCGGACGTCTTCGGCCAGACGATCGCGCACACGCAGAGCGGCGCGCGCAGTGACGCGTCACATGAAGTGACGATCGAGCCCGGAACGCTCCTCGCCGATCTGAGCCGGGCCGAGCACCTCAGCGTGAACAGCTTCCACCACCAGGCGATCAAGGACCTCGGCGACGGCCTCAAGCCGGTGGCGTGGTCGGAAGACAAGGTGATCGAGGCGGTCGAGCTCCCGGGCGCGCGCGGCTTCGTGCTCGCCGTGCAGTGGCACCCGGAAGAGCTGGTGGAAGACGACCCCGCCTCGCTGCGCCTGTTCCAGGCGCTGGTCGACGCGGCGCGCCAGCGCCGGCGCTAGCCGATCAGCGCCCAGCGCGACGGCTTGTCGCGCACGATCGTCTCCCGCACGCGATCCTCGCGCGCGAGCTTCTTCAGGTGCGATTCGACCGACTGCGCCGCCATCATGTGCAGCTTCTCCGGCACGTCGGCGTAGATCCGCTTCACCATCGCCGGGATCGTGTCGAGGCCGTCGCCGAGCGCTTCGAGGATCTGGCGCTCGCGCATGCGCCGATGCGCGATGTACTCGGCGATGCGCTCCGGACCGTCCTCGATGACCGGACCGTGCGCGGAGTAGATCCGGCGCACGTCGAGCGCCTGCAGGCGCTTCAGCGAGTTCATGTAGTCGAGCAGATCGCCGTCGCCCGACGGGATCACGCTCGTCGAGCCCGAGAGCACCACGTCGCCGGTGAACAGCGCCTTCTCCTCCGGCATGTAGTAGCAGAGGTGATCCGACGCGTGGCCCGGCGTGTAGACCGCGACGAGCGTCACGCCGTCACCTTCGATCACGTCGCTGTCGCGGAGGTCGGTGATGCCTTCCGGCAAGTCTTCGTCGCGATGGATGCGCTTCGCGACCGGCAGACCCGGGAATTTCGCGCGAAGATCCTTCACCCCGCCGAGATGATCCTTGTGCCGGTGTGTGAGGATCACGCGCTCGGGCGCGCGCCACCCACGCTCGCGCAGATACCCTTCGAGCAGCGGGACGTACTCGGGCACGCCGATCCCGGTGTCGATGAGGATCGGGTGGCGCCGGCCGACGAGGTACGTGTTCGTCCCGGGGCCCGTCATCATGCCGGGGTTCAGACCAAGCACACGTCCCACCAAATCGCTTGGCGTTGCTGTCTTCGGGAAATCCGGATCGATCCAGCTCATGCACTCTCCACTTTCGAGCGCCGGCTTGGCCGGCGCAAGCCTACTCCTGGGGGAGGCTTCGGAGGGGGCCGTCGAGGCCCCCTCCGATTAGACACCGAGATACCGGTGCTGCACGTCCTCGCGCGAGGCGAGCTCCGCCGAGGTCCCTGTCCACACGATACGGCCCTTCTCCAGCACGTAGTGGGTGTCGGCGACGCGCGTCAGCGCGCGCACGTTCTTGTCGATCAGCAGGATCGACTGGCCGGCGGCCTTCACGCGCTCCACGCAGCGCCAGATCTCCGCGCGGATGAGCGGCGCCAGGCCTTCCGTCGCCTCGTCGAGGATCAGCAGGCGCGGATTCGTCATCAGCGCGCGCCCGATCGCCAGCATCTGCTGCTCGCCGCCGGACAGCGTCCCGCCGTACGCGCTCGCGCGCGCGGCGAGCTGCGGGAACAGCGCGAAGACCTTCTCCACCGTCCACGGATCCGGCAGGCGCAGCCGGTTCGCGGCGGTGGCGACGAGGTTCTCGCGCACGGTCAGCGTCGGAAAGACCTGGCGGCCCTCCGGCACGAGCCCGAGGCCGCGCTGCGCGACGCGATACGCGGGCAAGCCCGTCAGCGGCGTGCCGTCGAGGTGCACCGCGCCCGCGCGCGCCGGCAGGATGCCCATGATCGTGCGCACCGTCGTGGTCTTGCCCATGCCGTTGCGGCCGAGCAGCGTCACCACCTCGCCCGCACGCACCGCGAAGTCGATGCCGAACAGCACCTGGCTCGCGCCGTACGCGGCCTCGAGCGCGCGGACTTCGAGCATTACCGCGCGTCCTCGCCGAGGTAGGCCTCGCGCACTTCCGCGTTGGCGCGGATCTCTTCCGGCGGGCCGCTCGCGATGATCCGTCCGTAGACCATCACCGAGATCCGGTCCGCGAGCGCGAACACCGCGTCCATGTCGTGCTCGACGAGTAGCAGCGTGTGCGAGCCCTTCAATGTCCGGAGCAGGTCGATCATGCGCTGCGACTCCTCGAGCCCCATGCCCGCCATCGGCTCGTCGAGGAGCAGCAGCCGCGGGCGCGTCGCCAGCACCATCGCGATCTCGAGCTGCCGCTGCTCCCCGTGCGCGAGGTTCGCCGCGAGCACGCCGGCGCGCGCGCCGAGCCCGACGGACTCCAAAACGGCCGCGGCGGGCTGACGGAGCGTCCCGTCCCGCCGCGCGGGGCGCCAGAAGCGGAAGCTGTGCCCGGCGTGCGCCTGCACCGCGAGCGCCACGTTGTCGAGCGCGGTGAAGTCGCGGAACACGCTCGTGATCTGGAACGACCTCGCGAGCCCGCGGCGCGAGCGCGCGGGGGCCGTCAGCGCGGTGATGTCGCCGCCGGCGAACGCGATGGTTCCAGCATCCGGGCGTAAGTCCCCTGCGAGCTGAGCGATCAGCGTCGTCTTCCCCGCGCCGTTCGGTCCGATGATCGCGTGGCTCTCGCCCTCGAGGATCTGCAGGTCGACGCGGTTGGTGGCGATCAACCCGCCGAAGCTCTTGGTGAGCCCGCGCACCTCGAGCAGCACGTCACCCATCGCGGCGCTCCGGCAGGAGGCCGACGAGCCCGCGCTTCGCGAAGAGGACGATCAGCACGAGGAAGGGGCCGAGGATCGCCTGCCAGTGCTGCGTCCACGCCGGCAGGATGAGGTCTTCGAGCAGACGGAGCACGACGGCGCCGAGCACCGGGCCGCCGAGCGTGCCCATCCCGCCGAGGATCACCATGAACATGATGTCGCCGGAGCGCGTCCAGTGCATGAACTCCGGCGTCACGTATTCGGTGTGGTTGACGAGCAGCGCGCCCGCGAGCCCGCACATCGCGCCCGCCACCATGAACGCGACCAGCTTGTACCGGAACGTCGAGAACCCGATCGCGCGCATGCGCGGCTCGTTCGACCTGACCCCGCGGACGACCATCCCGAACCGCGAGTTGATCAGGCGATGCCCGACCGCGAGCGAGAGCACCAGGAGCGCCAGCACGACGTAGTAGAACGTCGTGCCGTTCCGGAGGTCGACGACGCCCAGCGCGCTGCGCGCTGCGAGACGCATGCCGTCGTCGCCGCCGTACTCCTCGACGCTGTTGCCGAGGTAGTAGAGCATCTGCGCGAAGGCGAGCGTGATCATGATGAAGTAGACGCCGCTCGTCCGCAGCGACACCGCGCCGATCAGGAGCGCGACCGCGGCCGAGACGACGATCGCGATCGTCCACTGGAGCCAGCCGTTGTGGATCCCATAGAACGCCGGGATGCCGACGGCGTACGCGCCGATCCCGAGGTACGCGGCGTGGCCGAACGACACCATCCCGCCGTACCCGAGGATCAGGTCGAGGCTGATGGCCGCGATGGCGAAGATCATCACGCGCCGGAACACGTCCACGTAGAACGGCTGGCCGATGGCGGCCGCGACCGGCGGCACGAGCGCCAGCAGCACGAGGCCGATCGCCAGGACGGCGGCGCGGCGGCTCACCGCGACGCGGCCGGGAAGAGGCCCTGCGGCCGGAAGAACAGCACGGCGGCCATGAGGATGTAGATCAGCACCGACGCGAGCGCCGGGCCCGCGCTGTCCGCGGCGCTCGGCGAGAGCACGGTCGCGAGCGTCGGGCGGAGGAACGCGCGGCCGAGCGTGTCGACCATGCCGACCACGAGCGCGCCGACCAGCGCGCCCTTGATCGACCCGATGCCGCCGATCACGATGACCACGAAGACCTGGATGAGGATCTCCTCGCCCATCCCGATCTGCACCGCGTAGATCGGCCCGGCCATGAGCCCGGCGAGACCCGCGAGCGCGGCCCCGAGCCCGAACACGAGCGTGTAGAGCAGACGGATGTTCACGCCGAGCGCCGAGACCATCGTGCGGTTGCTGGCGCCCGCGCGGATCAGCATGCCGAGGCGCGTGCGATTCACGAGCAGCCACAGCAGCACGGCGACGAGCAGGCCCACCACGATCACGAGCGCGCGATAGAGCGGATAGCGGATGCCGGGCAGGACCTGGATGTGGCCGGAGAGCCACGCCGGCAGCTTCGCGTAGATCGCGGCCCGCCCCCACACGATCGCCACCATCTCGTTGAAGAAGAGGATCAGGCCGAACGTCGCGAGGACCTGGTCGAGGTGATCGCGCTCGTAGAGCGTACGGAGCGCCACCAGCTCGACGAGGATGCCGATCACCAGCGTCACGACCAGCGCGAGCGCGAGCGCAGTGAAGAACGACCCGGTGCGCTGATAGAACGTCGCGGCGAGATACGCGCCCAGCATGTAGAGCGCGCCGTGCGCCAGGTTGACGAGGTTCATGATGCCGAACACGAGCGTGAGCCCCGCGGCCATGAGGAAGAGCGTGACGCCGAACTGGACGCCGTTCAGCGCCTGCTCGAGGACGAGGAGCACGTCAGCGGACCCGCGCTCCCGCCCCGAGCAATCCCGGCGGTGCTACCACTTCATCCCGCATTCCTTCGAGTAGGAGTCCTTGTGGTTCTCGAAGACCGTCTTCTGGATCTGCATGACCGGCTCGCCGCCCGGTCCGGCGACGGCCTTCAGCAGGTAGAAGTTCTGGATGGGGAAGTGATTGATGTTGTACGTGTACTTTCCGCGCGTCGACGGATAGTCGGCCTTGCGCATGGCCGCGATCATGCCCTTCTGGTCGGCGAGGTTCCCCTTCACCGCCTTCACGGCCGAATCGATCAGGAACATGCCGTCGTAGCTCTGGGCGCCGTAGAACACCGGCATCTTGCCGTACTTCTTCTTGAAGTCGTTCACGTACTTCTCGTTGGCGGCGTTCTTGAGATCGGGGCTCCAGTAGCGCGTCTCGAACTGGCCGCTCGCGGCTTCCTTGACCGCGGGCAGCGAAATCTCGTCGACGGTATAGACCGAGTAGAGCGGGATCTGTCCGCGCAACCCGGCCTCCGCGTACTGCTTGAGGAACTGGATCCCCATGCCGCCGGGGTAGAACACGAAGACCGCCTTGGGATTCTTCGCGCGGAGCTGGCTGATCTCGGCCTGGTAGTCGGTCTGGCCGAGCTTCGTGTAGACCTCGTCGACGATCTTGCCTTTGAAATAGCGCTTGAAGCCCGAGACCATATCCTTGCCCGCGGCATAGTTCGGGGCCATCGCGTAGACGTCCGTGATGCCCTGGTCCTGCATGTACTTGCCCATGGCCTCGGGTGTCTGGTCGTTCTGCCACGACGTCGTGAAGAAGAGCTCGTGACAGAGCTTGCCGGCGAGGTCGTGCGGCCCGGCGTTGGTGCCGATCATGAACGTGCCCGCGGCGGTCACGGTCGGCGCGACCGCAAGCATGACGTTCGACCAGATGACGCCGCTCACGAAGTGGACCTTGTGGCGCTTGAGCATCTCGTCGGCCACCTGCTTGCCCACGTCCGGCTTCACCTGATCGTCGCCGTAGATGACCTCGACGGGCAGCCCGCCGATCTTGCGGCCGAGGTGGTCGAGCGCGAGCTCGACGGAGTTCTTCATGTGCTCGCCGATGACGCCCTGCGGGCCGGACAGCGTCGTGATGAAACCGATCTTGACCTTCTCCTGGGCGGCTGCCGGGGTGACGGCGAGCAGCATCGCGAGAAGGAGGAAGGCGATGCGGGTGACTGTACGCACGGGTGACCTCCTTGGACATGGGGCCCCGCAACTGAGGACCCCAAACCCCTCTAGGGAGCGCTTCTCTCCGAAAAAGCGGCGAAATCTTAGCACGAGGGGCGTGCTATATCCCCCCGCGTGAGAGCGCTTCTCTGGCTCGCGATCGCTTGCGGCGCCCTCGTCGCGATCAGCCTGTGGACGTTCTGGATGGCGGTCCGTCCCCCACGCCTCTCGATCCCCGGCACGCCGAGCGACTATCGGCTGAAGGCCGAAGAGCTGACGCTCACGACGGCCGACGGCGTGAAGCTCGCCGCGTGGCTGATTCCGTCGGCCAAGGCCGACTCCCCGGCCGTCGTCGTCCTGCACGGGTATCCCGCGAACAAGGCGGATCTCCTGCCGATCGCCGGCGCGTTGAGCTCGCGCTTCACCGTGCTGCTCGTTGACTTTCGATCCTTCGGGAGCAGCGAGGGCTCCGCGACCACGCTCGGCTTCCGCGAGCGCGCCGACCTGCGCGCGGCTGTCGACGCGCTCGCACAGCGCGGCCACACGCGGATCGGCGTGTTCGGCTACTCGCTCGGCGGCGCCGTCGCATTGCTCGGCGCGGCCGAGGACCCGCGCATCCGCGCGGTGGCGGCGTGGGCGCCGTTCGCGGACCTGCGGGTGCTCGCGCGCGAGCTCTACGCGATCTTCTGGCTGCTGAAGTACCCGTTCGTCGAGCTGATGATCGTGTGGGGCCGTCTGTTCCTCGGCGCGGACATCACGCGGCCGTCACCCGAGATGGCGGTGGCGCAGCTCACGATCCCCGTCCAGATCTGGGCGAGCCGCGACGACGACCAGATCCCGTTCGCTCACGCGGAGCGGCTGCAGCGCGCGCTCGCGAACAACCCGCGCGCCGAGTTCCAGTTCGGCCGCGGCCTCCACAACGACCGCGCCCAGGACTTCGAGCGCCTGCTCGGCGAGTTCTTCGCCCGCACCCTGTAGCGGAGCCGCGCGATCTACCGCGGGATCCAGGCGATCGCGTCGATCTCCACGTTCACGCCGGCGCGCGGCGGCGCGGCCTCGACCGTCGTGCGCGCGGGTTGGACACCCTTCATGTAGCTCCGCGACGTCGTCGGAGACGATCTGCTTCGTCATGGGATCGAGCGGGCCCTGCCCCGACACGAAGACGAAGTCGCCGCACTTCACGCCCTGGGCGATCGGCGACTCGGTCCCCTCGGAGAACCTGGTCTTCGGCGCGGCTTTGGTGAACACGACTTCGGGTTTCATGACGGTCCTCCCCGCGCAAAGATCACACGACCCGCCCGCAGCGTGTAGCGCACCTTCGCGAGGGCGCGAATGTCGCTCGCGGGTTGCCGTCGACCACCACCACGTCGGCGGCGAAGCCCCGCGCGAGGCGTCCAGCACGCGTCGCCGCCCCGAACCGCTCGGCGGGCGCCGTCGTCAGCGCGGCAAGGATGCGCGCGTAGGACAGGCCCGCTTGCTGCATCAGCACGTACTCATCGGTGGGATCGTAGTCACGAAGGTACCCGACGTCCGAGCCGAACAGCACCTGCCCGCCGGCGTCCGCGAACGCGCGGAGCTGGGCCTGTGCGTTGCCGAGCAGGAGCTGGATGACGGCCGGAGGCAAACCGAGCCGTCGCAAGTCGTCGGGCACGAGCTTCAAGGTGGGCACGAGGGCCACGCGCCGCTCTACCATCAAGCCGGGCAACGCGCGGTCCCAGGGGCGACCGTCCAGCTGGGCGGGGAACGTGTGCGCGAGGATGTCGACGCCGCCCTCGATCGCCACGCGCGCGCCGGCGCTGTTCGACGGATGCGCGATCACGAACGTGCCGCGGCGATGCGCCGCCTCCGTGACGGCGCGCGCGTGCTCGAGCGGCATCACCACGATCGAGCGCGCGCTCGCGAACGATCCGGTGAGGATCTTGATCCCGTCCGCGCCTGTGTCGATGGCCCCGTCGACGCTCGCGGCCGCCATCGCCGCGCTCTTCAGCTCCGGCAAGCGCGAGCGGATGTAGAACGGACTTCCGCCTTCCGGCACCAGATAGGCGCCCGTGGTCATGATCGTGGGCCCGGGGATCTCGCCGCTCGTGACACGCCGCCGCAGCGCCAGCGTGGTCTGCGGACCCGAGCCGGTGTCCAGCGCGTGGACGACACCATAGGAGGTCAGCATCGCGCGGAGCGCGCCAGCGAGGCGCTCGGCCGGCGCCGTCGCGGCGTCGTTCCACACGGGCTCCAGGAAATGCACGTGGTTGTTCCAGAAGCCCGCGAGCACCGCGCCGCCCGCGCAATCGATCACCGTGGCGCCCGGCGGCACGCGCACGTCCGACCGCGGGCCGACGGTGGTGATGACACCGCCCTCGACGATCACGGCGCCGTCCGGGATCGCCGCCGCGTCGGGTGATGGCTGGACGCGTCCTCCGACGAGCGCGATGGACGTCTGACGCTCGGGTGAGCCTGCGGGCGTGACGGCGCGCGCCGCGGCGACGATGGCAAGCGCGAGCCAGGCGCCGAGACGCCTCACGATGCGAGCTTCGCGGCGACGTCGGCGGGGAGCGGAAGCGCACGCAGCGGCTCGCCCGGCGCGGCGGGCCGGCCCACCCACGCGCGGACCTCGAAGCCCGTGGCGCACGCGCGGTCACCGACGCTGACCGCGTACTCCACGCGGAACATCTTCTCCTTCACCCACGCGACGGTCGCCGTGACCGTGATCGTGTCGCCCCAGCGCACCGGGGCGGTGAAGCGCGAGCCGCATTCGACGATCGGCACGCCCACGATGCCGCGCTCGGGGAAGAGCGTGGGCCACGGCAGGCCGATCCCGTCGAACAGCGCCGCGCACGCGATGTCGTACCACTCGAAGAACGTCGGATAGAACGCGATGCCCGCGGGATCGGAGTCGCTCCAGCGGACCTGGATGTCGACGCTCCGGCTCGCCACCTCAGGCGATGCGGCGGCCGCGATCCGGCGGCGGGACGGTGAGGCCGAGATCGCGAATCACCTGCCCGACCTCGTCCACGTACATCGTGCGCACCTCGTCGTTGTCCCACTTCTTGATGCCCCACTCGATCGCCTGGCGGCTCGCCGCCGAGCCGGAGTGGCCGAACATGTCGAGCGCGCGCGGGTACCAGCGGTCGACGAGCGCCTGCGCCTCGGCCGCGCTGCCGTAGTACTCCGCATCGCTCACCATCCGGCGCATCCCATTCACGCCGATCGCGATGTGGAGCTGCTCCTCGTGCAGCATGAGCGGGATCGCGCGCGCGAGCGGCGCGTAGCTGCCCTCCTCGAAGTTGCGGAGCTGGAAGTCGCCCACGCGGTCGATCAGCGTCATGAACGCGAGCAGGTCGCCCCAGCTCTCGAGCGGCTCGTTGAACGCGTCCATCTTGGCCTCGCCCAGGCGCATCGCCATGACCTGCGCGACGACGGCCTTGCCCGGCGCGCCGAAGTCGTCCAGCACGCGGCAGACCTGCATCCCGTGGCGCATCTCGTCGGCGATGACCCGCGCGAGCGCCCAGCGGTCGTCGAGCGTCGGCGCGCGGTCGAGGTAGTCGCGGAAGGTGAGCACCGACATGATCTCGGACGACGCCTGCGCGTGGAGGATCTTCACGAGCATGTCGGCGTAGCCGGCGGGCAGCTCGGACGGCGACTCGAACTTCCGCGTGCCGCGGAAGGCGCCCCACGTGATCTCCCGCCCGATCGGCAGCCGCTCGGCGCGCCGGCCGCGCGCCGCGGACGACGCCTGGCTCACGATCGCCTCGCTCGATACGCGAACCGTGCGGTCTTCCAGTCGTCGGCGATGCGCTCGCTGCGGTGACTGATGCCTTCGAAGCGCGCCTGCCCGTCCGCGTGCGCCGGCCACAGCGCGTCGAGCGACTCGAACTGCGCGAGATAGCCGACCGCGTACTCCGCGGGCTCGGCCATCGCCATCTCGCCGTCGACGTACTTCCAGTACGCCTCGTGAGGCGCGATCCAGAACCCTTCCGACGTCTCCTCGGTGAACAGGCGCGGCGCCTGGCCCGGCGGGAGCGGACAGAGGAAGAAGCGCGCGGTGAAGCGGATCGGACTCCGCGGCGGCGTCGTGAAGTGCGAGAGGTAGCGCAGCGCGCGGAGGTCGACGTGCCACGCACGCCGCGCGAGCGTGTCGACGAACGCGGCGCCGTCCATCACCTCGCGGCGGCACGCGTCGATCGCGTCCTGCGCCACGTCGATGTGCCGGCCCTTGCCGTCGCACGCGAGCAGCACGCCGGTCTCCTCCAGGAGCTCGCGCGCGGCGGTGATCCAGTACGCGATCGGCGCGACGCCGTCGGTGAAGCATCGCGCGCACTCGTCCGCCGTGACCCCGCGCACGTGCGCGACGGCGCGCGGCTCGCCGTCGGCCGGATCGACCTTCCCTCCGGGAAACGCGTAGTAGCCGCCGAGGAACTTCATCCCGCGGTTGCGCCGGATCATGTAGACCTCGACGCCCGCGGCCGTGGCGGCATCGCGTACGAGCACCACCGATGCGGCAGGTCTCGGAACGGCTGGTGCGGTCACGAAGGCGATTCTAGCGTGCGGGCGCCGCCGCCCGCGCCGAAGCGGCGGCGCATGGTGCCTACAGGTTGATGAGCTGCGCGACCTTCTCCCGGTGGTACGTCGCGTCGCCGAACGTGAACTCCGACGACTTCGCCCGCTTGAAGTAGAGGTGCAGGTCGTGCTCCCACGTGAAGCCGATGCCGCCGTGGAGCTGGATCCCCGCGCCCGCCACCTTGCGGTACGCGTCGGACGTGTAGGCCTTCGCCATCGAGCTCGCCAGCGCCGCCTCGGGGACGTTCTCGTCCACCGCCCACGCCGCGTAGTACGTCAGCGACTTCGCGTTCTCGACGTCCACGAGCATGTCCGCCGCGCGATGCTTCACGCCCTGGTACGAGCCGATCGGCTTGCCGAACGCGATGCGGATCTTCGCGTACTCGGTCGTCATGTCGAGGACCTTCTGCGCGCCGCCGCACATCTCGGCGCACAGCGCGACCGTCGCGCGCTGGACCACGCGCTCGAGCGGCGCCCAGCCGCCGTCCTTCGCGCCGAGCAGCGTCGCCGGCGTGTCCTCGAGCTTGACCTCGCAGAGCTTGCGGGTCTGGTCCATCGTGGGCAGGAGCTTCGTCGTGAGGCCCTTGGCGCCGCGCGGGACGAGGAAGAGGCTCACACCGTCCTCCGCGCGCTTGCCTTCGGACGTCCGCGCGACCACCACCAGCACGTCCGCGACGTGCGCGTCCGGCACGAAGAGCTTCGTGCCGGTGAGCGTGAACCCGCCGCCGGCCGCGCGCGCCGTGGTGGTCACGCCGGGGGCGTCCCAGCGCGCGCTCGGCTCCGTCCACGCGAGCGTCGCCTTCGCGGTGCCGTCGGAGATCTTGCCGAGCCACTCCTTCTTCTGGTCGCTCGAGCCGGCTTCGAGGATCGCGAGCCCGCCCAGCAGCGTGGAGAGGAACGGCCCGGGCATGACCGCGCGCCCCATCTCTTCCATCAAGACCGTCAGGTCGACGAAGCCGAGACCGGTGCCGCCGAACTCTTCCGGATAGACCAGCCCGAGCCAGCCCTGCTCGCCGAGCTTCTTCCAGAACTCGTCGGTGACGCCCGCCGGCTCCGCCATGCGCGCGCGCACGAACTCGGACTTGCACTCGTTCTCGAGGAACTTCCGCGCGGTCGCGCGGAGCATCTCCTGCTCCGGGCTGAATCCAAAGTCCATACGCGCCCCTATTTCGGCAGGCCGAGCACGCGCTCGCCGATGATGTTCTTCTGGATCTCCGTCGTGCCGCCCTCGATCGAGTTCGCGCGCGAGCGGAGGAACGTGTACTGCCACGTGCCGCCGTCGAGCGCCCAGTCGGTGCCCTGCATCAGCTGCGAGTAGGGCCCTTCGATCTCCATCGCGAGCTCCTGCAGGCGCTGGTGCGTCTCGACCCACACCATCTTCCCCGCGGACGCTTCGGGACCCGGCATCTCACCCTTCAGGAGCTTGGTGATCGCGCGCGCGCCCGTGTACTTCAGCGACTCGGTGTCGATCCAGAGCTGCGCGATCTTCTGCCGCATGACCGGATCCTTCGTCACCGTGCGCCCGCTCTTCTCCATCTTCCGCGCCAGCTCGATCAGGCTCTCGAGCGTGATGCGCAGCCGCACCTGCAGGCCGAAGCCGAGCGCGAGACGCTCGTACATCAGCGTCGTGAGCCCGACCTGCCAGCCCCCGTTGACCTCACCGAGCACCTGCGACTCGTGCACGCGCACGTTGTCGAAGAAGACCTCGTTGAACTCCGGGTCGCCGGTGATCTGCTTGAGCGGCTTCACCGTCACGCCGGGCGTCTTCATGTCGAGGAGGAAGTACGTGATGCCCTTGTGCTTCGGCGCGTCGGGGTCCGTGCGCGCGAGCAGCATCATCCAGTCGGCGATGTGCGCGAGCGACGTCCACACCTTCTGGCCGTTGATGACGTAGTGATCGCCGTCCTTCACCGCGCGGGTCTGCAGTCCCGCGAGGTCGGAGCCGGAGTTCGGCTCGGAGTAGCCCTGGCACCAGATCTCCTCGCACGAGAGGATCTTCGCGGGATAGCGCTTCTTCTGCGCCTCGGTGCCGTACGCGATGATCGTGGGCCCGGCCATGCCGACCCCGAGGATGTTGAGCATCGGGGGCGCCTTCGCGACGGCCATCTCCTCGTGCAGGATCAGCTCTTCCATGAACGTCAGGCCCTGGCCGCCGGCCTCCTTCGGCCACGTGAGCCCGATGAAGCCGGCGTCGTGGAGCGTGTGCTGCCACCGCCGGAGGAACTCGTAGGCTTCGGGTCGAGGCACGTCGGAGGACCCGATCTTGCGCTGCCAGTCGGCCGGAATGTTGGCCTTGAGCCACGAGCGGACACGCTCGCGAAACGCTTCCTGATCGGGCGTCAATGTGAAGTCCACAGAGTCCTCCTGGCCCCACTGAACGGTGGTTCATTGTAGGGACCGCGCGCGAATCAAGTCAAGGCATATACTCCGCGAATCGTGCTCTCCATCAGCGCGACCCGTTTGACCCGCCGCCTCACCGAGCTCTCCCGCTTCGGCGGGTTGCCGGGCGGCGGCGTGACCCGCCACTGCTGGGGATCCGCCTACGAAGAGGCGCGCGCGTGGCTGCTCGGTGAGATGCGGGCCGCGGGCCTCACGACGTGGGTCGACGGGGCGGGCAACGTCTTCGGGGCCATCGGCGCCGACCGCTTCAGCGCCGAGCGGCCGATCGTGCTCACCGGCTCTCACATCGACACGGTGCCGGAGGGCGGGACGCTCGACGGCGCGCTCGGGGTGATCGCCGGGCTCGAGTGTCTGCAGACGATCGTCGAGGCGAAGGCCACGCCGCGGCGGCCGCTCGCGGTGGCGGCGTGGAGCGACGAGGAAGGACGCTACGGGAGCCTCTTCGGCTCGCGGGCCTTCTGCAAGGGCATCGATCCGGCGCAGATGCCGGAGATGGCGGCCGTCGACGGCGAGAAGCTCGTCGACGTCATGCGCCGCGCGGGCTTCGATCCCGCGCGCGTCCCCGAAGCGAAGGCGCCGGCCGGCGCGGTGGCGTCGTACGTCGAGCTGCACATCGAGCAGGGCCCGCGGCTCGAGGAAGCGGGCGTCGAGATCGGCATCGTGCAGGCGATCGTCGGCGTGCGCCGCTCGCGCTTCATCTTTCACGGACAGGCCGATCACGCGGGGACGACGCCCATGCCGCGGCGGCGCGACGCGTTCCTCGGCGCCGCCGAGTACGCGCTCCGCGCCCGCGAGCACGTCGTCACGCGCGGCAGCGACGTCAGCGTGACGAACATCGGCGTCGTCTACGTCCATCCCGGCGCGTCCAACATCGTCCCCGGGCGCGTGGAGCTGGTGCACGAGATGCGCGATCCCGATCCCGCCGTGCTCGAGCGCCTCTGGAACGAGTGCCGCGACATCGCGGAGCGCATCGCCGGCGAGCGTCAGCTTCGGGTCGAGATCCGGCCGACGTCGGCGACGGTCCCCGCGCCGTGCTCGCCGAACGTGCAGAGCGCGATCGAGGCGGTGTGCGGCAAGCTCGGCTTCAGCACGCAGCGGATGTACTCGGCGGCGGGCCACGACGCCCAGAACCTCGCGGCCGTGACGGAGGCGGGCATGATCTTCATTCCCTCGGTCGGCGGCAAGAGCCATCGCACCGACGAGACGAGCGATCCCCGCGCGATCGAGCGGGGCACCAACGTCCTGCTCCACACGCTCCTGACCATCGGCGCCTAGGATCGGCGTGGGCCCCTTCGCCTGGGACGGCCCGATGTCCACGGTCGTCGCCGCCTCCGACATGGCGCGCGACGTCCTCGCGCTCTACGGCCTGATCACGTGGATCTGCGTCGCCATCGGCACGCTCGTCTTCGCGGTGCTCGGCTACGTGCTCGTCAGGTTCCGCGAGCGGCCCGGCGCGCCGCTGCCGGCACAGAGCCACGGCCGCCCGTGGCTCGAGATCGCGTGGACGCTCGGACCGGCGATCGTGCTGCTGGTCATCGCGGTGCCGACCATCCAGGTGATCTTCCGCACGCAGACGCTGGCGACGCCGCGCGACGCGCTCGAGGTCGTCGTGCGCGGCTACCAGTGGTGGTGGGAGTTCTCGTATCCGTCGCTCGGCGTCGTCACCGCCAACGAGCTCGTGGTGCCCGCGGGACGCCGCGTGGTCTTCCGCCTCGAGGGCCCGGACGTGATTCACAGCTTCTGGGTGCCGAAGTTCGGCGGCAAGCGGGACGTGGTGCCGGGCCGCGCGAACACGATGACGCTGATGCCGTCGTCCGCCGGCGACTTCTGGGGGCAGTGCGCGGAGTTCTGCGGCGCCTCGCACGCGAACATGGGCATGCGCGTGGTCGTGCACGCGCCCGAGCGCTTCGACGCGTGGGTGAGGGCGCAGCGCGCGCCCGCCGTCGAGCCCGCCGGTGAGCCCGCGACCACGGGCAAGGCGCTCTTCGCCGCGAGCGCGTGCGTCGGCTGCCACACGGTCCGCGGCGTGTCCGCGGGCACCCTCGGCCCCGATCTGACGCACTTCGGCTCGCGCACGACGCTCGGCGCCGGCATGCTGCCGAACACGCCGCAGAATCTCGTCGCGTGGGTGCGCGACGCGCCGGCGCTCAAGCCCGGCGCCAAGATGCCTCCGTTCCGGCTCACCGACGAGCAGGCGCGCGCGCTCGCCGCGTACCTCCTCGCGCTGCAGTGATGGCGACGCGCATCGACACGCACCCCCATCCGGTCGCGGCGCACGCCGAGGCGACCGGCCTCGTCGCGTGGCTCACGACCGTCGATCACAAGCGGATCGGGATCCTCTACGGCGTCACGGCCTTCGTGTTCCTGCTCGTGGGCGGGCTCGAAGCGCTGCTGATCCGCCTGCAGCTGGCGCTGCCGCACCAGCGCATCGTGGGCGCCGAGTTCTACAACGCGCTGTTCACCATGCACGGCACGACGATGATCTTCCTCGCCGTCATGCCGCTGAACGCGATGTTCTTCAACTACATGATCCCGCTGATGATCGGCGCGCGCGACGTCGCGTTCCCGCGGCTGAACGCGTTCTCGTACTGGGTCTACCTGTCGGGCGGCATCTTCATCAACCTGAGCTTCCTCGTCGGGACGCCGCCCGACGGCGGCTGGTTCGGCTACGCGAACCTGACGACGCGGCCGTTCAGCCCGGGCCCGAGCATCGACTTCTGGGTGATCGGCTTGCAGGTCCTCGGCGTCTCGTCGGTGGTGGCGAGCGTCAACTTCGCCGTGACCATCATGAACATGCGCGCGCCGGGCATGACGCTGATGCGGATGCCGCTCTTCGTCTGGATGAGCCTGATCGTGCAGTTCCTCGTCGTGCTCGCGTTTCCGATCATCACCGTCGGGCTGATCTTCCTGATGATGGACCGGTTCTTCGGCACGCACTTCTTCGACGTGGCCGCGGGTGCGGATCTCCACCTCTGGCAGCACGTCTTCTGGGCCTTCGGCCACCCGGAGGTCTACATCCTCATCCTGCCCGCGTTCGGCATCGTGTCGGAGGTCATCCCGACCTTCGCGCGCAAGCCGCTCTTCGGCGCGCCGGTCATGATCTACTCCGGCATCCTCATCGCCTTCCTCGGCTTCGGCGTGTGGAGCCACCACATGTTCGCGTCGGGGATGGGGCCGGTCGCCGACGCCGCGTTCTCGATCGCGACCATGCTCATCGCGATCCCGACCGGCATCAAGATCTTCAACTGGCTCGCGACGCTCTGGGGCGGGCGGATCCACGTCACGACCGCCTTCCGCTTCGCCGCGGGCATCCTCGGTGTCTTCACCATCGGCGGCCTCTCCGGCGTCATGCACGCGTCGCCGCCCGTCGATCTCCAGCAAACCGACAGCTACTTCGTCGTCGCGCACATGCACTACGTGCTGATCGGCGGCACGCTCTTCGGGATCTTCGCCGGGCTCTACTACTGGTGGCCGAAGATGACGGGGCGGCTGCTCGACGAGCGGCTCGGCCGGATCAACTTCTGGACGATGTTCCTCGGCTTCAACGTCGCGTTCTTCCCGCAGCACTTCCTCGGCGCGCTCGGCATGCCGCGGCGGATCTACACCTACCCTGCCGACGCGGGGTGGACGCTGTGGAACTTCGTCTCGACGGCGGGCGCGTTCGTGCTGGGGCTCGGCGTCGCGCTCTTCCTCGTCAACGCGGCGCTGACCATGCGCCGCGGCGCGCGCGCCGCCGGCGATCCGTGGGACGGCCGCACGCTCGAGTGGCGGACCTCCTCGCCGCCGCCGGTGCACGACTTCGACCAGATTCCGCCGGTCTACAGCCGCGACACGTTCTGGCGCGAGAAGTACGGCGACCGCCACGGGCGCAAGCCCGTTCCGCGCCCGCCGATGCCGGAGCCGCACGGGATCCACCTCCCGGCGCCGTCGTTCTGGCCGATCGTCGCCGCCGTCGGCATCCTCGCGGCCGCCGTCGGCGCGCTCACGCATCTGGCGCTCGTCGTGGCCGGCGCCGCGGTCACGGTCGTCGCGATCTTCGCGTTCGCGCTCGAGCACCATGGCAATCCCGCGCACGCCCACCAGGTGGGCGAGCTGGCCGTGGACCACCGCAAGCTGGCGATGTGGACGTTCCTCGGCTCCGAGTGCTTCTTCTTCGGCACGCTCATCGCGACGTACCTCGCGTACAAGGGACGCAACGTGGTGGGACCGCATCCGCACGAGATCCTCAACCTGCCGCTGACGACGCTGAGCACGTTCGACCTGCTCATGTCGTCGCTGCTGATGGTGCTGGCGCTCGCGGCGGCGCAGCGGGGGGATCGCACGCAGACGCGGCTCTGGCTCGCGGGGACCGTGCTCTTCGGCGTGATCTTCCTCGGCTTCCAGGCGTGGGAGTTCACGGAGTTCGTCCACGAGGGGCTCACGCTCCGGACGAACCTCTTCGGCTCCACGTTCTTCACGCTCACGGGCTTTCACGGCGGGCACGTCGCCATCGGGGTGACGTGGCTCACCACGCTGCTGATCCTCGACCTGCGCGGCCGCCTCACGGTCGCCGACGCGCTGAAGGTCGAGGTCGCCGGCCTCTACTGGCACTTCGTGGACATCGTATGGATCGCGATCTTCACCCTCGTGTACCTGATCCCGTAGTCGCCGAAGCCGAGGCCCACTCCGGGGGCCACGCCGGCGTCGCCATCTACGTGAAGGTGGCGGTGATCCTCACGGTGATCACCGCGCTCGAGTTCGCGGTGCTCTACATCCGCGCGCTCACGCCGATCGTGGTGCCGCTGCTGCTCGTGATGTCCGCCGGCAAGTTCGCGCTCGTGGTGCTGTTCTTCATGCACCTGCGCTACGACTCCCGCGTGCTGTCGCTCGTCTTCGTGGGCCCGCTCCTGATCGCGATCGGCATCGTCGTCGCCCTGACGACGTTGACGGGCGCATTCCTCGTGTACGGGCGATGACCAGTCACCGCGGACGTCGCCGGAGGGGATGCGGGGGGTGCGTCTCGCACCCCCCCGATTCCAGATGACGATTCACCTCGACGTCGTGATCGGCGTCGGCGTGCTCGCCGGCGCGTGGGCGGGCGCGTGGGCCACGCGCGGGGCTCGGCCGCGCGGGGCGGAGATCGCCGCACTCGCGCTCGCGCTCGTCGCGCTGCTCGGCATGCTCAACGGGCCGATGCACGACCTGAGCGATCGGGTCCTCTTCAGCGCGCACATGGCGCAGCACCTCGTGCTGACGCTCGTCGTGCCGCCGCTGGTGCTGCTCGCGGTCCCCGGCTGGATGATCGACGGTCTCCTGCGCGCGGCGCGTCTCGACACGCTCGTGCGCGCGCTCACGCGTCCCGTGCCCGCGCTCGCGCTCTACACCATCGCGCTCGTCACCTGGCATCTCCCCGCCGCGTACACGCGGGCGCTCGAGGTCCACGGCTGGCACATCGTCCAGCACCTGACGTTGATGGCGGCGGCCACGCTCGCGTGGTGGCCTGTCCTCGGGCGCTCGAGCCTGGCGCCGCGGCTCCCATACGCCGCGCAGATCCTCCATCTCTTCGCGTTCGGGATGCCCATGACGGCGGTCGCCGCGATGATCACGGGCTCGGAGGCGCTGCTCTACCCCTTCTACGCGGAGGCGCCGCGGCTCGTCGGGCTCACGCCGTTCGACGATCAGCGGCTCGGCGGCGTGCTCATGTGGGTACCCGCCGCCGTGGTCCCGCTCATCGCGTTCACCGCCGTCTTCTTCAGGTGGGTCGCGGCCGAGCGCGACGAGGACGTCGCGGTGCGCGATCCCGACGAGCGTCCCGCGCTTCGGTGACGCGGATGCGGTGTGGCATCTGTGTTGCAGTTGTCCCCGCCCTGAAGGAGACGCTCCATGAACGGCCCGGACAACGACGGCGTGAAGGTGCAATTCGTTCCCGTGGGACGCCAGCGCCGGGAATGGATGTGGAAAGCGCGTGATGGCAGCGACACCATCACGATCTCGGGCCAGCGCTTCGACTCCCTCAGGGACGCCGTCCGCGACGCGCGCACGCAGTTCTGGGGCCTCGCCGACGACGGCGACGACGACGGTCCGGCCGTCGCCTGACGCCCCTGTTCAGCCATTCCTTGGCAAGTCTTACAAGGCCATCGGCTATGATGGCTCCTCGGCATGAACATCTGCGTCGTCGGCACGGGCTACGTTGGACTCGTGACGGGCGCCGTCTTCGCTGACCTCGGCAACGACGTCGTCTGCGTCGACAACCTGCCGGACAAGATCGCGGCGCTCGAGGCCGGACGCATGCCCATCTACGAGCCCGGCCTGGAGGAGATGGTCGCCCGCAACGTCGCCGACCGCCGCCTGTCGTTCACGACCGACCTCCCCGCGGCCGTCCGCCGCTCGGTGATCGTGTTCATCACGGTCGGGACCCCGCCCGGCGCCGACGGCCAGACCGACCTCACCGCCGTCGAGACCGTCGCGCGCGGCATCGCCGAGGCGATGGAGAGCTACACGGTCATCGTGACCAAGTCGACGGTGCCGGTCGGCACGGGCGAGTTCGTGCGCGAGGTGATCGAGCGGCATCAGCCCCGGCCCGTGCGCTTCGACGTCGTCTCGAACCCCGAGTTCCTGCGCGAGGGCTCGGCCATCGAAGACACCCTGCGGCCCGACCGCATCGTCATCGGCGCGCCGACGCAGCAGGTCGCGATGTCGCTCCTCGAGCTCTACGCGCCGCTCGAGCGCCCGATGATCATCACCGACGTGCCGTCGGCCGAGATGATCAAGTACGCGTCCAACGCCCTGCTCGCGACGAAGATCTCGTTCATGAACGCCGTCGCGAACATCTGCGAGCTGGCCGGCGCCGACGTCACGCAGGTCATGAAGGGCGTGGGACTCGACTCGCGCATCGGCGCCGCGTTCCTCCAGGCGGGCCTCGGCTACGGCGGGAGCTGCTTCCCGAAGGACACCGAGTCGCTCGTCCACACCGCGGGCGCGCTCGGCTACGACTTCGCGCTGCTGCGCGCGGTCATCGACATCAACCGCGACCGCGCGCGCCACTTCGTGCGGATGATCGCCGACACGCTCGGCGCGATGCACACGCGCACCATCGCGGTGCTGGGTCTCGCCTTCAAGCCGAACACGGACGACATGCGCGAGGCCAAGAGCCTCGAGATCGTGACCCAGCTGCTGGAAGCGGGCGCGACCGTGCGCGCCTATGATCCCGTCGCGATGGACAACGCGCGCAAGATCCTGCCGGCGGTGGTCGAGTACGCGGAGTCGCCGTACGCCGCGGCCGAGGACGCGGACGCGGTGGCGCTCGTGACCGAGTGGAACGAGTTCAAGTTCCTCAACCTCGAGCGCCTGCGCTCGGTGATGCGCCAGCCCGTCGTCTTCGACGGGCGCAACATCTGGGAGCCCGAGCGCATGCGCCGCCTCGGGTTCGCGTACCACTCCATCGGCCGCCGTCCGGCCCACCCCGCCTGACGGCGAGGGCGCGCCGATGCGAATCCTGCTCACGGGCGGCGCGGGGTTCATCGGCTCCCATCTCGCCGGCTTCCTCCTCGCCCGCGGCTGCGACGTCGTGTGCATGGACAACTTCATCACGGGCTCGCCGGAGAACATCGCGCCGCTCCGCGCGCACCGCGGCTTCGCGTTCGTTCAGCAGGACGTCACGTCCCACATCGCGATCGACGGGCCGCTGGACTGGGTCCTGCACCTCGCGAGCCCGGCGTCGCCCCGCGATTACCTCGAGTTCCCGATCCAGACGCTCAAGGTCGGCGCGCTCGGCACCCACAACGCGCTCGGCGTCGCGAAGGCGAAGCGCGCGTCGTTCTTCCTCGCGTCCACGTCCGAGGTGTACGGCGACCCGCTCGTCCACCCGCAGCGCGAGGAGTACTGGGGCAACGTGAACCCGGTGGGCCCGCGCGGGGTCTACGACGAAGCGAAGCGCTTCGCCGAGGCGATGACGATGGCGTATCACCGCACGCACGGCGTGTCGACGCGGATCGTGCGGATCTTCAATTGTCACGGTCCGCAGATGCGGCTCAACGACGGCCGCGCGATCCCGGCGTTCATGACGCAGGCGCTTCGTGGCGAGCCGGTCACGGTCTTCGGGGACGGCTCGCAGACCCGATCGTTTCAATACGTCGACGATCTCATCGACGGCATCTGGCGGCTGATGAACTCGCAGATCACCGAACCCGTGAACGTCGGGAACCCGCAGGAGATGACGCTCCTCGACCTCGCCAAGCGCATCATCCGCCTCGCCGCGAGCCGGAGCGAGATCGTCTTCCAGCCGCTTCCGGTGGATGATCCGAAAGTGCGGCAGCCGGACATCACGCGCGCGCGCACGGTCCTCGGCTGGGAGCCCCGCGTCGAGACCGACGAGGGCCTGCGTCGCACGCTCGCGTGGTTCCGAACGAAGGTCTGAGAGAGGGGTTGGATTCCATGATCGACGACGAGCTCAAAGCGATCCTCGTGTGCCCGGCGTGCAAGGGCGATCTGCGCTTCGAGGAGCAGCGGATCATCTGCCCCGCGTGCCGGAAGGCGTATCCGATTCGCGACGGCATCCCGGTGATGCTGATCAACGAGGCCGAGAGCTGGATCGGCCCCTAGACGGAGCCCAGGCGGTCATTCTCGCGGGGGGCGAAGGCACGCGCCTTCGCCCGCTCACCCTTTCGCGAGCCAAGCCCGTCGTTCCGTTGTTGAACCGCCCGCTGCTCGCGTACCAGCTCGCGCTGCTCCGGCGTCACGGTGTCGCCGACGTCGTCCTCGCGTGCTCCTACCGCGTGGAGGACGTGCGCGCGGCGCTCGGCGACGGCGCCGCGCTCGGAACACGGCTGCGCTACGTCGTCGAAGACGTTCCGCGGGGCACGGGCGGCGGCGTCCGCAACGCGGCCGACCTCGCGCACGGGGTGGTGTGCGTCCTGAACGGCGACGTCCTCACGGATGTCGACCTCACCGCGATGCGGCGCTTTCACGACGCGCGCCGCTCGCGTGTCACGCTCTTCCTCCGCACGGTCGAGGATCCGCGGCCCTACGGCCTCGTCGAGTGCGCCGACGACGGCCGCATCCTGGCCTTCCGCGAGAAGCCCGAATCGCTGGAAGGGATCACCGCCCGCACGATCAACGGCGGCGTCTACCTGATCGACGCCGCGCTGCTCGCGCGCATCCCCGCCGATCGGCCCGTGTCGATCGAGCGCGAGTTCTTTCCCGCCGTCGTCGCCGACGACACGCCGTGCTTCGGCTGGATCGCCGAGCCCTACTGGCGCGACATCGGCGCGCCCGCCGCGTATCGCGAGGCGCAGGTCGATCTGCTCGACGGTCGCGTCGCCTCCCCGTTGGCCCCGCCGGGCGACGCGAAGGATGGGAGCTGGCTCGCGGACGGCGTGCAGGCCGGGCGCGACGCGCGCGTCGAGGCACCATCGGTGATCGGCAGCGGCGTCGAGCTCGGCGAGGGCGCGGTCGTCGGCCCCCACGCGGTCCTCGGCGCCCGCTGCCGCATCGGCGCCGGCGCGCGCGTGCGCGGGACGGTGCTCTGGGACGACGTCACGGTGGGCGCCGGCGCGATCCTCCGCGACTGTGTGGTGGCATCCGGCGCGCGCATCGGCGCGCACGCCGAGGTCGGCCCCGGGGTGACGCTCGAGGCCGGCGCGATCGTGGCCGAGAGATCGCGACTCGGGTGACGGACCCAAGCCTCGGGCCTGTTAAACTGGGTTGATGGCCCTGTCCCGGATCCGCAACTTCTCGATCGTCGCCCACATCGACCACGGCAAGTCGACGCTCGCCGATCGCCTGCTGTCGCTCACCGGCACCATGGATGCGAAGAAAGCCGTCGACCAGGTGCTCGACTCGATGGACCTCGAGCGCGAGCGCGGGATCACGATCAAGGCGCACACGGTGCGCCTGCTCTACCGGGCGCGCGACGGCCACGAGTACACGCTGAACCTCATCGACACGCCGGGGCACGTCGACTTCTCGTACGAGGTCTCGCGCGCGCTCGCCGCGTGCGAGGGCGCGATCCTCATCGTCGACGCCGCGCAGGGCATCGAGGCCCAGACGCTCGCGAACTTCTACCTCGCCTCGGACGCCGGCCTCACGATCATCCCGGTGATCAACAAGATCGATCTGCCCGCGGCCGACGTGGAGGGCACGCGGCTCGCGATCACCGAGACGCTCGACCTCGACGGCGACGAAGCGCTCGCCATCTCCGCCAAGCACGGCACCGGCGTCCCGGAAGTGCTCGAGGCGATCGTGGCGCGGATCCCGCCGCCCAAAGGTGAGCCGGACGCGCCGCTGAAGGCGCTGGTCTTCGACTCGTTCTACGACTCCTACCAGGGCGTCGTCGTCTACATCCGGGTCACCGACGGGCGCGTGCGCGAGGGCATGCGCGTCCTGTTCATGTCGAACGGCGCGAGCTACCAGGTCCAGCAGGTCGGCGTGTTCTCCCCCGACATGCGTCCGGTCGACGAGCTGTCCGCCGGCCAGGTCGGCTACATCACCGCCGCGATCAAGCGCGTCGCGGACGCCAAGGTCGGCGACACGATCACCGAGCAGGCGCGGCCGGCGACGGCGGCCTTTCCCGGCTATCGCGACGCCAAGCCGATGGTGTTCGCCGGTCTCTACCCGATCGAGGACACGGACTTCGAGGTCCTGCGCGACGCGCTCGAGAAGCTCCGGCTCAACGACCCCGCGTTCACCTACGAGCCGGAGACCTCACTCGCGCTCGGCTACGGCTTCCGCTGCGGCTTCCTCGGCATGCTCCACATGGAGATCGTGCAGGAGCGGCTCGAGCGCGAGTTCGACCTCTCGCTGATCGTCACGGCGCCGAGCGTGCAGTACCGCGTGCTGACGACCGCGGGCGAGCTCCTCGAGATCGACAACCCGTCGAAGCTCCCCACGCCGGACAAGATCGAGGAGATGGAGGAGCCGTACGTCACGTCCTCGATCTACGTGCCCACGGAGTTCATGACGTCGATCTACAAGCTCGCGCAGGAGAAGCGGGGCGAGCACAAGTCGCTGGAGTACATCGGCAAGCGCGTCCACATCCGGTTCGACTTCCCGCTCTCCGAGATCGTCGTCGACTTCTACGACAAGCTGAAGTCGATCTCGAAGGGCTACGCGTCGTTCGACTACGAGCTGTCGGACTTCCGGGCGTCCGACCTCGTGAAGCTCGACATCCTGCTGAACGGCGACCCGGTCGACGCGCTCAGCATCATCGTCCACCGCGACAAGGCGTACGAGCGGGGCAAGGCCCTCGTGGAGAAGCTCCGCGGCGTGATCCCGCGTCAGATGTACGAGGTGGCGATCCAGGCGGCCATCGGCAGCCGCGTGATCGCGCGCGAGACCGTGAAGGCCATGGGCAAGAACGTCACCGCCAAGTGCTACGGCGGCGACATCACGCGCAAGCGCAAGCTGCTCGAGAAGCAGAAGGAAGGCAAGAAGCGCATGAAGCAGGTCGGGCGAGTGGAGGTGCCCCAGGAGGCCTTCCTCACGGTGCTGAAGACTTGACGGACGAACGCAAGGTCGGCATGGACGCGCCCGCGGTCGTCGGCACGACCCCGACCGACGGCGTGGTTCCCGCTGCGCCCGCGAAGCCCCGGCACAAGTCGCTCATCCGGGAGTACGGCGAAGCGATCGCGATCGCGATCCTGCTCGCGCTGGTCATCCGGACGCTGGTCGTGCAGGCGTTCACCATCCCGTCGGGCTCGATGATGGACACGCTGCTGGTCGGCGACTACATCCTCGTGAACAAGTTCCTCTACGGGCCCGAGGTGCCGTTCACCGACGCGCGCGTGCCGGGCCTGCGCGATCCGCAGCGCGGCGACATCATCGTCTTCAAGTACCCGCAGGACGAGAAGCGCGACTTCATCAAGCGCATCGTCGCCGGGCCGGGCGAGACCGTGCAGATCCGCGGGTCGCAGGTGTTCGTCGACGGACGTCCGCTCCGGGAGGCGTACGTCAAGCGGCCGGACCCGCCGCCGCCGCCGGGCGGGCAGACCTATTGCGGGTACGCGTACGGCTGCGAGCCGACGGTCGTCCCCGCGAGCTCGTACTTCGTGATGGGCGACAACCGCGACAACTCGCAGGACAGCCGGTACTGGGGCTTCGTGAAGCGCGACAAGATCAAGGGCAAGGCGTTCCTCATCTACTGGTCGTGGGACAGCGACCGTCACTGGCTGCGTTGGTGGCGCCTCGCCAACTACATTCCGTGAACCCGGAGGGGGACTTCGTCCCCCTTCCGGCGGTCGTCGCGCGCCGTGCGGCGCGCTCCTCCCTGCCTCCCCCTGAGGAAGGATTGCGCGGGCAACGCCCGCGCTCGGACACGCTCGGGCTGTATGTGCACGTGCCGTTCTGTACGAAAAAGTGCTACTTCTGCTCGTTCAATACCGCGCCCATGGACGAGGGATCCATGCGGCGCTATCTCGATGCGCTGCATCGAGAGATCGACCTCGTCGCCGCCGCGCCGTGGGCATCACGCACTCGGCTCGAGAGCGCGTTCTTCGGCGGCGGAACCCCTTCATTGCTGAGCGGGGCGGAGCTCAACGGCATTCTCGATCACGTGCGCGAGCGCCTCGCGCTCGCGGAGGGCTTCGAGGTCACCGTCGAGAGCAATCCCGAGAGCCTCGATCTTGAAAAGCTGCGTCGGTACCGCGCGAGCGGGGTGAATCGGATCAGCCTCGGCGTGCAGGCGATGGACGACGCGATCCTGCCCGCGATCGGGAGACTGCACGACGCGCACGGCTCGCGGCACGCCTTCGCCTTGTGTCGCGAGGCGGGGTTCGACAACGTCAGCGTCGACCTCGTGTACGGCCTGCCCGGGCTCGATCTCGAGGGATGGACGCGCGCGATCCGCGCGGTCCTCGACTGGGAGCCCGACCACCTCTCCGCGTACGGCCTCACGCTCGACGACGGCAGCCTCTGGGGCGCGACCGGCGTGCACGGCTTGCCGCCCGAAGAGGCCGTCGTCGCGCAGTACTGGGCGCTCGCGCACGAGGCGCGCGACCGCGGCCTCGAGCATTACGAGATCTCGAACTACGCGCGCCCCGCGCGCCGCTCGCGTCACAACCAGATCTACTGGCGCCGCGGCGAGTACCTGGCACTCGGCCCCGGCGCGTGCGGCTTCGTCGGCGACGTGCGCTACGCGAACGTCAAGCCCATCGCCCGGTACGCCGCGCTCCTCGAGGGCGGCGCGTTGCCGATCGAGCGCGCCGAACACCTCACGGCCGACCAGGCTCTGGCCGAGCGGCTCTTCCTCGGCCTGCGCACCGCCGACGGCGTGGCGCGGGAGACGCTCGACGAGCGCGTGGATGCCACGCCCGCGCTTCGCGGGCGGGTGGACGAGTGGCTCGGGGAAGGCCTGATGGAGCGTCGTGGCGCGCGCGTCCGCCTCACGGAGCGCGGCTTCCTCGTCTCGGACGCGCTGTTCGTCGATCTGCTATAGAATCGTAGTGCGACACACATGGATGCGCGTCATCGAGAAGTCCTGGTCGCCGTCATCCGGGAGTACGTGGACACCGCGGAGCCCGTCGGCTCCCGCGCGCTGAGCAGGCGGTACTTCCCGTCGCTGTCGCCCGCCACGATCCGCAACGTGATGTCGGACCTCGAGGAGCTCGGCTATCTCGCCCAGCCCCACACGAGCGCCGGCCGGGTGCCGACGGACAAGGCGTATCGCTTCTACGTCGAGTCGTTCCCGCCGCCCAGCGGGGCGACGGCACCGCGCGCCGACACCCTGCCCGCGCGCCGCTCGGGCATCGACGGCTTCATGGAGCGCGCGTCCGCGCACCTGTCGAACGCCACGCGGCTCACCGGCCTCCTGCTCGCGCCGCCGCTCTCGCACACGCGCATCGCCCGCGTCGATCTCATCCCGCTCGAGGGTGACCGCGCGCTCGCGGTGGTCGTGACGGATGCCGGCTGGCTGACGGTGCGCGCGGTCACGGTCGACCCGCCGCTGCGGGAGTCGGACGTCCGCGAGGTCGGCCGAGAGCTCACGCGGCGCTTCCGCGACCGCACGGTCGCCGAGATCATGGAGTCGGCGCGCCGGCGCGATCCGCTGGATCCGCTCACGGCGCGCGCGGGCGGCGTGCTGGACCAGGTGTATGCGCTGCTGAGCGGCCGCACGCTCTACGTGAGCGGCGCCATGAACATCCTCGATCATCCCGAGTTCGGCGACCTCGAGTCGACGCGCGCCCTGCTCCGGATGTTCGAGCAGAAGCAGCGGCTCGCCGAGCTGCTCGCGTCGATGGCCGAAGAGCAGGGCGTGCGGGTGACGATCGGCGAGGAGAACCCCGTCGCGGAGATGCGCGACTGCACGGTGATCACCGCGTCGTACATGTACCGCGACCAGGTGCTCGGCATCCTCGGGGTCGTGGGGCCGCGCCGCCTGCCCTATCCCGAGATCATGTCGGTGGTCGACGAGACGGCGCGCCACGTCACCGACGCGCTCTCCCGCGTCCGCCAGGATCTCTACCTGCCGTCCTGACCGCGAAGCGGTTGCTATAATTTCCCTCATGGAATCCGGCGACGATCGCACCGCCATGGACGGCCGCGGGACGGAAGCTCCCGGCGGCACGCCCGAGATCGACGAGCTCCGCCGCGAGCTCGCCGAGAAGAACGACCGTCTGCTCCGTGCGCTGGCCGAGGCGGACAACACCCGGCGGCGCGCGCAGCGCGACCGCGAGGACGCCGTCCGCTTCGCCGCCGAGACCCTCGTGCGCGACGTCATCCCCGTCATCGACAACCTCGACCGTGCGCTCGACGCCGCGCGCGCGGCGGGCGAGTCCTCGGCGATCGTCGACGGCGTGGACCTGATCCGCCGCGAGTTCCTGAAGGTCCTCGAGCGCCACGGCGTCACCCGCTACTCGGCCCTCGGCGAGCGCTTCGATCCGAATCACCACGAAGCGATCGCGCGCGTGGTGAGCCTCGACAAGGAGCCCGACACGGTCGTGGGCGAGACCGTGCCCGGCTACTCGCTGCGTGGACGCGTGCTGCGCCCGGCCCAGGTGGCCGTCGCGGCGGCGCCCGACGAGGACGCGGCCTAGCTCGTGGCCACCGACTACTACGAGGTGCTGGGCGTCGGGCGCGAAGCCAGTGACGCCGAGCTCAAGCGCGCCTATCGCCAGCTCGCGATGCAGTACCACCCCGACAAGAACGCCGGGGACAAGGCCGCCGAGGAACGCTTCAAGCAGATCAGCGAGGCGTACGCCGTGCTCTCGGATGCCGACAAGCGCGCGCACTACGACCGCTTCGGCGTGGCGCCGGGCGCGGGCGGCGGGTTCGACGGCGGCGGCTTCGGCACGCTCTTCGAGGACATCTTCGAGAACTTCTTCGCGGGCGGCGGCCGCGCGCGGCGGCCGCGCGCGGCGCGCGGCGACGATCTCCAGTACGAGCTGAAGATCACGCTGGAGGAAGCGGCCACCGGCATCGAGACGAAAGTGCAGGTCCCGCGTCTCGAAGCGTGCGAGACCTGCCGCGGCACCGGCGGTGAGCCCGGCTCGACGCGCACGACGTGCGAGACCTGCCGCGGCCAGGGCCAGGTGCGCTTCAGCCAGGGCTTCCTCACCGTCGCGCGCACGTGCCCGAAGTGCCAGGGCGAGGGCGAGATCAACAAGAGCCCGTGCAAGACGTGCCGCGGCGAAGGGCGCCAGCGCTCCGAGCGGCTGCTCGGCATCAAGATCCCCGCCGGCATCGAGGACGGCATGCAGCTCCGCCTCAGCGGCGAAGGCTCGGCCGGCGTGCACGGCGGGCCGCACGGCGATCTCTACGTGCTCGTGCGCATCCGCGATCACGCGATCTTCACGCGGCACGGCGTCGACCTCGTCTGCGACGTGCCGGTCTCGTTCCCGCAGCTCGCGCTCGGCGCCGACGTCGACGTTCCGGTCCTCGCCGGCTCCGAGACGCTGAAGATCCCGGCGGGCACGCAGCCTCAGCAGGTGCTCCGGCTCCGCGGCAAGGGCCTGCCGCACCTGCGCGGCCGCGGCCACGGCGACGCGTGCTATCGCCTCGTCCTCGAAGTGCCGCAGAAGCTCAACGCGAAGCAGCGCGAAGCGCTTGACGCGTACGACAAGGCGTCGAGCGGGCAGCGCGGGCCTCTCCTCACCTCCTTCCTGGAGCGGATGAAAAAGATTCTGGAGTAGCGGTGCGCGCCCTCGCCCGCTACTGGGAGCTCACGCTGACGGCGCCGGCCGGCGCCACCGAAGGTCTCACGAACTTTCTCTGGGAAACGGGCGCGCTGGGCGTCGTCGAGGAAGAGCGCCCCGGCGAGCCGCCGGAGCTGCGCGCGTTCTTTCCCGAGACGATGCCGCCCGCGATCCTCACCGAGCACGTCACCGCGTATACCGACGGACTCGCCGCGCTCGGCTTCGGTGCGATCGGGCGCCCGCGCGTGGTCTCGCTCGAGGACAGCGGGTGGGCCGACGCGTGGCGTGAGCACTTCCGCCCCATCGCCGTCGGCCGGCGCTTCGTGATCGCGCCGCCCTGGGAGCTCGCCACGCTGGACGCGACGTCCCGGAGCGGGCGCGTCGTGCTCGTGATCGAGCCCGGGCGGGCCTTCGGCACCGGGCACCACGGCAGCACGGCGGGCTGTCTCGAAGCGATCGAGCGTGTCGTCGAGCGGGAGACGCCGTCTCACGCGGTGGATCTCGGCACCGGCTCCGGCATCCTCGCGATCGCGCTCGCGCGCGTCGGGGTGAGCGCGGTGCTCGCGATCGACGAAGACCCGGATGCGATCGCCGCCGCGGCCGCGAACGCCGTGCGCAACGACGTCGCCGGGCGCGTTTCGTGTCGAGTCGACGACGCGGCGACGATGGACGTCGCGCCGGCGCCGGGCGCCGTCCCCGCGCCGCTCGTCGTCGCGAACCTGATCACCGCCGCGCATCGGAGCCTCGCCTCACGCTACGCGCGTTACGTCACCGCGGGAGGCGCATTGATCCTCGGCGGCATCCTCGACGCCGAAGCGGAGGAGGTCGAGCGGATGCTCGCCGCGGACGCCTGGCGCCGGCGGGACACGATCACGCGCGAGGGATGGAGCACGCTCGTGCTGGAGCCGGGCGATCGGTGATCGCTCGGGGCCTCGCGTGACGATGCGGCGCTTCACGATCGCACCCGAGCGGCGGCGCGGCGATCACGTCACGTTCGATCGCGAGGAGAGCCGCCACCTGGCGCGCGTGCTGCGCCTGAAGCCCGGCGACACCGTCGTCGCCGTCGACGGGAGCGGCCGCGACTTCACCGTGCGGCTCGAGCAGGTCGCCGTCGAAGCCACGGGCACGATCGTCGGCGTGGCCACGCGTGACACCGAGTCGCCGTTTCCGGTGACGCTGATCCAGGGCCTGCCGAAGGGCGACAAGATGGAGGCGATCATCCGCGCGGCGACGGAGCTCGGCGTCGCGCGCGTCGCGCCGGCGATCACCGCGCGCACCGTCGTGCGGCTCGAAGCCGCGCGCGCGGCGACGCGTCTGACCCGCTGGCAGCGCGTGGCGCGCGAGGCCGCGAAGCAGTGCGGACGCGCGCGACTTCCCGAGATCGACGCGGTGCGCCCGCTCGCGGACTGGATCACCGAGCCGGCGCCGGCGTCGATGCTCCGGCTGTGCCTCTGGGAGCAGGAAGGCGCGCCGCTCGGACAGGGCCTGGCGAACGCGGACGTCCCGCGCGGCGCGATGGTGATCGTCGGCCCCGAGGGAGGGCTCACGCGCGACGAGGTCGACGCCGCGCGCCGCGCCGGCTGGCGCATCGCCGGCTTCGGTCCGCGCATTCTCCGCACGGAGACGGCGGGGCCGGCGATCGTCGCGGCGCTCCAGTTCGCGTACGGCGACCTGAAATGAGCTGGGAGCACTTCGACGTCGAGGCGGATGTCGGCGTGCACGCGTGGGGTCCCTCGCGCGCCGAGGCGTTCGCGCGTGCGGCGGAAGGCGTGTTCGCGCTCGTCGTCCCGCCGGCGGCCGTCGCCGCGACCGAAACACGCGAGGCCCGCGCGCAGGGCGCCTCGCCCGAGGCGCTGCTCGTCAACTGGCTCAACGAGTGCCTGTACGTGCACGAGATCGAAGGCTTCGCGGTCGCGCGCGTGGAGGTCGACACGTGCCGCGACGATCTCGTCCACGGCCTGCTCCATGGCGAGCCGCTCGATCCGGCCCGGCATCCGCTGGGAACGATCGTCAAGGCCGTGACCCACCACCACGTCGAGGTGGCCGAGCGCGACGGGCGCGTCGACGTGCGCGTGGTCGTCGATGTGTAAATGAGACGGCTCACGTCCGAACGTGTCTCATTCGCGCATCGCCGCCGGGCCGTCGACGGCGCAGGCTCGTTGTAAGCTCTCGAATCACAACGATCCGCCGGTCTGGCACCGGCGTTGCCTGAGAGATCGCGGGATGGATTATCAGCGGACGATCCGGAAGGCCGTCAGCCTCGACGGCATCGGCCTTCACTCCGGCAAGCCCGTCCGGCTGATGCTGAGCCCGGCGCCGGCGGACACGGGCCTCGTGTTCCGCGTCTCGGCGCCCGGCACGCTCTGCGTCGAGAGCGAGCCGATTCCCGCCGCACCCGAGAGCGTCGTCGATTCGCACTACGCGACCACGCTCGGCCGCGGCGCCGTCCGCATCCAGACCGTGGAGCACCTGCTGGCGGCCGCGGCCGGTCTCGGGATCGACAACCTGGACATCCGGCTCGACGCGACCGAAGTGCCGGCGATGGATGGCAGCGCCAAGCCGTTCGTCGCGCTGCTGCTCTCCGCGGGCCGCACGCGCCTCAACGCGCGCCGCCGGCCGGTCACCGTCCCCTACCCGATCCGCGTCGGGACCGAGAGCCGCTGGCTGCAGATCGTGCCCGCCGACCGCCTGCGCATCAGCTACACGCTCGACAACGATCACCCGGCGATCGGCACGCAGGCGCTCTCGTGGACCGCGACGGAGCGCTCGTTCATCCAGGACTTCGCGCCCGCGCGGACGTACGGGTTCCTGAAGGATCTGGGTGCCATCCGCAAGCGCGGCCTCGCGCAGGGCGTGTCGCTCGACAACACGATCGGCGTGGGCAACGGCGGCGTGCTGAACGGCCTGCGCTATCGCGACGAGTTCGTCCGCCACAAGGTGCTCGACCTCGTCGGCGATCTCGGGCTGCTCGGGCGGCCGGTGCTCGGCCATGTCGTCGCCCGCAACGCCGGCCACGCGCTGAACTACGAGCTGGTGGTCGCGATCCAGCGCGCGCTGGGCCTCGAGCGCCGCCCGGCGACGGTGACGGTGCTGCGTCCGGCGACGGTGGACGAGCGGCTGCAGCGCGCCCCCTCCCCGGCCTCGATCTAGCCGGAAAACAACGCGTCTTTTCCTCCCGAGAAGCGCCGGCCCGATGACGGCCGCGTTCTATAATCGCCGTCTATGCCGCTCCTGAGCGAGGCGAGCCGGCGCAAGCGGAACCTCGTGGTCATCACGGGGTTCCTCCTGCTGCTGGGTGTGGCCAGCGCCTTCGACCTCGGCGTGCGCGCGCCGGACATTCCGGTCGCCTCGAACGTCGCGATCATCGCGCTGCTCAACCTGAACCTGATCGTCTTCCTGCTGCTGCTCGTCCTGCTGTTCCGGAACCTCCTGAAGCTCTGGTCCGAGCGCCGCCACAAGGTGCTCGGCTCGAAGTTCAAGCTGAAGCTCGTCATCTCGTTCGTGCTGCTCGCGGTGACGCCGGCGATCCTCATCTTCATCATCGCGTCGAACTTCATCGGGCGGTCGATCGAGGGCTGGTTCAAGCCGCAGGTGGAGCGGCCGCTCGACCAGGCGCTGGCGGTGGCGCAGACGTACTACCGCAGCCTCGAGGTCGCGGCGCTGCGGCAGGCGCACCAGGTCGCGCGCGTGATCGATCGCGACGGGCTCCTGGCTCCCGCGCGCCGCGACGCGCTGCTCGCCTATCTGGCGGAGCACCAGGACCTCGTCGGCCTCTCGGCGATCACGGTGCTCGCGCGCGACCAGCGCGAGCTCGCGCACGTGAAGGATCCGGTGCTCGGCGACCAGCCGCTGCGCCGCGTCGGCGAGATCCAGGTCAGGCAAGGGCTGGGCGGTCAGGAGACGACGTCCGTGCGCGAGCTGCCCTCGGGCGACCTCGTCGAGGCCGTCGCGCCGGTGTGGGCGATACGCGACGGGCGCCGCGAGGTCGTGGCGGTCGTCGTCGTGGGCACCCACGTCACCGAGCGCCTCGAGGCGAAGGTGCGCGCGATCTCGCAGGCCTTCAAGGACTACAAGCAGATCCGGCTGATGAAGAACCCGATCAAGGGCAGCTACATCCTGCTCTTCCTGCTGCTCACGCTCATCGTCGTGTTCTCGTTCACGTGGTTCGGGCTCCACCTGGCGCGCGGGATCACCGACCCGATCGCCGAGCTGGCCGAGGGCACGCGCGAGGTCGCGGCGGGCAACCTCCGCTACAAGGTGCAGGCGCGCGCCGAGGACGAGATCGGCGTGCTCGTCCAGTCCTTCAACCGCATGACCGACGACCTGTCCGAGTCGAAGCGCCGGCTGGAGACCGCGTACCTCGAGCTGCAGGACAAGCACACGGAACTGGAGGAGCGGCGGCACTACATCGAGACGGTGCTCGAGGCGATCACGACCGGCGTCGTCTCGTTCGATCTGGACGGCCGCGTGACCACGATCAACCGCGCGGCCGCGCGGATGTTCGGCCTCGACGACGCCGCGAGCGTCGGCAAGCCCGTGGAGACCGTGTTCGCCAGGAGCGAGGTCACCGACGTGGCGATGCTCGTCGAGCGCACGCGCCGGCTCCGCACCGGCGTCGTCGAGCGCGAGCTGACGCTCAGGCGCGACGGCGCCTCCGTGACCCTGGTCGCGATGGCGACCGCGCTCCGCGGCCCCGACGGCGACTACGCCGGCGCCGTCGTGGTCTTCGACGACCTCACCGAGCTCTTGAAGGCGCAGCGCCTCTCCGCGTGGCGCGAGGTCGCCCAGCGCATCGCGCACGAGATCAAGAACCCGCTCACGCCCATCCAGCTCTCCGCGCAGCGGCTGCGCCGCCGCCTCGGCGAGACGCCGGGCGAGCGCGCGCTGGTCCAGGAGTGCACGGAGACGATCGTCCAGGAAGTCGACGCGCTCAAGCGCCTCGTGGACGAGTTCTCGCGCTTCGCGCGCATGCCCGCGCACACGCCGCGGCCCACGGACGTCCGGCCCATCGTCGACGGCGTCGCCGCGCTCTATCGCGACTCGCATCCGGCGCTGACGCTGGTGACCCGCCACCCGGAGGACCTGCCCCTGCTCGACGTCGACCCGGATCATCTCAGGCGCGCGGTGCAGAACCTCGTCGACAACGCGGTGGCCGCGGTGCGGGGCACGGGCGACGTCGAGGTCGAGACCGCGCTGGTCGACGAGGGACGCCGGGCGCGCATCACCGTGAGCGACCGCGGCCCGGGCATCCCCGCCGGCGAGCGGGAGAAGCTCTTCGCGCCCTACTACTCGACGAAGGCGTCAGGCATGGGCCTCGGCTTGGCCATCGTGCAGGAAATCGTCGCCGAGCACGCCGGGACCCTCCGGCTGGAGGACAATGTTCCGCATGGCAGCCGCTTCGTCATCGAGATCCCGGTGGCGCCGGCGCCGAGTCCGGCGCCCGTGAGCGCCTGAATGGCCGGGGAGCACATCCTCATCGTCGACGACGAGCCCGCGATCCGGACGTCGCTGCGCGGCGTGCTGGAAGACGAGGGCTATCGCGTGACCGCGGTGGCGAGCGGCGCCGACGCGCTCGCCGCGCTCGCCGACGACGGGCACGACCTGGTGTTCCTCGACATCTTGATGCCGGGGATGGACGGGCTCGAGACGCTCACCGAGATCAAGCGCCTGAGACCGGACGCGACGGTCGTGATGATCTCCGGCCACGCCACCATCGAGACCGCCGTGAAGGCCACGCGGCTCGGCGCCTACGACTTCATCGAGAAGCCGCTGTCGCTGGAGAAGACGCTGCTGAGCGCCAGCCGCGCGCTCGAGCACGGGCGCCTGGAGCAGGAGAACGCCGCGCTGCGCGCGCGCCTCTCCTCGCGCGCGGAGATCATCGGCGAGACGGCCGTCATGCGCGCGCTTCGCGACCAGATCGCCACCGCCGCGCCATCGAGCGGCCGCGTGCTCGTGCACGGCGAGAACGGCAGCGGCAAGGAGCTGGTGGCGCGCGCCATCCACGCGCTGTCGGCGCGGCGCCACCGGGCGTTCGTCGAGATCAACTGCGCCGCCATCCCCGACGAGCTCATCGAGTCCGAGCTGTTCGGCCACGAGAAGGGCGCGTTCACCGGCGCGGTGGCGCGCCGGCGCGGCCGGTTCGAGCAGGCGGACGGCGGCACGCTGTTCCTCGACGAGATCGGCGACATGAGCGTGCGCACGCAGGCCAAGGTCCTCCGGTCGCTGGAGGAGCAGGCGTTCGAGCGTGTCGGCGGCAAGGAGACGATCAAGGTCGACGTCCGCGTGATCGCGGCGTCGAATCGCGACCTCGCCGCCCTCATCGGCGAGGGGCGCTTCCGCGAGGACCTCTACTACCGGCTCAACGTCATCCCGATCGAGGTGCCGCCGCTCCGCGCGCACAAGGATGACATACCCTTGCTCATCGAGCACTTCATCGCGCTGTTCTGTCACGAGAACGGCAAGCCCGTGAAGCGCCTCGACGGCGAGGCACTCGCGTATTTTCTTTCCTACGATTGGCCCGGCAACGTGCGCGAGCTCCGAAACATGGTAGAACGCCTCGTGATCATGGCGCCGCGCGCGACGATCGGCCCTGAAGATCTGCCGCCGCCCCTTCGTCCGAAGGACGTGGGAGAGATGGCGGCCGCGGCCGGCGAGCGCTCGCTCCGGGAGGCGCGCGACAACTTCGAGCGGGCGTTCATCCTCGCGGAGCTGCGCGTGCACGACTGGAACATGACGCGGACGGCCGAGCGGCTGGGCATCGAGCGGAGCCACCTCTACCGGAAGCTGAAGGCGTACGGGATCGTCCCTCCGAAGTAGCCATGACGAGCGGCGTGCCTCATTCCGTCCTCGCCGCCCTGGCGGAGCCCGTGATGCTCACGGACGCGCAGGGCACGATCACGTGGGCCAATCCCGCGGGCGTCCGGGGCTTCGGCTGGGACAAGGTCATCGGGGTCCCGCTCGCGCAGCGGATGCTCCGCTGGCCGATGACGAAGGGCGACGGCGTCCCGCTCAGCGCGGAGGAAGATCCGATCGCGCTGGCGCTCGCCACGCGGCGGCACGTGCTCGACCCCCGGTTCACCGTCGAGCTCGCGCCCGGCCACTCGGAGTGGTTCACCATCAACACCGTGCCGCTGCTGGACGACGGCCGCGTCGCCGGCACGGCGAGCGTCGTCCACGACGTCACGGCGACGGTGCAGCTCGAAACCGAGCTCGAAGCGGCGCGCGAGACCGCCGAGGAAGCCAACCGGCTCAAGGACGAGTTCATCGCCGCGCTCTCGCACGAGCTCCGCACGCCGCTGCAGCCGATCCTCGGCTGGACCGAGGTGCTGCGGCGTCACGGGCGGCTCGACGACGTCACCACGCAGGCGCTCGACGCGATCCGCCGCAACATCCGCCAGCAGGTGCGGCTCGTCGACGATCTCCTCGACCTCTCGCGCCTCGTCGTGACGCTGCCGCCGGCGCCCGTCCCCATGTGAGGAGACGGCGCGCGCGTGCAGCAGATCGGCTCGCACCTCCTCGCCAACGCGGTGAAGTTCACGCCGCCGGGCGGCCGGATCGCGGTGCACCTGACGGCGCGGGATCGCGAGGCGCTGCTCGAAGTGGAGGACTCCGGCGACGGCATCGCGCCTGAAGACCTCGCGGTGATCTTCGAGGCGTTCCGCCAGGGCGGAACGTCGCGCCGGCGCGGCGGCCTCGGGATCGGCCTCGACCTGGTGAAGCGCCTGACCGAGCTCCACGGCGGCACCGTGGAAGCCTTCTCGGAAGGCCCCGGCTACGGCGCGCGCTTCGTCGTGCGCCTGCCGCTCGCCGCGCCGCCCGCGCCGCCGCCGCGCCGCGTCCCGACCACCACGCGGCTCGACGGCCGCACCGTGCTCGTGGTGGAGGACAACGGCGACACGCGGCAGGTGCTGAAGTTCATGCTCGAGATCGAGGGCGCGCAGGTCGAAGCGGTAGAAACCGGCGTGGAGGCGGTCGCGCGCGCGGAGACGTTCCGGCCGCAGATCGTGCTGTGCGACATCGGCCTGCCGGACATCGACGGGCTCGAGGTCGCGCGCCGCATGCGCGGCCGCGCCTGGTTCAGCGACACCCGCATGATCGCGCTGACCGGCTACGGCCAGCCGGAGGACATCGGCCACGCGCTCGAGGCGGGCTTCGAAGCGCACCTGACGAAGCCGATCAACCTCGACCAGCTCCTCGCGCTCTTGAGCGCGCATTGATTCGACTTGGGGGGCCGCCTCCAGCGGCCCCCCAAGCCCCCCAAACGCTCCGGGCCCGGAGTGAATCCGGGCCCTCCGCGAGTGCCGGGCCCGCGGAGTGGATCACCACCGGAAGCCGACGCGCGCTCCGTAGGTCGTGAAGTCGTCGTTGTCGCCGGTCAGCACGCTGTGACGCACTTCCGCGCCGACGAAGAACCGCTCGGTCAGCAGATAGTCGAGGCCCACGCCCAATGTCGCGCTCGCGCGAACCGTCCCCTCCCCGCGCGGGACGTCGCGCGCCCGCAGCTCCGGGGGAAGCGGCGCGATGCCGCACACGAAATCCCCGCCGCCAAGCGACGCGCCCTTCGTCTGGCACAGCAGCACGTTGAAGCCGGCGCCGGCGGAGAGCCACGGCTGCAGCCGGCCGAGACTTTCGACGCGGTACTTGAACCCGAGCAGGACCTGGAGCGTGGTGATCTCGATCGTGGTGCCGGTCACCGCCGCCGCCGGCGCCCCGACGGCCGTGAGAGGCGAGGTGCTCGTGACGTTGCCCTCCGTCTTGCTGTAGCCCACCAGGAGCTCCCCGAGCAGCGCCTGTCCGAAGAGAGGATCCTTGGACAGGAGCGGGATCGCGAGCGAGCCGGCGATGGAGAAGTCGTCGTCGGTGCCGAAGGGCCCCGTGTTGCCGCCGAGGATCAAGGTGAACTCGCCGCCGAGCGGCTCCTTGTCAGCAGCCCAGGCCGGAGCGGTGAGCATCGCGATGGAGGAGCGCCAGCAGGACGACAGTGAACGCGCGTGTGGTCATTGGCGGGATCCTTTCTGTGTGCGAGAGTTCGCGGCCCGCGGCGGGGATGCACGCGATGTGCCGCGGCTGGTTGCGCGGTAAGGCGTCGATTCGAGTGACGTCTCTACGTCGACTCCGCTCCCGCTGCTGCGGAGAGGCCGCCCCACGTGGGGCGCAGCGGTCTCGGTGTGGAACGGTGCGTTTCCGTCTCGCGGCCTCGAGCCCCGCCGCCCGCGCCTACCAAGGATCGAGCACTACCAACGATCGAGTATTGACGCGACCCGATTCCCCATGTATGGTGGGGTCCGCAGCAACGTTCTTCCTTTAAGTGGGCCCCGCGAGGCCCGTAAGGAGAGCACGATGAGCCCCAGCCCGCCCGCACGTCCGCGCGAGAAGGCCCAGGTCCTCGACGAAGCCGCCTTCGACCGCGCGCTCACCCGCATCGCGCACGAGATCCTCGAGAAGAACGACGGCGCCAAGGAGCTCGCGTTCGTCGGGCTCCGCACGCGCGGCGTCGACATCGCGCGACGGCTCGCGGAAAAGATCGTGCGCATCGACGGCTCCACCGTCCCCGTCGGCACGCTCGACATCACGCTCTACCGCGACGACCTCGATCTCCGCGGCACGCCGGTGATCCGCGGGACCGAGATCCCCTTCTCCATCAAGGGCAAGACGGTCGTCCTCGTCGACGACGTGCTCTTCACCGGCCGCACCGTCCGCGCGGCGCTCGACGCGCTGATCGACCTCGGCCGGCCCCGGAGCATCCAGCTCGCGACGCTGATCGATCGGGGCCACCGCGAGCTGCCGATCCGGCCCGACTACGTGGGCAAGAACCTGCCGACCTCGCGCAAGGAGAGCGTCGCCGTGCGGATGAAGGAGCACGACGGCGAAGACCGTGTGGTGATCGTGGAAGAGGAGGGCTAGCCGTGGCCTGGACCCGCAAGGATCTCCTCACCATGCGCGATCTCGACGCCGCCGAGATCACGCTCCTCGTCGACAGCGCGGCCTCGCTCGAGGAGATCGCCTCGCGCGAGATCAAGAAGGTTCCCGCGCTGCGCGGCAAGACGATCGTCAACCTCTTCTACGAGAACTCGACGCGCACGCGCACCTCGTTCGAGATCGCCGGCAAGTGGCTCTCCGCCGACGTCATCAACTTCTCCGCGAGCGGGTCCAGCGCGGCGAAGGGCGAGAGCTTCCTCGACACGGCGAAGAACATCGAGGCCATGAGCCCCGACGTGGTCGTCGTGCGGCACTCGTCGTCCGGCGCCTCGGAGATCCTCGCGCGAGCCATGCGCTGCTCGATCGTCAACGCGGGCGACGGGTGCCACGAGCATCCGACGCAGGCGCTGCTCGACCTGCTGACGATCCGCGAGAGGAAGGGCCACCTCGAAGGGCTGCAGGTGGCCATCGTCGGCGACATCGCGCACTCGCGGGTGGCGCGGTCGAACATCCACGCGATGCGAAAGCTCGGGATGACCGTCACCGTGGCGGGCCCGCCCACGCTCATCCCGCCGTTCGTCGGCGAGCTCGGCGTGAAGGTGAGCCACCGGCTCGAGGACGCGATCCGCGACGTCGACGTGATCATGATGCTGCGCCTGCAGCAGGAGCGGATGACCGGCGGGCTGATCCCGTCGCTCCGCGAATACTCGCGCTACTGGGGCCTCACGCTCGACAAGCTCGCCGCGCACGCGCGACCGGACGTGCTGATCATGCATCCGGGTCCGGTGAACCGCGGGGTGGAGCTCTCTCCGGAAGTCGCGGACGGACCCTACTCGGTGATCCTCGACCAGGTGGCCAAAGGCGTGGCGGTGCGGATGGCGGTCCTGGTGCTGCTGGCGGGCAGCAAGGCGGCGCAGGCATGAAGACGACGACGATCCTCAAGGGCGGCCGCGTGATCGATCCGGCGAACGGCGTCGACGGCGTGCAGGACGTGGTCATCGTCGACGGGCGCATCGAGCGTGTCGGCGGCGCGGGGCCCATGCCGAAGGGCGCCGACGTGATCGACGTCGCCGGCAAGGTCGTGTGCCCCGGTTTCATCGACATCCACGTGCATCTCCGCGAGCCCGGCTTCGAGTACAAGGAGACGGTCGCGAGCGGCACGCGCGCGGCGGCGGCCGGCGGCTTCACGGCCGTCGCGTGCATGGCGAACACGCAGCCCGTCAACGACAACCGATCGATCACGGACTACATCCTCGCGAAGGCGCGCAGCGAAGGCGTCGTGCGCGTCTATCCGATCGGCGCGGTGAGCCGCGGGCTCGAAGGCAAGGTGCTGTCCGAGATGGCGGAGCTCGCCGAAGCGGGGTGCGTCGCGTTCTCCGACGACGGCAAGTGCGTGATGGACGCCAACCTCTACCGGCGCGCGATGGAGTACACGCTGCCCTTCGGCACGCCGGTGATCAGCCACGCGGAGGACTGCTCGCTCGCGCACGGCGCGGCGATGCACGAGGGCGTGGTCTCGACGGAGCTCGGCATCCCCGGCGCGCCCGCCGCGGCCGAAGACGTGATGGTCGCGCGCGACATCCTGCTCGCGGAGATGACGGGCGCGCACGTGCACATCGCGCATCTCTCGACGGCGACGGCGGTCCGGCTCGTGCGCGAGGCGAAAGCGCGCGGGGTCCGCGTCACCGCGGAGGCGACGCCCCATCACCTCGTGCTGACCGACGAGGCGGTGCGCTCGTTCGACGGCAACACGAAGATGAATCCGCCGCTGCGCGGCACGCGCGACGCCGACGCGGTGCTCGAGGGGCTGATCGACGGCACGATCGACTGCATCGCGACGGACCACGCGCCGCACGCGACCTCCGAGAAGGAAGGCGAGTTCGACCACGCGGCGTTCGGCATCGTCGGACTCGAGACCGCGGTCGCCGTGCTCCTCGACCGCCTGGTGCGTCCCGGGACGCTCGCGCTGCCCACGCTGGTCGCGCGACTCAGCGCCGATCCGGCGCGCCTGCTGAACCTGCCGGGCGGCAGCCTGGCGCCCGGCGCCGCCGCGGACGTCACCGTGCTCGATCTCGACGCGCGCGTGACCGTGGATCCGAAACAGTTCCGCTCGAAGAGCCGCAACACGCCGTTCGCCGGCTGGCAGCTCACCGGCGCGCCGGTCATGACGATCGTCGGCGGCGCCGTGGTGAAAGTGTGACCCCGGCGGTTCTCGTCCTGCGCGACGGCCGCGTGTTCCGCGGCCGCGCCCTCGGCGCCGAGGGAGAAACGTCAGGAGAAGTCATCTTCAATACGGCCATGACCGGCTATCAGGAAATCCTGACGGATCCCTCGTACCGGGGGCAGATCGTCACGATGACGTACCCGCTGATCGGGAATTACGGGCTGAACGTCGAGGACGTCGAGTCGCGCCGGCCGTGGGTCAACGGGTTCATCGTGAAGGAGGCCTCGCCCACGCCGTCGAGCTGGCGCGGCCGCACCGGCCTCGACGCGTATCTGAAAACGCACGGCATCGTCGGTATCCAGGGCATCGACACGCGCGCGCTCACGCGCCACCTCCGCGACCACGGCGCGCAGGACGGTGTCATCAACTCGACGGGCGAGGACGTCGCGCGTCTGCAGGAACGCGCGCGCGCGCTCCCGGGTTTGGTGGGCAGAGACCTGGTGCGGGAAGTGACGGTCGACGCGCCGTTCACGTGGCGCGAAGGCGCGTGGGATCTCGCGCGCGGCTATCAGCCTGCGCCGCCCGGAGAGTGCAAGGTCGTGGCCTTCGATGCGGGCATCAAGCTGAACATCCTGCGGCAGCTCGCGGCGACGGGCTGCGACGTCACGGTCGTGCCCGCGGCGACGCCCGCCGCCGCCGTCATGGAGATGAAGCCGGACGGCGTGTTCCTCTCGAACGGCCCGGGTGATCCCGAAGCGGTGCCGTACCTCGTCGACTCCGTGCGCGAGCTCGTCGGCACGGTCCCGGTGTTCGGCATCTGCCTCGGACACCAGATCCTCGGGCTCGCCGCCGGCGGCCGGACGTACAAGCTGCCGTTCGGCCATCACGGCGCGAATCACCCGGTGAAGGACCTCGCGACGGGCAAGGTGGAGATCACGTCGCAGAACCACGGATTTGCCGTGGACCCCGACTCCGTGGCTGGAAAGGGATGGGAGCCGAGCCACGTGAACCTGAACGACAGCACGTGCGAGGGGCTGCGTCATCGCGAGCTGCCGGTGTTCTCGGTGCAGTACCACCCCGAGGCGTCGCCGGGCCCGCACGACGCGAACTACCTGTTCCATCGCTTCAGGGAGCTGATGAAGCGATCCAAGGGGAGCTGATCGAACTCATGCCCAAGTACCTGATCTCGTATCGGAAGACGGAAACCGCCGGCCAGAAGCCGGAGTGGACGTCGTTCACGACCGTCAGCGAGGTATCGATCGAGGCGCACGCGGTGCGCGAGCGCGTGAACAAGCGCATGAGCGTGCTCGGCGAGCAGCTCTGGGGCAACGGCGAGGTCGTCTGGGTCGGCGAAGGCCGCCTCGACGACGTCCTCTACCAGCGTGAGGAAGCTGCGCCCGAAATCTCCATCGTCTACGGTCTTGTCGAAGAGTGATCCCGTCTCATCCGGCGCGCGTAACGCGGGGTGAAGCTCTCAACGCGATCGTGGCTCAGATTGGTCGCGATATGGGCTACCAGACGACGTGCGGCCACGAGTTCACGTTCCCAGAACTCGCTCGTGCTCGCGGCGTCAGCCGGTACAAACCGGACTGCGTCTGGTTTGCCGGCGAGCAGTGCGACCAGAACGCCATAGCGATCATCGAGATCGATGATGGCCCGTCACGAAAGCATCGGGTTGGCGGCGTGGCGCTGGCCAATATCGTTGCGCTGCGTAGCGGTCGGCAGTCGCGACACCGCCGGTCGAACTCCACCGACGCTATCTCGGCGACAAGTGGCAGCTCGACGCGCTGGTTGTTTCAACGTTCGATCCGCCGACGATCGTGAGCCGAGTTCTTCAATTCGTGACGAGAACACTTGAGGACAGAGAGGCCGAAGCCAATGCTCGTCAAGGTTGAGGCGTATCACGATGGGCGGTTCTGGTGCGCCCGCGGCATCAGAGCAGATCTTTTCACACAGGGCAAAACTCTTGATCAGCTCCTCAAGAATCTACGGGAAGCGGCTTCACTTCACTTCGAAGACAAGCTCAAGCGGAACGAGAGTCTCACGCTGCTGCTGATTTCCGAGACCGAGGTGCGGCGGGGCAAGGCTGCCGCAGGTTAGTGGGAGACGTCTCGATGGGACCGTCGATACCGCCGTGCTGGCGGAGCTTGCAATCAAAGATGTGGTCAAGAGCTATGACCAGTGCATGAGCAGCACCGGTGTTGTTATCGCAGGATTTGGAGACAATGAGTACTACCCAGGATTCATCGAGTACCGCTGTTACGGCCTTCTGCTGGGAAAGTTTCTGCACCGACAAACTGACTCTCAGCGCGCCGAGGTCGGCCGCGTTTCGTATATCAAGCCGTTTGCAACCACCGACATGGTACGGACCTTCCTAATGGGCTTCAGCCCAGATGTATTGGGAAAAGTCGAGGAAGAATCAGACAAGGCTCTCCGTGCGCTTGCAGAGAGAGTCAAGACGGAACTCGGCGTGGCGAATATTCCGAATCTCGACCAACACGTCGCCGACATCGGCGCCGAATGTCGCAGTAACTGGACATCCGCCGCATGGGATGCCCACTTTCGCCCACTTACTCGTGTCGTCGGTTCACTCCCGGTCGATGAAATGGCGGCCCTCGCTGAGACGCTCATCATGCTGCAGTCCTTGAAGGAAAAGGTGACGCAGCCGACGGAGTCGGTCGGTGGCCCGATCGATGTCGCGGTCATCAGTAAGGGTGATGGGTTCATCTGGATCAAGCGGAAGCACTACTTCGACGCGACGCTGAATCCGCGCTTTTTCGAACGTCAGAAAGGAAAGCTGACGTGACCGAGAAGCCGAAGAACGCCCGTCTTTCTTATGATGACATTTTCGAGGAGTTTTCGCACCGGAGTGTTTCAGCCGATGATCTTTACGTCCGCAACACTGCCGACGATCGGCTCGCTACGCGCACGGATATCGATCGACGATATGCAGCCCTTCTCGAGTCGTTCTATTCACGTCCGCAAATGGGAACGCGGACGACGAAAGACTCTCTAAGGCAGGCCCCGCGTGCCTAAGCGCACCGACCTCCGGAAGATCCTGATCGTCGGCTCGGGGCCGATCGTCATCGGGCAGGCGTGCGAGTTCGACTACTCGGGCACGCAGGCCTGCAAGGCGCTGCGGGAGGAAGGGTTCGAGGTCGTGCTCGTGAACTCGAATCCCGCCACGATCATGACCGATCCGGAGACGGCGGAGCGCACCTACATCGAGCCGCTCACGCCCGAGTTCGTGGCGCGCGTGATCGAGCGGGAGCGGCCGCAGGCGCTGCTGCCGACGCTCGGCGGGCAGACGGGATTGAACGTCGCGGTGTCGCTCGCGGACGACGGCGTGCTCGACCGGTTCGGCGTCGAGCTCATCGGCGCGAAGCTGCCCGCGATCAAGAAGGCCGAGGACCGCGAGCTGTTCAAGGCCGCGATGCGGAAGATCGGGCTCCACCTTCCCCGCTCCGCCACCGTGAAGAGCCTCGAGGAAGCGCGCGCGATCGTCGCGAAGATCGGCTACCCGGCGATCATCCGGCCGTCGTTCACGCTCGGCGGCACGGGCGGCTCGATCGCCTACAACCCCGAGGAGCTCGACGAGGCGATCCGCTGGGGCCTCCAGCAGTCGCCGGTCGGCACCGTGCTCGTCGAGGAGTCGGTGATCGGCTGGAAGGAGTTCGAGCTCGAGGTGATGCGCGACCTCGCCGACAACGTCGTCATCATCTGCTCGATCGAGAACGTCGACCCGATGGGCGTGCACACCGGCGACTCGGTGACCGTGGCGCCCGCGCAGACGCTGACCGACAAGGAATACCAGCTCATGCGCGACGCCGCGATCGCGATCATCCGCGAGATCGGCGTCGAGACCGGCGGCTCGAACATCCAGTTCGCCGTCAACCCGGACGACGGCCGGCTGGTCGTGATCGAGATGAACCCGCGCGTGTCCCGCTCGTCCGCGCTCGCGTCGAAGGCGACCGGGTTCCCGATCGCCAAGATCGCGGCGAAGCTGGCCGTGGGCTACACCCTCGACGAGATCCGCAACGACATCACGCGCGAGACGCCGGCCTCGTTCGAGCCGGTGCTGGACTACTGCGTGGTCAAGATGCCGCGCTGGGCGTTCGAGAAGTTCCCCGAGGCCGATCCCACGCTCACCACGCAGATGAAGTCCGTCGGCGAGGCGATGGCGATCGGGCGCACGTTCAAGGAAGCGCTGCAGAAGGCGATCCGCTCGCTCGAGCAGGACCGCTGGGCGCTCGCGCTCGACCGGCCCGCGAGCGAGGACGAGCTGCGCCGGCTCCTGCGCGTGCCCACGCCCGAGCGGCTGTTCGCGGTCGGTGACGCCTATCGCGCCGGGTTCTCGACGACCGAGATCCACCAGCTCACGAAGATCGACCCGTGGTTCCTCGAAAACCTGCGCGAGATCGTCGCGTTCGAGACGGACATCGCGCGCGCGGGGCTGGGCGACGGCGAGATGCTGCGCGCCGCCAAGCAGCTCGGGTTCGCGGACCGGCGCATCGCCCAGCTCACCGGCACGACCGAGGCCGACGTGCGCGCGGCGCGCCGGCACCACGGCATCCGCGCCGCGTTCAAGACCGTCGACACGTGCGCGGCGGAGTTCGTCGCGCACACGCCGTACCTCTACTCGACCTACGAGGAAGAGGACGAGGCGCCCGCGACCGACCGGCGGAAGGTCGTGATCCTCGGCTCGGGCCCGAACCGCATCGGCCAGGGCATCGAGTTCGACTACTGCTGCGTCCACGCCGCGTTCGCGCTGCGCGAGCTCGGCGTGGAAGCGATCATGGTGAACTGCAACCCCGAGACGGTGTCCACCGACTACGACACGTCCGACCGGCTCTACTTCGAGCCGCTCACGCTCGAGGACGTGCTGAACATCGTCGAGAAGGAGCGGCCGCTCGGCGTGATCGTGCAGTTCGGCGGCCAGACGCCGCTGAAGCTCGCGGTGCCCCTCCAGACGCTCGGCGTGCCCATCCTCGGCACCTCGCCGGACGCGATCGACCGCGCCGAGGACCGCGAGCGCTTCAACGCGCTCATCCAGGAGCTCGGGCTCAAGCAGGCGGCGGGCGCCACCGCGCGCTCGCTCGAGGAAGCGCAGACGATCGCGGCGTCGATCGGCTATCCCGTCGTCGTGCGCCCCTCCTACGTGCTCGGCGGCCGCGCCATGCGGATCGTCTACGACGACCAGGACCTCCGGGAGTACATGCGCGAGGCCGTGCGCGTGTCGCCCGAGCATCCCGTCCTCATCGACAAGTTCCTGGAAGAGGCGCTGGAGATCGACGCCGACGCGGTGAGCGACGGCGAGCGCGTGGTCGTCGGCGGCGTCATGGAGCACATCGAGAAGGCCGGCATCCACTCGGGCGACGCGGCGTGCGCGCTGCCGCCCTACTCGCTCGGCGACGACCAGGTGAAGGCGCTGCGCGCCCAGACCCGCGCGCTCGCGGGCGCGCTCGGCGTGGTCGGTCTCATCAACGTGCAGTTCGCGATCCGCAACGACGCGGTCTACGTGCTCGAGGTGAATCCCCGCGCGTCGCGCACGGTGCCGTTCGTCTCGAAGGCGATCGGCGTGCCGCTCGCGAAGGTGGCGACGCGCGCGATGCTCGGCCACTCGCTCGCGTCCATCGCGCACGTCGAGGAGCGCGAACTCGGCCACATCGCGGTCAAGGAGTCGGTCTTCCCGTTCATCAAGTTCCCCGGCGTCGACGTGGTGCTCGGACCCGAGATGAAGTCGACCGGCGAAGTGATGGGCATCGACCGCGACTTCCGGCAGGCGTACCTGAAGTCGCAGATCGCCGCCAGCTCCGTGCTGCCGACCACGGGCAAGGTGTTCGTCTCGGTGAAGAACCGGGACAAGCGCGTCGTCATGTCGCTCGCCCGGCGGCTCGTCGAGATGGGCTTCTCGCTCGTGGCCACGGCGGGCACCGCGCGTGTGCTGGAGCGCCACGGCATGCAGGTCCAGCAGGTCTACAAGGTCCTCGAGGGCAACCGGCCCAACGTCGTCGACCTCATCAAGCAAGGGGAGATCGTGCTCGTCATCAACACGCCCGAGGACGGCCGCGCGCGCCAGGACTCGGCGACGCTGCGGCGCGCCGCGCTCGCGCAGAACATCCCCTACTACCTCACGGTGGACGGGATCCAGGCGGCGATCGGCGCGATCGAGGCGCTGCTGAAGGGCGAGCAGGGCGTGCGCAGCCTGCAGGAGTACCACGCTGAGCTCTGAGGCGTCCTCCCGGCTCTTCGTCGCCCTCGACGTCGAGACGCTGGCGGAGGCCGACGCGCTGCTCGATCGGCTGGGCGAGAACGCTCCGGGCGTGAAAATCGGCACCCAGCTCTTCACCGCGGCCGGGCCGGCGGCGGTGGAGCGTGCGCACAAGCGCGGGTGCCGCGTGTTCCTCGATCTCAAGTACCACGACATCCCGAACACGGTCGCGGGCGCCGTGCGCGAAGCCACGCGGCTCGGCGTCTTCATGCTGGACGTGCACGCGTCCGGGGGCGTGGCGATGATGCGCGCCGCCGCGGAGGCGGCGACGAAGGCCGCGCGCGACTTCGCGGTCGCGCGGCCGATCGTGCTCGGCGTGACCGTGCTGACGAGCCTCGATCGCAGGGCGCTCACGGACGAGGTCGGCGTGGCGGCGAGCGTCGAGGCGCACGTGCTGCGTCTCGCCGAGCGCGCACGCGAGGCCGGCCTCGACGGCTGCGTCGCGTCGCCGCGCGAGATCGGTCTGCTGCGCGGCGCGCTCGGCCCCACGTGGGTCATCGTCACGCCAGGTGTGCGGCCGGGGGGTGCGGGGGGCCCGGGCGAGGCCCCCCGCCCCATCGACGACCAGCGGCGGGTGGCCACGCCGGCGTCCGCCATTCGCGCCGGCGCCGACTATCTCGTCGTCGGCCGCCCGATCACCGCCGCACCCGATCCGTCCACCGCGATCCACGCCATCGTCGAGGAGATGAGGACCGCATGACGGAGAAAGAGACCCTCGCGCTGTACGAGAAGACCGGGGCGCTGATGCGCGGACACTTCCGCCTCACGTCGGGGCTCCACTCCGACGTCTACCTGCAGTCGGCGCTCGTGCTCCAGTATCCCGAGCACGCGGAGGCGCTCGGGCGCGGGCTCGCCGACGCATTCCGTGACGCCGGCGCCCGCACGGTGCTGGCGCCGGCGATCGGCGGAATCCTCGTGGCGCACGAGGTCGCGCGCGCGCTCGGGATACGCGCTCTGTTCACCGAGCGCGAGCAGAACGTGATGACGCTGCGCCGCGGCTTCACGCTCGAGCGCGACGAGCCGTGTCTCGTCGTCGAGGACGTGATCACGACCGGCGGGTCCACGCGCGAGGTCGTCCGGTGCGTGGAAGGGCTCGGCGGGCGCGTGCTCGGCGTCGGCTCGCTCATCGATCGGAGCGGCGGCACCGCCGCGTTCCCGGTGAAGCGCGTGGCGCTCGCGACCGTGACCGCGTCGACGTTCAAGCCCGAGGAATGTCCGCTGTGCAAGGCGGGCGGCACGGCCATCAAGCCCGGCAGCCGCGTCTGATCGACGCCGAGCTCGCCGCCTTCGCGATCGTGGCGACGGTCGTCACCGTCCTTCCGGGCGTGGACATGGCGCTGGTCGCGCGCACCGTGCTCGCGCGCGGGCGCCGCGCCGGCTACGTGATGAGCGCCGGCATCTGCACCAGCCTCTGGGTGCACGCCGTCGCGTCGGCGCTGGGGCTCTCCGCCATCCTGATGACGTCGGCCACGCTGTTCTCGGCCGTGAAGCTGGTGGGCGCGCTCTACCTGCTCGCGCTCGGGCTGGCGTCGCTGCGGAGCGCGTTCCGCGGCACGGCCGACGCGCCCGATGGCGCGCCCGTCGTGACCGCACGTGACGCGCGCCGCGCGTTCCTCCAGGGCCTGCTCTCGAATCTCCTGAATCCGAAGGTCGCGATCTTCTACCTGACGCTGCTCCCGCAGTTCGTCCGGCCGGGCGATCCGGTGCTCGCGCGCTCGCTGCTGCTCGCCGGGATCCACGTGATGATCGGGCTCGCGTGGCTCGCGCTCTACACGTACTTCCTGGGGCGCCTGACCGCGATGCTGCGGCGACGGCGCGTGCGCCGCGCGCTCGACGGCGTGACGGGAACGCTGCTGATCGGCCTCGGCGCGCGCCTCGCCTGGGACCGACGCTAGCGCTTGCCCAGAAGCTCCCGCGCGGCCGCCGCGACCTTGTCGGGCTCGAAGCCGAACTTCTGCTGCAGCGCTTTCAGCGGCGCCGAGGCGCCGAACGTCCGCATGCCGATGACGCGGCCGGCGCTGCCGACGTAGCGCTCCCACCCGAAGGTCGACGCCTGCTCGATCGCGAGGCGCGCCGTCACCGCGGGCGGGAGCACGCTGTCGCGGTACGCCTGCGTCTGGCGCTCGAAGATCTCCCACGACGGCATCGACACCACGCGCGAGCGAATGCCCTCGGCGATCAGCTTGCCGTGCGCTTCCGCGGCGAGACTCAGCTCGCTGCCGGACGCGATGAGGATCACCTCGGGATTGCCGCCCGGCGGATCGGCGAGCACGTAGGCCCCGCGCGCGACGCCCGTGGCCGGCGCGTACGTGCGCCGGTCCAGCGTGGGCAACGGGTGGCGTGACAGCGCGAACACGGCCGGCTCGTGGCGAAGCTGCATCACGTAGCGGTACGCCTCCACGACCTCGTTGGCGTCGCCGGGGCGCAGCGTGACGAGCCCGGGGATGGCGCGCAGCGACGCCAGGTGCTCCACCGGCTGGTGAGTCGGGCCGTCCTCGCCGTCGCTCATCGCGTCGTGCGTGAACACGAAGATGGTCGGCAGCTCCATCAGCGCCGACAGGCGGATGGCCGGGCGCGCGTAGTCGCTGAAGATGAAGAACGTCGCGCCGTACGCGCGCAGCTTCGACAGCGAGAGGCCGTTGACGATCGCGGCCATCCCGTGCTCGCGGACGCCGAAGTGCAGGTTCTTGCCGCCGTGGCTCCCGGCCTGGAAGTGTCCGGCGCCCTCGTAGGTCAGCAACGTCTTGTTCGACGGCCCGAGATCCGCCGAGCCTCCCAGGAGCCAGGGAATGTTCTGCGCGAGCACGTTGAGCACCTTGCCCGACGCATCGCGGCCGGCGACACCCTTCGCGTCCGCCGGGAACTCGGGGAGGTTCGCATCCCATCCCGCGGGCAAGTCGCGACGCTGCATCTGCTCGATCTCGGTCGCGAGCTCCGGGTGCTTCGTCCGGTACGACGCGAAGAGCGTCGTCCACGCGCTGCGCGCGGCCGCGCCGCGCCTGCCGATCCCGGCGGCGAAGTGCTCGCGCACGCCGTCGGGCACGAGGAACTGCGCGTCCTCCGGCCATCCGTACGCCTTCTTGGTGAGCTTGACTTCCTCGGGGCCGAGCGGCTCGCCGTGCGCCGCCGCCGTGCCCTGCTTGTGCGGGGAGCCGTAGCCGATGTGGCTGTCGAGGATGATGATGGTCGGACGCGCCTTCGTCTCGCGGAAGACCGCGAGCGCCCGCTCGATGCGGTCGAGATCGTTGGCGTCGGCCACGCGCAGGACGTTCCACCCGTACGCGAGAAAGCGGACCGCCACGTCTTCGGTGAACGTCAGATTCGTCTGTCCTTCGATCGTGATGCGGTTGTTGTCGAAGATCCAGCAGAGGTTGTCGAGGCCGAGGTGGCCGGCCAGCGAGGCCGCTTCGGACGCGACGCCCTCCATCAGGCAGCCGTCGCCGCACACGGCGTAGATGTCGTAGTCGAAGATCTCGAAGCCCGGCTTGTTGTAGCGATCGGCGAGCCACTTCCGCGCGATGGCCATGCCCACGCTCGTCGCGATGCCCTGCCCCAGGGGGCCCGTCGTGGTCTCGACCCCGGAGACCCAGTGGTACTCGGGATGCCCCGGCGCCTTGCTGTCGATCTGGCGGAAGTTCCGGACGGCGTCCAGCGACACCGACACCTGGCCGAGCCGCTCGTACTCGGCGTTCACCGCGCGCGTCTGCGTGAGATGCAGCACGGACCAGAGCAGCATCGAGGCGTGGCCGTTCGAGAGGACGAACCGATCGCGGTTCGGCCAGATCGGGTCCTCGGGGTCGAAGCGCATCACGCGGTTCCAGATCGTGTACACGAGCGGCGCGAGCGCCATCGGCGTGCCCGGGTGCCCGGACTTCGCGCGCTCGACCGCGTCGATCGAGAGCGTGCGGATGGTGTTGACCGCCAGCAGGTCGAGCTCGGCGTTGGTCATCGGGGTGTCCTCGGTTGGTGCCAGCCGCCGGCCGGCAGGATTCTCGCGTCGACTTCCTTCGGGCCCCACGAGCCCGCATCGTAATCGTAGACGGGCGTGTTCCGCTTCAGCACGGGATCGACGATGCGCCACGCCTCCTCGACGTAGTCTTCGCGCGCGAAGAGCGTCGCGTCGCCGCGCATCGCGTCGCCGAGCACGCGCTCGTACGCGTCCATCTCCCCGGCGTGCGGAAGCCGCGTGGCCAGCATCTCCGCGATCTGAGTCCCGGTCTCGTCGCCCGGCGTGATGACGTTCGCGCCGATCGCGATCGTGACGTCGGGGCTGATCCGGAGCCGGACGTAGTTCGGCGCGAGGTCGAACCCGTGAAACATCGTGGGCGGCTTGCGAAACCGCGCGACGACCTCCGTGCACGTCACCGGCAGGTTCTTGCCGGCCCGGATGTAGAACGGCACGCCCTGCCACCGCCAGGAGTCGATGGAGAGCCGCAGCGCGGCGAACGTCTCCACCCGCGAGTCCGGCGCCACGCCCTTCTCGGCGCGATACGCGCGGAACTGGCCGCGGACCAGGTCGTCCACGTCGAGCGGCGGGATCGCCTTGAGGACCTTCACCTTCTCGTCGCGGACCGCTTCGCTGGAGGTCCCGACGGGAGGCTCCATGGCCAGATTGCTCAGGACCTGGAAGAGGTGGTTCTGCACGACGTCGCGGACCGCGCCGGTGCCGTCGTAGAAGGCGCCGCGGCCCTGCACGCCGAACGCCTCCGCCATCGTGATCTGCACGCTCTCGACGTGATCGCGATTCCAGAGCGGCTCGAGGAAGCCGTTCGCGAAGCGGAAGAAGAGCATGTGGTGCACCGGCTGCTTGCCGAGATAGTGGTCGATGCGGAAGATCGACGGCTCGTCGAAGGCGCCGAGCAGCACCTGGTTGAGCGCGCGCGCGGACACGAGGTCGCGGCCGAACGGCTTCTCGACGATGACCCGCGCGCCGCCGGTACAGTCCGCCCGCCGCAGCTGCTCCACGACCACCGTGAACATCACGGGCGGGATCGCGAGGTAGTACGCCGGATGCCGCGCCGGGCCGATCTCCCGCCGGATCGCCTGGAACGTCGCGGGGTCGTTGTAGTCGCCGTCGATGTAGCGCAGCTGACGGCTCAGGGTCTCGAACGCCGCCGCGTCGAGTCCCCCGTGCGTCTCGACGCTCTCGCGGGCGCGCGCCCGGAGCCGATCGAGATTCCATCCGCTCTTCGCCACGCCGATCACGGGCACGTCGAGATGGCCGCGCTTCGCCATGGCCTGCAGCGCCGGAAAGATCTTCTTGTACGCGAGGTCCCCGGTCGCGCCGAAGAAGACGAGCGCGTCGGAGCGGACGTCGCTCACCGGCGGCTCACGTCTTCGACGCCTCGTAGATGCTCCGGATGGAGGCGTCCAGCGCCGCGTTGTACTCGGCGTCGGATTGCTGGGCGGACAGCCCCTCGACCAGCGCGCGGGAAAAGCTCGCGGCGACACCATGATTCCTCTTGAGCCGCACGTTGGCGTCTTCGCGGGAATAGCCGCCCGACAACGCGACGACCCGCACGATCTTGGGATGCTTCACGAGCTCGGCATACAGGTCGTCCTCGTCCGGCAGCGTGAGCTTGAGCATGACGGGCTGCCCCGTCGGCAGCGCCTCGAGCGCCTCCAGGATGGCCGTCTTGAGCAGCCCCTCGGCCTTCGCCTTGTCGGGGCAGCGGATGTCGACTTCCGGCTCGACGATCGGCACGAGCCCCTTGGCGAGGATCTGTCGCGCCACGTCGAACTGCTGGCTGACGATGTCCTCGATGCCCGCGGCGTCGGCCTGCGTGATGACGGAGCGCATCTTGGTGCCGAAGATGCGCTTCGCGTTGGCGCGATCGAGCAGCGCGGCGAGGTCGGGCATCGGCCGCATCAGCTGGACGCCGTCCTTCTCCGCGACCAGCCCCTTGTCCACTTTCAGGAACGGCACGACCCGCTTGACCTGCCACAGGTAGTCGGCGGTCGGCTGGCCCGCGATGTCCCGATCCATCGTGTTCTCGAAGAGGATGGCGCCGAGGATCCGCTCGCCGGTGAACGCCGGGCTGGTGATGATCCGCGTGCGCATCTGGTGGATGAGGTCGTACATCCCCTGCTCGTCCTTCCACGCGCCGTCCTTGATGCCGTACTGCCGCAGCGCCCCGGGCGTGCTGCCGCCGCTCTGGTCCAGCGCCGCGATGAACCCCGGCTGGGACTTCACCTTCTGCAGCTGTGCCGCGTGGTCGCTCATCTCGTCACCTCGCTTGCCGCATGTGGTCGATCATGCCTCAGGTTTCCCCGGCGCCGCTAACTAACGCCCGCGGAGCGAGCGCAGGCGCGCGGCGTCGCGAACGAGGTCGCGCGCCTCGGTCGGCGTCAATCCTACGCTCCCGAACCGCATCCGCTCGTAGGCGAGCGTGAGCCGCGTCAGCGTGCTCGACGCCTCGGGGAGCGCATCCGCCACCCGCGCGTTGAACTCGCGCGCGGTCTCGTGCGGCGCCGGGCGCAGCCCGCGGCGCGCGAGCCACCGGAGCGCACGCGCGTAGAAGTCGGGGAGCGGCGCGCGCGGCCCGGCGTGCGTGGCGTGGCGGCGCCGCACGGCCCAGACGATCATCGCGGCCGCTCCCACGGCGAGCGCGACCTCGACGACGAGCGTACGCGTCGGCCGCGCGATCGGTGAGCGGGAGGAGAGCGGCCACGACCACGCGATCCGGCGCACGGCGCCCGCCGTGTCGAGCTGATCCTGGCGGCTCCATCCGACGACGTAGCGGTACCAGCTCATCCGCAGGCCGTCGATGTAGAGCGTCATCGTGGAGAGCGGCGCGGCGGGCGCGGCGCCGCGCGGCGACGGATCGAGCGTGGCCCACGCGCCGTCGATGTGCGCTTCGACCCACGAATGCGCGTCGCGCATCCGCACGACCCAGTAGCCGCCCCAGGGATTCCACTCACCGCGCTGGAAGCCGTTCACGACGCGCGCGGGGATGCCCAGCGAGCGCAGCATGACCGCGAGCGCGGAGGCGAAGTACTCGCAGTTCCCCGCCTTGCGGACGAAGAGGAACTCGTCGAGCGGTTCCAGCGTCGTCCGCCGCTCGAGGTCGAGCGAGTAGCGCAGCTCGCGCGAGAGCCACAAGGTCACCCGCGCCGCGCGCTCGGCGTCGGACGCCGCCGTGGCGGTGATCCGGCGCGCGAGCTCGGGAATGCGCGGAGGCAGCGGCGGAAGCTGGAGATAGCGTCCGCGCGCGACGGGTCCGAGACGTTCCGTCACGCGCGCGCCGACCGCCGACTCGACGGTGTACGTGAGCCGCGCGCGGGCGGCGGGCACGCTGAGCGCGCCCGTGTCGTCGATCCGGATCGCCCCGTCGACGCGGACGTGCACGGGCGGCGCGAGCACGAAGATCGTCTCGGTCCCGAGCGGCTCGAGGAAGATCTCCTGCGTGAGCAGCAGGGCGCGCCCGTCCACGCGCCCGATCCCGACCGGCGCGCCGTCGACCGCGCGGATGAACGTCTGCCGCCGCGGCGTCGCGATCCACACGCGCCCGTCGAAGCGGTCGAGCGTCACGCCGCGCCAGCGGATGCCCGGCTCCCACGCCGGCGGGACGGGACCACCGGGCAGGCGCACGCGCATCGCCACCGCGTCGTCGGTCTCGAGCGCGCCGAACGCGCCCAGCTCCACGCGGTCCGTGAAGCCGGTGAGCGCCTTCGAGGAGCGGCCGCCGAAGGGCAGGGCCGCCTCGACGCGCGGGATCACGACGAAGAGGAGCGTCGTCAGGCCGAGGGTGCCGAGGACGGCGGCGGCCATGACGATCGTCACGCCCGCGCCGAGCGGGCGGACGGGAAGCCCGGCCGCTTCCGCTTCGGTGAGGAGGTGGAAGAGGACCAGCATCACGATCGCCGCCGCGAGATACGTGACGAACAGCGGGAGGAACGCGAGGCCGAACGCGACGCCGGACGCGGCCGCGAGCATGGAGAACGAGAGGAAGCCCGCGGCGCGCAGCTCGCGCGTCACGCGCCACGTGACGAGCCGGAGGAGCAGCAGCACGCACACGAGGCGTGCGAACGTGTCGAGGAAGGTCTCGGCGAACCACGCGAGGTCGGCGGCGGCCAGCAGCGCCAGCGAGATCGACGCGATCTTGTCGCCGCGCGACGTCAGCCACGCGCGCGGCCCCAGCGTGTCGCGCAGCCACCACGTCGCGGCCAGCGCGACGAGGAAGGCGGCGAGGCCGGGAGGGCCGAGGAGATCGCCGGCGCCGAGCGCGAGACCGCCGAGCCCGATGACCACGTAGACCGAGAGCCGGAACGCGCGATCGAGCGGCATGTCAGCCGAGGTCGATCGTTAGACATGGGGGGCTCGGGGCGCCCTCCAAGCCCCCCACGCTCCGCGGCCCGGCCAAGCCGTGCCGCTCCGCGGGTGCCACTGGTTGATAGAGCGCGAGCGCCGTGAGGATGCGCCGCGCCTGCGCGGCGCCCTGGCCGAGCGGGACGTCGACGCCGGCGCCGACGACGCCCACGCGCGCGCCGCGGCTCAGCAGCACGCCGGCGACCGCGGCGGCTTCCGCGAGCGCCTGCTCGAGCCGCGCGGGATCGCGCGCGCCGTCGCCGCGGAGCACGAGGTAGGCATCCTGCGCCGTCTCGGCTTCCAGCTCGCGGACGGTCAGCGTGCCCGTGCGCGCGGTGACGCGCCAGTGGATGAGGCGCGGATCGTCGCCGCTCTGATAGTCGCGGAGGTCGTGGAGACCGTGCCCGCGTCCGCGACGCCGCGCGGGCGCCGACCCGAGGCCCGTCGCCTGGCGGAGGAGCGCCGCCGGTGCCAGAACGCGGCGCGGATAGACGAGGACGTCGTCACCGCCCGTGGGCTGCGACGCCTTGACGAACAACCCGAACGGAAACCGTGTCGCGACCCGCACGCCGCCGACACGCTGCCGCCCGCGGCGCGGGAACGTCTCGTGCCAGCTCACCGCGCGCTCTTCGCCGGGGCCGAGACGCTCGAGATACGCCAGGCGCGCGCGCGCGTCCCCGCGATCGAGGCCGATCGAGAACGACGGCCGGCGGCGCTTGGTGTTCCGGACGTGCGCCGTCATCGTGCACGGCGTCTCGGCGTAGATCTCGTCGGGCGGGCGGATCCGGAGACGCACCCCGCGGACGGATTGCTCGGACAGCACGCCCGACACGATGATCAGCCCGAGCACCATCGCCTCGAGGAGATAAAGGAGGTTGTTGCCGGTGTTCATCGCGGTGACGCCGAGGCCGACGGTGACCGCGAGGCACCACCAGCCCTCGCGCGTGGGCCGCGTCGTCCGCCGCGGCTTCCAGCGCACGAGCGGCCACAACCCTTGACCGCTCACGCGGTCAATCGTCATCGCGGGACGGCGACGTCCTGGACGATCGCGCTGACGACCGCCTGGGCGTCCTCGCCGCTGCGCGCGATCACGCGATGGGCGAGCGCGGGCACCGCGAGGCGCTTGACGTCGTCGGGAATCACGTAGTCGCGGGCTTCGGTGAGCGCCGCCGCGCGCGCCGCGGCGACGAGCGCGCGCGCGCCGCGCGGGCTGACGCCGAGGACGAGCCGCGAGGACTCGCGCGTGCTCGAGACGAGTGTCATCACGTAGTCGAGGACGAGATCCGCCACGCGGACGGTGTCCGCGAGCGCCTGCAGCCGCCGGACGTCGTCGAGCCCGAGCGCGGGCGCGAGCGTGTCGGGCGTCGCCGCCGCGCCGCGGAGGATCGCCTTCTCGTCCTCGAGGTCCGGATAGCCGATCCGCACGCGGAGCAGGAAGCGATCGAGCTGCGACTCGGGCAGCGGATACGTGCCCTCGTACTCGCGCGGGTTCTGCGTGGCGAGCACCATGAACGGCGACGGGAGCGCGTGCGTCGTGTGATCGAGCGAGACCTGCGCCTCGTTCATCGCCTCGAGCAGGCTCGACTGGGTCTTCGGCGTGGTGCGGTTGATCTCGTCGGCGAGCACGACGTGCGCGAACAGCGGCCCCTGCTTGAAGCTGAACTCGCCGCGCGCGGCGTCCCAGACGGACACGCCGATCACGTCGGACGGCAGCATGTCGGCGGTGAACTGGATGCGCGCGAAGGTTCCGCTGATCGAGCGCGCGAGCGCCGCGGCGAGCGTGGTCTTCCCCACCCCGGGCACGTCCTCGATGAGCAGGTGGCCCCGCGAGAGCAGGCCGATGACGGCGAGCCGGACGACGTCCGGCTTGCCCACGATGCAGCGGGCGACGTTCTTCTCGAGGCTCTGGATCAGGTCGAGGTCGTCGGGCACTCAGTACTCCGGCGGCGCGTACACGGTGAGGAAGAAGAGCGGCTCCCGCCCCGGGTTCCTCACGTGGTGACGTGCGCCGGCCGGGATCATCACGAGCCCGCCGGGACCGGTCCGGCGCTGCTCGTCTCCGACCGTCACGATCGCCTCACCGTCGATGACGTAGACGATCTGGTCGGCCTGGTGCGTCTCCGTGGGGCCGGCCTCCTGGCCGGACCCGATGGTCATGACCGCGGTCTGGCTCCGCTTCGTCTGCTGGAGCACGCGGAAGAACTCGCCGCGGTGCTGCGTGACGTCGACGATGTCCATGTTATCGGCTGTTTCCGCTCACCACTCCAACTCACCGGGTCGCCAACCAGTATGTCAGAACTCCCAGCGATAACGCGAGCCACCAGAGCACGATCAGCGCGCGCATCCACGCCTTGTAGCCCGTGAAGCGCAAGGCCCTGGGAACGAAGGGCGTTCCCGCCACGAGGACCACGTAGGCGCCGAGCGCCAGGGCGACGGTCCCGATGACGACGTGGGCGGCCGCCGCCGTGGTCACCCGGTTGCCGAGGAGGAAGATCCCCGGCCCCCAGTTGGCGTGATAGGCGGGCGCCATCCAGATCGCGGTCATGACGAGCGTGACCACGAGGACCGACGCCTGGCAGAGGCCGTGGGCCAGGAATCGGGAGCGCCGCGCCAGCCCGAGGCCGGTCAGGAGCGCCACACCGAGCACCAGCTGGACGACCAGGTTGAGGTCGGCGCCGAACGTGGACGGCCGGCCGAGGAAGCCCTCACCCAGCATTGGCGTGAAGCTCTACGGCCGCGCGGCGCCCGACGGATGCCTCACGGGATCAGCACGCGGCTACGGACGAGGATGATCGCGAGCCATACGAGCTGCGCGCCCACGAAGATCGCGAGGCCGCGCTCCGCGCCGGCCGTCAGCCGGACGCGGTAATGCCACCAGCCGACGACGACCGCGAAGAGCACGAACCAGCCCGCCTCGTAGTCCGTGATCAGCCGGTACTTCGCCGCCGTGCCGGCCGCGAAGCTCCACAGCACGTACGCGCCGAGCCATTGCGCGACGATCGTGACCTGGATCGAGAGCCGGGAGCCGGACTTCCCGAAGAAGCGCGCGGTCGCGACGCCGAGCGCGCCGAGGAGAATGAACGCGCCGAGGGTCAGGAGCGCCCATCGCGTCACGTGGGCGCGAGTCTATCAGAGGGACGGCGGCGGGGACGAGGCGGCGTGCGGGAGCGAGACGACGACGGACGTGCCGAGGCCCTGCACGCTGTCGATGGTAAGCGTTCCACCGTGCCGCGTGACGATGCCGTGCGCCACCGCGAGGCCGAGACCGCGCGTCTTCGGGCCCTTGGTCGTCAGGAACGGCTCGAGCGCGCGGCGGCGCACGTCTTCGGTCATGCCGACGCCGGTGTCGGAGACCGCGCAGTGCACGCCGCCGGGATCGCTCCACGTCCGGAGCGTGAGCACGCCGCCCGCGGGCATCGCCTCGACGGCGTTCGCGACGAGGTTCATGAACACCTGGCGCAGCGCCGGGCCGCTCGCCACCGTCGGCAAGAGCTCGCCCCGATCGACGCGCAGGTGGATGGTGTTGCCGTGCGTCTGCGGCTCGTCGCGCCAGCGCGGCGCGCTGAGCTCGACGACGTCGTCGACGATCTCGTTGAGGTCGAGGGGCGCCATCGCCGGGATGGGCTGCGTACGGCAGAACGACGTGAGGGACCGCACCACGTCGGCGGCGTCGCGCACCGCGCGCTCCGCCGAGTGCAGCCGCGACGCCGGACGCTCGGCCATCCCGTGCATCAGCGCGAGCTGGATGTTGCCCAGCGCGACCATCAGGATGTTGTTGAGGTGGTGGGCGACGCCGGCCGCGACGCCACCGATGGCGTCGAGCCGTTCCGCCTCGACCGACGAGCGCTCGTCGAACACGGCCGTGGCGCCTCTCTACTTCACCACGATGAGCCGCGGCCCGCCCGCGGAGCCCCGGGGCACGTGCATGCGCATCGTCGTGCCGCGCCCCGGCGCGGTCTCGACGGTGATGGTTCCACCGTGGGCCTTGAGCGTCGTCAGCGCGAGGAAGAGCCCGAGGCCGGCCCCGCGCTCGTTGGACTTCGTCGTGTAGAAGGGCTCGAAGATCCGCGCGGCGTGCTCGGGATCCATCCCGGTGCCGGTGTCCGCCACGACCACCTCGACCTTGTCGTCGTCGAGCGTCGTCGTCACGGTCAGCGTCCCGCCGTCAGCCATCGCGGCGAGCGCGTTGTCGATCAGGTGATGGAAGACGTGGAGGAGCTGATCGCCGTCTCCGAGGATGACGGGCGCGGGCTCGCTGAAGTCGACGTGGAGACCGATCCCCCGCGTCCCGAGCATCGGACGCACGCGCTCGAGCGCGTGCACCGCCAGCGAGTTGATCGCCACCGGCTCACGCCGCGGCTCGGAGCGCGAGCGATCGAGGAGCCCCCGCGTCATGGTGCTCGCGCGGAGCACTTCGTGCTCGATCTTCTCGAGCTTCCCCGCCGCGACCGGATCCACGCTCGCGCCGCGGCGCAAGAGCTGCGTCTGGCCGAGGATCACGGAGAGGCGGTTGTTGAGCTCGTGCGTGATGCCGGCGGTCATCTCGGCGATGGCCGTCGCATCCGTCGATCGCGCGCACGGCTCGGCCCGACGACGGCGCCGCCGGCACGGCGTTGCTCCACCCTTGCTCAGGATCATCACTCGTCTCCTCGCCGCGGGCCCGAGCTGCGCCACGCGGCCACCCGAGGTATCGCACGACCTGTGCCATGTCGAACGTCCCGAAAATCCAGGCTTTTCCCCGCTGGATCCTCGCCGCCTCTGGCGCCGGCGCCAGGGGTCAGGAGTGATCGCCATGGCGGTAGCTCCTACCGTCCGTTCGTGAAGCTGACCTCGAGTCGCACCATCGCCTGGCCCAGCGAGAACTCCTGCGGCTGCGCCTGGACCACGGTGCCGTCGTCGAGGAGATACGACGCCCTGCCCGCCACACGGAACGGCAGCCGGAACGTCCCCGCGAACGTGCCGGACGCGCGCGTGCCCGCCATGGGCCCGTTCTGAAGACCGCCGGCCAGGAACTTCCCGGCGATCGAGCCGACCGGCTGGTGCTTCGTGAAGGCGGGCGACAGGTCGATCGTGCCGTTCATGGTGCCCTTCATCACGACGATCTCGGGCGAGTCGGCGTTGTTCCAGTCCTGGACGACGACGTCGAAGTCGCCGCCCGCGGGGCCGACGCCCGTCGCGTCGTCGGCGTGACCGGTCGCGCGCACGACGATCGTGCACGCGGCGAGGTTGAGCTGCTGCACGAGCCACGTGGGACACAGCGCGGTCCCCGGGGCGATCTCGCCGGTGAGCGTGGCCGTCGAGGATTTGAAGGCACCGCCCTTGCCGGTGACCTTCACCGCTTCGGTCACCTCGTAGAGCACGGCGTCGACGGCGTGCGCGGGCGCGCCGGCACCGAGGACACCAACCAGGAGCGCGGCGAGGCATGCGAGGGGTCGCAGGGTCATGACGAGTCTCCTTTCACGAGTGCGCTGCGGGGTCACACCAGGACTTCCGTGCGCTCGGAGACGAACGAGCGCGGCAACCTGACGCGCATCGTCGTGCCCTGGCCCGGGGTGCTCTCGACGGCAACGGTGCCGCCGTGACTTTTCAGGATGCCGAGGGTCACCGAGAGGCCGAGACCGGTGCCCTCGCCTTCGGCCTTCGTCGTGTAGAACGGCTCGAAGATCCGGCTCGCCTGCTCGGCGTCCATGCCGTGGCCGGTGTCGGTCACGGCGAGCTCGAGGTCGTCGTCGACGGGCGCCGTCGCGACCGTCAGCGTGCCCATCCGGCCCATGGCGTCGAGGGCGTTGCCGAGGAGGTTGATGAGGACCTGCGTCAGCTGGTCGCCGTCGCCGAGGATCGTCGGCGCGTGCTCGGCGAGGCGCGTCTGCACCACGATCTCGCGGCCGCGCAGCTTCGAGTGGATCAGCTCGAGCGCGCGCGGGACCAGCGCGTTGACCGACACGGGGTCGTGCTTCGGCTCGCGGCGACGCGAGAAGTCGAGCAGGCCGCGCGTGATCTTGGCGGCGCGGAGCGCCTCCTCCTCGATCTTCTCGAGCTTCTGGCCGGCGACCGACGCGGCGTCGGTCCTCGTGCGCAGCATCTGCGCGTGGGCGAGGATCACGGTCAGCGGGTTGTTCAGCTCGTGCGCCACGCCGGCGGCGAGCTCGCCGATGGCGGCCAGCTTCGCCGACTGCACCAGCTGCTGCTGCGTCCGCTGCAGCGCGTTCATCTGGTCCTGCAGGTCCTGGTAGAGGCGCGCGTTCTTCAGCCCGACCGCGGTCCGCACCATCAGCGTGTCGAGCAGCTCGATCTCGCGCGGCTCGAAGACCTGCGCGGACACCTTCTCGCCGACCGCCAGCACCGCGGTGAGCTCGCCGTCGAGGAAGAGCGGGACCAGCACGGCGACGCGCGCGGCCTCGAACTCCATCGCGAGCGGATACATGCTGTCGTCGGTGAGCGCGCGCTCCGCGATCTCTTCCACCGTCAGCGGCTGCGCGGTGAGCGTCAGCCAGTGCACGAGCTTGGGCTCGATGGCGTTCGCGCCGGGCGCGGGCACCTCGAGCGAGGGCGACACGCTCTGGGCCGAGCGCGTGAAGGACGTCGGGTCGCGCCCCTCGCGCAGGTACATCGTCGCGTGGAGGACCGGGACGCGGCGCACCAGGCCGTCCGTCAGCGTGCGGCCGAGACGCTCGGCGTCGAGGATGGCGGCGAGGTCGCGGCTGAGCGCGGTCAGCGCCTCGCGCACGCCGTGCTCGCGCGCGAACATCACCTGCTCGATGGCGCGCTCCGCCCGGCAGGGGAACGGCAGCGCGGCCGCGAACACCACGACCAGCACGGCGCCCGAGGTCGCCGTCGAGATGTGGCCCGGCTCGACGCCGACGCGCGCCACGACGAACAGCGCGGCGACCGTGACCGGCGCGAGGCCGAGCGCCATCAGAGCGTAGAGCAGCACGCGCTTGCCGAACAGGCCGACGTCCCACAGGCGGTAGCGGACGATCGCGATCCCGAGCGCCATCGCGAAGACCGCGTTGGTCGGGATCCCGAGCGGGTAGAGCCGCTCCCACCCGAGGATGAAGCGGAGGAAGTCGACCGCGCCGCCCGCGAGGCTCACGACGACGCCGACGATCACGAGGCGCGTCCGGTTGAGACGGAAGCTCGACACCGACGTCCGCTGCGCGCGCACGAGCCGTACGAGGCCGAGCACGAGGTAGGTCTGGAAGTAGACGAAGAACGGCGCGTAGAGCGGCCCCGAGCGCGGCACGTAGCCCCAGTACGTCGTCGAGACGCCCGCGAGGAAGAGCTGCGTCGGGCTGGCGGCGAGGAACGCGACCGCGATGCCGTACGCCACGATCAGCGTCTTTCGCTGGCGCCGCACCTCGAGGAACGCGAGAACGTAGTGATAGAAGATCGCCGGCAGCGGGATCACGCCGAGGTGGACGACGTACTCCCACAGGAGTGCTGCATCCGGGTCGGAGGCCGAGCGAAGCCCGAACACGCCGACGTTCCAGACCGCGAGGGCGAGCACCACGCCCGCGAACGCGAAATGCCGCCGGTGGCGGCGGTCGCCCGCGAGCGCGCTGCCGAGCAGGAGGAGATTGAGCGCGAGCGCGAAGAGCGGAAGCAGCTTGTGGACGACCATCACGGCGCGGTCCAGAACCCCAGGTAGGGATAGCGCTCGCGGGTGCGCTGGCGCCACATCTCTTCCGCGAGGATCGAGAAGACGAGGATGTCCCAGCGCTGGCCCTGATAGCGGTGCGCGGCGCGCAGCACGCCCTCCGGCTGGAAGCCGTTGCGCTTCAGCGCGTTCGCGCTGAGCACGTTGTAGCTGTAGGCCTTCGCCTCCACGCGCGAGAGCCCGAGCACGTCGAGCCCGTACGCCAGGAGCAGGCGCGAGGCCTCGACGCCCCAGCCCCTCCGCAGCGACTCGCCGGTCGTCACGACGGTCTCGAGGAACGCGATGCCGGCGCCGAGCTGGATGCCGTAGAGCCGCACGAAGCCGACGGGATGGCCGGGCGTCGCGAGCGGCTCGACGAGCAGCGTGAGCGAGGTCGGCGACCCGAGGATCTCGCGAACGACGCTCGCGTGGTACGGGCCGAGGTGGCGGCACTGATACAGGAGCTCGCTTCCCACCATCTCCTCGAGGCAGCGATCCTCGGCCCAGCGGCCGAAGAGCGCGAGCTCGTCCCGCGTCGGGCGGCGAAGGCCGATCCGGGCGGTGCGCGCAAGGAGCGGAGCCTCCTCCGGAAGCCGCGGCGCTTCGACGTCGGCGACGTGGCGCGCGGGCGCCTCGACCGCCGTGACGAACGGAATCTCGTCGACGACGCGCGCGGCGAGGACGGCGTCACGCAGCGAGTCCTCCGCGACGACGGCGAAGCGCGTCTCCGCGCGCTCGGCGGCGGCGGTGCACTGCAGGAGCGCCGCGAGGCCGACCACGTCCGCCGTCTTCGCGTCGCGAAGGTCGACCGTGACGACAGACGCGCCGTCCGCGAGCGCAGCGGCGATCGCCCGGCACAGGCCGGGGGCCATCGCCACCGTCAGATCGCCATGCGCTCGCACGACGCGCGCCGCGCGTCGCCCCTCTTCCGTTCCCGTGCCCTCCGCCGTCTCCTGGCTCATCATCACGGGCGGAGAGAACGGCACGATCCGTGCCGTACCGGAAGTGCGCGAAATCTCGGAACAGGTGAGCGTCGCGCACTCGCGTATGCGGGCGTGCGCGCCAGAGGCCGGGAGACGTCGCCAGAGAAAAATGCCGGAACCGAGAAACTAGACGGAGGCGGGCGCGGGCTCGAGAACGCGCCCGGCGATGCCGAGGCGCCGCATCTTCAGATGCAGCGTCTTGAAGTCGACCTGGAGCATGCGCGCGGCCTCGCTCTTGTTGCCCTCGGTCGAGCGCAGGGCTTCGACGATCGCCTGACGCTCGGCGGCGTCCGCCGCGGCGGCCGCGATCTCGCGCAGGGGCCGGCGCTGGCCGTTCGCGCCGTGCAGCACGGGCTTCGGCGTGACGAGCGGCGCCTCTTCCGGCGACAGCTTCACGTCCGCAGGCTGGATCAGCTCGGAGCCGAGGAGCGCCGCGCGGCGCACGACGTTGCGCAGCTCGCGCACGTTGCCCGGCCAGTTGTGCCTCACGAGCACGTCCATCGCCGCCTCGCTGAACTCGGGCCCGGGACGACCGAGCTCGAGCGCCATGTCGGCGAGGAAGCGCTGGGCCAGGTGCGGGATGTCCTCGTGCCGCTCGCGCAGCGGCGGCAGCGCGATCACGTATTCCGCGAGCCGGTAGTAGAGATCCTCGCGGAAGCGGCCGGCGCGGACTTCCTGCTGGAGCACGACGTTGGACGCGGCGACGATGCGTACGTCCACGTCCACCGCGCGGCTCGCGCCGAGCGGGAACACGCTGCGCTCCTGCAGCGTGCGCAGCAGGCGCGCCTGGATGGTCAGCGGCAGGTTGCCGATCTCGTCGAGGAACAGCGTCCCGCCGTGCGCGAGCTGGAAGTAGGCGTCCTTGCGCTTGTCCGCGCCCGTGAACGCGCCGCGCTCGTGGCCGAACAGCGCGGACTCGACGAGCGTCTCCGGAATCGCGCCGCAGTCGACCGCGATCAGCGGTCCGTTCGCGCGGGTGCTGCAGCGATGGATCGCGCGCGCGACGACTTCCTTGCCGCTGCCGGTCTCGCCGGTGATGACGATCGTGAGCGTGGACGGCGCGATGCGCCGGACCTGCTGCATGATCGCGCGGCTGCTCTCGCTCGGTCCCATGACGTCGCCGAACGCCTCGAGCGCGCTCACGTGCTGGCGAAGGTCTTCGACCTCGCCGCGCAGGGCCTTGCGCTCCATGGCCCGCTGCACCGTCGGGACGAAGTCCTCGACCATGAGCGGCTTCAGCAGGAAGTCGTAGGCGCCGAGGCGCATGGCCGCGACGGCCGTCGAGACGTCGGCGTGACCGGTCACCATGATGACGGCGACTTCGGGCGCGTCGGCGCGGAGCTTGCGGAGCGTGCCCAGGCCGTCGAGCCGGGGCATCTGCACGTCGAGCACGACGATGTCGGGCGTGTCCGCGGCCACCTTCGCCAGCGCTTCCACGCCGTCGCTCGCCATCGTGACGGAAATGCCTTCGGCCTTGAGGAGATCGGCGGCGATGCGCCGGACTTCGTCCTCGTCGTCGACCACCAGGACCTTGGGCACGTGTGTGGACGACATAAGTCTTCCCCGTGTCCTCCCTATCGGCCGAAGCGCGCGGAAGGGTTAGTGCCGGCCGCGTCCGGACGGGGCTGGTCCGTGCAACACATTGACGCGAAAGGCGAAATTGGCTTATCATTTCTTGATGGGTCCCGCCGCTCCTGGGTGTCCCCTCCCATGATTCGCAGCATGACGGGGTTCGGTCGCGCCGATGTCGCCGCCGACCTCTGCTCGATCGGCGTCGAGGCGCGGTCCGTCAACCATCGCCACCTCGACCTCGCGATCCGTCTGCCGCGTCCGCTCGCGAGCCTCGAGCCGCGCGTGCGGCGCGTGCTGTCGCAGCGCCTCGAGCGGGGACGCGTCGATCTCACCGTGCAGCTGGGCCCCGGGACGGGCGCGTCGCTGCAGCGCGTGGCCGTGGACACGGTCCTCGCGCGCGAGTACGCGGACCGCGCACGCGCGCTCGCGGCGGAGCTCGGCGTCACCGCCGACGTCTCGCTCGCCTGGATCCTCGAGCGCTCCGGCGTCGTGCGCCTGGAAGAGCCGGATCTCCCGGACGCCGACGCGCTCTGGCCGACGTGCGAGCTCGCGCTGACGCGCGCGATCGACGCGCTCATCGCGCAGCGCACCGCCGAGGGCGGAGCCCTCACCGCCGAGCTCCGCGCGCTGCGCGCCGAGCTGGCGACGCACGTCGACGCGATGCTCACGCGCGCGCCCGCCGGCGCCGCGCGGCGCGAGGCGCGGCTGCGCGAGCGCATCAAGGCGCTCGTCGAGGGCGCCGGCGTGGACGAGACGCGCGTCCTGACCGAGGTCGCGATCTGGGCGGAGAAGAGCGACGTCGCGGAGGAGCTGGCGAGGCTGCGCTCGCACCTCGAGCAGGTCGGCACGACGCTCGACAAGGGCGGGCCCGTGGGCCGTTCGCTCGACTTCCTGCTCCAGGAGCTGAACCGCGAGGTGAACACCGTCGCGTCCAAGGCCGACGACCTCGAGCTGAGCCAGGTGGCCCTCGCCGCGAAGGGCGTGCTCGAGAAAATGCGGGAGCAAGTCCAGAACCTTGAATGAGCGTTAATCGCCGCGGCACGCTGTTCGTGGTGTCGGCGCCGTCGGGCGCGGGCAAGACCACGCTGTGCCGGGAGCTCAGGAAGAGGGTGCCCGGGCTCGCGTACTCGGTCTCGGTGACGACGCGCGCGCCGCGGCCGGGCGAGCGGAACGGCGTCGACTTCGACTTCACCGACGAGACGCGGTTCCGCCAGATGGTCGAGGCGGGAGAATTCGCGGAGCACGCGATGGTGCACGGTCACCACTACGGCACGCGGGCCGCGACGCTGGAGCGCGCGCTGGCCGGCGGGACCGACATCCTGCTCGACATCGACACGCAGGGCGCCGCGCGCCTGAAGGCGCACACGCCCGAGGCGGTGCTGATCTTCATCGTCGCACCGTCCATGAAGGAGCTGGAGCAGCGGCTGCGCGAGCGCCGCTCGGACGGAGAGACCGAGATCGAGCGGCGCCTCGCGCGCGCCCGGGAGGAGATTCCGCTGTGGCCTCGCTACGATTATCTGGTGGTCAACCGCGACGTGAAGGAGGCGCTCGACCTGCTGGAGGCGATCGTCCTCGCGGAGCGGGCACGGACGCGCCGGCTCAGTCTGCATTTCAACGACCTGGAGGTTCCCAACTGATGGCGTTCCCCTCGCTCGAAGACGCGCTCAACAAGGTCTCCAACCGCTACCTTCTCGTGGTGCTCGCCGCCAAGCGCGCGCGCCAGCTGAACCGCGGCGCGGCCGCGCGCGTGGAGACCAAGCACAAGAAGCCGACGAGCACGTCGATGGAGGAGATCGCGGGCGCGAAGGTCGAGTACCGCGTGAAGGACGAGGCCGAAGCGACGAAGGGCTGATCCCATGCTCGACGGCCGCGAGATCGTGCTCGGCGTCACGGGCTCCATCGCCGCCTACAAGGCGGTGCTGGTGCTGCGCGAGCTCACGGCCGCCGGCGCGCGCGTCACGGTCTGTCTCTCGGGCAACGCGAGGCACTTCGTCGGACCGCTCACGTTCCGCACGCTCTCCGGGCGGCCCGTCCTCGACGACCTCTTCGATCCGCAGAGCGATGCCGCGGTCGAGCACGTCGCCATCGCGGAGCGCGCTCACGCGGTGCTCGTGGCGCCCGCGACCGCGAACGTGCTGGCGAAGGCGGCGCACGGCATCGCCGACGACGCGCTGACCACCCTGCTGCTCGCCGCGCGGTGCCCGGTGCTGATGGCGCCCGCGATGGACGGCGGCATGTGGGACCACCCGGCGGTGACCGAGAACGTCGCGACGCTACGGCGGCGCGGCGTGACCGTGCTCGAGCCCGACTCCGGCGCGCTCGCCTCGGGCCTCTCCGGCAAGGGCCGGCTCCCCGAGCCCGCGGCGATCGTCGAGGCGCTGCGGCGCGTGCTCACGCCGGTGCGCGACCTCGCCGGCGAGCGCGTGCTCGTGACCGCGGGTCCGACGCGCGAGCCGATCGATCCCGTGCGCTACATCTCGAACCGCTCGTCGGGAAAGATGGGCTATCGGCTCGCCGCCGCCGCGTTCCGCCGCGGGGCCGAGGTCGTGCTCGTCTCGGGACCGACCGCGATCGCGCCGCCGTCCGGCGTCACGTTCGTGCCGGTGGAGACGGCGGAGGAGATGCGCGAGGCGGTGCTGCGCCACGCCGGCGCCGCGACGATCGTCGTGAAGGCCGCCGCCGTCGCGGACTACCGGACGAAGGCGCCGTCGGCGACGAAGATCAAGGGCAAGCACGACCTCACGCTCGAGCTGACGCCGAACCCGGACATCCTGCGCGAGGTGGCCGCCACCGCGCGCGGCGCGTTCGTGGTCGGCTTCGCCGCGGAGACGCACGACGTCGCGGCGAACGCGCAGGCGAAGCTCGCGGCGAAGGGCGTCGACCTGCTCGTCGTCAACGACGTGAGCCAGCGCGGGATCGGCTTCGAGGCCGAGGACAACGAGGTCGCGCTGCTCGACCGCTGGGGCGGCCACCGCGCGCTGCCGCGCATGCCGAAGGCCGAGGTCGCGGAGGCGATCCTGAGCCACGTGGTGGCACTCCGCGCCGCGCGGCCCCGCCGGGTCTCGATCTGAGCCATCCCCTCGCGGGCCCGCTCGCCGCGCTCGCGTCCACGCTGCGCCATCATCGCGACCTCGGCGTGACCGAGCTCCCGCTGAGCGGCGAGTACCTGCTCGGCCCCGACGCCGCGCTTGCGGCGCAGGCGCGCGACCTCCAGGGCTGCCGGCGCTGCAAGCTCTGCGAAGGCCGCTCGACGATCGTCTTCGGCTCGGGCAGCCCGCGCGCCGATCTGGTCGTGATCGGTGAAGGCCCGGGCGCGGACGAGGACGCGCAGGGGCTGCCGTTCGTCGGCCGCGCGGGTCAGCTGCTCACGAAGATGCTCGACTCCGTGCAGCTCACGCGCGACGAGGTCTTCATCACGAACACGGTCTTGTGCAGACCGCCGGGCAACCGGAATCCCGAGGCCGACGAGCTCGCCGCGTGCCGTCCGTTCCTCGACGCGAAGCTCGGCGTCATCCAGCCGAAGGTGATCCTCGCGCTCGGCTCCGTCGCGACGCAGGCGCTGCTCCGGACGAAGGAGCCGATCGGCAGGCTGCGCGGGAAGCTGCATCAGCTCGGCGACGCGGTGCTGATCCCGACGTTCCATCCGGCATTCCTGCTGCGCAATCCCGGGCAGGAATACCGCCGCATGGCGTGGGAGGACCTCAAGCTGGCCAAGCGGGAGTACGACGCGCGCCGAAGCCGGTAACATGCGCATCGCCGAGGTCGTGTTCGACGTCCCCGTCCCGCACCCGTTCTCCTATCGCGTCTGCGATGACCTCGCCGTCGCGCCGGGACAGCGCGTCCGTGCGCCCCTGCATGGTGGCGCGCGCGTCGGTCTCGTGATCGCGGTGCGCGACGGCGCCCACGATGTGCGCTTGAAGACCCTCACGGCGGCGGTCGACGACGCGCCCGTCCTCTCGGCGGCGCAGCTCGACCTCGCGCGGTGGATCGCCGCGCAAGGCCTGTCGACGCTGGGCTCGACGTGCGCCGCGCTCCTGCCGCCGCCTGCGGACGCGTCGGCGCGCCGGAGCGACGCCGCCCGCGCGATCGCGCAGCCCGGCGAGCGCGCGGGCGACGCCGACGGCGTGAAGCCACGACTGCTCGTGGGGCACGGGCGCGAGCGGCGGCTGCTCGAGCAGATCGGGCGCGCGAGCGGGTCGAGTCTCGTGCTCGTCCCCGACGTCGATGCGGCGGCGCGCTGGGCCGGGCGGCTCGCGAAAGTCGGACGCGTCGTGCGACTCGACTCCGGCGCGGACGACGGCGAGCGCGCGGAGGCGTGGCGCGCGCTCGCCGAGGGCCGCGCCCGCGTCGCGGTCGGCACGCGCTCGGCGCTGCTGGCGCCGCTCGCGGCGGGCGGCCTGCTCGCGCTGGTCGACGAGCACGAGGCGGCGCACAAGCCGCCCGGAGCGCCGCGCATCCACGCGCGCGACGTCGTGCTCGAGCGCGCGCGGCGCGCCCCGCTCTCCCTCGTGCTGACGTCGGCGACGCCGTCCGTCGAAAGCTGGTGGCGCGCCGACGCGCGGAGGATCGAGCTCGAGAGCGCGGCGCCCGCGCCGTGGCCCGCGGTGAGCGTCGCCGACACGCGCGGCATCCTCAGGCGCGAGCCGATCACGCCGCCGCTGGCGCGCGTGATGCGCGACGCGCTCGGCGCGGGCCGCCGCGTCTTCCTCGGCGTCAGCCGCCTCACCGCGGCGCTGGCGTGCGACGAGTGCGGCGGGATCGTCCGCTGCGAGCAGTGCTCTCTCGCGCTCGCGTACGCGCGCGCCGCCGCCACGCTCACGTGCCGTCTCTGTGCGGCGACGACGCCGCTGCCGGATCTGTGCCCGTCGTGCCGCGGCCGCCGGCTGTCGCCGTTCGGCTGGAGTCCCGAGCGTGTCGAGCACGCCGTGCGCCGGCGCTTCCCGAAGGCGAGCGTCGCCCGCTACGATCCCGACGCGCGCGGCGCGCGCGCGGAGGCGCAGCGGCGCGCGGCCGCGCACGCCGAGGTCGTCGTCGGCACGCGCGGCGCGCTGAAGCTCTTCGGCCCCGCGTCGCTCGGCGCCGCCGGCTTCGTCACGCCCGACCAGCTCTTCCGCCTGCCGGACTTCCGCGCCGGCGAGCGCGCGTTCGCACAGCTCTGGGCCGCGGCGGAGCGCGTCCGGCCGGACGGCGCGCTCGTCGTGCAGTCGCAGAATCCCGCGCACTACGCGCTGGCCGCGCTCGCCGCGCAGGATCTCCGCGCGTTCTACCGCGAGGAGCTGAAGTTTCGCGCCGAGCTCGGCTATCCGCCGTTCCGCCGGCTGGCGATCGTGACCGTGAGCGGCACGGGGGATGTCGAGCCGCTGCTCGCCGGCGTGACCGCCGCGCTCCGCGGCGCGCCGGGCTTGACCGTGTATCCACCCATCGCGGACCGGAAGGGCCGCGCCCGGCGCATCGTCGTGAAGGGCGGAGACGAGCTTTCAGAGTCTCTGGAGGCGGCGCTGGGCGAGTTCCGGCGGCCGGCCGCGAAGACTCGCGGTATCATGGACGTGGAGGTCGACCCCGTCGAATGGCCGCTCTAAAGGTGCGAAAGTATGGTGATCCTGTCCTCCGTCGGCGCGCGGCGCCGGTGACCGGGATCACCCCTGAGGTCCGCCGGATGGTGGCGGACATGATCGAGACGATGTACGACGAGGTCGGCATCGGCCTCGCGGCGCCGCAGGTCGGCATCTCGCTCCGCCTCATGGTGGTCGGCCACGAGCACGGCCGTGAGGCGCGGGCCATCGTCAACCCGGTCATCACCGAGCAGGGCGGCGAGATCACGTCCGAGGAAGGCTGCCTGTCGCTGCCCGGGATCTTCGCGCCGGTGACGCGCGCGGAGTGGGTGCGGCTCGAGGGACAGGACCTCGACGGTCAGCCGGTCTCGATCCGCGCGCGCGGGCTCACCGCGCGTGTCTTCCAGCACGAGATGGACCACCTCGACGGCATCCTGTTCATCGACCGCCTCGACGCCATGACGCGCGACCGCATCAAGCGCCGCATCAGGAAGGAAGGCTTCCCCGCCGAGTCGAACAAGGCGCTCGCGCTCTAGCGGCGCGCGCGCTGGGCGGCGAGCAGCTCGCCGGCCACGGCCTTGTTGCCGGGATCGAGCTGCAGCACCGCCTGATACTCCTGCACGGCGGCGTCGAGATCGCCCGCCTTCACGAACGCGCGGGCGAGCGAGAGTCGCGCGTCGAGATCCTTCGGCCGCTGGTCGCGGATCGCGCGCCATTCGGTGATCGCCTGGAAGTACTGATCGCGCGCCCAGAGGTGCCGCGCGAAACGCGGGCCGCCCGTCGAGCGCCACCGCCTCACGATATTCCTCCAGCGCGCGATCGGCCTGCCCCCTCGCCTCGAGCGCCGCGGCGAGGGCGAAGCGCGCCTGGGCGTCCTTGCCGTCGGCATCGACGATCGCCCGCCACTCGCGCAGCGCCTGGTCGTGATAGCCGCGCGCGCCGAGATACCAGGCCAGGGCCTTCCGGTACCGCAGCGGTGAGTCGCCGACACGCGCGCGAATCGCGTCCCGGAGCGGGCCGTCCGCGACGAGGAAGGCGTCGCGCGGAGCGTGCGGCGCCGCGGTCGCCGCCGCCCGATACGCGTCGAGCGCGCGCGGATCCCCGCGTGCTCGCAACGCCTCGGCGTACGTGAAGGTGAGCTCCGGATTGGCGGCATCCTGGAGCAACGCCAGCGAGATCTCCTGCACGGCGTCCTCGGCGTTCCCCTCCAGGATGAGCAGGCGCGCGAGCAGCCAGCGCGCGGCGGCGGACTCGACCCTGTTGGCGGGCGTCTCGAGCGCGCTCCTGGCCGCCGCAGTCGCGGGGCGGAGCAGCGCGCGCGTTTCGAGCGCGAGGGCGAGACGCAGGCGCGGCGCTGTCGCCGCCGGCACGAGCGCCGTCCACTCGCCGTCCTTCAGCGCGAGTGGCGCGACCGCGTCGAGCACACGATCGAGCACCGCCGGATCGCGTGCGATCCCGCCGCGTGCGGCGTCGAGCGCGAGGCCGAGAGAGGCCGGGCGCTGCGACAGGGCGAACCGAAAGAGCGACACGTAGAGCGTCGCGTTCTCCGGGGACGCGGCGACCGCACGTCGATGATGGGCCAGCGCGCGGGCGGCATCGTCGCGACTGCCGCTCGAGAGCGCGCGGGCGGCGTAGGCGGCGCCGAGACGCTCATGGTACGTGGGCTCCGCGGGCATCGCGCGCAGTGCCGCTCGCAAGTCGGCGATCGCGCCGTCCACGAGCACGCGCGCCCGGGGAGCGCCGTCGGGGCGAAGGCTCGTCGCGGCACTGTCCCGGAGGCGCTCCAGGCCTCTCGCGGCGAGACCGCGCGGATCAGCGCCGTCGACGGCGACGATCGCCTCGGCGCGCTCCCGCGTCGGCGCCGCCCGATACGCCGCGACGCGCCAATCGACCACCGCGCCGCGCGCGACGGACACGATCACGACGACGCAGAGGAGCAGCGCGAGTCCGAGCGCCACGCGCGCGCGTCGCGGCGAGAGCGCGAACACGCGCTCGGTGGACAGGAGCGTGCTGTCGTGCGGCGCGACGCGGGTGTGCAGCGCGACCGTCGCGATCCCGAGGAGCGTGGCGGCAAGGAAGCCGTTCGCCGGAATACGCAACGGGAACTCGACGAGGGCGTTACATGCCGTCGCGCTTCATGTCGACGCTGTTGAGCACGATCCCGAGGATCCGGCCCTTCACCGCTTCGATGTGATCGACGGTCCGGCGGATGACGGGCTGGGGAATCGCGCCCGACCGCACCACCAGGATCACGCCCTCGCAGAGCGCGGAGAGCGCGAGCGCGTCGGACACGGAGACGACCGGCGGCGAATCGAACAGCCGCAGGTCGAACTCCTTGGTGCCGCTGTCGAGGCATTCCTGCATGCGGTGCGAGCCGACCAGCTCCGCCGGATTCGGCGGGAGCGGCCCGCTCGTCACGACCGAGAGGTTCTTGATGTGGGTGGGCTGCGCCACGGTGCCGAACGTGCCGCCTTCGACGAGCGCCGTCGTGAGCCCGCGCGTGTTCGGCACGCCGAAGAGCCGGTGCAGCGACGGGCGCCGCATGTCGGAGTCGACGAGACAGACCCGCGCGTCCGCCTGGGCCGCCGCGATGCCGAAGTTGGCGACGGTCGTCGTCTTCCCCTCGCCCGGGCTCGCCGACGTGACGAGGATCGTGCGGCACGGCGTGTCGAGGCCGGCGAAGCGAATGTTCGTGCGCAGCGTGCGATAGGCTTCGGCGGCCGGCGAGCGTGGATCGGTTTCGGCGACGAGCGTCTGGCGCGCCGACTCGCGCGTTTTCGCCGCCGGCTTCGCGGGGGGCGTCGGCGTCACGACCGCTTCACCGAGAACACGGGGATCACGCCGATGACCGGATGCCCGGTGAGGCTTTCGACCTGGTCCGGCGTCTTCAGCGTGGTGTCGAAGTACTCCACGGTGAGCGCGACACCCACGCCGACGACGAGCCCCGCGACGATGCTGATCAGGAGATTCTGCATGCGCCTGGGCCGGACGGGCACGCGCGGCATGACGGCCTCTTCGACGACGCGGACGTTGTTCGCCTCCACGCCCCCGGTGACGCCGGTCTCCTTGAGCCGCTTCAGCACGGCCTCGTAGAGCTGCTGGTTCGAGTCGCTGTCGCGCTGGAGGACCGAGTACTGGATCTCCTCCTCGTTGAGCTCCTGACCCTCGCGGCGCAGCTGATTGACGTTGTTGAGCAGCGTCTCTTCCTTGGCGCGCGCGACCTTGGCCTCCGTCTGCAGCGCCCGGATCATCGTCTGGATCTCTTCCCCGAACCGCTGGCGCACCTGGTCGATCTGCGCGTCGACCTTCTGGATCTCCGGATGCTGCCCCTTGTACGTCTTGAGCAGCTTCGACTTCTGGACCTCGAGCTCCGAGGCCTGCGCCTTCAGGTGGCTGATCAGCGCGTTGTCCGCGACCATGCCGAGTCGGCCCGGCCGCCTTGCCGCCGCCACGAAGCGTGCGTTCGACGTCGTCGTCGCAGGCGGAGTCGTCCACGCGCTGTCTCCGCTGATCGCAATCATCGCGCTCGCCATCAAGCTCGGCGACGGCGGACCGGTCTTCTTCCGCCAGACCCGGGTGGGACGCGGCGGCCGGCGCTTCCGGTGTCTGAAGTTCCGGACGATGGTGCGCGGCGCCGAGGAGATGGACGGCGGCTTCACCGTCACCGCGGCCGATCCGCGCGTGACGCGCGTGGGCCGGGTGCTCCGACTCTGGACGCTCGACGAGATTCCGCAAGTGATCAACGTCTTGCGCGGCGAGATGAGCGTCGTGGGCCCCCGGCCCTGGGTGCCCGCGCAGGCGGCCCATTGCTCGGACGCGGACCGTCGCCGATTCGACGTCCGCCCCGGCATGGCTGGATGGGCGTGGATCCACGGACGCAACCAGCTCGACTGGGACGAACGGATCCGCCTCGACGTCTGGTACGTGGATCACTGGTCCTTGTGGCTGGATCTGCGGATCCTCGCCCGCGCATTCGTGGTGCTCTTCAGGCGCGAGGGACTCTACTTCGAGCCGTCGCGTCTGCGACGCGCGCGAAGGATCGCGACGTTTCCGTCGCGCTGACGCCCGGACGAGTCTAGCGGGGAGGACCCGCCAGCCGCAGGAGCGCCTCTCGCCGCACCCACGCCGCGCGCTCCACCTCGTCGGTCTCCCGCGCGACACGGCCGAGACCACACGCAAGCGCACCAGCGAAGCCGCCGAGCACCAGGGCCCCCACGACCATCAACGTCACCATGATCTCCTCCGGAGAACGGTGCGACCGTCGGTGAGGGCAGCACGCGGCGTTCCAGCCATGCGATCACAGACGCGCGAACGATTCCGGGCGGTTGATCGCCGACCACCCCGATCCGGGCAGGCAGTTCGTTCCGGGTAAGCGGAAGGCTTTTCCCAGTGCGGCGCGCCGTACGATAGGAGCGCCCATGCGGGTCCTCTTCTACGGCACGCCGGCCTTTGCTCTCCCGACGCTCGATGCGCTCCTCCGGCATCACGAGGTGGTGACGGCGATCACCCAGCCGGACCGGCCCGCGCACCGCGGCCAGCGTCTGACCCCGCCACCGGTGAAGGAACGGGCGCTCGCGGCGGGGATCCCGGTCCTGCAGCCGCCTCGCCTCCGCGATCCGGAGTGGCCCGAACGGCTCGTCGCGCTCGGCGCCGATGTCGCCGTCGTCGTGGCGTTCGGCCAGATCCTGCCGAAGCCGGTGCTCGATGCGCCGCGGCGGGGCTCGATCAACGTCCACGCGTCGATCCTTCCGCGCTATCGCGGCGCCGCGCCGATCGCGTGGGCGATCATGCGCGGCGAGACCGAGACGGGGATCACGACGTTCCAGATGGATCCCGGCATGGATACCGGCGACGTGCTCCTGATGGTGCGCACGCCGATCGGACCCGAGGAGACCGCCGGCGACGTCGCGGAACGGCTCTCACGTCTCGGAGCCGACGTGCTGATCGACACGCTCGCACGGCTCGACGCCCTCGTGCCGACACCGCAGCGGCACGAAGACGCCACGCTCGCGCCGCGGCTCAAGAAGACCGACGGCCTCCTCGACTGGACACACCCCGCGCGCGCGCTCGTGAACGTCGTGCGCGGGTGCAATCCGTGGCCCGGCGCGACGACGCGCGCGCCGCGAGGCCGCCAGCTCACGATCTGGCGCGCGCGAGCGGTCGATGCGCCGGCCGCGGCGCCGGGGACGGCCGTACGCCACGGCGACAGTCTCGCGATCGCCGCGGGGAGCGGGGCGGTGGTGCCGCTCGTCGTGCAGCCGGAAAATCGGCGCGAAGTCTCCTGGGACGACTATCTCCGCGGCGCGCGCCTCGAGCCCGGCGCACGGTTCGCGGCCGCATGAGCGAGCCCGCGCGCGTCCGCCCCGCGCACCCGCCGTCGCCCGCGCGCGTCGTCGCCGCGCGCACGCTCCAGCGCGTCGCGGTCGACGACGCGTTCGCCGATCTCGCGCTCGAGGCCGAGATCACCGCGCGCCGACTGACGCCGCGCGACGCCGCGCTGGCGACCGAGCTGGTCTACGGCACCCTGCGCTGGCAGCGCTACCTCGACTGGATCCTGGCGCCGCACTCGCGTCGCGCGCTCGAGACGCTCGACACGCGCGTCCTCGTGCTCGTGCGGATGACCGCCTATCAGCTCGTCTTCCTCGATCGCATTCCGCCCTTCGCCGCGGTCAGCGACGCGGTCTCGCTGGCGAAAGGCCGGGGCAAGCAAGGCACACCGGAGTTCGTCAACGCCGTGCTGCGCTCGTTCACCCGCCGCGGGCCGCGGGAGCGGGAGCCGCGCGCGCCGGACGATCCCCTCGAGGCGCTGGCGGTGCGTCTGTCGTTTCCCACCTGGCTCGCGACACGCTGGGTGCAGCGCTACGGGGGCGACGAAGCCACCGCGCTCATGCGCGCGATGAACGAGCGGCCGCCGATGACGATTCGCGCGAACACGCTCCGCGTGACGCGCGAGGCGCTCGCCGAACGGCTCGCGCGCGAAGAAGGCCTGACGGGGACGCCGACGAGTCACGCGGCGGAAGGCCTCGTCGTGGAGCACGGCGGCGCACCCGCGGCGTGGCGCGCATTCGCGGATGGTGCGTTCGCGGTGCAGGACGAAGCATCCATGCTCGTCGCGCGGCTGCTCGAGGCGCGTCCAGGTGACGTCGTCGCCGACGTCTGCGCGGCGCCGGGCACGAAGACGACGCACCTGGCGCAGCTCATGGAGAACCGTGGCCGGATCCTGGCCTTCGACCCGCAGCCCGCGCGCCTCGCGCGTGTCGCCGAGGCGGCCGCGCGCCTCGGCGTGACGATCGTCGAGACGCGCGAAGGTGTGGTCGAGGCCCTCGCCCCGAGCGTCGCCAACACGTGTGACGCCGTGCTCGTCGACGCTCCGTGCTCGAACCTCGGCGTGCTGCGCCGGAACCCCGAGGTGAAGTGGCGTCGCGACGCGGCGGATCTCACGGCCAGCGCCGCGCGCCAGCGAGCGATCCTCGCCGCTGCGGCGACGATGGTGAAGCCCGGCGGCCGGCTCGTCTACGCGACGTGCTCTCCCGAGCCCGAGGAGAACGAGGCGGTGGTGGCCGCGCTCCGGGAGAGGCGGCCCGACTTCGTCGTCGATCCGCCCGCCTCGTTTCCGCTCCCGCTCGACGACGACGGGGTGCTGCGCTGCCGTCCGGACCGCCACGGCACCGACGCCTTCACGGCCGTGCGGCTCCGGCGGGCGGCGTGAGGTATAACGAAAGCGTGAAGATCGCGCCGTCGATCCTGTCCGCCGACTTCGCGGCGCTCGCCGACGACATCGCGCGCGTCGAGGGGGGCGAGCCCGACCAGCTCCACGTCGACGTGATGGACGGGCGCTTCGTGCCGAACCTGACGATCGGGCCGGTGGTCGTCGACGCGATCCGCAAGCGGACGCGCCTGCCGCTCGACTGTCACCTGATGATCGTCGAGCCCGAGCGCTACGTCGGCGACTTCGTCGCCGCGGGCGCGGACATCGTCACCGTGCACGCCGAAGCGACGCCGCACCTGCAGCGGCTGCTCGCGCAGATCCGCCAGGCCGGCGCGCGGGCGGGCGTGGCGCTGAACCCCGCGACACCGCCCGACGTCCTCGAGTACGTCCTCGACGACCTCGACCTCGTGCTCGTGATGTCGGTGAACCCGGGCTTCGGCGGTCAGGCCTTCATCCCGAGCGCCTACGACAAGATCCGCCGCATCAAGGCGATGCTCGGGTCCCGCCCCGTCGAGCTGTCGGTCGACGGCGGCGTCAAGCTGGAGCACGTCCGGCCGCTGGCCGAGGCGGGAGCCACCATCCTGGTCGCCGGCTCCGCGATCTTCGGCGCGGCGGACCCCGCCGCGGTCGTGCGCGAGATGAAGCAGCCCTTCGCTCGCTGACGGCGGCGGGCGGCGCCGTGAGCCTGTCGCCGCGGAAGCGCGCGCTGTTCGTCGCGGCCCTCGTGGTACTGGCGCTGTCCCCCCTCCTGGCCGCGGTCGGCATCGAGGCGCCCGCGCGTCTCTACTTCTGGTGGCGCTTCGGCGCGCCCGGCAAGACGTACGGCATCTGGCGCAGCGATCCGGAGCTGGGCGGCATCCAGAAGCCGTACGGCTACAACACCACCGGCGAAACTCCCGGGTCGCTCCGAATCATCGCGTACGGCGGATCGACAACCTTCTGACACAACCACGCGAGGCTGCTCGCCGAGGATGGCCGGTCGCTGGAGGGGGAGGTTCGCGCCGGGCGCTACGGAACGTTCACGCGCAACATCGACCAGGCCATGTGGTTCAAGCGCGACCTCGTGTCAAGAACACGTACCCGACCTCCTACTCGCGGCTCGGCGCGGCGACCACCGCTGAGATGGGGGCCGTCGTCATCGACCCGGCGCCCATTCTCGAAGGCGAGCCCGGAGGGCCGATGGTCCTGTTCGGCGATACGGGGGGTCCACTACTCGGCGCGCGGCGCGGCCAAGCTCGCGGCGTTCGTCTACGCGAAGCTCTTCGGGGGCGTCTGACGCTGTAAACCCGCGTCCGGTTGACATTTTTCGTCACTCCCGTATAGTAGAGCGTCCCGATGTTCGACGCCCTGAGCACACGACTGCAAAGCGTCTTCGACAAGTTGGGCGGCCACGGCCGCCTGACCGAGGACAACATCCAGGCGGCCCTCCGCGAGGTCCGCGTCGCCCTGCTCGAGGCCGACGTCAACTTCAAGGTGGTGCGCTCGTTCATCGAGCGCGTGAAGACCAAGGCCGTCGGCCAGGACGTGCTGACCTCGCTCACGCCCGGCCACCAGGTCGTGAAGATCGTGCACGACGAGCTGGTCGGGCTCCTGGGCGGCAGCGGGCATCGGCTCGCGACCGCCCCGCATCCGCCGACCGTCATCATGCTGATGGGCCTGCAGGGCTCCGGGAAGACGACGACCGCCGCGAAGCTCGCGCGGATGTACGCCAAGCAGGGTCAGCACCCGCTCCTCGCCGCCGCGGACATCTATCGGCCCGCGGCCATCGACCAGCTCAAGACGCTGGGCGCGCAGCTCAACGTGCCGGTCGTCGGCGACGCGTCGATGAAGCCGCTCGAGATCTGCAGGAAGGCGCGCGAGGAAGCCGCCACGCGCGGGCTCACGCCGCTGATCCTCGACACCGCGGGACGTCTGCACATCGACGAGGCGATGCTCGACGAGGTCAAGGCGATCAAGGCGGAGATCAAGCCGCACCACGTGCTGCTGGTCGTCGACGCCATGACCGGACAGGACGCGGTGACCGTCGCGGAGAAGTTCAACACCGCCGTCGGCATCGACGCGCTCGTCCTCACGAAGATGGACGGCGACGCGCGCGGCGGCGCGGCGCTCTCCGTGCGTGAGGTCACCGGCCGGCCGATCGCGTTCGTCGGCGTCGGCGAGAAGACCGACGCGCTCGAGCCGTTCCATCCCGACCGTCTCGCGTCCCGCATCCTCGGCATGGGCGACGTGCTGTCGCTCGTCGAGAAGGCGCAGGAGGCCGTCGATCAGAAGACGGCCGAGGAGATGGTCCGGAAGCTCCGCGAGAACGCGTTCACGCTCGAGGACTTCCGCCAGCAGCTCAAGCAGGTCCGCCAGATGGGCCCGCTCGATCAGGTGCTCGGCATGATCCCGGGCCTCGGCAAGATGATGAAGGGCGGCGCCGCGGAGCTCGCGGGCGAGCAGAAGGACCTCGACCGGTTCGACGCGATCATCAACTCGATGACGCCGGCCGAGCGGACGCACCCGGAAGTGATCAACGGCAGCCGCCGGCAGCGGATCGCACGCGGCAGCGGAACCAGCGTGTCGGACGTGAACCGGCTCTTGAAGCAGCACGCGCAGCTCAAGAAGATGATGAAACAGCTCAAGGGCATGGAGGGCAAGCTGGGCCGCATGAAGGGCCTGCCGGGCTTTCCGTCGCTGAGGGGGTGACGACGTGGCGGTATCGATTCGACTCCGACGGATGGGCGCCTCCAAGCGTCCGGCGTATCGCGTGGTGGTGGCGGACTCGCGGTCCCCGCGCGACGGCCGGTTCATCGAGGTCATCGGGCACTACAACCCGCTCACGCAGCCGCCGACGGTGAAGATCGATCGGGCGAAGGCGCGCGAGTGGATCGCGAAGGGCGCACAGCCGTCCAACACGGTGAAGCGCCTGATCGAGAACGTCAAAGAAGAGGCACAGGCCAAGTAACAGCAACGAAGCTTGCTGGGGATGAGGAAGTGGAAGTGGCAGTCAGCAGCACGATGCGGGATCTGGTCGAGTACGTGGCCAAGGCGCTCGTGGACGACGTGGACGCGGTGAACGTGACGGAGGTCGCGGCCGCGCGGACGACGGTGATCGAGCTCAGGGTCGCGCAGGGCGATCTCGGCAAGATCATCGGCAAGCAGGGGCGGACGGCCCGCGCGATCCGGACCATCCTGAACGCGAACGCGACGGAGATGGGAAAGCGAGCGGCTCTGGAGATCGTCGAATAGATCTGGTTCTCATCGGGGAAATCACCCGGGCGTACGGACTCAAGGGTGAGGTGCGGGTCACCCCCCTCACCGACGACCCCGACCGGTTCCACCGCCTCGCCGAGTGCGTGCTGTGGGATGCGTCGCGGAACGAACGGGAGACGCGGCGCATCGCCACGGCCCGACGCCACGGCGAGGCGGTGGTGGTGAGCTTCGAAGGATGCGAGAGCGCGGACGCGGCGGCCGCGCTGGCCGGACGGATGATCGCGCTGCCGAAGTCGGAGGCGTTGCCGGCGCCGGAGGGGCGCTTCTATCCGTGGCAGCTCGAGGGCTGCCGCGTGGTGACGGAGGACGGCACGGACGTCGGCCGGGTGACGGGCATCGAGCAGGCGCCGGCGCAGGACCTGTGGATCGTGACCGACGCCACCGGCGCGGAGCGCCTGATCCCGGCGGTACCGGACATCGTGATGGACGTGGACATCGCCGCGCGTCGCGTGGTGATCCGTCCGCCGGAGGGCTTGCTGGAGCTGTAACGCGCGCCATGCGCATCGACGTCGTGACGCTGTTTCCCGGGATCGTGGAGCCCGCGCTCGGAGAGTCGATGATCGGGCGCGCGCGGGCGCGCGGGATCGTTGACATCCGCGTGGTCGATCTCCGAGACTACGCGGACGGCCGGCACCGGATCACCGACGACTATCAGTTCGGCGGTGGCAGCGGGATGGTCCTGAAGCCGGAGCCGCTGGTCGCCGCGGTGAGCGCGCTGCGCACGGAGGTCGCGCGGGTGATCCTGATGGATCCGCGCGGGCCGGTCTTCACGCAGCGGACGGCCGCCACGCTCGCCGCGGAGCGCCACCTGATCCTCCTCGCGGGACGGTACGAAGGCGTGGACGAGCGCGTGGCGGCGCTGACGGGTGCTGCGCTGCTGTCGATCGGGGATTACGTGGTGACGGGCGGCGAGCTGCCCGCGCTGGTGGTGGCGGACGCGGTGACGCGTCTCCTGCCCGGAGCGCTCGGCGGCGAAGAGGCGGCCACGCGGGAGTCGTTCGCGAGCGGGCTGCTCGAGCCGCCGCAGTACACGCGGCCCGAGGAGTTCATGGGCGCGAAGGTGCCCGGGGTGCTGCTCTCGGGCGACCACGCGCGCATCGCGCGATGGCGCAGGCGACAGGCGCTGTGGCTGACGTGGCGGCGGCGGCCGGACCTCCTCGCGGAGGCGGGGCTGACGCCGGACGAGTGGACGCTGGTGGAACGATTCGAACGGGGGCAGACCCCCGACGATCTGGAGGACGACGGTCATGGACGCGATTCGGCTGGTTGAAGCGGGACAGCTCAAGAAGGACCGCCAGGGCTTCGTGCCGGGCGACACCGTCCGCGTGCACGTGAAGGTCATCGAGGGCGAGAAGGAGCGGACGCAGGTCTTCGAGGGCATCGTCATCCGCAAGCGGGGCGAGGGCGGACGCGCGTCCTTCACCGTGCGGCGCATCTCCTACGGCGTCGGCGTCGAGCGGACGTTCCCGCTGCACTCGCCGCGCATCGAGAAGATCGACGTCGTCCGCCACGGCAAGGTACGGCGCTCGAAGCTCTACTACCTGCGGAGTCTCGCGGGGAAGGCGGCGCGCCTGAAGGAGAAGCGCGCGGTGGCCGTGCCTACTTCCGGTACCGCCGAACCCGAATAGCGCGCCAGGCATCCGCGGGCCGGCGGTATAGTGCCGGCCATGGCCCGGCCGTCCGCGCCGTATCGATACGAGGGTCAGGCGTGGCGCGCGGGCCATGCGCGCGTCGCCGGCATCGATGAAGCCGGACGCGGGCCGCTCGCCGGGCCCGTCGTCGCGGCGGCCGTCGTCGTGACGCCCGAGCATCGCATTCGCGGCGTACGCGACTCGAAGCTCCTCCCGCCCGAGCGCCGTGAAGCGCTCTTCGACGAGATCTTCCGGTGCGCGCTCGCCGTCGGCGTCTCGATCGTCGACCACGAGACCATCGACCGCGTGAACATCCTCCAGGCGACGCGCCTCGCGATGCTCGACGCGCTCGCGCGACTGCCGGTCCCGCCGGACTTCGTGATCACGGACTTCGTCGTGCTGCCGAGCGTCCCCTGCCCGCAGAAAAACCTGGTGGACGGCGACGCGCGCTGCGCGAGCGTGGCCGCGGCATCCATCGTGGCGAAGGTGACGCGCGACCGTCTCATGCTCGAGCACGACAGGCAGTTCCCCGAGTACGGCTTCGCGCGGCACAAGGGCTACGCGACGCCGGACCATCTCGCCGCGCTCGACCGCTTCGGCCCCTGCCCGATCCACCGCCGCAGCTTCGCCGGCGTGTGGCGTCAGGGCGAGCTGTTCGTCCTCGAAGATCAAGACTGATCCGTATCCGAATCGAGGCATTCCCAGGCGGCGCGCCGTGCGGTATCAGAACGCGTGGACCCGCGACACGTCCGCGGTGCACGTGCGGAGCGCCGGGCCGCCGACGCGCTCGTCGCGGCCGGGTTGCGTATCGTCGCGCGCAATGTGCAGCTCACCGGCGGAGAGATCGATCTCGTGTGCCGTGACGGCGACGTCTGGGTCTTCGTCGAAGTGAAGGCGCGGCGGCCGGGCTGGGACGAGAGCCCGGGCGCGGCGGTTTCGTGGACCAAGCGGCGGCGCCTCGTGCGCCTCGCGCAGCACTATCTCAAGTGGCGGGGGCTGCGCGACGTGCGCTGCCGCTTCGACGTCGTGGAAGTCACCGACGACGGCCGCACCGCGAGCGTCCGGCACCTCCGGAGCGCCTTCGACGCGGGCCCGGGGTAAACTCGCGGCATGACGGCGAGCGATCGGCGCGCGCAGTTCGACGAGGTCCTCGCGCTGCGGCCGGCGAGCACCGCGCTGCTCGTCGTCGACATGCAGCGCGGCTTCGTCGATCCGGGCGAGGCGATGGAGGTGCCGGCCGCGCGCGAGTCCGTGCCGCGCATCCGCGCGCTCGTCGACGTGTTCCGCGCGAAGGGCCGCCCCGTCGTCTTCACCGAGTTCGTGTACTCCGAGGCGGCGCCGCTGCTCGTCGGCGCGCTGCACCCGGAGCACCGTCGTGCCGCGCCGGGCGCGCCGCGCGGCGTCGGGCGCCCGTCCTCGTCGTGTCACGAAGACGATCCGAGCGTCGTCACGGTCGCCGCGCTCGCGCCGCGGCCCGACGAGCTGGTCGTGCGCAAGCGCTGGTACGACGCGTTCGCGGGCACGCCGCTCGACGGCGCCCTGCGCGCGCGAGGGATCGACACGCTCGTCGTGACCGGGACCATGACCGACATCTGCGTGTTCGCGACGGTGGTCGGCGCCTTCAACCGCGAGTACCGCGTCACGGTGGTCGAGGACGCGGTGACGACGCTCTGGCCCGAGATCCAGCGCGCGACGCTCGACATCATCGGCCGCGCCTACGGCCGCGTGAGCAGCGCCAAGGAAGTCGCCGACGTGGTCGGCGGCTGGTGACAGGAGAGACCATGACCTCGCCGCTTCGCTTCTCCGGTGTGATGCCCGCCAACCTGCTGCCCTTCACGGCGGACCTCGAGATCGACGAGCCCGCGTACCGCCGTCACCTGCGGTGGCTCGCGGACACGCGCGGGGTCACCGGGATCGTCGCGAACGGGCACGCGTCGGAGGTCTCCTCGCTCACGCGCGAGGAGCGCAAGCGGTCACTCGCGATCGCGCTCGACGAGGTCGGCGATCGCTGCCCGCTGGTCGCCGGCGTCTACTCCGATTCGACGCGCGAGGCGGTGGATCTTGCGCGCGACGCCAGGGCCGGCGGCGCCGCGGGCGTGCTCGTGTTCCCGCCGACGCTGTTCATGTGGGGCGCGCAGGTGAAGCCGGACATGGCGCTGCGCCACTTCTCGGAGATCGCGACGGGCGCCGACCTGCCGATCGTGGTGTTCCAGTACCCGCTCGCGTCGGGCATCGGCTACACGCCGGACACGCTCGCCCGGATCGTCGAGATCCCCCACGTGTCCGCCGTGAAGGAGTGGTCGAACGACATCGTCGGCTTCGAGGCGACCCTGCGCGCCGTGCGCGCGACCGGGCGCCCGGTCGCGGTCCTTTCGGCGTTCACGATGTCGCTCATGGCGTCGTTCCTGCTCGGCGCCGACGGCGCGATCTCGGGCATGGGCAGCGTGACGGCCGACCTGCAGGTCGAGCTCTACGAGGCGTGCGCGAAGGGTGACGTGGAGGGCGCCCGCGCGATCAACGACCGGCTGGACCCGCTCGTCCGCGCGTTCTACGCGCCGCCGTTCGTCGACATGCACAACCGGATGAAGGAAGCGCTCGTGATGCTCGGCCGGATCCCCGCGGCGCACGTGCGCCCGCCGTTGACGCCGGTGTCCGCGTCGGACCGCGAGGCGATCCGCCGCGCGCTGGCGTTGTCCAGACTGACGCGCTAGCGCTCCGCGCCCGGCAACCGGACGACGAAGCGCGACCCCTTGCCGATCTCGCTCGCCGCCCAGATGCGCCCGCCGTGCGCTTCCACCAGGTGCCGGCAGATCAGGAGCCCGAGGCCCGAGCCAGGCGTCGCGGTCGCGTTCGCGGCGCTCGTCTGACTGAACCGCTCGAAAAGGAGCGGCGGCTCGCTCGCCGCGATCCCCGGTCCCGAGTCCGTCACCGCGAGCTCGACCTCCGGCCCGCGCGCGGCGACGTCCACGGCGACCGTGCCGCCCCGCCGCGTGAACTTCAGCGCGTTGCCGATGAGGTTCATCAGGACCTGGTCGACGCGCCCGGGATCGGCGACGATGTCGAACGGCTCGGGCGACCGCCGGATCGAGAGATCGATCCCCTTGTTGTGCGCGCTCGGTCCGAACCGCTCGACGACCTCCGCCGCGAGGCCCGCCAGGTCGAAGCGCTGCCGTTCGAGGTTGAGCTTGCCGGCCTCGAGCTTGGAGAGGTCGAGGATCTCGCCGATCAGCCGCACCATCCGGCCACACGACTCCTGGACCTTGCCGAGGAGCTGGCGCTGGCGATCCGTCACCGGGCCGCCGCCGCCCTGCGCGAGCAGGTCCGCGTAGGCGCTCACGACCGTGATCGGGCTCCGCAGATCGTGGACGAGCATGGACGTGAAGTTGGTCCGGAGCTCCTGCACCTCGCGCAGGAGCCGGCGCCGCTCGATCGCGCCGCGCACGCGGATCGCCACGCGCGCGGGCGAGATCGGCTTCGCGAGGTAGTCGACGGCGCCGCTGCTCAGCGCGCGCTCCATGCCTTCGAGCGTCTCGTCGGAGGCGGTGAGCATGATCACCGGGATCTCTCGCGTGCGCGGGTCCTCGCTGAGCCGCTCGAGGACCTCGAATCCCGACATCCCGGGCATGCGGATGTCGAGCAGCACGCAGTCGGGGCGCTGCGTCTGCGCGAGCGTCAGGCCTTCGTGGCCATCGACGGCCTCGAGCACGCGGAACGCCTGTCCCTCGAAGAGCGCGCGCAGCATGTCGCGGACGTAGCGATGGTCGTCGACGACGAGGATGGTCGAGCCGGTGAGCGGGGTGACCGGATCCGCGACGGCGTGCGCGCGGTCGGTCACCGGCGCGTGTCCGGGGTGGCGATGACGGCCGGCGTGACCGGGAGCATGATGCGGAACGTGGTGCCGACACCGGCGACCGTCTGGAAGTCGATGACACCGCCGTGGTCTTCGACGATCTTGTGGGTGACGGCGAGGCCGAGCCCCGTGCCTCGCTGCTTCGTCGTGAAGAACGGGTTGAACACGCGCTCCGCGTCCTCGGGCTTGATGCCCGTGCCCGTGTCGCTCACCTCGATCACGGCCTGCCGGCCGATGGCGCGGCCGGCGCGGAAGCCGTCCGACGACGTGGCCCAGCCGACGCGCAGCGCGAGCGTGCCTCCCGGGCTCATCGCGTCGAGCGCGTTGCCGACCACGTTGATGATCGCGCGATAGAGCGACTCCTCGTCCGCGGGCACCGGCGGCAGATCGCGGGTGTACTCGCGCGTCACGTGCAGCCGGAGGCTCTCGATCTCGTTCGCGAAGAGGTCGACCGCGCGGTCGACCAGCGGCGCCAGGCGGATGCGGGTGAAGGCCGCGGGCGCCGGCCGCGCGAGCTCGAGCAGCCGCTCGAGGATCCCGTTGATGCGCTCGAGCTCGCGGGGAACCACGCGCTGGAAGCGCTCGCGGAAGCTGGGATCGTCGAAGCGCCGCGCGACGTGGCGCGTGAACGTGAGCACCGAGGTCAGCGGGTTCTTGATCTCGTGGGCGAGGCCCGCCGCGAGGCCTCCGAGCGCCGCGAGCCGGTCGGAGCGGCGCAGCCGGCCCTCGAGCTCGCGCACGAGCGTCAGGTCGCGCAGGACCGCCACGACGCCCAGGTCCTTGCCCTCGGCCCCTCGGAGCGGCGCCGTGCTCACCTCGACGGGCAGCGCGACGCCGCTGCGGCGCTTGAGCGCGAGCGACACGCCGGCGATCGGCGCGCGGCTCGCGAGCGTCTCCATCAGCATCTCGCCGATCTCCGGCGTCTGCGCGAACAGCTCCGTGCAGTAGCGTCCCCGCACCTCGCCCGCGAAGAAGCCGGTCAGCATCTCGGCCGCCGGGTTGAGGGTGACGACCCGGCCCTCGAGGTCCACGGTGACGATGCCGTTCGTCAGCGACGCGAGGATGTTCTCCGTGTAGCCCTTCACGTCCTCCAGCTCGTCGAACCGGCGCCGCAGCTCGAGATGCGCCTCCTCGAGCGCGCTCCGCTGCTGGAAGAGCTGGGAGGCCATGTGGTTGAACGCGACGGCGAGCGCGCCGATCTCGTCGAAGCCCGAGGGCTCGATCCGCTGCATGAGCTCGCCGCGCGAGATCGCGGTCGCGCCCTCGGCGAGGCGGCGCACGGGGCGCGAGATCCGCCGCGCGACGAGTGCGGCGGTCACGCCGCCGAGCACGAGCGTGGCGAGCGCCACGCCGAGAAGCTCGAGCCGGGTGGCGCGGATCGCGGCGTCCATCCGCCGCTTGGAGAGCCCGACGCGCACCGTGCCCCAGCGCTGTGTCTCGACGAAGACGGGCACCGCGAAGTCGTACACGGCCTCGCCGGAGCGTGAAAACACCGTTTCCTGCGTCAGCGGCGTGGCGCTCGCGAGCGCGCGCGCGCTCACGGCATCGTCGAGGACGAAGCCGACCCGGTCCTGGTGCCGGCTGTGCGCGGCGACACGGCCCTCGCCGTCGAGGATCATCGCGTAGCGCACATCCTCTTCCGCGGCGACTCGCGCCACGTTCTGCTCGAGCGCGGTGTAGTTGTAGAGCAGGAGCGCGCCGTAAGACATCGCCGCGAGGCTGCGGGAGAGCACGGCCCCGCGACGCTCGAACTCCTCGACGATGCCGGCGCGCTGGCGATGCTCGACGACCAGCAGGACCGCGGTCATGATCACGCCGAGCACGCACACCGTCGCCCAGAGGAACTTGGCCTGCAGCGAGCGGCCCATGACCGAGCTGATCATCGCGGCCGGTCGAGCCAGACCTTGCGGAAGGGGATGTACGGATCGCCGAAGCTCGACACCTCGACGTCGCGCACGTAGGGCTGGAACAGCCGCTCGTAGACGTAGTGCCAGATCGGGAGCACCGGCGCGTCGTCCATGATGAGCTGCTCCGCGCGGCGATAGACCTCCGCGCGCTGCAGCGGCTCGCGCGTCCGGCGTCCTTCCGCGAGCAGCGCGTCCACTGCGGGATTCGCGTACCCGGTGTAGTTCCAGCGGCTCGTCGAGTTGAAGAGCTTCGACAGGAAACTGTCGGGATCGGGCACGTCGGCGAACCACGCGTAGAGGTACCCGGGGAACTTCCGCTCGTTCAGCTGACGGCTGAACGTCGGCCAGTCCGTCTGGTACTGGAACTCCACGCGGATACCGACCGCAGCGAGGTTCTTCCGGATCAGCTCGTGCTCGCGCAGCACGCGGTCGTCCTTCACCGTGGACCAGATCGTCACGGGCGCGAGCCCGCGTCCCTCCGGGAAGCCCGCCTGCGCCCGCAGCGCGCGGGCGCGGGCGGGATCGTACGCGTACCCGCTCAGCTTCGGGTTGTAGGCGAACATCCCGGGCGGCAGGATGCCGCGCGCCGTGAGAACGCGCCCCTGCTGGAGGTCCTCGATGATCTCCTCGCGATCGATCGCGTGCGAGATGGCTTGCCGGACGAGGCGCGAGTCGAGCGGCTTGGCCTTCACGTTGAAGCCGTAGAACCGGACGCGCTGGAGCGAGCGCTTCACGTACACGTGGGTGGGATCGGTGGCGACCCGACGGAACTCCGTCGCGGAGAGGTGCGTCGGCGGCGGCGCGTCCTCGAGCTCGCCGCGCTTGAAGTCGTCGTAGATCGCGTCGGCGCGCTCGCCGGTGTAGATCCGATCCACGATCCGGCCGAGGCGCGGCGGACCGTCGAAGTACTCGGCATTCGCGCCCAGCGTGATCTCGCGGTTCCGCTCCCGCCCGGTGAACTTGAACGGTCCCGTTCCGACGGGCCGACTGCCGAATCCTTCGCGGTGCTGCTCGACCACTTCCCTCGGAACGATCTTGGCGTGGCCGACCGCGGCCGCGGAGACGAAGGACCCGGTCGCCTGGCTCAGGACGACCTGGACGGTGTACCGATCGAGCGCCGTGAGCCCCGACACCGTCGGCGCGCGACCCGTCTGAAAGTCAACGGCGCCGCGGATGCTGCTGAAGAGATCGGCGGCCCCCGACTTCACGGCGGGGTCGAGGAGGCGGGTGAAGGAGTAGACGACGTCATCCGCGGTCACCTCGCGGCCGTGGTGGCACTTGACGTCCGGGCGAAGCGTGAAGGTCCACGTCAGCCCGTCGCGCGACGCCTTCCAGTGCTTCGCGAGGGCGGGAACCACGGTCAGCGTCTGATCGAACTGGACGAGGCCGTCGAAGATCTGTTGCGCGACCGAGCGACCGTAGGCGTCGGCGATCCGGGCGGGGTCGAGCGTGACGGGGTCGCCACGCAGGATCCGCCGGTAGGTCGCTCCCTCCGCGGCGTGCCCGACGGCCGGCGCCGCGAGCGGACGGATGGCGTTCGCGCCCGGGAAGCGGGGTGCCCCCGGGCGCGACGACGCCGGACTTCGCACGTGCGTGCGGTCTAGTGCCCCGACCCGCGAGTCCCGCCGGAAAAATCGGCGCGTTCGAGGTAGGGGCCAAGGACAGCGATGAGATCGTGAGCCAGCGGGACCAGTTCACCGACGAACGGCATCTTCTCCCACCGGCCG
>Ga0194128_10000054_pt1 | contig 177416 bp, 148 predicted proteins | sample TA2KigCa65mmetaG_FD_148650 | JGI IMG/M metagenome (GOLD analysis project Ga0194128, IMG submission 148650) | Freshwater microbial communities from Lake Tanganyika, Tanzania - TA2015037 Kigoma Deep Cast 65m | ecosystem: Environmental > Aquatic > Freshwater > Lake | place: Tanzania: Lake...
AAAATGGACAGTGGATTAGTGACTACCCAGCCGCTTCAGCGATCCGGGATTGGCTCAGGTCGTGCCGCACTTGGGACGGCGTTCGGCAGCCGTGGCGTTCCAAAATCCACTGGGTGTTGTATTGCTCTTTCAAAGCCAGCAGTGTCTGTCGCAGTTCTTCGATGGTGTCAAAGGTCCGCACCCACAGCAGGGTTTCCTTGAGCAGGCGGATGAAGCGCTCGGCGCAGCCATTGCCCTGTGGCTCACGGACGAAACTGGGGGAGCGTTGCATACCGAGGAATTTGAGCTCCCGCTGGAAGTTGTCGGCCAGATAGGCCGAACCCTGATCATGGCGCACCGCCAGGCCGACGGCGACCTGCTGATGGTAGCCGCCGAAGTGCTGGCGTACGCCCTGACGAATCGGCTCCAGGGCCTCGAAGCGATTGCCCGAGGCCGAGGCATGAATCGCCACACACTCAAAGTTGCAGCGATCGACGCTGACAAAGGCCTGACTCTCTTCGCAGGTAATCGTCGTCGTGCCATCGGTGCCCCACATCAGGTCTGGCAAGGCGGTGATGATGGTGCCATCGTGGGCCATGGGGATGACCGGTGCGACCAGGCGCTTGCAGGTTGTGCTCCCGCACCTTCGAGGTGCGGATCGCGGCCCAGCGCAGCTCTGCCGAGACTTTGCGGTGACCTTCCCCATGAAAGGGCGAAGTGGCTAGCACCTGGCGAATATGCGCCACCAAGGCCCCATCGCTGCAGGGACCGTTCGGTCCGCGTCGAGCCGGCTGCCCGGCCATCGGCGGCAAGGGCCGCGCTGCAAAACGCCGTTGGGCATACACCGCCGAACGGTTGATCCCCCACACCTGGCAGCCGCGTTGCAGCCCATACATCTTGCCAAGGGAGAGCGAGCAGGCGGTGCTCATGGCTTCGATCTCCCAGCCAAAAAAGGCGGCCACTGGCCTGTCGCTGGACCTGGTGGTGCAACAGTTCATTGGCCATGGTCAACTTGACGATCTTGGCCTGCAGGTCTTTGGTCTGCTCCTCCCGCAGGTCGGCCGGACGTTGCTGTAAGGCCTGTTGCCCTCCGCACAGCAAGTCCTCCCGCCATTGGCTCAACCGCGCTGGCACCACCCCATTCTCCCATGACAGCAAATCCAAGTCCTCGCCCCGAAGAAGACGTAACACCGCCTCTGTTTTGCGCCGCGACGAAAACCGCCTACTCTCGCCATTCCTACTCTTCTTGGTCATCAGACAGATTCCTTTCGTGGGGAAAAGTAACCCCAAAAAACTGCCCAACGTAACCGTAGGGCGATCCTCCGCCGGCGTATTGCATCCCCGCGTTTTTTTGTATATATTTTCAGATAATTTAGCGGGAGCGATGGTAGTTTGTCCGCGCTTCCGCTTTTTGTATGAGTCCCGGCCAGGCCGAGCTGGCAGGAGAAGAGGATGAGCGAGGTTTATCTTTCCAGAGAGGGCTACCAAAAACTCCAGGACGAACTGCAGAACCTGAAGGGCTTGGAGCGCCCCACGGTGCGCCAGGCGCTGCAGCGGGCCCGGGAATTCGGCGATCTCTCCGAGAACGCCGAATACTCCGCGGCCAAGGAGCGGCTGCTCTTCCTCGAACAGCGGATCAGCAAACTCGAAGAGACCCTTAGCCGGGCCCGATTGCTCGAAAACGAGAACATCCCGGCCGACAAGGTCTATATCGGGGCCACGGTCGAACTTACTGACCTCAAGTCGAGGCGAAAGCTTATTTATACCCTGGTGGCTCCCGAGGAGGCCGACTTCGAGCGCGGCAAGATCTCGACGGTTTCGCCCATCGGGCGCGGGTTGCTGGGCCACGCCGAGGGCGAGGAGGTGGACATCAAGGTGCCGGCGGGCCTGTTGCAGTATAAGATCGACAAGATCTCGCGCTGACAGATCCCCGAGCCTGCGGGCTGGCGGTATAGTGCATTTGCTGACTCTCCCGGAGGCGACAAGTCTCTGGGAGTTTGTTTTTAAGGCCGATCTCATCCCCAAGCTTCCCAACGGGCGCCATGCACGACGTCAAAACCATCGAAATGAGGCTCTGGCGGGACGGGCTGGTCCTGATGGCAAAACCCCAGACCCTCCAGCAGGCGCTGCGAGAGGTGGCCGAGATGCTGGTCGGGCACTTTGCCGTCGACTTCTGCGCCATTTACCTGCTGGACCGGCGGACCGACGAGTTGGTGTTGCAGGGGCGCGGCGGGCAGGAGTCCTACCTGGCGATGACCAGGCTGCGGGTGGGACAGGGCATCACCGGCATGGCCGCCTACCAGGGTAAGCTGCTCCAGGTCGCCCACATGCAGCGCGACCCGCGGTCGGTACAACGCCAGGGAGGCGAGCGCTTTTATCAGAGCATCGTTGCCCTGGCCCTGGCCGAGGACGAGAGGTTGCTGGGGGCGCTGAATCTGCAAAGCGGCGCCGTGCGCCATTTCTCCACCGAGGAGGTCGAGATTCTTAACAAGGTGGTCCGGCCGCTGGTCACCGGGATCATCCGCACGGCGCAGGCCCTGGAGGACATGCGGCAGCGCACCAACGAGGTCCAGGCCCTAAACGAGCTGGGCCAGGCGATGAACTCCGGGTTGGGGCTCGACGAGTCCATCGAGCTGATCGCCACCAAGGCAGCCGAGGCCCTCGGCGCACAAGGCTCCATCATCCGCCTAATGGTAGAGGACGGCACCCTGGCCCAGGCCACCATGGTTGCAGTGTCAAGGGAGCGTTTCGACGCCCGGGACGAAAAACGCATCGCCGAATACGTGGCCGCTACGGGCGAGCCCATTGTCATCGACGACCTGCGCGCTATCAAACACCCCGGGACCCGTGGAGCCTCCCTGGCTTGTATCCCCTTGGTCCTGGAGGAGCGGGTGGTCGGCACCCTGACCCTTTTCGACAAGATCGCCCCGCTGGGGGCGGAGCGGCGCTTGTTCAGCATGGACGACCTCAACATGCTCTTCGCCCTCTCTAGCCAGTTGGCCGCGGAGATCGAGGACATCCGCCTCACTGGGCGCCTGCAGGAGCTGGTGCGGACCGAACAACAGCAGGCCGAGGAGTTGCGGCAGCTCTACAACCGTTCCCGCGCCCTGCTGGAATCCATCTCCGACGGCCTGCTGGCGGTGGACCGCGATGGGTTGGTGGTCGAGGCCAATACCGTAGCCCAGCGCATTTTCGGCCAGCAGCAGCGCCATCTCAAGAACTGCCCCATCGACGAGCTGGCTGAGGACAAGCCGCCCCTGCGCGAGTGGCTGCGGCGGGGTGAGCAATTCAGCCAGCGGGTCCTGACCCTGAACACCGCCACCGGAAGGGTGGCGGTGATGGCCAATCTGCAGCCCATTCTCGACGCCGGCGCCCAGGCCACCGGGGCGGTGCTGACCTTCCGGGAGATGGGGGAGGTGGGGCGGCTGGTGAACCGGGTCATCGGGGTGCAGCGCACCTTCACCTTCGACGACATCATCGGCAGCAGCCCGATCATCGAGAAGACCAAGGAACTAGCCCGGATCGCCGCCGGCACTAGTTCTAATATCCTGATCCATGGGGAAACAGGAACCGGCAAGGAGGTCTTCGCCCAGGCCGTCCACAACGCCAGCGCCTACAGTGAAGGCCCTTTCCTGGCGGTCAACTGCGCGGCCTTGCCGCGGGATCTGATCGAGAGCGAGCTGTTCGGCTACGTCGAGGGGGCCTTTACCGGGGCCAGCAAGAAGGGCCGGTTGGGCAAGTTCGAACTAGCCAGCGGCGGCACCCTTTTTCTGGACGAAATCGGCGAAATCCCCCCCGAGGTCCAGGTCAAGCTGCTACGCGTGCTCCAGGAAAAGGCCATCGTGCGGGTCGGGGGAGACCGCACCATCCCGGTGAACTGCCGCGTGATCACCGCCACCAACCGCGACCTGCACCGCGCCGTGATTGAACATAAATTCCGCCAGGACCTGCTCTACCGGCTGGACGTAATGACCATCGAGGTGCCACCGCTGCGCGAGAGGTGGGGGGATATACCCCTCTTTGTCGCCCAGTTCATCGAGAATTTCTCCCAGCGCAATGGCAAGCAGGTCAAAGGGTTGATTGACGACGTCATGGCCAGGCTCAATACCTACTCTTGGCCGGGCAATGTGCGCCAACTGGAAAACGCCATCGAACATGCGGTGGCCCTGGCCAAGGAGAATCTGGTCCAGTGGGAGGATCTGCCAGCCCACCTGCAAAGCGCCGTCGGGGGAGAGGACCCGGGACCTGAACCTCAGGACTCGTTTGCAAAGGCCCGGCACAACTATGAATTGGCCACCAAACATATGTACGCTGAAGCCCTGAGGGCCGAGGAGGGGGATATCACCAAGGCTGCAGAACTGCTTGGAATAAGCCGGGCCACCCTGTATCGACATCTGCGGCGGCACGGACTCAAGCGACAGGTATCAAGAATGATACTTATTGATCAGAAATGATTTTCCTGTTCTGAACAGACTTAACTGATTGTAGTTGATAAAGATTTTTTGCAGCGAAGGGTAGAGATGGCAAGAGGAGATAAAAGCATGTGTCGCATCGATGATACATGGTATGATTGTTAAACTTTTAGAATTTAGGTTAACATATATCATGAAAACAATATGTTAAAATAAAAGGGCAAGTTTTGACTTGGTGATGGCATGCCTTTTGCAATGTTTTCAATCATACGCGAGGTATGAGACAATGCATAATATCGAGGCAGCCAAGGGTAACATCGTAACTGGCAAATGGGAGGTGGTCTGCAAAGCCGATGGGTGCGGGCGCGAGTCCCGGACTGCGGGCTATTGTCCGCGCCATTACCAGCAGATCCGGCGGCATGGCCGGCTCACTCCCGAACGTGAATACCATCGGCGCGGCGACCGCTGCTTGTTGGAGCACTGCGAAGAGCCGCAGATCGCCAAGGGGTATTGCTTCCGGCATTATCAGCAGGTACGCCGCTACGGCCGCCTCACCCCTGATCGCGAGCGGATATATGGCCGTGTGGGCTGCCAGGTGCCCGGCTGCAAGGAGCATCACTCTTCGCGGGGCTATTGTAAACGGCACTACATGAGCGAGTACTATCTGCCCCAACTGACCCGAGGGGTCGTCCCCCTCCGGGCGGCGCCGGTCCAGGCCCAGGCTTGATGGGCTGAACGGAGAATTCGAGGATTTAAAAGGCGGCGAACCGCAGCGGTAGGGTTCGCCGCCTTTCTATTTAGATTTTATCTCTGGGTCTTGACAAAAAAAAACCAGCTATTATCTTTTGAAATCTACGGGTAGGGGGCTCTACACGGAAGCGGGAGTAGCTCAGTTGGTAGAGCGCGAGCCTTCCAAGCTCGATGTCGCGGGTTCGAACCCCGTTTCCCGCTCCAAAAAATACTCCATCCCCAAGTTGCGTCCAAATCAAAGCCGATGTAGCTCAGTTGGTAGAGCGCGTCCTTGGTAAGGACGAGGTCACCAGTTCAATCCTGGTCATCGGCTCCAGTTTTTGCCCTAATTCACCGAGCCCTTCCTCAGGTGGAACACCATGCCGCGAGAGCAGATAACCCTGGAGTGTGCGGATTGCAGCCGGCGGAATTACTCTGCCACTAAAAACCGCCGGGCCCACCCAGGACGGGTAGAGTATAAGAAGTACTGCCGCTTCTGTCGAAAACACACAGCACACAAAGAAACCCGGTAAGCTAGGTCTGTAGCTCAAGTGGTAGAGCACCGGTCTCCAAAACCGGGGGTTGCAGGTTCGAGTCCTGCCAGGCCTGCCATCTTTTGCACGGGTGCTGAGAACCGAGGGTTATGGGCCGATGTTGGAAAAGATCAAGACCTTTGCCAGTGATGTTCGCAGCGAGTTTGCCAAGATCAGTTGGCCCACGCGCGAGGAGTTGATCAACTCGACCAACGTTGTGCTGGTCTTCTCCGCTGCCTTTGCCGTGTTCATCGGGGTCTTCGATCTGTTGATCACGTTCGTCTGGGACAAGTTCCTCTTCCGTTGATCCTAAGTGCCATTGGACCTGTGGGGCCTGTAGCGGTGCCCGGGGCGGCAACCTCCAGTTTCCGGGTGTCCTTGCAGGCTCCCTGAGGTTATGAGGTATATGGCTAAGTTTTGGTACGCGTTACACACCTACTCGGGGCACGAGAACAAGGTCAAGGGATATATCGAGTCCTTGATCGAATCGGTGGCGGCCCACGGGGCGATCTCGCGGGTAGTGGTCCCGACCGAGGAGGTGGTGGAGATGAGAGGGGGCAAGAAAACTGTTTCCAAAAAGCGTTTCCTGCCCAGCTACGTACTCATCGAGATGGAGATGACCAAGGACGCCTGGCACCTGGTCACCAACATCCCCGGAGTCACCAATTTCGTCGGCCCCGCTAAGAAACCGCAGGCCCTGACCGCCGAGGAGATCGAGCAGATTCTCGGGCATATCGACCGCAAAAAATCCCCAGAGGTGGTCGATATCCCCTATGTCATCGGCGACCAGGTCAAGGTCAATGACGGCGCCTTCAAGGATTTCATCGGGACCGTTCAGGAGGTGTTACCCGAGAAGCGCCGAGTGAAGATCATGGTGAGTATTTTCGGGCGGGGTACCCCCGTGGAACTGGATGTTCTCCAGGTGGCCCTGGCAGACGCGAAAAATAACAGCTGATTGGGACGAGTGAGTTATAATGTCAAAGAAAGTGGTCGCTAGCATCAAGTTGCAGATTCCCGCCGGGGCAGCCAATCCTACCCCGCCGGTGGGTCCGGCCCTGGGCCAGCACGGCGTCAATATCATGGAGTTTTGCAAGGCTTTTAACGCAACCACCCAGGAAAAGCAGGGCCTCATAATCCCGGTGGTCATCACCGTTTACGCCGACCGGAGCTTCACCTTCATCACTAAGACCCCGCCGGCGGCGGTGCTCTTGCAGCGGGCGGCCGGTGTTCCCAAAGGGTCTAGCGTGCCTAACCGCGACAAGGTGGGCAGCGTCACCCAGGCACAGGTGCGCGAAATAGCCGAGTTGAAAATGCCCGATCTCAACGCTGCCTCAATGGAGGCGGCCATGTCCATGGTGGCGGGCACCGCCCGTAGCATGGGGTTGCGGGTCGAGGATTAGCAGGAGGCAGCCAGGGAGAGAGGCAATGGTTAGCAGAGGAAAGAAATACCAGCAGACCGCCGAGAAGATCGACAGCCGCAAGCTCTACTCCTGGGAGGGGGCGGTCAAAGTGCTGAAGGAGGCTCCCAAGCGCAACTTCGACGAAACCGTGGAACTGTCCTTTCACCTGGGGATTGACGGGCGCCAGGCCGACCAGGCGCTGCGCGGCACGGTGATGCTGCCCCACGGCACCGGCAAAACGGTGCGGATCGTGGTCATTACCCAGGGGGAACTGGTCAAGGAGGCCCAGGACGCTGGGGCAGACGAGGTGGGCAGTGGCGATCTGGTCGACCGGATTCAAAAGGGCTGGCTGGATTTCGACATGGTCATCGCCTCCCCCGACATGATGGGCCAGGTGGGTAAGTTGGGTCGCATTTTGGGGCCCCGCGGCCTGATGCCCAATCCTAAGACCGGAACCGTCACCCGCGAAGTGGGGCGGGCGGTGAGTGAAGCCAAGGCCGGACGCATTGAGTTCCGCGCCGACGCCAAATCCGGGAACAACGCCCAGGCTCCTATTGGCAAGCTGTCCTTTAGCGAAGCGTCGATCATCGAAAACGCCAAGGCTTTCACCGAGGCGATCGTCAGGGCCAAGCCGGCCTCCGCCAAGGGCCACTACATCCGCAAGCTGGTTATCTCCTCGACCATGGGGCCGGGGGTGCGCATCGATCCGGCGCTGGCCAACTAGGCGCATTAAGCGAATTCGTTTAGCACAGAGGATATTCCGCAATGCCCACCGCAGAGAAGGCAGCAAAGGTAAGCGAACTCACCCAGAAGATGGCCGGGTCCAAGGCCATTTACCTGGCGGATTTTACGGGCCTCGACGTCGCCTCGGTGACCGATCTGCGCAGCCAACTGCGCAAGGCCTCCGTCGAATACGAGGTGGTCAAGAACCGGCTGGCCAAGCGCGCGGCCCAGGAGGCCGGGGTCGCCGGTCTGGATCCGTTTTTTGTCGGACCGACGGCCATCGCTTTTGCCGGGGCCGATCCGGTGGAGCCGGCAAAGATCTTGCAGAAGTTTATCGACGCCGGCGGCAAGATCACCATCAAGAGCGGTCTGGTCGATGGCCAGGTCATTTCCGCCGACCAGTTTAAGGCACTGGCCACCCTGCCTTCGCGTGAACAGCTTCTGGCCAAGGTGGTTGGGGCGGTCCAGGGACCGCTCTACGGCCTTTCGGGGGTTCTCTCGGGCCTGTTGCGCAACCTCGTCGGCGTTGTTGCCGCCATTGAGAAGAAGCAGAGCGAAGGCGCCTGATCGACCCGAGCGCAAATTATCCTACACTTCATCCTGGAGGTTTTTTGAGCAATGAGCGAAGAAACGACTGTCAGCGCCAAGATTGCCGGGATTATCGAGGCGATCAGCGGCCTTACGGTTCTTGAGCTGGCCGAGCTGGTCAAGGCTTTAGAAACCAAGTTTGGCGTCTCGGCGGCTGCGCCGATGATGATGGTCGGGGCTGCCCCCGCCGGCGCTGCCGCCGAGGCCGCTCCGGTCAAGGACACCTTCGACGTTATCCTGACTAGCGCCGGTGAGAAGAAGATCCAGGTGATCAAGGTCGTGCGCGAGATTACCAGTCTCGGCCTCAAGGAGGCCAAGGCCCTGGTGGACGAAGCTCCTAAACCGATCAAGGAAGGGGTCTCAAAGCAGGAAGCCGACGATATCCAGGCCCGGATGGTCGAGGCCGGCGCCACCATAGAGATCAAGTAGGGTTCTGTCCCGTTTCTGATCTCTTCCGCGCCATTTGAAAGCTCATGGAAGGGCTGGTCACCTTGCTTTCCGCAGGCGGCCAGTGCTCCATGAGCTTTTGGCTTAAACCTGCAAAAAAGGAGCCCCGGGCTTGAGCAAGCTGAATGGCAGCATCGCAAGGCACTCGTTCGGCAAGATCGGCGAAGTCGTCGAGATGCCTAACCTGCTGGAAATCCAGATCGATTCCTACCGCGCGTTTCTGCAACTCGAAACGCCTCCCAGCAAGCGCCAGCGCAAGGGACTGCACCTGGTATTTGAAAGCGTTTTTCCCATCACCGACGTGCACAACATCCACTCGCTGGAGTACGTGGATTACTCCATCGGCAATCCGCGCTATTCGGTCGAGGAGTGCCGCGAGCGGGGGATGACCTTTGCCGCGCCGTTGCGGGCCACCCTGCGGCTGGTTACCCGCGACAAGGTGAGCCCCGAAAACCCGGTCAAGGACGTGGTTGAGCAGCCGGTCTTTCTCGGCGAGCTGCCGCTGATGACCGATCAGGGCACCTTCCTGATCAACGGCGCCGAACGGGTGGTGGTGAGCCAGTTGCACCGCTCTCCGGGGGTGTTTTTCGACGAGACCATGCACCCCAACGGCAAACGCCTGTTCTCGGCGCGCATCCTGCCGCTCAAGGGGCCCTGGCTCGAGTTCAGCATGGATATCAATGACGTGATGTACGTGCACATCGACCGGCGCCGCAAGCTGCCCATCACCCTGCTGCTGCGGGCCCTTGGATTTTCGCGGACCGGGGAGATCCTCGCCCTCTTCCGCGAAGACGTGGAGGTGGAGGTCGGCATCGAGTTGACCGGGCGGCATGTGGGGGGCGAGGACTTGGTCGACAAGAAGACCGGCGAAGTGATCGCCGAGGGCTACGAGACCCTCACCGCCGAGCAGGTCCAGAAGTTGATCGAAGCCAAATTCAAGAGGATTAAGGTGCTGGCCGTCCCCGAGGGCACCGATCCGGGGGTGATGGAAAACACCCTCAAGAAGGACCCCAGCGAGAGCGAGAAGGATGCGCTCTCCCGCATCTACAACCTGTTGCGCCCGGGCGACCCCCCCAACCTCGAAACGGCCCGCGGTCTGCTCGACCGGCTTTTCTTCAATCCTAAGCGCTACAACCTGGGCGACGTGGGCCGCTACCGCATCAACCGCCGGCTCGACCTGCCCATCCCCCTGTCGAGCACCATCCTCCATCTCGAGGATTTCACCGCCATCATCCGCTGCCTGCTAGGGCTGCGGGTGGGGCAGGGGCACACCGACGACATCGACCATCTGGGCAACCGCCGGGTGCGCCCGGTTGGCGAGCTTTTGGCCAACCAGTTTAGCATCGGCCTGACCCGCATGGCTCGCACGATCCGCGAGCGCATGAGTCTGCGCGACGAGGATAAGATCACGCCCCACGACCTGATCAACGCCCGCACCGTTTCCACTGTGGTGCAGGCGTTTTTCGGCAGTAGCCAGCTCTCCCAGTTCATGCAGCAGACCAACCCCCTCGACGAGTTGACCCACAAGCGCCGCCTCAGTGCCCTGGGGCCGGGCGGCCTGAGCCGCGATCGGGCTGGTTTTGAGGTGCGTGACGTCCACTACACCCATTACGGCCGTATTTGCCCCATCGAAACCCCTGAAGGGCCGAACATCGGCCTGATCTCTTCGCTGAGCACCTATGCCAGGGTCAATGCCTTTGGCTTCCTCGAAACTCCGTACCGCAAGGTGGTGAACGGCAAGAGCACCGACGAGATCGAGTACCTGACCGCAGACGAGGAAGACCGCTACGTCATCGCCCAGGCCAACGAGCCCTTGGACGCCAAGGGCAATTTCCTCAACCCGCTGGTGAAGGCGCGCAAGCGCGACGACTATCCGATGCTGGAGCCCACTGAGGTCCAGTACATGGACGTCTCACCCAAGCAATTGGTCAGCGCCGCCGCGGCCCTGATCCCCTTTTTGGAGCACGATGACGCCAACCGTGCGCTGATGGGCTCCAACATGCAGCGCCAGGCCGTGCCGCTGCTCTTCACCCAGGCCCCCTTTGTGGGCACGGGCATGGAGGGCAAGGTGGCGCGCGACTCAGGCGCGGTGATCCTGGCCCGCAACCCCGGCGAGGTGGTGCGGGTGGAGGCCGACCGAATTGTGATCAAGCGCGACAAGCGGCACAGCTCCCCGCTCTCGCCCCTCGACACCGCCGACGAGGACACCTACAAGCTCATCAAGTTCGCCCGCTCCAACCAGGACTGCTGCCTCAACCAGCGGCCCCTGGTGCAGGTGGGCGACAAGATCCGCAAGGGTCAGGTGGTGGCCGACGGCCCGGCCACCGAGCGGGGCGACCTGGCGCTGGGCATAAATGTGCTGGTCGCCTTCCTGCCCTGGAACGGCTACAACTTTGAAGACGCCATCATTATCAGTGAGCGCCTGCTCAAGCGCGAGGTCTTCACCTCGATCCACATCGAGGAGTTCGAACTACAGGTGCGCGATACCAAGCGCGGGCAGGAGGAGATCACCCGCGAGATCCCCAATATCAGCGAGCTGGTGGTGCGCAACCTCGACGAGGACGGCATCATCCGCATCGGCGCCGAGGTTGGGCCGGGCGACATCCTGGTCGGCAAGGTGACGCCCAAAGGCGAGACAGAGCTTTCCCCTGAGGAGCGCCTGCTGCGCGCCATCTTCGGCGAGAAGGCCGGCGATGTGCGCGACGCCTCCCTCAAGGCCCCCCCGGGCATGGAAGGGGTGGTCATCGACCGGGTGGTTTTCTCGCGCAAGGAGCGCAGCGAGGGCTCCCGCAAGAAGGAGAAGAAGGAGATCGAGGAGTTGCGGGCCGAGGCCAAGGAGCGGATGGACCACCTGCGCCGGGAGCGCGACAGGCAGTTGGTCGAGTTGCTCAAGGACGCCAAGCTGGGCCGCCTGCGCAGCAAGCATGACAACTCCGTGGTGGTGCGGGAAGGCACCTCGATGAGCGACCGGCTGGTCGAGCGCGTCGATTTCTCCGAACTGCTCCCGGAGGAGGCCTGGACCGACGAGGCGGACGTAAACGAACGCGTCGAGATCTTGTTGAGGTACGCCGCCGAACAGATCCAGTTGGTCGAGGAGCAGACCGAGCGCCGCATCGAGCGGATCACCCGCGGTGACGAACTGCCGCCGGGGATCATCCAAATGGTCAAGGTCTACATCGCCAAGAAGCGCAAGCTTGCAGTTGGCGACAAGATGGCGGGCCGCCACGGCAACAAGGGCGTGGTCTCCCAGATCGTGCCCGAGGAGGACATGCCTTACATGGAGGACGGCACGCCGGTGGATATCGTGCTTAATCCGCTGGGGGTGCCCTCGCGCATGAACCTGGGCCAGATCTTCGAGACGCACTTGGGGTGGGCCGCCGAGGCGCTGGGCATGCATGTGGCGACGCCGGTTTTCGACGGCGCTTCCCTCGACGAGATCAAGGGCTGGCTAGACAAGGCCGGCCTGCCCGGGGACGGCAAGACGGTGCTGCACGACGGCCGCACCGGCCGCCTCTTGGACAAGCGGGTCACCGTGGGCTACATCTACATGCTGAAACTCTCCCACCTGGTGGCCGACAAAATCCACGCCCGTTCCATCGGTCCCTACTCCCTGGTCACCCAGCAGCCGCTGGGCGGCAAGGCGCAGTTCGGCGGCCAGCGCTTCGGCGAGATGGAAGTGTGGGCCCTGGAAGCCTACGGGGCGGCCCACACCCTGCAGGAGATGCTCACCGTCAAATCGGACGACGTGGCCGGCCGCTCCAAGATCTACGAGGCCATCGTCAAAGGGGAGAACCCGCCCGAACCGGGCATCCCCGAATCGTTCAACGTGTTGGTCAAGGAATTGCAGAGCCTCTGCCTCGACGTCATCCTCGAGGACAGCAGAGTCGCCGAGACCTACTGATTTCGGAACGAACCTTCGCCCATTAAAGGGGGTCTGCAGTGATCAAGTCAAATATCTCGCGCAAACCTACGGACTTCGATTCGATTCGCATCCAGCTCGCCTCGCCCGACACCATCCGCTCCTGGTCCAACGGCGAGGTGACCAAGGCAGAAACCATCAACTACCGCTCCTTCAAGCCGGAACGGGATGGCCTCTTCTGCGAGAAGATCTTCGGTCCGGTGAAGGATTGGAACTGCCACTGCGGCAAGTACAAAGGCATCCGCTACCGCGGGGTGGTCTGCGACCGCTGCGGGGTGGAGGTCACCCAGGCCAAGGTGCGGCGCGAACGCCTGGGCCATATCGAACTGGCGGTGCCGGTGTCGCATATCTGGTACTTCAAGTCCCTGCCCTCGCGCATTGGGGCCCTGATGGATATCTCGATGCGCAATCTTGAACGTATCCTATATTATGAATCTTATGTGGTTATCGACCCCAAGAATGCGTCGGTGGAGAAGTTGGCCATTCTGACCGAGGAGGAGTTGGGGGAACTGCGAAGTCAGGGTGTCGAGTTGACTGTGGGTATGGGGGCAGCAGCCGTCAAGGAATTGCTTTCCCAGATCGACATCGAGGAGCTTTCCGCCGAGTTGCGCGCCCGGGTGCGTATGGAGACCTCCATCCAGCGCAAGCAAGAGGCTCTTAAGCGCCTGAAGGTAGTGGAGGCTTTCCGCCAGTCCGAGAACCGGCCAGAGTGGATGATCCTCGACGTCATCCCGGTCATCCCGCCGGACCTGCGGCCTCTGGTGCCCCTTGAAGGCGGTCGTTTCGCCACCTCCGACCTCAACGATCTGTACCGACGGGTCATCAACCGCAATAACCGCCTCAAAAAGCTGATCAGCATCAAGGCCCCTGAGGTTATCTTGCGCAACGAGAAACGCATGCTCCAAGAGGCTGTGGATGCCCTCTTCGACAACGGCCGGCGCTCGCGCGCCGTGCGCGGCGATGGCAACCGCTCCCTCAAGTCCCTCAGCGATCTGCTCAAGGGCAAGCAGGGGCGCTTCCGCCAAAACCTGTTAGGAAAGCGTGTTGACTATTCAGGTCGTTCGGTGATCGTCGTTGGCCCGGATCTCAAGTTGCACCAGTGCGGCCTGCCTAAGAGCATGGCCCTGGAGTTGTTTAAACCCTTCGTCATTCGCAAGCTGGAGGAGAAGGGCCTTGTCCAGACGGTCAAGAGCGCCAAGAAGCTGGTCGAGCGCGAGCGTCCTGAGGTCTGGGACATCCTGGAGGAGATCATCCAGGACCACTGCGTGATGCTCAACCGGGCGCCCACCCTCCACCGCCTGGGCATCCAGGCCTTCCAGCCCATCCTGGTCGAAGGCAAGGCCATCCGCCTGCACCCGCTGGTCTGCGCCGCCTTCAACGCCGATTTCGACGGCGACCAAATGGCCGTACACGTGCCGCTCTCCTTTGAGTCCCAGATCGAGGCGCGGCTGCTGATGTTGTCCACCCAAAATCTGTTGAAGCCGGCCGACGGCGAGCCGGTGATCATGGACAACCCCCAGGACATCGTGCTGGGCAGCTACTATTTAACCAAGGTCAAGTTCGGGGACGCCGACAAGGTCGAGCGCCGGTTCTCCAGCCGGCTGGAGGCCGAGGCGGCGTATGAGGCCGGCCGCATCACCCTGCACCAGCCCATTAAGGTGCGCGTCAAAGGCGAACTGGTCGATACCACCGTTGGGCGCCTGATCTTCAACGATGTGCTGCCGGCGGAACTGGGCTTCATCAACCAGAACATCGACAAGCGCGACATCAAGCGCATCACCGGCGACGTGCACCGCCACCTGGGCAACCGCCGCACCGCCGAGTTCGTCGATCAGCTTAAGAAGATGGGCTATCAGCACGCGACGATGGCTGGGATCACCATCTCCATCGACGACGTGGTGGTGCCCAAGGAAAAGGACAACCTGATCCAGGCGGCGCTCAAGGAGGTCGAGAAGGTTCGCGATCAGTATACCAACGGAGTAATCACCGACGGCGAGCGCTACAACAAGATCATCGACATCTGGACCCACGCCACCTCGTCGGTGTCACGGGCGGTGCAGAAAGCGCTGGAGACCGCCGAGGAAGGCTTCAACTCTGTGTACATCATGAAGGACTCGGGCGCCCGCGGCAGCGAGGACCAGATCAAGCAATTGGGCGGTATGCGCGGCCTGATGAACAAGCCGCAGAAGAAGCTGACCGGCGCGGTGGGCGAGATCATCGAGACGCCGATCATCGCCTCCTTTAAGGAAGGTTTGTCGGTGCTGGAGTATTTCATTTCCACCCATGGGGCGCGAAAGGGCCTGGCTGACACCGCCCTCAAGACCGCCGAGGCCGGCTATCTCACCCGGCGCATGGTGGACGTGGCCCAGGATGTGGTGATTAGCGAGGTGGACTGCGGCACCGGCCAGGGAATCCTGATCGGCGCCCTCAAGGATGGCGAGGAGATTGTCGAGCCGCTGGCAGACCGCATCGTCGGCCGAGTGCTGCTGGAGGATGCCTGCGACCCGGACGGGGCGGTGGTAGTCGAGGCCGGCACCCTGCTCGAAGAGGAGGACGCCAAGCGCATCGCCAACTCCGGGATCGAGATGGTCCACATCCGCTCGGTGCTAACCTGCGAATCCGAGCGGGGAGTGTGCGCCAAGTGCTACGGCCGCAACCTGGCCACCGGCAATATCGTCAACATTGGCGAGGCGGTGGGGGTGATTGCGGCCCAGAGCATCGGCGAGCCGGGAACCCAGCTTACCCTGCGCACCTTTCACATCGGCGGCACCGCCAGCCGCATCGCCGAGCAGTCGCAGATTACTGCCCGCCGCCAGGGACGCATCCAGTTCGTCAACATCCAGACCGTCGAGAATCCCGATGTGGGGCCGGTGGTCACGGTGCGCAACGGCGGCATGAATCTGTTGGACGAGCAGAATCGGGTGCGCGGCCATATCGACGTGCCGTACGGGGCCAACCTAAAGGTTAAGGACGGCGAGTCGGTGGGGGCCTCCCAGGTGCTCTACGAGTGGGACCCGTACAACAACGTCATCATCACCGACCGGGCCGGCACGGTGAAGTTCACCGACATCATCGACGGAGTGTCCATGCGCGAGGAATTCGTCGAGACCACGGGCATGAGCGCCCGGGTCATCGTCGAGCAGCGCGACCGGTCCCTCAGTCCCCAGATCGAGATAACCAGCCAGGACCGAGGCCGGCGTTCCTACATAATCCCGGTGGGCGCCCGTCTGCTGGTAACCGACGGCGCCCGTCTCCAGCCGGGCCAGATCCTGGTCAAGATTCCGCGCGAGCGCACCAAGACCCGCGACATCACCGGCGGTCTGCCCCGGGTGGCCGAGCTTTTCGAGGCGCGGCGGCCCAAGGAGCCGGCGGTGATTTCCGAAATCGACGGCACCGTGTATTTTGGCGGCCTGGTGCGCGGCAACCGGGAACTGACCGTGACCTCGGTGGACGGCGAGGAGCGCAAATACCTGGTGCCCTATGGCAAGCACCTGCGGGTGCACGAAGGGGACCACGTGGTGGCTGGTGAGCGTCTCTCCGAAGGCGCCGTGGACCCGCGCGATATCCTCCGGGTCCAGGGCATCCACAAGGTCGAGGAGTATCTGGTCAACGAGATCCAGGACGTGTACCGCCTCCAGGCGGTGGCCATCAACGACAAACACGTTGAGGTGATCGTCAGGCAGATGCTGCAGAAGGTCAAGGTGATGGACCCGGGGGACACCAACTTCCTCGAAGGGGAGGAGGTGGACAAGATCCGCTTCAACCGCGAGAACGAGAAGGTCATCAGCGAAGGCGGGGATCCGGCCACCTGCCAGCCCATCCTTCTGGGTATCACCCGGGCCTCCCTGCGCACCGACAGCTTCATTTCAGCGGCCTCCTTCCAGGAGACCACCCGGGTGCTCACCGAGGCGGCGGTGCAGGGCAAGATCGACCACCTGCGCGGCCTCAAGGAGAACGTCATCATCGGCCGCCTGATCCCGGCAGGCACCGGTACCACCCTGTACCGGGGGGTTTCCTACGCCGAGGAGGGGGGGGGGGGCGGCAGGAAATGAGTTCCGTTGGGGAGAAGTATTGACGAACCGCAAATTCGTATTTATATTTTGAGTTTACCGCTACTTTGGCCTCAACCTTCTGAACCCGGAGAGTCCGATTCTTGCCGACGATCAGCCAGTTGGTCCGCAAGGGGCGCGTCCAGTTTAAAAAGAAGACCGACGCGCCGGCCCTACAGGGGTGTCCGCAGCGACGCGGGGTATGCACCCGCGTCTTCACCTCCACCCCTAAGAAGCCCAACTCCGCCCTGCGCAAGATGGCCCGCGTTCGCTTGGTCACCGGCCAGGAGGTGACCGCCTATATACCGGGCGAGGGCAACAACCTGCAGGAGCACTCGATTGTGCTGGTCCGCGGCGGGCGCGTCAAGGACTGCCCGGGGGTGCGCTACCATATCATTCGCGGGGTGCTGGACACCAGCGGGGTTACCGAGCGCCGACAGGGTCGCTCGAAATACGGCGCCAGAAGGCCCGACAGAAAAGCGAAAAAATAGCCCAGGGGAATAATTGGACAGATGTCGCGCCGCAGACGGGTAACTAAAAGGCAGATCCTGCCCGATCCGAAGTTCAGCAACGTGCTGGCCTCCCGCTTCATGAACTGTCTGATGAAGCAGGGAAAGAAAAGCGTGGCTGAACACATCTTCTACCACGCGGTCGAACTGATCACCCAGCGCACCGGCCAGTCCGGCATCGAGGTGTTCCAGGTGGCGGTCGAGAAGGTCAAGCCGATGGTGATGGTGCGTTCTCGGCGGGTGGGCGGCGCCACTTACCAGGTGCCCCTTGAGGTTCGCCCCGAGGAGCGCACCTCCCGCTCTATTAAGTGGCTGATCCGCTTTGCCGGCGAGCGCTCTGAGCGGACCATGGCCGAGCGGCTGGCTAACGAGCTGATCGCTGCTTCCAAAGGCGAGGGTGGCGCCATCCGCCAGCGCGACGATGTCCATCGCATGGCCGAAGCAAACAAGGCTTTTGCCCACTATCGGTTCTGAGATAAATGGCACGCGAACACGACCTCAGAGTCACGCGCAACATCGGTATTGCCGCCCATATCGACGCCGGCAAGACCACCACAACCGAGCGCATCCTCTTCTACACTGGCCGCGTCCATCGCATGGGAGAAGTCCACGAGGGCAACACCACCATGGACTGGATGGAGCAGGAGCGCGAGCGCGGCATCACCATCACCTCGGCCGCCACGGCTTGCGAGTGGCGTGACCACCGGATCAACATCATCGACACTCCGGGGCATGTGGATTTTACCGCCGAAGTGGAGCGTTCCCTGCGGGTGCTGGACGGAGCCATCGGAGTGTTTTGCGCGGTGGGCGGGGTCGAGCCGCAGTCCGAGACAGTCTGGCGCCAGGCCAACCGCTACAACGTGCCGCGCATCGCCTTTGTCAACAAGATGGACCGCAACGGGGCCGATTTCTATCGGGTGCTGGACATGCTTACCGAGCGCCTCCGTAGCAACTTCGTGCCCATCCATCTGCCCATCGGCACCGGGGAGACCTTCACCGGGATCATCGACCTGATCACCATGAAGGCCGTTACCTACGAGGACGGCTCCCAGGGTTCAAAGTATTTTGAGAACGACATCCCCGCTGATCTGCTGGAGAATGCCCTCCGCTACCGTGAGAAGATGTTGGAGGCGGTGGCCGACTTCGACGACCACCTGCTGGAGAAGTTCCTCGAAGGCAAGGAGATCAGCCCCGACGAAATCCGCATCGCCCTGCGCCAGGCCGCGGTGGCGATGAAGGCAGTGCCCGTCACCTGCGGCAGCGCCTTCCGCCACAAAGGGGTCCAGCAGTTGCTCGACGCCGTGGTAGACTTCCTGCCTTCGCCTCTGGACATCGGCGAGGTCGAAGGAACCTTGCCCAACTCGGAAGAGAAGGCGGTGCGCAGGGCCGAGGATACCGAGCCCTTCGCCGGCCTTGCTTTCAAGGTGATGACCGATCCTTTCGTCGGCCGCCTGACCTTTGTGCGGGTCTATTCGGGCCAGTTACAGGCCGGGTCGTATGTATACAACGCCACCTCAGGCAGACGGGAGCGCATCTCCCGCCTGCTGGAGATGCACGCCAACAACCGCACCGAGCGGAAGGAAGTCTGGGCGGGCGATATCGTCGCGGTGGTCGGCCTCAAGAGCACCACCACCGGCGATACCCTGTGCGACGAAAAGTCTCCTATCATCCTCGAGCGCATAGAGTTCGCCAAGCCGGTGGTGCATGTGGCCATTGAGCCCAAAACCCGCGCCGATCAGGAGCAGTTGCACATCGCCCTGGCCAAACTCAGCGAGGAGGACCCTACCTTCCTGGTGAGGGTGGACGCCGAAACCGGGCAGACGGTGATGTCGGGGATGGGGGAGTTGCACCTCGAAATCCTCATCGACCGCCTCTTCCGCGAATTCAAGGTCGAGGCCAGTGTTGGCCGGCCCCAGGTGGCGTATAAAGAGGGGCTGCGCAACAAGGTCGAGGCTACCGGCCGCTTTGTGCGCCAGTCGGGCGGACGCGGCCAGTACGGCCATGTCGAGATCGAGATGGAGCCGGGCGAACCGGGAACCGGCCTGGTCTTCGAGTCCAAGATCGTCGGTGGTACCATTCCCAAGGAATACGTTAACCCGGTGCGCGATGGTATCAAGGAAGCAATGCTCAACGGGCCGGTGGCCGGGTACCCCATCGAAGACGTCAAGGTCAGCTTGGTCGATGGTTCGTACCACGACGTGGACTCGTCGGAAATGGCCTTCAAGGTGGCTGGGTCCATGGCCTTCAAGGACGGGGCGCAGAAGGCCAAGCCTTTCCTGATGGAGCCGATCATGGAACTGGAGGTGGTGGTCCCCGAGCAGTACCTGGGGGACGTGATCGGCGACCTGAACTCTCATCGGGGCGAGGTTTCGGGCATCAATCCCCGTTCGGATGCCCAGGTGATCAGCGCCTTGGTACCGCTCAGCGAGACCTTCGGTTACGCCACGCGCCTGCGGTCCCTGACCCAGGGGCGGGCGGTGTTCACCCTGCAATTCTCTAAGTACCGCGAGGTACCCAAGCAGATCACCGATGAGATCGTCGCCAAGGTCCAGGGCAAAGAAAACAAAAGATAAATCTATCTATAAGAGCAGAGAGGAATAGCTATGGCCAAGGAGAAGTTTCAGCGCAATAAGCCGCACCTCAACATCGGCACCATCGGCCACGTGGACCACGGCAAGACCACCCTCACCGCGGCCATCATGAACCGCCTGGCTAGCAAGGGCCTGGCCAAGGCCAAGGCCGTGGACGAGATCGACAACGCCCCCGAAGAGAAGGCGCGTGGGGTAACGATCAACGTTCACCACGCCGAGTACGAGACCGAAAAGCGGCACTACGCCCACGTCGATTGCCCTGGTCACGCCGACTACATTAAGAATATGATCACCGGTGCCGCGCAGATGGACGGGGCGATTCTGGTGGTGAGCGCCGCCGACGGCCCGATGATCCAGACCCGCGAGCACATCCTCCTCGCCCGGCAGGTGAACGTCCCCCGCATCGTGGTCTTCCTCAACAAGGTAGACATGGTCGATGATCCCGAATTGCTCGACTTGGTCGAACTGGAGACCCGCGAGTTGCTCTCCAGCTACAGTTTCCCCGGCGACGAGATCCCGGTCATCCGGGGCTCCGGCCTCAAGGGCCTTGAAGGAGACCAGAGCGAGATCGGCGTCCAGGCCATCGACAAGCTGATGGACGCGGTCGACGAGTACGTCCCCATGCCGCAGCGCCCAGTGGAACTGCCCTTCCTGATGCCGGTCGAGGACGTGTTTAGCATCACCGGCCGCGGCACCGTGGGCACCGGCCGCATCGAGCGCGGCCGGGTCAAGGTGGGCGAGGAACTCGAAATGGTCGGCATCAAGGAGACCCGCAAGACTACCTGCACTGGGGTAGAGATGTTCCGCAAGGAACTCGATTCGGGCGACGCTGGCGACAACGTCGGTCTGCTGTTGCGCGGTGTCGAGAAAGAAGACCTGCAGCGCGGCATGGTGCTTTGTAAGCCGGGCAGCATTACCCCGCACACCAAGTTCAAGGCCGAGGTCTACGTGCTGACGACCAAGGAGGGTGGCCGCGAAAAGCCCTTCTTCACCGGCTACCGGCCCCAGTTCTACTTCCGCACCACCGACGTGACCGGTAGCATCACCCTGCCCGAGGGCACCGAGATGGTTATGCCCGGCGACAATGTCTCCATCTCTGTTGAACTGATCCAGCCCATCGCCATCGAGCAGCAGTTGCGCTTTGCGGTTCGCGAGGGTGGTCGGACCATCGGCTCGGGTATCGTCACCGAGATCATCGAGTAGTCGAGCGCGGAGGCCGCCAGTGGCAGTCGGAAGAATACGCATACGTCTCAAGGCATACGATCACGCGGCGCTGGATCGTTCGGTGGACGAGATCGTGCAGACGGTCAAGCGCAGCGGCGCCAGGGTCGCCGGCCCGGTGCCCCTGCCCACCGACCGCACCGTCTACACGGTCCTGCGCTCACCGCATGTGGACAAGAAGTCGCGGGAGCAGTTCGAGACCCGGGTCCATAAGCGGCTCATCGATATCTACGACTCCACCCCGCAGACGGTGGACTCGCTGATGAAGCTCGATTTGCCGGCCGGTATCGGCATCGATATTAAGGTCTGATAGGGAAAACTTAGAAAAGGACGCGGTCGTGCAGGTCGATGTACTGAGTTCAGCGGGCAAGGGGGAAGGGACGGTGGAATTGCCGGCCCATCTCTTCGAGGCCAGGGTTTCCGAATACGCCCTGTACCGGGCGGTGGTGGCGTACGAGGCCAACCAGCGCCAGGGCACCGCCGCGGTGAAAACCCGCGCCGAGGTAAGTCGCACCAGCAAGAAGCACCACCGGCAGAAGGGCACCGGTCAGGCCCGCCTGGGCTCGCTCAAGTCCCCGGCGGTCAAGGGCGGAGGTGTCGCCTTCGGCCCCGTCCCGCGTTCCTATAGGACGCGGATGCCAAAGAACCTCAAGGTGCGGGCCCTGTCCTCGGCGCTGACCCTGAAAGGCAAGGACGGCATGGTGAAGGTAGTCGCCGACTTTGAGCTGTCTGCCCCCAGCACCAAGTCCTTTAAGGCTGTCATCGACGCCTGTGGTCTGGGCGGGCGGCGCCTGCTCTTTGTGACCCCCGAAAGCAACCAGGTGCTGCTCCGGTCCGGGCGCAACCTGCCCGGGGTCGAGGTGCAGCCGGTCGGCACCCTGTGCACCTACGATGTCCTGAAGGCCGACGCGGTGCTGTTCACCCGCCAGGCGGTCGGCAAGCTCCAGCGGATCTTCGCCGGCACCGACAAGGAGTAAGAGCCTCGTGAGCCAGGCCCATACCATCATCAAGCGACCCATCCTGACCGAGAAGGCCACGGCGGCCCGCGAGGGGGCCAACACCTATACCTTTCGCGTGGTCTCCAGTGCCACCAAGGTCCAGATCCGCCAGGCCGTCGAGTCGATCTTCAAGGTGCGCGTCAAGTCGGTGCGCACGGTGAGTGTGCCTTCCAGGCCCAAGCGCCAGGGAGCCGTCCAGGGCCGTCGGTCCGGGTGGAAGAAGGCGTACGTGTCGCTGCACACCGGCGAGACCATCGCCCTGATCGAGAACATTTAGCCAGAGGCCATGCCGAGCGATGCCCGTTAAGAGGTTCAATCCTACCACCCCGGTGCTGCGCTACAAGACGGTCGCTTCCTTCGCCGAGTTGAGCGACAGGGCGCCGGAAAAGTCGCTGGTGGCGCCCCTGTCCAAATCCGGCGGCCGCAATTCCCAGGGGCGCATGACCATGCGTCGGCGGGGCGGAGGCCACAAGCGCCGCTACCGGATCATCGATTTTCGCCGCGACAAGATCGGCGTTCCGGCCCGGGTGGCTTCGCTGGAGTACGATCCGAACCGCTCGGCTTTCATCGCCCTGCTCTTCTATCGCGACGGCGAAAAGCGCTACATCCTCGCTCCCAACGGGCTGAGGGTGGGCGAGGAGATCAGCGCCGGCCCCGAGGCTGCGATACAGGTGGGCAACGCCCTGCCCCTGTCCCGCATCCCCATCGGCACCACGGTCCACAACGTTGAGCTGCAGCCTGGCCGTGGCGGCCAGTTGGCCCGCAGCGCGGGGGCCGAGGCCCAGGTGGCTGGCCGCGACGAGCAGCGGGCCCAGCTCAAGCTGCCCTCGGGCGAGATCCGCGAGGTGCCGGTGCAGTGTATGGCCACTATCGGCCAGGTGGGCAACATCGATCACGGCAATGTGGTGGTCGGCAAGGCGGGCCGGTCCCGGTGGCTGGGCCGCCGTCCCAAGGTGCGCGGCGTGGTGATGAACCCTCACGACCATCCGCACGGCGGCGGCGAGGGCAAGACTTCCGGGGGGCGCCATCCGGTCACCCCGTGGGGCCAGCCGACCAAGGGCTACAAGACCCGCAAGCGCAAGAACAAGTCCAACGCTTTGATCTTGCGCCGGCGCAAGGCCAAATAGGGGGTGATCCATTCATGTCCAGATCGGTAAAAAAGGGGCCCTTCATTGATGCCAGCCTGGCCCGCAAGGTAGAGGCGTTGAACCGCGGCGGCGACAAACGCGTGGTCAAGACTTGGTCGCGCCGCTCGACTATCACCCCAGACTTTGTCGGCCATACCCTGGCGGTGCACAACGGCAACAAATTCATCCCGGTCTACATCACCGAAAACATGGTGGGCCACAAACTCGGGGAGTTCGCCCCGACGCGGACCTTTCGCGGCCACAGCGGCAAGCTGACCGAGCGCGCCAGCGCGGTCAAGCGATAGCATCGGGGTGACGAGATGGAGTCCAGAGCGATAGCCCGCAACATCGGCGTTCCTGCCACTAAGGTGCGCCAAATTATCGACCTGATCCGCGGCAAGGGTGTCGAGGAGGCGATGACCATCCTCAGCTTCTCCTCCAGGCATGTGGCCAAGGTGATCGAAAAGACCTTGCGGTCGGCCATCGCCAACGCCACCAACAGGGACGCGGAGAACCCGGTGGACCCCGATAGCCTGGTGGTTAAGAGGATCTACGCCGACGAAGGGCGGGATCTTAAGCGCATCCGGCCGCGGGCGCGCGGTTCGGCTGACCGGATTAAGAAACGCCAGAGCCACCTCACGGTGGTGGTGGGCAACTGAACGAACTGAGCGCCATTTAGCGCGCAAGCGCCTTCGTCAACTCATTTTCAGGGAGATTTTTTTTGGGCCAAAAGACTCATCCCTACGGCTTCAGACTCGGCGTGATCAAAGGGTGGCGGTCGAACTGGTTTGCCGAGAAGGACTTCGCCGAGCTGCTAAAGGAAGATCTGATGCTGCGCCGCTACATCCGGCAGCGCCTACAGCGCGCCGGGGTATCGCGCGTCAACATCGAGCGCCATCCCAAGCGGGTGACGATTGAGGTGCATACCGCCCGCCCCGGCATAGCCATCGGCCGGCGCGGCGCCGAGGTGGACAAGCTGCGGGATGAACTTAAGCAGATCACCGGCAAGGACGTGTCGCTCAACATCCAGGAGATCAAGAAGCCGGAGATCGACGCCCAACTAGTCGCCGACAACCTGGCCAGGCAACTGGAGCAGCGGGTGGCTTTCCGCCGCGCCATGAAGAAGGCGGTGGCCTCCTCGATGCGCATGGGCGCCGAGGGCATCCGCATCCTCTGCCACGGCCGCATCGGCGGTGCGGAGATGGCCCGGCGCGAGAAGTCGGAGCCCGCCGGGCGGGTGCCGCTGCATACCCTGCGCGCCGATATCGACTACGCCACCTCGACCGCCTTCACGGTGTCCGGCACCGTCGGGGTCAAGGTGTGGATCTGCCACGGCGAAGTGGTGGACGCCGCCAACGCGGCGGTGCACGCTTCCTGATTGCTGCCGAGGAAAGCTAGCTCATGTTGATGCCCAAGAAGACCAAGTGGAGGAAACAGTCCCGGGGGCGTATGCGCGGCCACACCAAGGGAGGGGATATGGTCTCCTTTGGCGAGTTCGGCCTCAAGGCCGTCGAGCCGGGCTGGGTCACCAACCGGCAGATCGAGGCGGCGCGTATCGCCATCAGTCGCGCCATGAGCCGTTCCGGAAAGATGTGGATTCGCCTCTTTCCCGACAAACCGATCACCAAGAAGCCGGCCGAGACGCGCATGGGCAAAGGCAAGGGCATCCCCGAAGGCTGGGTGGCGGTGGTCAAACCGGGCCGGGTGATGTTCGAGTTGTCCGGGGTTCCCGAGGAGATGGCCCGCGAAGCCCTGCGGCTGGCCAGCCACAAGCTGCCGATCAAAACCAAGTTCGTCGAGCGTCTGGGAGGAACATGAAAATCGCCGAGTTGCGCGAGCTGGGCGCCGAGGAGTTACGGCGCAAGGTCGATGAAATGCAGGAGGAGCGCTTTAACCTCCGTTTTCAGCAGACCCTGGGGCAGTTGACCAGCCCCATCCGCCTGCGCGTGCTCCGGCGTGACATCGCGCGCATTCACACGGTGCTGCAGGAACGCGGCGCCGGCGCTTCAACTTCAAAGACCGAGGGCGACAAGGCTTAAGCTATGAGTGAGCACGTTACGGGCCGGCGCAACGTCGAGGGCCGGGTACTGAAGGCCAACAACGAGAAGACGCGCGTCGTCGCCATTGAGCAGTTAATCTCCCACCACCTCTACGGGCGGTTCCAGAAGCGGACAGTGAAGGTGGTGGCCCACGACGAACAGAACTCCTCCAAGGTAGGGGATCTAGTGCGGTTGCAGGAGTGTCGGCCCATGAGCCGGACCAAGCGGTGGCGCCTGGTTTCCGTCCTGGAAAAGAGCAGCGAGTGAGAGAGAGCGACAGCCTGTCATGATCAGAGTATACACGATAGTCACGATGGCCGATAACGCCGGTGCCAGGCGGGCGCGTTGCATCCGGGTTCTCGGCGGCTCCAAGCGGCGGTACGCCAAGGTCGGGGATCTGATCGTGGTGGCGGTGCATGACGTGCTGCCCAACGGCCCGCTTAAGGAGGGGCAGGTTTCCCGGGCGGTGGTGGTGCGCACCAAGAAGGAATTCAGGCGGCCGGACGGGTCGTACATCCGCTTCGATGAGAACGCGGCGGTCCTGGTCGATAACAACAACGAGCCCAGGGGAACCCGCATTTTCGGGCCGGTGGCGCGCGAACTGCGCGACAAGCAGTTCATGCGCATCGTTTCCCTGGCGCCGGAAGTGGTGTGAGAGGCGGTAGATGAATATCCGCAAGGGCGATCTGGTCCAGGTGACCAGCGGCAACGACAAGGGAAAACGCGGCAAGGTATTGAGCGTTTCCCGGGAAAAGAACCGGGCCATCGTCGAGGGCATCCGCATGATGAAGCGGCACACGCGACCTACCCAGCGCGATCCGCAGGGTGGCATCGTCGAGCGCGAGGCGACCATCCACGTCTCCAACCTGATGGTCATCTGCCCCAAGACGGACAAACCGACCCGGATCGGCAAGAAGAGGATCGAGAACGGCAAATTCGTGCGGACTTCGGTGCGCAGCGGCGAAATGATCGATTCCAAGTGAGTTTGGGTGCATGTCCAGATTGAGCGAGCAATACCAGAGAGCCGTGGTCCCCGCTCTGCGCGAGCGCTTTGGGTACCACAATCCTATGGAAGTGCCGCGTCTTGAGAAGATCGTGGTCAACATGGGGGTGGGCGAGGCGGTGGCGGAGCCCAAGGTGATGGACGGGGCGGTGGCAGACCTGACCGCCATCACTGGCCAGAAACCTGCCCTGCGCCGCGCCAAGAAGGCGATCTCAAACTTCAAGCTGCGCGAGAACATCCCCGTTGGCTGCATGGTCACGCTGCGGCGCGACCGGATGTTCGAGTTCCTCGACCGCCTGGTGAACTTCGCCCTGCCCCAGGTGCGAGATTTCCGCGGCGTGCCGTTCAAGGGTTTCGACGGGCAGGGCAATTACAACATGGGCATCAAGGAGCAGATCATTTTTCCGGAGATCAACTACGACAAGGTTGATCATCTCCGGGGCATGAACATCACGTTCGTCACCACGGCGAAAACCGACGAAGAGGCCAGGGAGTTGCTGCGGCTCCTGGGGATGCCTTTCAGCAACTGATTGCGGAGAAACTGATGGCTAAAAAATGCCTGATCATCAAAGCCTCGCGCGAGCCCAAGTTCAAGGTTCGCCAGTATACGCGTTGCCAGCGCTGCGGGCGGCCCCGCGGGGTGTACCGGAAATTCGGCCTCTGCCGGATTTGTTTCCGCGACTTGGCGCTCCAGGGGGAGATCCCCGGGGTGACCAAGGCCAGCTGGTAAGGCAGGGAGAGCTTAAATATGAGCATGACTGATCCCATCGCCGACATGCTGACCCGCATCCGCAACGCCTGCCATGCCCGCCACAAGAAGGTGGATGTGCCGGCCTCAAAGGTGAAGCGGGAACTCGCCCGGATCATGGCCGAGGAGCGCTTCATCGACAACTTTGCCTATCTGGAAGACGGCAAGCAGGGGCAGCTCCGGCTTTACCTGCGCTACGACGAACGCAACCAGAGCCTGATCCAGGGGCTGCAACGCGTCAGCAAGCCCGGCCTTCGCCAGTACACCGCCAAGAACCAGATTCCCAGGGTGCTGCGGGGTCTGGGCATCGCCATCATCTCCACTTCCAGCGGCCTGATGACGGACCGGGAGGCGCGGCGGGCAGGGGTGGGTGGCGAGGTCGTCTGCAAAATCTGGTAGTCAACCGGGAGAGTATCGCGTGTCTCGCATAGGATCGCTGCCGATAGAACTGCCCACGGGCGTGGAACTGGCTGCCCAGGGGGGCGAAGTGAAGGTCAAAGGGCCCAAAGGGGAACTGCGGGTGCCCTTCAATACCAGTATGCTGGACCTGCAGGTCGAGTCGCAACTGGTGCGTATCCAGCGCCGGGCCGACGACAAAGCCTCCCGTGCTGTCCACGGGCTCACGAGGTCGCTCATCGCCAATGCGGTAACCGGGGTCACCCAGCGCTTCTCTAAGCGCTTGGACGTGTTCGGGGTCGGTTTCCGCGTTGAGGTACAGGGCCGCAAGTTGACCCTCCATATCGGGTTCTCCCATCCGGTGGTCTACGAGGCCCCCGAAGGCATTGAGTTAATCACCGAGAACGCCATCCAGGGTGCCCAGGTGCGGATCGCGGTGCACGGCATCGACAAGCAGCAGGTCGGACAGACGGCGGCGGAGATCCGCAACAAAAGGAAACCGGACCCCTACAAGGGCAAGGGTATCCGCTACGAAAACGAAGTGATCCACTGGAAAGCGGGCAAGACCGCCTCCGCATAAGCGCACGGACAGGAAAGATGGCAGACAAGAATCGCCACAAGAAGCAGGTGGTGGAGCGGCGACGCTACCGGATTCGCAAGAAGGTTAACGGCACGCAGGTGCGCCCCAGGCTGGTGGTGCATCGCAGCCTGCGCAATGTCGAGGCGCAGATTATCGATGACACGGCCGGGCATTCCCTCGTCGGGCTCTCCACGCTTTCCAAGGAGTTGCGGGGGGAGTCCAGCAACCGCACCGAGAAGGGCCGGCAGTTGGGCAAACTGCTGGCGGCCAAGGCAGCCGAGAAGGGCATCAGCCAGGTGGTTTTCGACCGGGCCGGGGCGTTGTACCACGGCGTCGTCAAGGCGGTGGCCGATGGCGCTCGCGAGGGCGGGCTGAATTTTTAGAGGAGAGGATTTTTAGGTGGCCAAGATCGATCTTGCCAGTCTTGAACTCAGCGAGGCGGTGGTCCAGAACAGCGTCCGGCGCGTGGCGCATGTGCGTAAGGGCGGACGCCGCTTCAGTTTCACCGCCATGGTCGTGGTGGGCGACCGCCGCGGCCACGTGGGCATTGGCACGGGCAAGGCGGGCGAAGTGGCCGAAGCTATCCGCAAGGGGACCGAGAACGCGAAGAAGCATCTGGTCGAAGTGCCTCTGGTGGGCGCCACCATCCCCCACGAGGTGATCGGCAAGTTCGGGGCCGCCGAGGTGCTGCTTAAGCCGGCCTCGCCGGGAACCGGGGTGATCGCCAGCGGCGGCATCCGCATCCTTCTCGAGTTGGCCGGCATCCACGACATCCTCACCAAGTCGCTGGGCTCGAACAACTCCCAGAACAGCGTTAAGGCCGCCCTCCAGGGAATCCTGCAGTTGCGTCACCCCGAAACGGTGGCCAAACTGCGGGGCGTGGAACTGGCGGCGTTGCGGGGTTGAGGATAAACCAGATGAAACTAGCCATCGTCCAACGCCGCAGCGCCATCGGCAAATCCCGGGACCAGCAGGAGACCATCCGCGCCTTGGGCATCCGGCGCCTGAACGAGCCCGTGGTGCATCTCGATTCGCCGCAGATTCGCGGCATGATCCGCAAGGTGTCGCACCTGCTGTCGGTGCGCCAGATCGAAAACTGAGCCAGGAGGCGCAAGGACCGCCATGCGTTTAGGTCAGATCAAGCAGCCCCGAGGGGCGCACCGGGACCGCAAAAGGCTGGGGCAGGGAACCGGGTCGGGCTCGGGCAAGACCTCAGGTCGCGGGCACAAGGGCCAGCGGGCCCGCTCGGGCGGAGCGCGCGGCCGCCGCACCGGCTTCGAAGGCGGCCAGATGCCCCTGCACCGCCGCATTCCCAAGATCGGGTTCACCAACCCCTTCCGGAAGACCTACCAGGTGGTCAACCTCGGCGACATCGAGGAGCGCGGCCTCGATGGGGTGGTCGGGCCGGAGGAGTTGAAGCGGGCCGGCATGATCCGGAAGGCCGATCTTCCGGTCAAGATCTTAGGGGAAGGGGAACTCAAGCGCGTCCTCACCCTGAAAGCCCACAAATTCTCGCAGTCGGCCCAGGACAAGATCGCGCAGGCCGGCGGCAAGGCCGAGGTGATCTGAGGTGCTGCAGAGTTTCCAGAACTGCTTCAAGATCCCTGATCTGCGCCGCCGGATCTTCTACGCCTGCGCGTTGCTTTTGGTCTACCGCATCGGCGGCCAGATAACCATCCCGGGAATCAATCCCCTGGTCCTCCAGGAGTTTTTCGCCGGTTCCGGGGACACCCTGTTTGGCCTCTACGACATGTTTGTGGGTGGCGCATTCACCAGGGCGACGGTTTTCGCCCTGGGGATCATGCCCTATATCAGCGCCTCGATCATCCTCCAGTTGCTGGGGGCGGTGGTCCCCTTCTTCCAGAAGTTGCAGCGCGAAGGTGAGGAGGGCCGGCGCAAGATTATGCAGTACACCCGCTACGGCACGGTGTTCCTGGCGGTCGGCCAGTCCTTTGGCGTCAGCATGTTCCTCGAAACCATCCGCGCCCCCATGTCGGGGCTGAATGCAGTGGCCGATCCGGGCTGGACCTTCCGCCTGATGACCATGTTGACCATCACCACCGGCACCATCTTCATCATGTGGCTGGGTGAACAGATCACCGAGCGGGGCATCGGTAACGGCATGTCTCTCATCATCTTCATCGGTATCGTCGCCGAGTTGCCCTATGCCATTAAGAGTGAGTGGTCTCACTACCTGATCAACCGCGGGGCGGGCAAGAACCTGATCGAGGAGTTGATCCTCATCGCCCTGATGTTCCTGGTGGTCGCATTCGTGATCCTGCTGACCCAGGGGCAGCGCAAGATCCCGGTGCAGTACGCCAAGAGGGTAGTGGGCCGCCGGGTGTACGGCGGGCAGACGACCCATATTCCGCTGCGCATCAACGCCGCCGGGGTGATACCGATCATCTTTGCCCAGTCGATCATGTTCATCCCGCAGACGGTGACCAATTTCTTTCCCGAGAGCGACTTCATGCAGACCTTGGGCGGGTTCTTCTCCACCGACTCCGTCGTCTACTGGACGCTCTACGGTCTGATGATCGTGTTTTTCGCCTATTTCTACACCGCCATCGTCATGGACCCCAACCAGGTGGCGGATACTATGAAGAAGCACGGGGGGTTCATCCCAGGGGTGCGGCCGGGCAAGAAGACCGCCCAGTTCATCGACGGCATCATGACCCGCATCACTCTGCCGGGCTCCATCGCCCTGGCCCTAGTGGCGATCTTCCCCTTCTTCATCTCCCAAGAGTTCAACGTGTCGCCGTCCTTCGCGCAGTTTTTCGGCGGCACGGGTCTGTTGATCGTCGTCGGCGTGGCCCTCGATACCTTGCAGCAGTTGGAGTCGCAGTTGCTCACCCGGCATTACGAAGGGTTCATGAAGAAAGGGCGGATCCAGGGCCGCCGCGCCGTTTAGGCGATCCGCCGCAAGGAGGTAAGCGTGAAGGTCAGAGCGTCCATTGGCAAGCGTTGCTCGGAGTGCAAGGTCATCCGCCGCCATGGGGTGTTGCGGGTGATCTGCAAGCGCAATCCACGGCACAAACAACGTCAAGGTTAGGAGGAACCCTATGGCACGTATCGCCGGAGTGGATCTCCCCCGTGATAAACGCATCGCCGTCGGGCTGACCTATATCTTTGGCATAGGCCAGTCCACGGCGAGGAAGGTTCTGGAGCAGGCCGGGGTCGATTACCATACCCGCGTCCAGGCGCTTAGCGACGAGCAGGTTTCGGCCCTGCGCGGCATCATCGAGAACCGCATCAAGGTCGAGGGCGCCCTGCGCAGCGAGGTGAGTATAAACGTCAAGCGGCTGATGGACATCGGCTGCTATCGGGGATGGCGGCATCGCCGGGGGCTGCCGGCGCGCGGCCAGCGCACCCGCACCAACTCGCGTACCCGCAAGGGGCCGCGTAAGGCGGTGGCCGGGAAGAAGAAGCCGCCTTCGCCCAAATAAGGTTTAACACTTTTCCCGAGGAAGAATCCTTTGCCACCTGAGAGAACGCGCCGGCGGCGCAAAAAAGCCAAACAAGTAGAGTCGGTGGGGATCGCCCATATCCTGTCCACGTTCAACAACACCATTGTCACCCTGACTGACCGGCAGGGCAACGTGATCTCGTGGGCCACCCCTGGGAAGATGAGCATCAAGGGGAGTCGCAAGTCCACCCCCTTCGCCGGACAGTTGGCCGCCGAAAGGGCGGCCCAGGACGCCTTTGGCATGGGCCTGCGGCGGGTGGAGGTCTGGGTGAAGGGGCCGGGCGTGGGGCGTGACTCGGCCATCCGGGCCCTGCAAAACGCCGGCCTGGAGATCTCGGCCATCCGCGACGTCACCCCCATTCCCCACAACGGCTGCCGGCCTCCCAAGCGCCGCCGGGTCTAAGAAGGAAAGAACGAGATGAGCAGATACGTGGGGCCCAACTGCCGGTTCTGCCGGCGCGAAGGGGCCAAGTTGTTTCTCAAAGGCGAGCGCTGCAACCTGGAAAAGTGCGCCTTTGAGCGCCGCAGCTACGCCCCCGGCCAGCACGGTCAGGGCATGCGCCGCAAGCAGTCCGACTACAGCGTGCAGCTGCGGGCCAAGCAGAAGCTGTCGCGGATCTACGGCCTGCGCGAGGGGCAGTTCCGCAAGTACTACCGGGAGGCCACCCGGGTTCCCGGCGTCAGCGGTGAAAACTTCCTGCGGCTGCTGGAGGGGCGTCTGGACAATATCGTCTTCCGGCTCGGCATGGCGCCCTCGCGCAAGGCGGCCCGTCAATTGGTCCGCCACAGCCACTTCACCGTCAACGGGCGCAGGGTCAATATCCCCTCGTTCCTGACCAAGCCGGGGGACGTGATCCAGGTGGGGGTGGCGAGCAAGCAACTGGAAGTCATCCAAGAGTCCATGCGGCGGTCCAGGGAGCCGCTGCCCTGGCTGGCGGTGGACAAGGTCAATCTCCAGGGCACGGTGCTGGAGAGGCCGAGCCGGGACAATATCCCGACCGTGGCGGACGAGCAGTTGGTGATCGAGTTCTACTCGCGGGTCTGAGCCCGCGCCTGACCTCCAATCCGGAATTCCAGGGAGTCGTTATGAAGCTAGACGGCCTTCAGATGCCCAGGCTGGTCGAGATCGAGAAGGACTCGTTGAGCGAGGCTTACGGGAAATTCGTGTTGCAACCGCTCGAACGGGGTTTTGGCATGACCGTGGGGCACGCCCTGCGCCGGGTTTTGCTCTCGGCCATCCAGGGCGCCGCCATCAAGCGGGTCAACATCGAAGGCGTGCAGCACGAGTTCTCGGTGGTCAAGGGGATGCGCGAGGACATGCCCGAACTCGTCCTCAACCTCAAGGAGGTGGCCCTGCGCTACCATGGCGAGGAGGATCGGGTGTTGCGGGTGGATGCCAAGGGCGCCGGCGAGCTGCTGGCCAGGCAACTGGCCGTCGATCCCAGCGTGGAGGTGATGAACCCGGACCTGCACCTGGCAACCTTGGGGTCCAACGCCGACTTCAAGATGGACTTCACCGTGGGCAAGGGCCGCGGCTACGTCTTCGCCGAGGAGAACAAAACCCCGGACCAGCCCATTGGCACCATCCCGCTCGACGCAAACTTTTCGCCGGTGCTCAAGGTCAAGTACGAGGTCGAAAACGCCCGCGTCGGCCGGCGCACCGACTACGACAAGCTCACCCTGGAGGTGTGGACCAACGGCTCGCTGAAGCCCGAGGACGCCATCGCCCAAGCCGCCCACATCCTCACCGAGCACTGTAATCTCTTCATCAACTTCGAGGACGAGCCGGCCCAGGTTGAGGAGAAACGGGTCGATGAGGAGAGTAAGCGCATCGCCCGGCTGCTGGCCACGCCGGTGGACGAGTTGGAGCTTTCGGTCCGCTCCGCCAACTGCCTGCGAGCCGCGGGGATCCTCCACCTGCGCGAGTTGGTGTCGCGCAGCGAAAGCGAGATGCTCAAATTCCGCAATTTCGGCCGCAAATCTCTCACCGAGCTGGGGGAAATCCTCCAGAAACTCGACCTTCGCTGGGGCATGGATATCTCGATTTACGAGCATATCAGCATCGAGGAAGAGGTCGCCGCGCCTGCCAGCGAGGAGTTCTGATTCACCGGGAAAGCCTGGATAATGAGACACGGCAAGAAAGTCGCCAAGTTAGGGCGCACCTACGACCATCGCAAAGCGATGATGGCCAATATCGTGGCCTCGTTCTTCGCCCACGAGGCCATCCAGACCACCGAGGCGCGGGCCAAGGAGCTGCGCCGTGAGGCGGAGCACGTGATCACCTTTGCCAAACGCGGCGACCTGCACGCCCGCCGGCAGGTGCTGCGCCTGATCCCCGACAAGAAGGTGGTCGCCAAGATCTTCGGGGAGATCGCTCCGCGCTACACCAACCGACAGGGCGGGTACACCCGCATCGTCAAGCTGGGCTACCGCCGCGGGGACGCGGCCTCGGTCTGCCTCATCGAGCTGGTCGACCGGCCGGCCGCGGAGTCGCGCCCCGCGACCAAGGCCGAAGAGGTTGAGAAGGAAAGAGCTGGGGCGGAGGAAAAGAGCTGAGCGTTCACACCACTGGAACTGGGCGGGACGAGAGCGGCTTCTCGTGCCGCTTTTTTTTTGAGGGACGCCGATGAAAAAGGGCGAACTAGTGGTGGCTGAGGTGAGGGGCCTGACGCCCCAGGGCGAGGGTCTCGCCCTGGCCGAGGGCCGGACCCTGATCGTGCCGCGGGCGGTGCCGGGGGACAGGGTTGAGGCCAGGGTGGCGGGAAAACAAAAGGGCCGCCTGCTGGCTTTTCCCGAGCGCTTCATCGCGACCGGGGCCGTGCGCCAGCAACCACCCTGCCGGCATTTTGGTCGCTGCGGCGGTTGCCGCTGGCAGGATCTGCCTTATCCCGAGCAGTTGCGCTTCAAGGAGGGGTTGGTGCAGGGGGCCCTGGCCGATCGCGGGGTAAGCGCGGCGGATTGGCTGCCCATCCTGGCCAGCCCCAGCCCCCTGTTCTACCGCAACAAGATGGAGTTCTCCTTTGCCGCCGGCCCGGATGGGGCCCTGATCCTGGGGCTGCACTTGCGAGGGAGTTTCGACCGGGTATTCGACGTGGAGGAGTGCCACCTGCAATCGGCCTTGTCCAACCAGGTGGTGGCGGCGGTGCGCCGGCACGCTGTCGGGCTGGGTATACCGGCCTATGACCTGAAGACCCACCAGGGGCAGTTGCGCTTCCTGGTGATCAGGCAGGCGGTGGGAACCGGTGAGATTTTGGTCGAACTAGTGGTGGCAAAGTATCCCAGCCCGGAGGTGGACGCCCTGGCCGCCGGGGTGCTGGCCGAACTGCCCCAGATCACCACCTTAGTGCTGACTCTGCACGCGGGCAAGGCCCAGGTGGCCGCCGGGCAGGCACAGTGGGTGGTCAAGGGTCGCGGCGGGATCGAGGAGGTTTGCGGCGGCCTGCGTTTCGCCATATCGCCGCGCTCGTTTTTCCAGACCAACCCCCGGCAGGCGGAGAACCTTTACGCCGAGGCCAGCTGGATGGGCGGGGAACTGGACGGCCTGGAGGTACTCGACCTGTACTGCGGCACCGGCAGCCTGAGTTTGCACCTGGCCCGCCAGGCGCGCGTCGTATGGGGGGTGGAGGTGGTGGTCGAGGCGGTGGAGGACGCCCGTGGCAATGCGCGGCGCAACGGCCTGAATAACTGCGAGTTTCTCGCCGGCCCAGCCGAGGAGGTACTGCCGGCCCTGTGGCGGGAGGGCCGGCGTTTCGACCGAATCTTCGTCGATCCGCCCCGGGCCGGCCTGCACCCCAAGGTGCTGAAGGCCCTGGGAGACCTCAGGGCGCCCCAGGTGGTGTACATCTCCTGCAACCCCCTCACCCTGGCCGCTGATCTGGCGGGGTTGCAGGAGGCGGGGTACTGGGTAAGGGCGGTGCGGCCGGTGGACATGTTCCCCCAGACGCCCCACTGCGAAGCAATCGCCAGCTTGGTGCTGGGGGATGTTTAGGGGGCGGGCCGCCGGGGTTCAGTTGGCGGAGGCGGGCGGGGGCGTCGGCGGGCGGGGCCGGGAGGCAAGCTCGGGCTCGGCGGCGATAATCTGGGTTTCGAGGTAGCCGTAGAGCTGGCTCAACTTGCTGTGGATGTTCCTGAGGTGCTCAAAGTCCTTGATGTTCTTGAGGTAATGCCAGGGGACGATGTCGTCCTCCTTCATCGGGATGGCCTGGGATTGGTAGGCGATCTGGAGGCCGTGCTGGAGCACCTGGTTTTTAGGTCTCACCTGCTTAAGGTGAGTCCGGACGATCTGCATCAGCACCGAGAACTTAAAGGGCACCTCGGGCTTAAACTGCTTCACCGCCTCGGGGAAATCCATCCTGGGGTAGAGGGTGAAATGGAGGATGTGCTGGCGCAACTCCGCGAAGATGTTGGGCCAGGGCCCTTGCAAAAAATCGGTGTTTTCGTCGATGTGCGGGCACTTCTCCTGGAGCACGTAGGACAGGAAGGCCGGGCTGCTTTCGATGAGTAGGCCGCCGGCGCTGTAGTTGACTACCGTCGCCTCAAGACCGCGTTCGGAGCGGATGAAACTCAGGGGCTTCACCACCTCGTTCTGGGTGCGCGCCTCGACGATTTCGAGGAGGAGCTCGTAGAACTTGCCGTCGTGGGAGAAGCGCCCGATGATCCTTTCGCCCTCGTGGAGGGAGTAGCTGCTGTCCCGGCCCTTCTTGCCGCCGGAGGCGCGTATCGGTCTTTTCAGGTAGAGCACGTCCCGCAAGGATTCCATTTCTAAAGCCAGCACGTTCACCTTACCCAGCACCACCTCGATGTCGGGTTTGAGGATCATGCCGGTGCTGCGGGGGCGGAAGATCTTGGAAATGCTGATGTAGCGCTCGTGCCGCTGCTTGTTAAGCATCAGGGTGCGAAACTCGGCGATGGCCTCGCGGGTGGAGAAGACCGGGCGACAGGATTCCTGGTTGACGTGGGGGTTGGTGGTCAGGTCCTTGAGAATCTGCACCGGCGCTTCTTGGACGGGAAAGGTCTCGCTAGTTGTCCGAACGAAGGTTTGGAAGGTGACGTGGGAGGTCAGCGGTAACCGCGTGTCGCCGTAGTTCCGCATGGTGTAGCGGAGGAACTGGCGTTTCTCTTGCTTGCGGACCGAGCTGATGGGAATCAGCTTGTAGGCGGCCTGGGCGTGGAAGTCGAGGGTCCCGACAATCTCAGGCAGCAGATGGAAGCGCCCCAGGATGCGGCAGACAATGCGGTGGGGGATGCGGCGGTGGTAGAAGTGCAGGGATACGGTCTTAGAAGACAGGTTCTGATCGGTGGAGAGCTTGAGGTTTTCGGGGGTGGTGATGTAGAAGTGAATGCCTTCGGCGTAGAGCTTGTTGTCGCGCCGGAGAAGGAAGGACTTGCCCAGATACTCGATCTTGCTACTGCCCCTGCCCTTGTGATTGTAGACCAGAGCCGCGGGCGGGCTGAATTCGATCAGGCGCTCGATCTCAAGCTTGGGATCGCAGCTTGGGTCGCTGGAATTTCTTCTGCCAAAAAAAAAATTCAACATCAGGCAGGGGCTCGGTGGTTGGGTGCTGGTGGAGGACAATGTTTAAATAAAAAATAGATCAAATTGGCTTCGGCCTGTCAAGACAAAAGAGCGGGCCGAACCACAATTAGTGCGTCTTTTCCGGGCTCTTATGCCAACAAAGGTCCAGGCTGGTGAGCGGCGATAACAAAGTCCTGCCCAGGGTGCTGGTGGTCCTGCCCGAGTCCGGGCCCACCAAGGAATTGGTCGCTTTCCTGGGCCACGGGGGATTCGACGTGATGTGGGCCAGGGAGGGGCAGAGCGGCTACGAGACCATCGACAGCGAGGTTCCCGACGGTTTGATCGCCGACCTGCGGGACAGCCGCATCGACGGCCTGCGGCTCTTGCAGGTGGCACGCCAGCGCAATCCCGAGGTCTGCGCCATCCTGGTGGGGGGGCCGGCGGAGATCGAGCTGGGGGTGGAGGCCATGCGCCAGGGGGCGTACGACTTCCAGGTCCAGCCCCTGAACCTGGCCAAGGTCCGCGCCGTGCTGGACCGGGGGATCTCCCACCAGCGCCTGGTGGGAGAGGTCACCAGCCTGCAGCGCCGGCTGGAGGAGCGCTTCCGCCTGGGGGGGATCGAGCGGCGGTCCTCGCGCTGGCAGCGCATCTACAGCCAGATCGAGCAGGTGGCCAGGTCCAAGGCCAGCGTGTTGATCACCGGCGAGACCGGGGCCGGCAAGGGCGAGGTGGCCAAGGCCATTCACCAGCAGAGCCGGCGGCGGGAGAGCCCCTTTGTCGAGATCAACTGCGGGGCCCTCCCCGAGGGCATCGTCGAGAGCGAGCTTTTCGGCCACGAGCGGGGCGCCTTCACCGGGGCGGCGGCGGCGCGCAAGGGCCGTTTCGAACTGGCGGACGGGGGCACCCTTTTCCTGGACGAGGTGGGGGATCTGTCCCTGGCCACCCAGGTCAAGCTCCTGCGGGCCATCCAGAACGGCGAGTTCGAGCGGGTTGGAGGCACCCAGACCCGCAAGGTGGACGTGCGGATCATCGCCGCCACCAACCGCAACCTGGCGGAGATGGTCGAGCAGGGGGCGTACCGGGCGGATCTGTTCTACCGCCTCCAGGTGGTGGCCATCGAGGTGCCCCCCCTGCGCGAGTGCCCCGATGACATCCCGGTGCTGGTGGACATGTTCATCCACCAGTTCGCCCACGAGAACGGGGTGCAGATCACCGGCTTGACCCCCGAGGCTCTGGACGCGCTGATGGCCTACGAGTGGCCGGGCAATGTGCGCGAGCTGAAGAACTGCATCGAAGGGATGGTGGTGATGGGGCCCCGCCAAGGGTTGCTCAAGGTGGGGGATATTCCCGGCCACCTTAGGAGGAAGCCCCCCGAGGCCGTCGGACTATTTTTTCGTCCGGGCATGACCCTGAGCGGGCTGGAGCGGGCCGCCATCGAGGAAACCCTGAAGGCGGTTAACCACGACCGCCGCCAGGCCGCCCGCCTGCTGGGCATTGGCCTTAGCACCCTCTACCGCAAGGAAAAGGAGTACGGGCTGCGGCCCTGAACCTTCAGCGCCGGCGGTTGTAGAACTCCTTAATCAGTTCGTTGAGGGTCTCCTGCGGGTGGTGCAGCACCTGGGGCCCGACGGCGAACTCGCGCTGCTCGATGAGCCGCAGGCCGTGCCCGTAGTCGGCGAGCAGCTGGCGGCACAACTCCTCGGGCGGCAGATCCCTGGCCAGCGTCAGTTGCCGCAGCGCCGCCAGGGCCGCCGGCGGGAATTCGAGCCGGATGCCGTGGGCGGCCAGGAAGCCGGCACAGAAACGGCTAAGGGAGTGGTGGAAGAGCAGTTCCCGAAGGCTGCCGGTCGGGTCCTCGACCACCTCCCGGGTCACCTTCAGACTCGGGATATCGACGGAGGGCAGCCGGCGTTCGAAGTGCAGCAGCACCTTCTCGATGACCCCGACTAGGGCGCGGGCTCCGGTTCGCTCCTCCCCGGCCCGTTGCGACAGCAGTTGCAGGGCCTCGTCGGTGAATTCCAGGGTGATGCCGTAGGCGAGGAAATCGCGCTTCTTGGCCAGGATGACGCTGCTCTTGGGGTTGCGAAGGATCTCCAGCAACTCGGTCCAGCCCAGCTCGTCAAGCACGGCGATGATCGGCAGGCGGCCGATGAACTCGGACTCGAAGCCGTACGCGACCAGGTCCTCGGCGCGCGCCTTTGAGACCAGCCGGGCGCCCTCGGCCGGCTCGGGTGGGGGCTGGGCAGAGGCGCGGAAGCCGATCTGGCCGCGGTTGAGCCGCCGGGCGATGATCTCCTCTAGGCCGGAGAAAGCGCCGCTGACCACAAAGAGAATGTGGCGGGTGTTAACCTTGCGCCGCTCGGCCTTGCCGGTGCGCTGCATCTGGAGTACCGACTCCATCTGAGAGGCGATGTCGTGGGGCGAGCGTATATCGACCTCGGTTTCCTCCATCAGCTTGAGCAGGTTCCGCTGCACCCCAGAGCGGGAGACGTCGGGTCCGTAGGTGTTGCGGGAGGTGGCGATCTTGTCGATCTCGTCGATGTAGATGATCCCGTACTGGGCGCGGCCTATATCGCCGGCGGCCTCGCGCACCAGCTCGCGCACCAGGTCCTCTACGTCGCCCCCCACGTACCCGGTCTCGCTGAACTTGGTGGCGTCGGCCTTTACGAAGGGCACCCCCAGCCGGCGGGCAATGAGCTTGATCAGGAAGGTCTTGCCCACGCCCGTGGGGCCAATCATCAGCACGTTGTTCTTGATGTTGCCCACCAGTTCCTCTTCGTCGTCGGCGGGCAGCCGGAGCCGGTTGAAGTGGGTGCAGAACTTGGTGGCGAGGATGGCCTTGGCTTCGCTCTGCCCGATCACGTACTGGTCGAGATAGGTGATGAGTTCCTCGGGCTTCAGGTCGAATTCCAGACCCTCGCGCAGGGTGCCGGGCGGGTCGGTGCCGGCGGGGCCGGCGGTCTGGACCTCGGGGGGCGGTTGGGCAGCGGCTTGGTACTGGCGGGCCAGGAATTGGCGCAGCGTATCCGGATCGAGGCCCATTTTTTCGGCGCGGATGTCCATGGGAAGGCGGGGGGAAGGGTGGCCAGGGCGCAAAGGCGATTCGCCGCTAATATACCCCGCCTCCGCCTGGGAGACAAGTCCCGCTCGGCGTCCGGGGCAGATGCGATTGACACCGACCCGAGGGAATTCTAGATTCTCCCAATCAACCGCCACCCCACAGCCGCCCTCCCCCGCCGGTGGGAATCCCCATGCGCCCACGCAACTTTGCGCTGCACCTGTTGGCCTGCTACCTGGGGCTCGCCCTGCATCTGGTGGCCTGGGCCGAATCAGCGCCCAACTCGCCGGCGGCCGAGAAGCTCTACGGCAAGGGCCTTCGCCATTACACCAGGGGTGAGTGGGGCAAGGCGCGCGACGCCTTCGTGGACCTGGTCAAGCAGCCCCCCAACCACCGTTCCGCCGGCGGCCAGCTCCTGCTGGGCCGCGCCCTATACCACCTGGGCGAGTACGAGCGGGGTCTGCAGGTGGCCCAGCGCCTTGAACAGAAATTCCCCGACAGCCCCCTGATCCCCGACGCCTGCCTGGTGGGCGGCGACTGCGGCTTTGCCCTGCAGCGTTACGCCGAAGGGGCGCTGCTCTACGGGCGGGTGCTGGCCCATCCGCAGGCGGCCCTGCCGCTGAAGGGGCAGGCGGCCGAACGCCTGGCGGGCATGTCGGGCAACGGCCTGCTGTCCAGTCAGAGCTGGCAGCGGCTCGAAGCCTTGGTCGGGGGAGGGGTGCTGCGCGAAGGGCTGGCGTACGGGGCGCTGCGTTGGTACCAGCGCCTGGGATGGGAGCCGCAGAGCCGGGCGGCGGCGAGGGCCTACCGCCGGCAGTATCCCGGCGGGATCTTCCTGCCTCTGCTCGCCGAAGCGGTACCGGCCCCGGCCAGGACCAAGGTGGTTGCCCAGGTCGCGCCGACTGCCCCGCCGCTCCCGCCGGCGAGGCCCCCGGAAGCGACCCCGCGCCTGGGTTTGCTCTTGCCCCTTTCGGGGCCCGACAACCGTTTGGGCCGGGAGTTGCTCGAAGGGGCCCGGCTGGCCAACCGCGAACAGGGGGCTCCCTTTCAGCTGGTGCCCCTGGACACGGGTTTTGACTACGGTAACCTGCCCATCGCCGAGGACCAGGAGGGCGAACTGGTGCGCACCGGGCTGGCCATCCGCGCCCTGATCGCAGACGAGAGGGTCCTGGCCGCGGTGGGCCCGGTGTTCAGCGGGCCGGCGGCGGTGGCAGCGGTGGGCGCCGAGGCGGGCGGGCTGCCTCTGCTGGTGCCCCTGGCCCAGCAGAGCGGCCTGGACTCGCTGGGGGGCCATACCTTTCAGTTGCGCTCTCCTCCCGAAGCCCAGGGCCGCGCCCTGGGGGAATACGCCGCCCTGGGGCTGGGCCTGCGCACCCTGGTGGTGCTGGCCCCCCTGACCAGTTATGGCTGGAACTTCGAGCGGGAATTCACCCGCGCCGCCCAGGCCCAGGGCAGCCGGGTGATCCACCGGGACTGGTACCTGCCAGACCTTCAGAAGGATTTCCGGCGGGAGTTCGCCGAGATCCGCCGGGTTGGGCTGGCCCTCAAACCGCCCCCCCCGGACAGCCTGGCGGGGCTGGCCCTGCCCGACACTGCGGCCGAAGGCAAGGAGGAGGTGGTGGGCACCATCGACGGGGTGGTGGTGGTGGTCGAGAGTTTCGAGGACGCCAAGACCATCGCTGCCCAGTTGCACTTTCATCAGCTGCGGACCCAACTGCTGGGCAACGACCTATGGCACGCCCCCGAGTCCCTCGCCGAGCTTTCGGAGGATGAGCGCCGGGATTTCCTGGGGTGTATGTTCGTCACCAACAGGGACGAGTCTTCGCCGGCGGCCCGGCAATTCGCCGAGGGCTTCCACCGCCAGACCGGCCAGCGGCCGGAGTACGCGGCCTCTGCCTATGACGCCGCCCGGCTGGTGATCGCCGGCTGGCAGGAAGGCCGGCGGGACCGGGAGGCCCTGCGGGGTTGGCTGTCGGGGGTGCAGGGTTTTGCCGGCGCCTCGGGCAGGATCAGCTTCGGCCGGGGCCAGCAGGCCAACGGCGAGTTGATGATGATGAAGGTCAGCCGGCGCGGGCAGATCGTGCCGGCCAGCCAGCCCGAGGAAGCGGAGGCGCCGCCGGCGGTCCCTTCGGGCGAGGGGGAAGACAAGCACTAAGCGCTTGCGCGGCGGTGGTGGTGCGGTTTATATTTGAAAGTTTTTGGATAGAAACCCTGCCCCCCGGATCGGCGAGGGCGGTGCAGAAAGGAGTCAGGCGATGCCCACCTACGAATACCAGTGCCAGAAATGCGGCACCACCTTTGAAACCTTTCAAAGCATCAAAGACGCGCCTCTTGAGAAGTGCACCAAGAAGGGCTGTAGGGGCAAGGTGCGCCGCCTGATTGGGGCCGGGGGGGGCTTGCTGTTTAAGGGGTCGGGGTTCTACATCACCGACTACCGCAGCGAGGGGTACAAGAAGGCCGCCAAGGCCGGGGAGTCGGCCGGCAGCGGCGCCAGCACCAGCAGCAGCGGCGAGAGCAAGCCCGCCGCCGCAGCGACGCCGGCGGCGAGCTGAAGGGGCCTTGGGAACCACAGGACGGGCTGGGTGGTCTCCTTTCTTTGGGATCTGGCAATTCGAGCGAAGATGAAACCGATAACAAGAATTTTTTTGGCGCTGTCCCTGCTCTGCTGGTGCTTGGCAGGCTGCAGCGAACCGACCCCGGAACAGCTCTATTCCCAGGCAGAAGCCGCCGCCGCCGACACCACCAGCCTCGACCAGGCAGTCAGAAAATTTAACGGATTCCTGGAGCGCTATTCTCAGGACAAGCTGGCGCCCAAGGCGCTGGACAAGCTGGCCCTCATCGCCCAGAAGCGGGGCGACATGAAAGGCGCCGTGGTGCTGTACGAGCGCCTGCTCAGCCAGTATCCGCAGAGCGACCAGGCGGATGAGGCGCAGTTCATGATCGCCTTCATCTGCGAAGAATTCCTCGGCGACCTGGACAAGGCGCGCCAGTCCTACCAGCGGGTCATCGACCAATACCCGAGCTCGGAGCTGGCGGTCAGCGCCCGCCACCTGCTCCCCAACGTGGGGCGCCCTCCAGAGGAGTGGGTCAAGTTCCAGGAGCAGGCCCCCCGGGCTCCGTAGGACCCGCATTTCCCCGGCTCCGAACATTGATCAAACTGAGGAGGCGTGGTCTGACGAGGGCCGCCGCTATCCTTTTCGGGCGTCCGATTCCCCTTGCCTTCCGGGCTAGCGAGCGAAGATGCGAGCTTTTGACATCCAGGCGATTAATGAAAAGGTCCAGCAGGAGAGCGCGCTGCTCGACCAGATCCTGCACCAGATGGACCGAGTGGTGGTCGGCCAGCGCTGCATGGTCGAGCGCCTGCTCATCGGGTTGCTCTGCGGCGGGCATGTGCTGCTCGAAGGGGTGCCGGGCCTGGCCAAGACCCTCACCGTCCGCACCCTGGCCCGCGTCATCCAGGGCACCTTCAAGCGCCTGCAGTTCACCCCCGACCTGTTGCCCGCCGACCTGACCGGCACCCTCATTTACAACCAGCGCTCCGGGGAGTTCATCCCCAAGAAAGGGCCGATCTTCGCCAACCTGGTGCTGGCCGACGAGATCAACCGCGCCCCGGCCAAGGTGCAAAGCGCCCTCCTGGAGGCCATGCAGGAGCGCCAGGTGACCATCGGCGATGAGACCTATCCCCTGGGCGATCCCTTTCTGGTGATGGCCACTCAAAACCCGATCGAGCAGGAGGGCACCTACCCCCTGCCCGAAGCCCAAGTGGACCGCTTCATGCTCAAGGTGAAGGTGAACTATCCCACTAAGGAGGAGGAGCGCCAGATCCTCGACCGCATGGGAGACGAACGCCCCATCGAGGTGGAGGCGGTGGCCGGCCTGGAGGAGATGCGCCGCCTGCGCGGGGCCCTGGGCATGGTCTATGTGGACGACAAGATCAAGAGCTACATCGTCGATCTGGTACACGCCACCCGCTTTCCCACAGAGGCGGGCCTGGAGTCCCTTGTGGGCCTGATCGAATACGGCGCCTCGCCCCGGGCCACCCTCTACCTGGCGCGCGCCGCCCGGGCTCACGCCCTGCTGCACCGGCGCGGCTACGTCACCCCCGAGGATGTCAAGGCGGTGGGGGCCGACGTGTTGCGCCACCGCATCGCCGTCAGCTACGAGGCCGAGGCCGAGGAGATCGATTCCGAACACATCGTCCAGCAGCTCTTCGACCACATCGAGGTGCCCTGAGCCGCCCGTGATCCCCAAGGAGATCCTCAAACAGGTCCACCGCATCGAGATCCAGACCCGCAGTCTGGTGGACACCCTCTTTGCCGGCGAGTATCACTCAGCCTTTAAGGGGCGGGGCATGGAATTTTCCGAGGTGCGCGAGTACCAGCAGGGCGACGAGGTGCGCAACATCGACTGGAACGTCACTGCCCGGGCCGGCGCCCCCTTCGTCAAGGTTTTTGAGGAGGAGCGGGAGCTGACGGTAATGTTGGCGGTGGACGCCAGCGCCTCGGGGGATTTCGGCTCGGGTCAGCGCATGAAGGGCGAGGTGGCGGTGGAGTTGTCGGCCCTTCTGGCCTTTGCCGCCATCGTCAACAACGACCGGGTGGGCCTTCTAATTTTCACCGACGAGCCCGAGGTCTTCATCCCCCCCAAGAAGGGCCGGCGGCACGTGCTGCGGGTGATCCGCGAGTTGCTCTACTTCCAGCCGCGCCGCCGGGGCACCTCCCTGCGGGCGGCCCTGGAGTACCTTGACCGGCTCTTGCACCGGCGCAGCGTGGTCTTCCTCATCTCCGACTTCCTCGACCAGGGCTACGACCGCGCCCTGCAACTGGTTGGCCGCCGCCACGACCTGGTGGCCATCGCCCTCAGTGACCCGCGCGAGCGCCAACTCCCCTCGGTGGGCCTGGTCTCCCTCTACGACGCCGAGCAGGGCCCCCAGGTGGTGGTGGACACCGGCAGCCCCGGCCTGCGGCGCTTCTACGCCGCCCGTCGGCGCGAAGAGGAGGCCAGGCGGGCGGCCCTGTTCCGCCAGCAGGGGGTAGACGCCGTCAATATCGACATCTCCCGTTCGTACATGGAACCCCTCATCCAATTCTTTCAGGCCCGCCTGCGGCGCAGCCGCTAAAGCGGGCGCAAAACCAAGGAGAAGCCCGGTGATCGAGGTACACGAACTCTCCAAGTACTACGGGGATCTAGCGGCGGTAGAGCAGATCTCCTTCCGGGCCGAGAAGGGCCAGATCCTCGGCTTTCTGGGGCCCAACGGCGCCGGCAAGACCACCACCATGCGCATGCTCACCTGCTACCTGCCCCCCACCTCGGGCTGGGCCAAGGTGGCCGGGCACGACGTGGTCGAGCAGTCGCTGGAGGCTAGGCGGCGCATCGGCTACCTGCCTGAACTACCCCCGCTCTACACCGACATGACCGTGCGGGCCTACGTGCGCTTCGTCGCCAAGATCAAGGGGGTGCCCACCCCCCAGCTCAATGGCCGCCTCGACGACACCATGGAAAAAGCCGGGGTCGCCCATGTACAGAACTCGGTGATCGGCCACCTCTCCAAGGGGTACCGTCAGCGGGTGGGGCTGGCCCAGGCCCTGGTCCACAACCCCGAGGTGCTCATCCTCGACGAGCCCACCGTGGGCTTAGATCCCAAGCAGATCATCGAGATCCGCCAGGTGATCAAGGGGCTGGGCGGGGAGCACACCATCATCCTCAGCACCCACATCCTCCCCGAGGTGAGCATGACCTGCGAGAAGATCGTCATCATCAACCAGGGGCGCATCGTCGGCGAGGGCACTCCCCAGAGCCTGATGGCTCAGTTGAAGGAGGGCGAGGTGCTGCGGGCGGCCATAGCCGGCCCTCCCGACCAGGCGCAGGCCCTTCTGCGGGGCATCGAGGGGGTGCTGGAGGTGGCCGCCGAGTCGGGCCGGGGCGGCGGGGAGGAGACCTACCTCATCACCGTCCTGCCGGGCCGCGACGTGCGCGACCTGGTGGCCCGCAAGGTGGTGGACGGCGGCCTGGGGCTGCGCGAACTGCGCGCCCTCGACATGACCCTCGAAGACATCTTCCTGAAGCTGGTTACCGAGGAGGTGAAGTCCTGATGCGGAATTTCCTGGCCATTTACACCAAAGAACTGCGCTCCTACTTTGTCTCGCCGGTGGCCTACGTCATCGCTGGGGTCTTCCTCTTTCTCTCAGGCTATCTGTTTCGCAACATTCTGATGCAGTTCAATTTCTGGTGCCTCCAGTTCGGCCAGCGGGCCCAGATGATGGGTGGCCAGATGCCCACCCTCAACCTCAACGAGATGGTGGTCTCCCAGTTCTTCTCGGTGATGGATTTTATCTGGCTGCTAGTGGTGCCCATGCTGACCATGCGGCTGATCGCCGAGGAGAAGAAGAGCGGCACCATCGAACTGCTGATGACCTCGCCCATCTCCACCCTGGAGATCCTGCTGGGCAAGTTCTTCGCATGCCTGACCCTCTACACCATGATCGTCGCCCTCACCGGGGTGTACTGCGTCATTCTTGAGATGTACGGCGACCCGGACTGGGGCCCTATCCTCTCTGCCTACTTCGGCTACCTGCTGCTGGGGGGCACCTTCATCGGAGTGGGGCTTCTGGCCTCCTCCCTCACCGAGAACCAGATCGTGGCGGTGCTGCTGGGCTTCGGCATGCTCCTCTTGCTGTGGCTGATCGACTGGTCGGCCAGCTTTGCCGGCCCCACCGCGGCCAAAATCCTCCAGTACGTCTCCATTATCGAGCACCTCAAGGATTTCCAGCGGGGGGTGATTGACACCAAGGACGTGGTGTTCTACCTGAGCTTCATCTTCCTCAGCCTCTTCATCACCAGCCGGGTGCTCGAGTCGCGCCGGTGGAGGCGTTAGGATGAAGAGGTTAAGCGCACCCCTCAGCCTGGCCGGCGCGGCCCTGGTCCTGGCCGGCGGCCTGGCCTACCTGCTAGAACCGGAGTCCCCGGCCCTGCCCCTGGCCAACCTGGGGGCGGGTGTGGCGCTGGTGGCGCTGGCCGGGGTGCTCAACCCCGAGCTCTTTCGCCAGTACGGCCGCTGGCTTAACGCCTTCTGGGGCAGCCTGATGGTGGTGGGCATCGCCGCGATGCTCAACTTCCTGGGCACCCGCTACCACGAGCGCTTTGACCTGACCGCCGGCAAGCTGCACAGCCTCTCCGACCTGACCATCGAGACCCTGAAGGGCCTGCCCGCCGAGGTCCGCGCCCTGGCCTTCATGGAGCCGGGACAGACCGAGGCCCTGGAGGGCCTGCTCAAGGAGTACGCCGCCCAGACCGGCCAGTTCAGCTACGAGTTTGTCGATGCCGATCGCGACCCGGATCGGGCCAGGGAGTATGGGGTGCGCTCCTACAACACCCTGGTGCTGGAGAGCGGGGAGCGCCAGCAGCAGCTTACCGAACTGACCGAGAAGGAGCTGACCAGCGCCCTGCTCAAGCTGGTGCGAAACCGCCGGGACAAAGTCTACCTGAGCGTGGGCCACGGCGAGGGGGGCACGGCCCAGGGCGAGCAGGGCTACAGCCTGCTCAAACAGCGGCTGGAGGAGTTCAACTACGAGGTGGAGGACTCCCTCTTCCTGGCCCGCGAGGGGAGGGTGCCCTCCGACTGCAAACTACTGGTAGTGCTCTCGCCCAAGACCGCCTTCCTCGCCAACGAGGCCGAGGCCCTGAGCCAGTACCTTAAGGGCGGGGGGGCGGCCCTGGTGCTGCTGGACCCGCCCTATAGGACGGGGCTGGAGGCGGTGCTGGGTAATTGGGGGGTGGAGGTGGGCAACGATTTCGTCATCGACACCAGCGGCCTGGGCAGCCTCTTCGGCCTGGACTATACCAGCCCGGTGGCGGTGGAATACGGCCAGCACCCCGTCACCCGCAAGCACCAGGGGCTGATGACCTTCTACGAACTGAGCCGCTCCCTGCGCCTGGCCCAGCGGCCCGGGCTGAACGGGGTAGAGTTGGTCAAGACCAGCGAGCAGGGCTGGGCCGAGACCGACCTGGGGGTGCTCCAGGCCGGGGGCACCCGCACGGTGAAACTGGACGAGGGGATGGACCGGGCCGGCCCCCTGGCCCTGGCCCTGGCCGTGGACGCCGGCCAGGGGGGCGGCCGGCTGGTGGTCTTCGGCGACGCCGACTTCGCCAGCAACCGCTTCTTCGATTTACAGGGCAACGGCGATTTGGCCCTCAACGCCATCAGTTGGCTGGCCGAGGACGAGAGCCTGATTTCCATCCGGCCCCGTGAGCCGGGCTACAGCCCCATCGCCCTGACGGAGGGGCAGTCGGACTTTGTCTTCTGGCTGACGGTGGTGCTCTACCCCCTGGCGGTGGCGGTGGCCGGGGTGCTGGTGGTCTCGCGCAAGGGCCGCTGGAACCTGGCTGAGCTGAGCGCCGCCGGCCTGGGGGTGGTGCTCTCGCTGGGGGTGGTGGGGCTGGTCAACTTCATCGGCGACCGCTACCACGTCCGCTTCGACCTGAGCGCCGACCAACTCTTCACCCTTTCTGAGGACACCCACCGCCTGTTAGACCGGGTGGAGGAGCAGGACCGCTACGTGGCGGTCAAGACCTTCATGGCCAAGACCGAGGGGGTGCGCTTCCAGGAGGTGATGGACCAGTACAAGTACGCCTCCAAGCGCTTCGACTACGAGGTGCTCGACCCGCAGAAACACACCCTGGAGGTCAAGCAGCAGGGGGTGCGGGAGCGGGGGACCTCGGTGGTGGAGGTCAGCGGCGAGGGCAAGGTGCGCAGCGAGAAGATCACCGCCCAGAGCGAGGAGGCCCTTAGCAACGCCATTCAGCGGGCGCTCAAAGCCGAGGAGCGCAAGGTCTATTTCACCGCCGGCCACGGGGAAGGGCAGTTGGCCCAGGTCGATGGCAAGGGCTTCAGCATGCTGGGGGGCCGGCTCAAGGAGATGAACTTCCAGGTGGAGGAGGGCCTGAGCCTGGCGGGCGGCGCGCCCGAGGACGCCACCCTGGTGGCGGTGGTGGGGCCCAAGCAGCCCTTGGCGCCGGGGGAGGTCCAAGCCCTGCGCGCCCACTTCAGCAAGGGGCGCGGCGCCCTCTTCTTGCTGGACCCAGGGCCGCCCACCGGCCTGGAGGGCCTGCTCGCTGAGTACGGGGTGAAGCTGGGCCAGGACTTCGTCGTCGATCTGAGTGGCATCGGCCAGATGCTGGGGGCCGACGTCTCGGTGCCGGTGGTGGTGCAGTACGGCGAACACCCCATCACTGCCCGCCTCGCCCAGGGGGCCATGAGCTTCTACCCCCTGACCCGCTCGGTGGGCCTGAGCGGCCGGCCCGGCCCGGACCAGACACCCCTGGTCTTCACCCACCGCAGCAGTTGGGGCGAGTCGGACCTGGGGCCCATCACCGGGGCTGGCGGCGGCCAGGTGGAGTTCGACCCGGCCCGGGATCTGCAGGGCCCCCTGTCCCTGGGGGTGGCGGTGAAGGCCGAGGCCGACAGCGGCGCCCACCCCGAGGAGAAGACCCGGCTGGTGGTCTTTGGCGATTCGGACTTTGCCACCAACCAGTACTTTGGCCAGCAGGCCAACGGCGAGTTGCTGGCCAGCAGCTTCGCCTGGCTGGGCGAGGGGGAGGACCGGCTGGAGATCACCGCCAAGGAGCCTCCTTTCAACCCCATCAACCTGATCGGCAACCAGGGGACGGTGGTGTTGTGGGTCTCGGTCTTCATCCTGCCCTTTGCGGTGGCCCTTTCCGGGGTGCTGATGATGCTGCGCCGGGGGTACCAGACCTACGCGACGGGGTTTGTCACCTGGCTGATGTACAACTACATCGGCGCGGGGGTTTTCTATTTTGTGCAGGCGGTCATCGGCCTGAGCGAGGCCAGCGCCCCGCGCGGCCAGGGCTACCTGCTCCTGGCCCTGCTCTGCGGGGCGGCCAGCTACGGCCTCTTCCGGCGGCTGACCCTGGCCTGGGTGCTGGCCTTGGGGCTGGCGGTGGCCAATGCGGGGGTGGGCTTTGTGGCCATCCCCATTGACACCTTGCAGTTGCTTTGCGCCGCCCTGTGGGTGGCCAATGCCTGCGTGCTGGTGTGGATCAAGAAAGCCTTTGGCGCCGAGCGGGAGGGATAGGCGATGCGCCTGAAGACCAATCTGATCATCGGAATCATCTTTTCGGTCCTGGCGGCCTTTGTCTACTTCTACGAGATCAGGGGCGGCGAGGAGCGCAAGGCCGAGGCGGACAAGGCCAAGGAACTGGCCGATTTCGCCGAAAGCGAGGTGCGACGCCTCACCATCGACCGCATCGACACCCTGATCGTCCTCGAAAAGGTGCAGGACCGCTGGTGGCTCAAGGCGCCGGTGGAATGCGAGGCCGACCAGGAGGCAGTGGACCGCTACCTGCGCAACCTGCGCGAGTGCGAGCGGGACAAGGTGGTCGAGGAGGCCGACAAGGTCCGGGATGATCCCGGGCTGGCCCAGAAGTACCGCCTGCATGCCCCCCGCCTCAAGGTGGCGGTGGAGACGGCCTCGGGGAGCATCGACACCATCTGGTGGGGAGCCGACAGCCCCACAGAGCGCTTCGTGTACGTGCAGCAGCGGGGCGACAACCCCGAGATCTTCACCGTGCAGGCCTGGCGGTACGACAACCTCGCCAAGGGGCTCTTCGACCTGCGGGACCGCCGGGTGCTGGCCTTTGAGCCGGCGGCCGTGCGGGAGCTGCGTTTGAACCGCCCGCAGGAGCGGGTGGCCCTGGCCCTGGCCGAGGGCTGGCGGCTTTTGGCCCCGGCCCCGGCCCCGGCCGACGAGCAGGCAGTGAAGGACCTGCTCGACCGCCTGCACCAGGCCCGGATCGAGTCCATCGCCGCCGAATCCGCCCCTCCTTCCCAGTACGGGCTGGACGCGCCCAGCGTGGAAGTCTCGCTGCTTTTGGGGGACGAGCGGGCCGAGAAGCGCCTGCGGGTGGGCGCGCCGGCCCCGGGCGGGGAGTACTACGCCCAGGACCTCAGCCGGCCGGCGGTGTTCACCCTCGATTCGACCCTGGTCAGGGAACTGGGCCAGCCGGCCGCGGCCCTGCGCAACCGCAAACCGCTGGTGTTCGCCGCCGACCAGGTGGATCACATCGAACTGCAAGGCCCCGGCCAGATGTTGGCTGCGGTCGTGGACACCGCGGGGACCTGGTCCCTGGAGGCTCCCCAGCGCGGCCCGGCCAAGTCGTGGAAGTTCAGCAACCTGCTCAGCCAGTTGGCGGGGGTGGAGGTGGAGGAATTCGCCGGGCCGGCGCCGGCGGGGCAGTACGGGCTCGACCACCCGCGGCTGCGGGTGGTGTTGAGGGCAGGCAGCCAGACGGTGCTGGAGGTGAAACTGGGCGAGCGGGGCGGCCAGGTGTACCTGAGCCGCAGCGGCGACCCGGAGGTCTACCGGGTGGCCCCCTCGCTGCTCAAGGACCTGGACCTCCAACTGGGGGACGTGGTCCAGTCCCCAGCGACGGAAGCGCCGCCGGCGGGGCAGTGATGGGCTGGTGGGCGCTGCTCTGGCTGGCCGGGGCGCTGCCCGCGCTGGCGGCCCCCGCGGCGGAGGCCCGCCTCGACACGGCGCAGGTACGGGTGGGGGACCCTCTGCACCTGGAACTGCGGCTGCGCTACCCGCAGGGCGCCCGGCCCCTGCTGCCCCCAGTCCCCGCCTTACTTGGGGATTTCACGGTCCGCCCCGAAGCCCCTTTGCCTCCCGTTGCTGAGGGCGGCGAGGTGGCGGAGGTCCACCGCTACGAACTGCGGATCTACCGGCCCGGAACCCATCGCCTGCCCTCACTGGAGATCGCCCTGGTCCAGACCGGCGGCGATACCCTGAAACTGGCCACTGCCCCCCTAACAGTGGAAGTGCTCCGGGTGCGCCCGGAGGGGGACAAGGAACTGCGTGACATCAAGGGACCAGTGGATTTGGGCAGCGGCCTGCCGGCTTGGGCCTGGGGACTGATCGGGGCCTTGGCCGCCCTGGCGGCGGCCGGCGGCTTGTACTGGTGGCTGCGCCGCCGCCAGCGCCCGGCGATCCCGCCTCCCCCTCCTCCGCCCAAGGATTACCTGGCCGAGTTCAGCCGCATCGCCGGGATGGGGCTCTTGGAGGTGGGCGGGACCAAGGTCTATTACTCCCTCCTGGCCGAGACCCTGCGCCGCTTCCTGGAGGACCGGATGGGCATCGAGGCTATGGAGCGGACCACTGTCGAGATCGCCGCCTCGCTGCGGGCCAGCGGCTGCGAGGCCGGACTGGCAACCCAGATCGAATCCTTCCTCGGCGCCGCGGACCTGGTCAAGTTTGCCCGCTTTACCCCCGGCCCGGAGGAGGCCCGCCAGGCCCCCGAGGAGGGCAAGGCCATCGTGCGGCGGGGCCTGACCCTGGCCGCCGAGGCCGAAGCCGCCCGCCGGGCCCAGGAGAGCGCCCCGGCGAGCGCCTGCTAAGGGGGAGATGGCCCATTTGCGTTTTGCCGACCCCGAGTGGCTGCTCCTGCTCCTGCTTTTGCCTCTGCTGCTCTACCGCTACCTGGCGCAGTTGCGCCGGCCCGGCGGGGGCCTGCGCTTCTCCGACGTGGGGGTGCTGGCCGCGGCCGGCCCCACCCTGTGGACCCGCCTGCGCCACTGCCTCATCGCCTTCCGGCTCTTGGGGCTGGCCTGTCTGATCGTGGCCCTGGCCAGGCCCCAGGCCGGCCGGGAGCGCCGCGAGCTGTCGGCCGAGGGTGTGGACATCCTGCTCACCCTCGACGTATCCTCCAGCATGGAGGCCAGGGATCTGGGCTCCCGCAACCGTCTGGAGATCGCCAAGGAAGTGGTGGCCGAGTTCATCCGCGGGCGCCAGAGCGACCGGCTGGGGCTGGTGATCTTTGCCGGGGAGAGTTTCACCCAGTGCCCCCTCACCCTGGACTACGACATCCTCCTCAGCTTTGTCCAGAGCATCCAGATCGCCGACGACTCCTGGGACGGCACGGCCATCGGCATGGCCCTGGCCAACGCCTGCAACCGGCTGCGCGATTCCCAGGCCAAGAGCAAGGTGGTGGTGTTGCTCACCGATGGGGTGAACAACGCCGGTGAGGTGGAGCCCCTGACCGCTGCGGACGCGGCCGCCGCGGTGGGTATCCGGGTCTATACCATCGGGGTGGGTAGCAACCAGGCCACTCTGGCCTCGCCCCGGCTCTTTGGCCGGGCCCAGGGGGCCGAGTTCGACGAGGCCGCTCTGCAGGAGGTGGCCCGCCGCACTGGCGGGCGCTACTTCCGCGCCACCAGCCGCGAGAAGCTCCAGGAGATCTACCGCGAGATCGCCGAGTTGGAGACCAGTCCGATCAAGGACCAGGTGCGGGTGGATTACGCCGATCGCTACGCCTATCTCCTGTGGCCCGGCCTGCTGCTCTTCCTGCTGGAACTGGCCCTGGCCAACACCCGCTTCCGCCGCATACCCTAAGAGGAGCCTCCTGTGCGTTTTGCCGCCCATGACCTCTTCTGGCTCTTGCTGCTCCTGCCCCTGCTGGCCCTCTTTCTGGCCTGGGCGGGGCACCGCCGGCGCCGGGCCCTGGCCCGCTTCGCCCACCAGGCCATGCTGCCTCGGCTGATGGAGGGCGGGGGTGCGGCCAGGCGCTACGGGCGGCCCCTGTTGCTTTTGGCCGGGACCCTCTTCCTCATCCTGGCCCTGACCGGCCCCCAGTGGGGGGCCCGCACCGAGATCGGCAAGCGCCGTGGGGTGGATGTGATGGTGGCCCTGGACGTGTCGCGCAGTATGCTAGCTTCTGATGTCAAGCCCAGCCGGCTCGAAAGGGCCAAGCACCAGGTTGCCGAACTGCTCGACCAGCTTGACGGCGACCGGGTGGGCCTGGTGGTCTTCGCCGGTCACGCCTTTGTCCAGTGCCCCCTAACTGTCGATTACGGGGCCTTGCAGCTGTTCCTCGATCTGGCCGACACCCAGGTCGCACCGGTGCAGGGCACGGCCCTGGGTGACGCCATCGGCCTGGCCGCCCGCAGCCTGCCCGAGGGCGAGGTCCACGGCCAGGCCATCATCCTTTTTACCGACGGGGAGAACCACCTGGGGGATGCGGTGGGAGCCGCCAGGGAGGCGGCGGGCGGGGGCGTCAGGATCTTCGCCGTGGGGGTGGGCACTCCGGCGGGGGAGCTAATCCCCGATCTCAAGGGGTACCACCGCGACGAGGAGGGGAACTACGTCAAGAGTCGTCTCGACGAGCGGACCTTGCAGCAAGTGGCCCAGGCCGGCGAGGGGGCTTACTTCCAGAGCACCCTGGGGGGCGGCGAGGTGGGGCGGCTGCGCGAGTACCTGGGCCAGATGGACCAGGGCGAGTTCGGGGCGGCGCGTTTCACCCGCTACGAGGAGCGTTTCCAGTGGTGCCTGCTTCCGGCGTTCCTGTGTTTCCTGGCCGAGGCCCTGTGGCCCGAGGGCCGGCGGCGGCCGGGCCAATGGCGGGGGAGGTTCGCATGAAGGGGTTGGGTGTTTGGCTCCTGGCCTTGCTCTGGCTGGGGGCGGCCGGGGCGGCTCCCATCGACGAGGGGGCCGCCGACAAGAGCGCCAGGGCCAAAAAATTTTACGAGGAGGGCCATTTCGAGGAGGCCCTGCAACTCTACCGCCAGGCCCAGGTCGAGGCCCCGGAGGAGAAGTCCCTCAACTACAACGCCGGCAGCGCGCTGTTCAAGACCGGCGACTACGCCGGGGCCGCCGCCGAGTTCGACGCGGCGACGGCGGGGGGGGACGAGGGGCTGAAGGCCCGCGCATTCTACAATCTGGGCAACGCCCATTTCCAGCAGCAACAGTACCAGCAGGCCGTCGATGCGTATAGGCAGGCCCTCGAACACGACTGGCAGGACCAGGAGGCCAAGGCCAATCTCGAGCTGGCCCTGGCCAAGCAGCAGGAGCAGCAACAGCAGCAGTCCCAGCAGGGCCAAGAGCAGGACCGGCAATCGCAGCAGGGGCAGCAGCAGGGGCAGCAACAGAGGCCGCAACAGAGGCCGCAACAGGACCAACAGCAGCAACCGCAACCACAGCAGGGCCAGCAACAAGAGCAGCAACGAGGACAGGAGCAGGATCAGCAACAACAACAGCAGCCCCAGGGGCAGGGGAGGAACCAGCGCACCGGCCAGCGCAACCGCATGGACCGCGAGGAGGCCGAGCAGTTGCTGGACGCGATGCGGGACCGCGAGAAACAGGCCCAGCAGCGCCGGCAGCGCGGGACCCAGGCGTACCGGGGCAAGGATTGGTGAGATGAAGACCGCACTGTGGCTGGGGCTCTTGCTGGCCGCCGCCGCGCAGGCGGCGCAGATCCGCTTCGAGGCGAACGCCAACCGTGCCCGGGTGGGTCAGGGCGAGGCCATTCTCTTCACCCTCAGCATCATCTCCGACGAGAACCTCGCCCAGGTGCCGGCCCCCGAGCTGGACCTGAGCGAGTTCTACGTCGAGGGGCCCTCCATCAGCACCCGGGTGGAGATGGTCAACTTCCGCACCACCTTCACCCGCGAGCTGAGCTATTCCCTCACCGCCCGGCGGGCCGGCAAGCTGCGCCTGGGGCCGGCCCGCATCGAAATCGGCGGCCAGACCTATCAAACCCGGGCCATCGAGGTGGAGGTGGTGGCCGGCGCGGCCCGCCAGCAGGGGGCGCCCACAGGGGCCGGGTCGGAGGGCCTGGAGGACAACCTCTTTGTCCGCGTCCGGGCCGACCGCCAGAAGGTCTACGTGGGGCAGCAGGTGGTGCTGGAGTACCAGCTCTGCTATCGCTACCCCATCACCAGTGTGGGGTTCCGGGAGTTGCCCGACTACGCCGGTTTCTGGGCCAAGGAGCTGTACGTGGCCCAACAGCTCAGCCCCAAGGTGGAAGCCATCGGCGGGGTGGATTTCCAGGTGGCTCCCCTGCGCTTGATGGCCATCTACCCCACTAGCGACGGGCTACACCAGGTGGCCCCCCTGGCCATCTCCTGCAAGCTGGTTTCCCAGCGAGGCAGGACCAGCATGTGGGATTTCCTCGACGACCCCTTCGGGGGCCGTGGGCAGTCGGTGGTGGTGGCCTCCGAGCCGCTGCGCATCGAGGTGCTGCCCCTGCCCCAGGCAGGCCGCCCGCCCCAGTTCAGCGGCGCGGTGGGCCGCTACACCCTCCAGGCCAGGGCCCAGCCCCTGGTGGTGGCTGCCGGCGATCCGGTGACCCTGGTGGTGGAGGTCAGCGGCGAAGGGAATATCAATGCCATCGAGGCCCCCTCTCTGGGCAGCCTGCCCGGTTTCACCGTGTACGAGCCCAAGTCCGAATCCAAGGAGAGGGTGGAGAAGACCGGGTACGGAGGCACCCGCCGCTTCGAATACATCCTGATCCCCCAGGGGGGCGGGGTCCAGGAGCTTCCCCCGGTCAGCTTTGCCTTCTTTGACCCCGCCCAGCGCCAGTACCGCACCCTGCAATCGGCGCCCATCCGCCTGGAGGTGCAGGGTGGCCTTGCCCCGGACCTGGCCGGGGGAACCGGGCAGGCGGCGCTGGCGGCGGGCCAGGAACTCCAGCCCCTCCAGCCCGACCTCCAGGCTTTTTCCGCGCCCCTGCAACTGCACCGCAGCGCCCTGTTCTGGGGAGTGCAGGTGGCCCTGCCCCTGGCCGGCCTGGGACTGCTGCTCCACCGCCGCCGGCGCCAGCGCCGCGAGGGCGATCCTTCCCTGGTGCGGCGGCGGCGGGCCCGGGGCGAGGCCGGAAACCGGCTGCGCCTGGCCGCCCAGCTTCTGGCCCAGGGCGACAGCCCGACCTTCCATGCCGAGATCCAGCGGGCCCTGTTGGCCCTCCTGGCCGACCGGCTCGAAAGGCCCGCCGCCGGGCTCACCAGCCAGGTCCGCGCCCAACTGCTGGCCGAGCGGGGGGTGCCCGCGGCCCTGGTGGCGCAGGTCGAGGAGTTGCTGGCCACCTGCGACTTTGCCCGCTTTGCCCCCGCCGCTCACCCGGCTGAGCAGATGGCCCAGGTCCAGGTCAGGGCCGCCGAACTGCTGGCCGCCCTGGAGCAGCAGGGATGAGCCGCTGGCTGTTGCTGCTCGTCTGCTGGCTGGGGGGGCCGGCCTGGGCCCAGACCGACCTGGTGGGGGCCTTTAACAGGGGCAACGAGTACTACCGCCAGGGGCAGTACCCCCAGGCCCGCGACCAATACCTGGAGGTGGTGGCCGCCGGGGTGCAGGACCCTCGGGCGTACTACAACCTGGGCAACGCCTGTTTCAAGGCCGGCCGGTTGGGGGAGGCGGTGCTCTGGTACAAGCGGGCCCAGCGCCTGGCCCCCCGCGATTCTGAGGTCCGCGCCAACCTGCGCCTGGCCGAGGCCCTGCGCTTCGACCAGACCAGCCCGCGCGGCGGGGCGGGGCAGTGGCTGGAGGAGTTATACCTCTTTCCCACCCTTGACGAGTTGTGCCTGGCCTTCAGCCTCTTCTTTCTCGCCGCCTGCGGCCTGGGCGGCTGGCGCCTGTGGCGGGGGGCCTGGGCGGGAGGATGGCAGCTGGCCGCGCTGATCGGCTGCGCGGCGGTGGCGGTGGCGGCGGGTGGTTATCTGGGCGCCAGGGTCTACGGCGAGACCCGGCCCCAGGTGGTGGTGCTGGCCGCCGAACTCAACGCCCGCAGCGGCCCAGGGCCGGAACAGCCGGCGGTGTTCGCCGTCCGCGAAGGGGCCTGCCTGGAGCTGGCACGCCGCGAGGGTGACTGGGTGCTGGTGCGTCTGCCCGGCGGCCTGGGCGGGTGGTTGCCTGCCCAGAGCGTGGAGGCACTTTAGGCCTGAGGGGCTGCTTGTCGGGGGCGGGACTTGTGCCTATAATTGGGTCATGGGCCCCTGACCCGCCCGTCGTACCTTCCCCCTGCCTGCCTCCTCTGCATTGTTCCCTGGAGCACCTGGATTGAGATACCTGCTTACCGGCGGCGGGACCGGCGGCCATGTATACCCGGCCCTGGCCATCGCCGACGAAATTCGGTTGGCCCAGCCGGAGGCCGATTTTCTCTACGTCGGGGCACGAGACCGGCTGGAGGCCCGGGTGGTGCCGGGCCGGGGTTATCCGCTGCGCTTTGTGCACGCCCGGCCCTTCCCACGTTCGCACTCGCCCTGGGCCCTGCTAGTCTTTGGGCTGGTCCTGAGCGTGGGCCTGCTCAAAGCCCTGTTCATCCTGCTGCGCTTCCGGCCCCACTTGATCATCGCCACCGGCGGCTACGTCAGCGCCCCCATCGTGCTGGCCGCCGGCCTGCTGGGCAAGGTGGGGCTCTCCCGCGCCAAGACCTTCCTCTACGAACCCAATGCCTTTCCGGGGCTGCTCAACCAACTGGGCGGGCGGCTGGCCCACCGCATCGGGGTGGCCTTTGAGCAGGCGGGGCGCTGGTTCGACATGCGGCGGGTGGCGGTGGTGGGCTACCCGGTGCGGCGCGAGGTGCTGGAGGCCCGGCGCGAGGAGGGCCGGCGGCGCCTGGGTATCCCCGAGGGGGCCCGGGTGGTGCTGGCCTTTGGCGGCTCGGGGGGCTCGCGGGCGATCAACGAGGCCCTGGTCGAGGCCCTGCCCCGCTGGCGGGGGGAACCCGACCTGCTGGTGCTGCACATCACTGGCCGCTACGAGGGGGGGGATTACCGGGCGGTGGCCGATACCCAGCGGCAACTGGAGGCCCAGGGGATCACCGGCGACACCTCGGCTTGGTACCGCCGCTTCGACTACATGGAGAACATCCAGGACGCCTACGCCGCTGCGGATCTGGTCATCTGCCGGGGGGGCGCGGGCACCCTAACCGAGGTCTGCGCCTGTGGGCTGCCGGCCCTGATCGTGCCCCTGGTCACCGCCGCAGAGGACCACCAGGCCCTCAACGCCCGCGAGCTGGAGAGGGCGGGGGCGGCCCAGGTGTTCTACCAGGAGGCGTTCTGGGCAGAGGGGCAGGTGATGTCGCGCCTGGACGGGCAGCGCCTGGCCGGCCGGGTGCTAGAGCTTGTGGCCGCCCCCCAACTGCGCCGCCAGATGGGGGCGGCGGCCCGCGCCTGTGTGCGCCGCGACAGCCTGGAACTCATCCTGCGCGAGATCGAGGGCCTGGCCGTGGGGAAGAGGCCGCCCCCGCTGAACCTGGAATTCCCCGAGCGCCATCAGGGCCCGCCGGCCGACCCCAACGCCCTGCTGCGGCAGGTGCAGCAGCAGTTGCGCGAGGTGGGGGGGGTGCCGCGCCTGGCCGCCGCGGAACTCGCGTACCTGCGCTACCAGGCCGACAGGCTGCTGGCCTCGGAGGAGTGGTACGAGATTCCGTTGGGGCGGCGCAACGCAGGGGTTAAGCTGGCCGGACATCTGCAATACCGCCAGCGCCTGCCCCTGCTCCTGGCCATGCTGGGGGATCGCCGCCGGGTCAACTGGCTGCGGCGCTGCTGCGGGGGGGATTTCCGCCATGTGGGCATCCTGCGCCGCAACATCGTCGAGCAGGGCCTCCGCCTCTTGCGGGTGAGCGAGCCGGCGGTGGAGGAGTCCCTGCTCTGCGCCCTGCGCGAGGACCCCTACTTTGAGGTGCGGGCCGCCGCCGCCCAGGTCCTGGGCGAGCTTTTCCCCGCCGGCGAGCGGCTCGAAGACGCCCTGGTCGCGGCGCTAGATGACCCCCGGGCCGGGGTGGTGGTGCAGGCCCTGCGGGCGCTGGGCAGCGCCGCGGTGCGGCCCCAGATCCTGTCACGGCTGGAGCCTTTTTACCTGCATGCCAACTGGCAGTTCCGCCAGGAGGTGGTGGGGGCTTTGCGGCGCCTGCTCCAGCGCCGGGTGATCGATCCGGCGGCGCTGGGGCAGCGGGTGGAGCAGATCCTGGCGATGTCGCCCTACTTCAAACCCGAGTTTCCCCTGAAGGAAAACCTGCGGCAGCTGGTGGCCGAACTCAACCAGCAGCTCCAGGAGTGGCAGCAGCCCAGCAACCAGGCCGGCCAGCAGTGAGGAGGGCGCGTGATCTATTACCTGGGTAACTACCTTTTCGACCACTTCGAAGAACTGTCCTTCCTGCGGCTGCTAAACTCGATCAGCTTCCGTGCCATCGCCGGGGCCATCACCGCCCTGCTCTTCACCATCGCCTTCGGCGGCCGGCTCATCCTGCGCTTCTACCGCCGCGGCCAGCGCGATGTGGTGCGTAGCTACGCCCAGTGCCCCACCGGCGAACACCAGACCAAGACCTACGGGGGCGGGCTGATCATCGCCGCGGTGCTCCTGGCCGCCGTGCTGTGGTGCAAGCTCTACAATCCCTTTGCCCTGTGGTGCCTGGGCGGCTTTGTCTGGTTCGCCGGGCTGGGGGCGGTGGACGACCACCTGAAGGTGCGCCACGGCAGCAGCGACCGGGGGCTGTCCGAGCGGGCCAAGCTGATCCTCCAGTTCGCCTACGGGCTGGTCTTTGGGGTTTTCTACGTGCTCGAAGCCGCCTCGCCCCTGCCGGCAGGGGTGGCCACCCAGCTCTACCTGCCCTTCCTCAAGGCGCCAGTGTTGGATCTTTCCTGGGGGTATGTGCCTTTTGCCATTTTCACCGTGATCGCCATCTCCAACTCGGTCAATCTGGCCGACGGCCTCGACGGGCTGGCCGTGGTGCCGGTGGCCTTTGTGGTGGCGGTTTTCGGGATCTTTGCCTACGTGTGCAGCAATATCCGCATCGCCGAGTTCCTCATCTACCCCTTCCTGCCGGGGGCTGGCGAGGTGGCGGTGATCTGCTCCATTGTCTTTGGCGCCTGCCTGGGATTCCTGTGGTTCAATTCCTATCCGGCCAACGTGATCATGGGGGACACCGGCTCCATGGCCCTGGGCGGCCTTTTGGGCACGGTGGCGGTGCTGATCAAGCAGGAGTTCCTGTTTCTGATCGTGGGGGGGGTCTTCGTGGGGGAGGCGTTTTCGGTGCTGGTGCAAGAGAAGATCGGCATCAAGTGGCTGGGCCGGCGCTTTTTCTACCGCTCGCCAGTACACCACCATTTCCAGGCCCAGGGTCTGGCCATACCAAGATCGTCACCCGCTTCTGGATCGTGGCCGGCATCCTGGCCCTGTGCGGGCTGGCGACGCTGAAGATCCGCTAGGAGTTGACCAGGGTGAGGCCGTAGAGGAAGAGCGTGATGAGCACCAGCAGGGCGAGCCCGGCGATCCACATCGGGATGCCGTGCTCGCCGCCGAAGACCTCTTTTATGTAGCGGCGGTACTGCTGGCTGAGGATGAGGTAGCAGGAGGCCACGGCGATGAGGATGGCCGCCGTCATCAGCGGGGCGTGTTGGCCCCGCAGCGGGGTGAATTGGACCAGCGATAATCCGTAGGACAGGACGTTGATGAGCAGGCCGTACTCGCGGGCCAGCACGCTGTAGACGATGATGCCCAGGCTGAGGCTCGCGATTACCACCGCGCTGAGCGAGTCGAGGAAGGGCAAGGCCAGCATCGGCACCAGCACCAGGCCCAGTAGCAGGTGCAGCCACATGCCCCCGTAGGCGTAGAAGAAGGGCGGCCGCTCCAGCGAGATAGCGCCGAAAAGATATGGGGCGAAACCGGTGCGCGCAGGGACCATCTGACCTCGGAGTGGACGGGAAGGAGTCGGGAGGGGGTGACCAAAAGTACGCCCGCCCCACCGCCGCTGTCAAGCTGAACCGGCTCAGGCCACCTTGGCCAGCCCCGGAGTGGCGGCGGCCCCGAAATCGCGGGTAACACCCTTGCGGATGGCCTGTCTTTCGAGGTAGGAGACCAGGCGGAAACAGCCCTCGTGGGGGGCGGTGAAGGCCAGCGAGATACCGTATACCGGCCCCTGCGGGGTCTGGCGGGTCTCCACGTGGACGATGTGCGTATTCACCGCGGCAAAGCTGTGGCGAATCCGCTCGCAGGTGTTGCGGAACAGCTCGCGGAAGAGGGCGGTGCTGGTCAGGGTGGGGCCATTGCGGGTGAGGTGGCGGCGGGCAGCCGCCTCGACGAACTCCTGGGGCAGGGCCATTTCGAGGGCGAGCTGGCTGGCGGCGGGCCGCCGCCACAGGAAGAGCTGGGCCCCCCCGCCGCTGAGATTGGCCAGCACTCCGGGCGCGGCGGCTTTCTTTTCTTCCTCTAGCCACGTGGCTTCGGCCCGCAGACAGGCGGCGATGCGGAAGGCCGAGCGGGCGGGGGGCCGGGGCGGGGCCTGGGCCTCTATGGGGCGGGGTGGCTTGACCAGCAAGACCGGCAGCCGGCCCTGAAGCCGGTTGTAGCCGATGACCTCGCTGGCGAAATGGCATTTGGCGGTGTCGAGGCTATGGAGGGTCACCAGGGTGCCGCGCCGGGGCTGGTAGTGGGCCGGGGCGTCGATGCACAGGGAGCCGTCCGCCCCCAGGTCCTGGAGCCGGCCGTGGTACGGGGGACCGGTGGCTTCGGTGCCTTCAAAGGACAACAGGAACCGGGTCCCGAGCCGCAGGGGGTCGGGCAGGTCGGGGGTGCGGCGGCCAGGCTTCATCGCAGATCCTCCTCGTTAGTGCTCCCCAGCAATCCCAAAGACTCGCATTCTACAGATCGGCAGAAACGGAAAAATAAGTAGTGCTATTTGATATTATATGGTATATTTATCTTTAACAGTATCTGAGGCCCGATGAAGCCTGAGGCGGGAATGGACCGCTCGGTCTCGGAGTTAAGGGGGGTGGGGGCCCGCCGGGCCGCGGTCTTGGGGGAGGCGGGTATCCACACCATCCGGGACCTGCTCTATCACCTTCCCCGGCGCTACCTGGACCGCAGCCTCATCCTGCCCATCGCCCAGATCCCCCCCGGCCAGGAGGTGACCCTGATCGGGCAGGTGCGGCACAAGCGCTTCATCCCGGGGGCGCGGCCCCGTTTCGTGCTCGTCGTCGAGGACGGCACCGAGGAGATTGCCTGCGTATGGTTCCACGGCGCCCGCTACCTGCAACGCCACTTTGAGGAGGGGGATACCCTGGCCCTCAGCGGCAGGGTGGAGCATTTCCAAGGCCGGCCGCAACTGACACACCCCGAATGCGAGTTTGTCGCCAACGCCGGCGAACCGGAACTACTACACACCGGGGGGATCATCCCCCTCTACACCACCAGCGCCGACATGAAGGAGAAGGGGCTGCGCAGCCGGGGTTTCCGCCGGCTGGTCCGCGCCGCCCTGGAGGAGTGCGCCGCCGGGTTGCCCGACCCCCTCTCCGCCGCGGCGCGGCAGCGGCTGGAACTGGCCGAACTGGGCGGAAGCCTGCGCCAGGTGCATTTCCCCCGCACCTGGGAGGAGATGGTCCAGGCCCGCCGCCGCCTGGCCTTTGACGAGTGTTACGCCCTCCAGACCCGCCTGGCCCACCGCCGCCTGGCCCGCCGGCAGGGAAAGGCCCCGCCCCTGCCCCCCAGCCGCCGCCTGGTCCCTGCCCTGCTGGAGGGCCTGCCCTTTGCGTTGACCGGGGCCCAGCGCCGGGTAGCCGGGGAGATCGCCGCGGACCTGGAGCAGGCCCTGCCCATGTGCCGGCTGCTCCAGGGGGACGTAGGTTCGGGTAAGACCCTGGTGGCCCTCCTGGCCATGCTCCAAGCCGTGGAGGCCGGGTTTCAGGCCGCGCTGATGGCCCCCACCGAGATCCTGGCCGAACAACACGCCGCCACCCTGGCCGCCCTGGCCCGCCCCCTGGGGGTGGAGGTGCAGTTGCTGGTGGGCGGGATGCCGGCGGCCCAACGGTGCACCGCGCTGGCCGCCATCGCCTCGGGGGCGGCCCCGCTGGTGGTAGGCACCCATGCCCTCATCCAGGGTGGGGTGGAGTTCGCAGGGATGGGGCTGGCGGTGGTGGACGAGCAGCACCGCTTCGGGGTGGCCCAGCGCGAGGAGTTGCAGCGCAAAGGGCCGGGGGTCCACCTGCTGGTGATGACCGCCACTCCCATCCCCCGCACCCTGGCCCTGGCCCTGTACGGCGACCTGGAAACCTCGGCGCTGGACGAGCTGCCCCCCGGCCGCCAGCCGGTGCGCACGGCCCTGCGCGGGCCGGAGCGGCGGCCCCAGATCCGCGAATTCGCCGCCGACCAGATCCGCCAAGGTCGGCAGGTCTACATCGTCTACCCGCTGGTGGAGGAATCGGAAAGGCTGGCGGTCATTTCGGCCAGCGAGGGTTTGGCAGAACTGAAGGAGGGGCCCCTCAGGGGTTTCTCCCTGGGGCTCTTGCACGGGCAACTGCGCCCTGAGGAGAAAAACCGGGTGGCCCGGGCCTTCAAGGCCGGGGAAATCCAGGCCCTGGTCTGCACCACGGTGGTGGAGGTGGGGGTGGACGTGCCCAACGCCACGGTGATGATCGTCGAGCACGCCGAGCGTTTCGGCCTGGCCCAGTTGCACCAGTTGCGCGGGCGGGTGGGGCGGGGGGCCCAGCAGTCCTATTGCATCCTGATCGCAGGCAGCCAGACCGCCGGGGAGGCCGAGCGCCTCGAAGTTTTGTGCCAGACCCAGGACGGCTTCGAGATCGCCCGCCGCGACCTGGAACTGCGGGGGCCGGGGGAGGTGTTGGGCCTGCGCCAGGCCGGGCTTTCCGAATTGACGGTGGCCGACCTGGCCGGCGACGCGGCCCTGATGCTGCGGGCCAGGGAGGAGGCTTTCCAGTGCGCGGGGCTCTCCTGATGGGTTTGGGAGCAAAAGGTTTTGACATTTGGAGGGCGCCCTTTTACCTTACTAACCACCCCCGTTCCAACGGCAAAAATACACCCCACAGTCCCCTGGTCCCGAACCGTTTCACTTTGCGGATTCACATGCCCTCGACCATCCGGTCCCGCCCTAGTGCCTGGGTCTGGCTGGCCGCCGGCGCCTGGCTTTCGGCCTGCGCCGTGCCGCCCAAACACACCCTGGAGCTCGCCAACCGCGATATCGTCTACGCCGAAGAGGAGGGCGCGGCCCATTACGCCCCCGACCTCCTCGGGGCCGCCAAGGATTCCCTCGACGCCTCCTACCGCAAGATCCGCAGCGAACAGGGGGAGTGGTTCGAGCCGATGCGGGACTACACCCCGGCCTTTTCCGCGGCCCTGGCCGCCTCGCACCAGGCTCAGGCCGCCCTTACCGCGGCCCTCGAAGCCCGCAAGGCGCGCCGGGAGAAACTGGAGGCCGAGTTTCAGGCCCTCAGCGCCAACCTGAAGGACGCCTTCCAGAGCACCCGGGGCCTCCCCTCGCGGCGGGGGGAGAATCGGCGCCTCACCAAGGCCGAGATCACCCTGCATGTGGCCGAGGATCAGTTGCGCAAGGACTACCTGGACCCGGCCGAACAAAAGCTTTTGGAGGCGGCACAGACCATTAACAGCGTGCGCGAAAAGACCGGCAGCTACATCGCCAAGTACTTGCAGGGCAACGGGGACCGCTGGAGCAAGTGGGCGCGGGAGACGGTGGAGGTCTCGGCGCGCCAGAACAGCTACGCGGTCATTGTGGACAAGAGCAACCACACCTGTTATCTCTACTATGACGGCCGGCTCAAGAAGCGCTACGAGGCGGACCTGGGAGCCAACTGGATGGCCCAGAAGAGCATGTCGGGGGACAAGGTGACCCCCGAAGGCAAGTACCGCATCATCGGCAAGCGGCAGCGGCCCGACGGGCACAAGGCCCTGGACCTGAACTACCCCAACGCCGAGGACCTGCGGCGCATCGCCGAGGACAAGCGGCGGGGCCGCATCCGCAAAGGGGCCAATCCCGGCTACGCCATCCAGATCCACTCGGGCGGGGGCAGGGGGCAGGATTGGACCGCCGGCTGCGTGGCCCTGGCCAACCCGGACATGGACGAACTCTTCCGCACCGTGGGAGTGAACACCCCGGTGACCATCGTCGGGGCCTGGGATAACAAGGCGGTGGCCGAATCGCGGTTCTGAGCCGAGGGGATGGAGTGTGGCGGGCAGGAGATCGTTCTCCTGCCCGTTTTTTTTAGCGGGAGGCCAGCCAGAGGGCGAGGAAGATCATCAGGTACGCGCCCAGGCTGCGGGTCAGCAGCCAGCCCCAATTGCCCAGGCGCAGAGCCGCCCAGGCCACCACCGCCCCGTGCAGCAGGAAACCCACCCCCAGGTACAGAGTGGCCCTGGCCAGGAGTTGCTGCATGCGCGGCTGCTGGGCCAGTTGCTGCACCTGGGCTGGCAGGGCCGGGCCGTAGCGGGCCATGGCCGTCACCAGCAGGGGCTTGCCCAGGCCCCAGGTGATCAACAGGGCCAGGGCGGTGAAGGCGCTGAGGACCACCGGCTTGCACTTGATGAAGAGGGCGTTGTTGTAGCGCAGGGCCAGCCCGCCGAAGATGAGGATGAGCAGGGTGGAGGCGATGGAGAACTCGTCGATCTCGCCGAAGTAGGCGTATTCCCAGACCAGTTCCAGGCCGGCCACCCCCAGGGCCCAGAGCACCGCCCGCCGGGTGTTGCCGAAACTGTCCACCACCACAAAGACCAAGAGCGGCACCAGGTCCAGCAGCAGCAGGGACCAGTTCATCTACAGGCCCACCCCAAACTCGGCTCGGAACTCGCGCCAGACCTCGGCCGGCACCTCGGCGGTGGCGGCCTGGTACACCTCCTCCACCTGTTGCCGGGAGCAGGGCCCGGACATGGCGATGCCCTCGATGGGGGCGGCCAGGACGTACTGGAGGGCCAGGTGGCGGATATCCACCCCCCGCTGGCGGCACCAGACCCACATGGCGTGGGCTATGGGCTCGGCCTGCCGGTCCGGTTCGGGGCCGGCCAGGCGGCCCATGCCCAGGGCGCTGGCCAGGATGATGCCCACGCCTTTGTCGCGCGCCAGGGGCAGGGTGGTGGCGGCCACCGACTGGTCGAGCAGGGTATAGTCCAGATAGCTGAGCACGATCTCGATCTGGCCGGTCTCGATGGCCCGGCGGTGGAACTGGTGCTGGCGCACCCCCACGCCGAGGTGGCCGATGAGGCCCTCGTCCTTCATCTTGAGCAACTCGTCGAGGGCGGCGCCGGGGGCCAGGGGGATCTCGATGTCGGGCGGGTCGTGGATGAGCACCGCGTCGAGATAGTCGGTCTTGAGCAGTCGCAGGCTGTTCTCCACGCTCCAGCGGGTGGTTGCGGCGGAGAAATCGTGGCGCTTCTCTGGGTGGGTGCCGGTCTTGGTCTGAAGATAGATCCGCTCCCGCCAGCCCCCCTCCAGGGCCAGGCCCACCCGCCTTTCGCTCTCGCTGTACAGGGGCGAGGTGTCCAGATAGTCCAGGCCCAGTTCGATGGCGCGGCGGATGCCCTCCACGGCCTCCGCGTCGCTGACGTTGGCGCTACCGAAAAAGGCGCAGCCCAAGCCCAGGGCCCTGGGGGTCATGCCGGTTTTTCCCAGCCGGCGGCGTTGGAGTTCTGCCATTCCTGCTTCCTTTCTGGCGACGGGTTTTGTAGTATTATAGCCACAATCGCGGCAAAAAAAAATGGGAGGGAGGATGACCATAGGGGGCGCGGTGATCGCCGCCCTGTCCGGGGCCCTGCTGGGGCTGGGGGGGTTCACCTTCTACTACGGGCAGGGGCTCTCGTATTTTAGCCGCGACCCGGCGGCCTGCGTCAACTGCCACATCATGCAGCCGCAGTTCGACTCGTGGCAGAAGGCCAGCCACCACACCGCCGCCACCTGCGCCGACTGCCACCTGCCCCATGATTTCCTCCCCAAGTGGCTGTCAAAGGCCGAGAACGGCTTCTGGCATTCCCAGGGGTTCACCCTCCAGGACTTCCACGAGCCGATCTTCATCCGCCAGCGCAACCAGCGGGTGCTGCACGACAACTGCCTCAACTGCCATGGGCCCCTGGTCCACGAACTGCTGGCGGGGGCGACCACCGACGCCGACGCGATCAGCTGCGTCCATTGCCACCGCTCCGCCGGCCACGGCGAGGCCGTAGGCCTGGGCAAGTACGAGCCCCTTTCTTCCCGCAAAGAACCCTAACCAACAGGTGAGAGGATGAACCGCAAGACCCTCCTCGGGTACGGCGCCGTGGTGGTGGTGGTGTCGGGCCTCAGCGCCCTGGTCACCGGCCTGCTGATGAACATCTACGAGCGCAAGAGTGAGGCCAAGAACCCCTACGTCCACCTGGTGGAGGTGAGCGAAGACGACACCGACCCGGCCAAGTGGGGGGTCAACTGGCCCAAGCAATACGAGTCCTACCAGTTGACCGCCCTGGCCACCCGCACCCGCTTCGGTGGGCACGGGGGCAGCGAGGCCCTGCCGGAGCAGAAGATCGAGCGCGACCCCTGGCTCAAACGCATCTTCCTGGGGTACGCCTTTTCCATTGACTACCGCGACCGCCGCGGCCACGCCTACATGCTCTCTGACCAGGAGGAGACCAAGCGGCTGAGCAAGCCCCAGACCGGCTCCTGCCTGCACTGCCATGCCTCGGTCATGCCCCTCTACCGCGAGCTGGGGGGCGGAGACGCGATGGCGGGGTTCAAGGCGAGCTATCAGCTCTCCTACCAGGAGATGAACGCCAGATTGCACGCCAGCGGCCACGCCCATCCGGTCTCCTGCGTGGACTGTCACAGCGCCGAGACGATGAAATTGCGGGTGACCCGCCCCGGCTTCGTCAAGGCCATCCAGGCCTTGGCCGCCTCCGAGGCCCCCCTGCCGCACCTGCCCTCCATCGAGCGCTGGCGCGCCACCAACCGCCAGGCCCCCTACGACCCCAACGCCCTGGCCTCGCGCACGGAGATGCGCTCCTTTGTCTGCGGCCAGTGCCACGTCGAGTATTACTGCTCCAGCGCCATGCCCCTGGAGTTCCCCTGGAGCAAGGGCCTGCGCGCCGAGGATCTGGAGGCTCACTGGAACGGGGTGGTCCTGCCCAAGGGCGGCCGCTTCTTCGACTTCAAACACAGCGAGAGCGGAGCCGAGATCCTCAAGGTCCAGCACCCCGAGTTCGAGCTGTGGTCCCAGGGCATCCACGCGCGCTCCGGGGTGGCCTGCGCCGACTGCCACATGCCCTACCAGCGGGATGGGGCCACCAAGGTCTCGGATCACTGGGTGCGCAGCCCCCTGCTCAACGTCAACCGCGCCTGCCAGACCTGCCACCACAGCGAGGAGCAGGAGATCCTCGCCCGGGTGGAGGTCATCCAGACCCGCAACTTCAACCTGCTCCAACGCGCCGGCCAGGCCCTGGTGGACCAACTCGACGCCATCCAGGCCGCCAGAGCCGCCGGGGCCGGGGACGAGCAGTTGCAGCCAACCCGCGAACTCCAACGCCAGGCCCAGTGGCGGTTGGACTTTGTCGCCGCCGAGAACTCCATGGGCTTCCACGCCCCCCAGGAGGCGGCCCGGTTGCTGGGCGAGGCGGTGGACCTGGCCCGCCAGGGGCAGGTGGCGGCCCTCAAGGCCAAAGAGGCCGGGCGCTGAGACCTATTCCCTTCACCGGAGACAGAGGATGAAATACCTGGGCACCTGGCTGGCGGCCCTCTTGTGCCTGTGGGGCTGCACCCCGGCCCCGCGTCCCCCGGTAGGCAAGGCCCCGGCCGGGGTCACCCCGCTGATGGACCAGCGACTGCCGGTGGACCCCCAGGTGAAACTGGGCCGGCTGGACAATGGCCTCTCCTATCTGATCCGCGCCAACCAGCGCCCCGAAAACCGCGCCGAGCTGCGACTGGTGGTCAAGGCCGGCTCGGTGTTGGAGGAGGAGGGGCAGCGGGGCTTGGCGCACGTGGTCGAGCACCTGGCCTTCAACGGCACCCGGCATTTCGCCAAGCAGGAGCTGGTGGACTATCTCGAATCGGTGGGCATGCGCTTTGGCCCGGATCTCAACGCCTACACCGGCTTCGACGAGACCGTGTACCTGCTCCAGGTGCCCACCGACAGCGCCGGGGTGATGGAGACCGCCTTCCAGATCCTGCAGGACTGGGCCGGGGGGATCAGCTTCGACCCCGGGGAGGTGGACATGGAGCGGGGGGTCGTGGTCGAGGAGTGGCGGGGCAGCCGGGGCGCCGAGGCGCGACTCTTGGATCTGCAGTTGCCGGTGATCCTCAAGGGCTCGCGCTACGCCAGCCGCCTGCCCATCGGCGAGAAGGCGGTGCTGGACACCTTTGGGCGGGAGGACCTGCTGCGCTTCTACCAACAATGGTACCGGCCCGAGCAGATGGCCCTGGTGGCGGTGGGGGACTTCGACCCGGCGCAGGTGGAGGAACTGGTCCGGGCCTATCTGGGCAATGTTCCGGCTTCACCCTCGCTGGAGGCGCGGCCCTGCTTTCCGGTCCCCGACCACGCAGAGCCCCTCTTCTCCATCAACGCCGACCCCGAGGCCACGGGTTCGAGCGTGGCTCTCTACTTCAAGAAGGATGTGGACGCGCACCAGACTGTAGGGGGCTACCGCCAGTACCTGGTCGAGGCCTTGTACGCGGGCATGCTCAACCGCCGGCTCTACGAGCTGAGCGTGGCCGAAAGCCCACCCTTCCTCTCGGCCTACGCAGGCATGGACCTGCTGGTGCGGACCAAGGAGTGCCACTTCCTGGGCGCGGTGGTGGCCGACGGGGGGGTGGAGCGCGGGCTGGAGGCCCTGCTCAGCGAGTGCCGGCGGGTGCAGCGCCACGGCTTCACCGCCACCGAACTGGAGCGCGAGAAGAAGGAGTTGCTGCGGGGGATCGAGCAGAGCTACCGGGAGCGCGACAAACACGAGTCCGGGGATTTTGCCGACGAGTACCTGCGCTACTTCACTGAGGAGGAGCCCATCCCAGGCATCGTCTACGAGTACGGCCTGTACCAGACCTTCCTGCCCCAGATCGGCCTGGCGGAGGTGGAGGGGCTGGCCAGGCACTGGGAGGGGAACCACAACCTGGTGGTGGTGGTGAGCCTGCCCGAAAAGGAGGGGGTCAAGGCCCCCACCGAGGCGCAACTCAAAGCGGTCTTCGACCAGGTCAAAAAGAAGGAGATCACGCCCTACCGGGACCTGTTGGCCGGCCTCACCCTGCTGGAGTCGGCCCCGTCCCCGGCCCCCATCCTCTCCACCCGCGAAATCCCCGAGCTGGGGCTGACGGCCTGGCAGTTGGGCAACGGGGTGGGGGTGGTGCTTAAGCCCACGGACTTCAAGAACGACGAGGTGCTCTTCAGCGCCTATAGCCCGGGGGGCCATTCTTTGGTGGCCGACTCCGAGTACGTGGCCGGGGTGACCGCCGACGCGGTGGTCAAGGAAGGGGGGGTGGGCCGTTTCAGCCAGGTGGAATTGCAGAAGCTGCTGGCCGGCAAGGTGGCGGAGGTCTCTCCCTGGATCGGGGGTCTGGAGGAGGGGCTGTCGGGCCGGGCCTCCCCCGAGGACCTGGAGACCCTGTTCCAACTCATCTACCTGTACATGACCCAGCCCCGCCAGGACTCCACCGCCTTTATCGCGTACCAGGGCTGGCTGCGGGGCATGCTCCAGAACCGCAGCGCCAGCCCCGAAAGTGCCTTCCGCGACTCCCTCCAGGTGACCCTGGCCCAGCACCACCTGCGCTCCCGGCCCTGGTCCGAGGCTTTGGTGGAGGAGATGGACCTGGACCGCTCCCTGCGCATCTACCGCGACCGCTTCGCCGACGCCGGAGATTTCACCTTCTTCCTGGTGGGCAACTTTAGCCTCGACGAGGTGCGGCCCCTGGCGCAGCGGTACCTGGGCGGGTTGCCGGCCCAGGGGCGGCGGGAGTTGTGGCGGGACCTGGGGGTGGAGCCTCCTGCGGGGGTGGTGGTGCAGGAAGTGTATAAGGGCCTCGAACCCAAGAGCCTCACCCAACTGGTCTTCACCGGCCCCCTGGCCTGGGAACGCCAGAAGCTCTACGGCCTGCACGCCCTGGCCGCGGTGCTCGAAATCCGTCTGCGCGAGGTGCTGCGCGAAGACCTGGGCGGCACCTACCGGGTCAGCGTCAACGCCTCGGCCTCCCACTACCCCCGCGAGCAGTATTACCTGGCCGTGGGGTTTGGCTGCGACCCGGCGCGGGTGGAGGAGTTGACCGGGGTGGTCTTCGCCGAGTTGGAGGCGCTCGTGCAGCAGGGCCCGGACCCGCGGCAGGTGGAGAAGGTGCGCCAGATGCAGCGCCGCCAGCGCCAGGTAGATCTGGAGGAAAACAGCTTTTGGCTCGAAGCCGTAGAATCGGCCTATGTCCACGGCACTGACCCGCGCCAGATCCTTGAATACGAGGCCCTGGTCGAGGGCCTGACCCCGGCTGCGGTGCAGGACATGGCCCGCCACTGCCTCAACCGCGAGCGGTACGTGCAGGTATCCCTGTTTCCCGAGGGGATGAAGAGATAGTAAAAATATTAAAAATAATTATTTATACACATGAATACCCACTGCCATTCCCACTTTTGACAGCTGCACATTGGTTTAGTATGATTCCCTTTGCACAGCGTGGCTGCCAACCTTGGGCAGGACCCTGCCCGGGCCTGTTCCTCCCCAGGCGGTGCGCCATGGGCACAGGCAGTAAAGGCAGGGTCCGCTCCGGTACACCGGGCGCCCCTGCTGGGGAACTGAGCGCGGGGATCAACCGGGTGCGGCGGGCCTGTGGCCCCATCCCGATGGCCGATTTCGCCGACCGGCCCGAGATCCTCCAGGCCGCCCGCCAGGTGAACCGGGTGGACTGGAGAAGGATGCGGGGCGAGGCGGGGGCCGCTGCCTGGTAGCAGGCCCTCTCCCAGTACGAGGCCCGCTGGTTGCAGGAACTGGGCGAGGGCCGCGCCAACCGGGCGGACTGAGCATGGACAACCCCGCCCTCGCCGCCCACCGCCTCCAGCGCCATGGACTGAGCCAGCCGGCTGCTGGCGAGGCCGCGTAGGTGGGCCTGATCCGCCGCCTCCAGCCAGTAGCGCCAATCCACTTCTCGCGGCCCGGCTCGCTCCCGCGTTTGCTACACCGCGCCGCCTTTGACGAGGGGCCCTGGCCGACCGCTGGCGGACCGGCCGCCTGTTGGTGAAGGGCCGCTTCTGGGACGGGAATATCGGCTATGTGCTGGCCGAGGACCTGGGCCTGTAGGGGGCGGCCTTCCGCTGGCCCCTGCCGCACCTTTCCGCCCTGTACGAGCGCATCTTCCAGACCTTTTAAGTACGAGGGGCCCCTCTCGCCCAGGCAACTGGCCGCGGAGAGCGGAGTGCGGCACAAGCAACTGATGCCGGCCCTGCACCGCCTGCAAGAGGCGTTCCGGGTCTGCGAGGATCAGCAGGACGACGACTGGAAGCGGCCCCTTCGGTCTTTTCGCCGCGGAATGGCCGGGGGTGGACCTGGAGGCCCTGCTCTGGCAGGAGGCCGCCGCCGAGGGAGTGATGCGCCTACTGCATTCCCAGGTCCTCCTCAGCACCGCCCAGATCTGCGACTGGTCCGGGTGGCCGGCCCGCATGGCCGGGCTCCCGGCGCAACTGGAGGGGGCCGGCCGGGTGGAAAGGGCAGGGGAGGGATGGAGGCGGCCTGAGGACCGGGAGTTGCCCTTCTGCGAGCCGGAACAGAGCGCACAAGGCCGACCCGCTGGTGAAATCCCAACAGCGCCAGTTCAAGGCCCTCTTTCCCGGCGAGGTGCTCCAGTATCTGGTGATCGACGGCGAGTTCCGGGGCGCAGTGTGCTGGCACTGTGCGCATCGGGCCCCACGACTTGGAGGACATCGCCCTCCGCCTGGCCCACCGCCAGATCGCTGCCCGCAAGCAGGAGGTCCTCGCCGCGGTGGCCGCCCATTACCCCCCCCACCCTCAGATCTGGGGGCACACCGGCAAGGCCCTCAAGCCCTGATACTGCCGAGGTCGGGGCCCTCCAGTACCGGGAAGGCATTCTCCTCCGGCAACCCCCTTCGCCACTCGTCGAGGTACAGGCCGATCCTCTCCAGGGGGATGGGCCTGAAACCCAGCTCCAGGGCCGGCGCATCCTCCCGCAGCCGGAAATCCAGTCCGGACGCATCCACAAACCCAGGGTCCTCGTCCACGATATTGCGCTGCACGGCCACCCAGTCGGGTCTGGCGTGCCAGTGGATCACCAGCCATTCGCCCCCCAGGTTGATGTTGCGGAGCACCAGGTTGCCCTCCGGGGGCACCCCTGTGCCTTCGGCCAGGTAGGGGTCGAGTTGTTTCAGGTCCGGGTAGCGCAGGCTGTAGGGCGGCTGGTGGTGGAGCATGGCCTCCAGCCGTTCCCTCATCGTCTTGTTGACCATGTCCTGCCACACCGGCCGGGGGTCCAGGCCCCGGCCGTCGATCATCACCGCGGGCTGGCACCCGACGAAGACATTGTTCTCGACGCGGTTGTTGCGGCCTCCGCCCACAAAGGCGGCCCGGGTGCACTGGTAGAAGACATTGCCGTAAACCAGGGCGCCAGAGGCGCAGTCGTCGAGGTACACGGCCATGGAGCCCATGCCGTACCCATGGGTGTGGTGGAAGAGGTTGTGGCGGACTACCACCCCGCGCTCGGTCCAGTCGCGGCCCATGTAGACGGCCCCCACGTCCCCGGTCTCCTGGCAGACGTGGTGGATGTGGTTGAACTCGATGTGGTGCTCGTTGCCGCCGAGCAGGATGGCGCAGTGGGGGCCGTCGTGGATCAGGTTGTGGGAGACGCGGTGGCCCACCCCGCTTAGCAGCACCCCCGGCTGGTAGCAGCGCGACCACTCCCCCAGGTGGTGGATGTGGCAGTTGAGCACCCGGTGCCCGCCCGGCTCCAGCGTCCGCCGGTCCCCCCCGCTCAGCCGGATGCCGCCGTCGCCGAGACTGTACAGGTCGCAACTCTGCACCGTGTGGTCGCGCCCTTCATCGATCAGCGCGCCCCAGTTGCCCAGATGGCGCAGGGTGCAGCCGGCCACAGCGACGCACTCTCCCCCTTCGACGTGCAGGCCGCTGCCCCGGCCATACTCCAGGCCCAGTCCCTCAAAGCGCAGGTGGGAGGCGCCCCGCAGGTGGATGAGGGGCTCGGCCAGCAGGGAGAGGGCGGTTTCGCCGCAGTCCAGGGGGGCGGGGGGCCAGAAGAAGAGCGCGCCCTGCTCGCGGTCCACGTAGTACTCACCGGGCTGGTCCAGCTCCTCCAGCACGTTGAGGAAATAGAAGCGCTGCCCGGCCTTGATTCCGTAGATGCCGTGGGGGGGGCGGGTGCGGACCAGGCCGGTGGCCGGGTCGAAGGATTCCAACTGCTCGTAGGTGTTGGCCCAGTCCCAGGCCCAGTACCCGTGCAGCCAGACCTCGCGCTGGTGCTGCCAGCGGGCGGGGCGGTCCCCCTCGAAGTAGAAGCCCTCCTCGATGATCCCCAACTCGCCCCCATGCCCATCCCCCTCCCCGTGAAAGGCCGCCGCTCCCTTGATGCGGGCGAAATCCCCGTCGGGCCAGCGGGCGAGCTCCATTCGCCGGCCGGCAAAGAAGAGTTCGGGGTGGGATGGGGTGGTGGGGCGGCCGAAACCGCGGGAGGCGAGTCCCGGCAGGAGGCCCAGTTCGCCCAGGTCGCACTGGAGCACCTGGCCCCTGGCATGGGGGGCCAGGCGCCGGAGGGTGCCTGGGTCCTGCACTGGACCAAAGTCAGACAAGAGCACACCGCCCAGGAGGCGTGGCCGCTCGCCGGGCCAGGCCCGGTACACCACCGGCCCCGCGGCGGTACCGCTGTCCAGGGCTTCGAGCGCGAAGGCCCGGGTGCGGTGGTATATCCCGCCGCGCAGGTACACGGTGGCCCCCTCGGGGCGGGGGGTCTGGCGCAGGCGGTCGCGGGCCGCTTCGAGGGTGGCCAGGGGGCCGTCGCTGCCGGCGGCATTGGGTTCGGGGAGGGTTCCGGACCAGGTATCGGAACCATGGGGGGCGACGTAGAGCACCGGGGACATGGAGCACCTCCTGAGGGGGCGTTACCTTGAATCTAGGCAAAAAATCCTTTAGCTTCCCCCCCATGAGCACATGCGGTGCCTTTCTGCTCCTCCTCGCCGCCGCCGCCCTGGCCCAGGAGCCCTACGGCCTGGAGCAGCGGGTGCCCAATACCTCCTTCCGCGTCCGCAGCGCTGGCTATGCCCTGGCCGATCTGGACCTGCGCCGGGTCTTTGCCGGCTCCACCTTCACCCGGCCGGTGTACCTCACCCATGCCGGCGACGGCAGCGGCCGGGTCTTTGTGCTCGAACAGCCCGGGGTAGTCCGCGTGCTGGGCGAGGGGCTGGACCGGGTCTTCCTCGATCTGAGCGCAGTGGTCAACGACGGGCCCAACGAGGCCGGACTCCTGGGCCTGGCCTTCCACCCGCGCTATCCAGAGAACGGGCGCTTTTTCGTGTACTACACCTACGGCAACCTCATCTCCCGCTTCTCGGAGTTCAGGGTCTCGGCCGACCCCGACCGGGCCGATCCCTCCAGTGAGCGGGTTTTCCTGGAGGTGCGGCAGCCGGCGGGCAACCACAATGGCGGTCAACTGGCCTTTGGCCCGGACGGGTACCTGTACATCGGCCTGGGGGATGGAGGCGGGGCCGACGACCAGTACCGCAACGGCCAGGATCGCCAGACCGTCCTTGGGGACATCCTGCGCCTCGACGTGGACCGCACCCAGGGAGACCTGGGATATGCCATCCCTCCGGACAATCCCTTTGTGGGCAACGCGCAGAACTGGCGCGAGGAGATCTGGGCCTGGGGCCTGCGCAATCCCTGGCGCTTCAGCTTCGACCGGCTCACCGGGGAGTTGTGGGCCGGGGATGTGGGCCAGAACCGCTGGGAGGAGGTGGACCTCATCGAGCGGGGCGGGAACTACGGCTGGAACATCATGGAGGGGGGCCACTGCTTCAGCCCGGCAGCCAACTGCGACACCACCGGCCTGGCGCTGCCCCTCGCCGAGTACAGCCACCGCGAGGGCCGCTCCATCAGCGGGGGGTACGTGTACCGGGGCCCCCGCCTCATCGCCTTGCAGGGGGTGTACCTGTACGGAGATTTCGTTTCGCGCCAGATCTGGGGTCTGCGCCGCGTCCCCGGTGAGGAGGCCCAGCCCCGGCTCGTGGCCCAGAGCCCCTCGCCCATCTCCAGTTTCGGCGAGGATGAGGAAGGGGAGGTCTACCTCATCGGTCTGGACGGCCGGCTCTTCGTCTTTGAGGAACGCGATCCCGCCCGCCCGCTGGGCCAGGTCCCGGAACTGCTCTCCCAGTCGGGAGTCTTCAGCGAGATGAAAACCCAGACCCCCGCGCCGGGGCTGATCCCCTACGGGGTCAACGCCGAGCTGTGGTCGGACGGGGCGCACAAGACCCGGCTGCTGGCCCTGCCCGACACGGCGCGGATCGGGTTCTCGGCAGTGGGGGATTGGGATTTTCCCCCCGGGACGGTGCTGGTCAAGAGCTTCTACCTCGACCTGGAGCGGGGAAACCCGCAAAGCCGGCGCATCGTCGAGACCCGCTTCCTGGTCAAACAGGACGAGGGGGAGGCGTGGGACGGCTTCAGCTACCAGTGGAACGAGGAGGGCAGCGACGCGGCCCTCCTGCCCGGCAGCGCCACCCACTCCTTCACTATCGTCGACCCGGCGGCCCCCGGCGGCAGCTACCTCCACGAGCACTACTTCCCCAGCCGCGCCGAGTGCGGGACCTGCCACACCCAGGCCTCCGGCCAGGTTTTGGGGGTGCGGACTGCCCAGCTCAACGGCCAGTACGACTACGGCGAGGTGAGCGACAACCAGTTGCGCGCCCTCAACCACATCGGGGTTTTCGACCGCGACATCGGGCAGGTGCAGGAGGACTGGCCGCGCCTGGCCCAGCCCTATTCCGCCGTGGCGCCGCTGGAGGGGAGGGCCCGGGCCTACCTCGACGCCAATTGTAGCCACTGCCACCGGCCCGGCGGCACGGGGCGGGGCGGCCTGGACCTGCGGGCCGGGGTGCCCCTGATTGCCACCGGCCTGGTCGCGGCTCCGCCCGAAGACGGGGAGTTGGGGGTGAGGGGGGCGCAGTTGCTGGCGCCGGGCTTCCCCGATTCCTCGGTGCTCTACCTGCGCCTGAAGGACCTGGACCGCTTTCGCATGCCGCCCTTGGCCAGCAACCGGGTGGACCAGGAGGGCGCCGGGCTGATCGGCCAATGGATCGCGGCCCTGGGCCAACCCACGGCGGTGGGGGCGGAGGGAAAGGCGCTGCCAGCGTCGGCGGTCCTGCGGCAGAACTACCCCAACCCCTTCAACAGCGGCACTCTGATCCGCTACGCCCTGCCCGCCCCGGTACAGGTGCGGCTGGAGGTCTTCGATCTGCTGGGGCAGCGGGTGGCGCTGCTGGCCCAGGGCTGGGCGGCGGCAGGGGAGCACGAGGTGGTCTTTGCGGCGACCGGGCTGGCCGGCGGAGTGTACCTGTGCCGGCTCTCCGGCGAAGGCTGGGCCTGGACCCGCAAGTTGGTCTTGAGCAAATAATCGTTCCGGCAACTACCCCAACCAAGGAGGAGTAAATGAGAGTACCCATCGCGCTGTCGGCCCTGGCCCTCTCCCTGAGCCTGGCTCCGGCCTGCGCCGCCGAGCAGGTCCCGGCCCCGCAGGCAGAGGTAGGCAAGCCTGCCCCGGCCTTCGTGCTGAAGGACACCGCGGGCGTGGAGCGCAGCCTGGCGGAGTTCAAAGACAAATGGGTGGTGCTCGAATGGGTCAACTTCGGCTGTCCTTTCGTCAAGAAGCACTACGGGGCTGGCAATATGCAGGGACTCCAGGCCGAGTACACCGCCAAGGGGGTGGTGTGGCTGTCGATCTGCTCCTCGGCGCCGGGAAAACAGGGCTATTACGAGGGCGAGGAGTTGAGGAAGGAGATCGCCGAGCGCAAGGTGGCGGCAACCCACTACCTGCTCGACCCCCAGGGTGGGGCGGGCAAGGCCTACGGAGCCAAGACCACGCCCCACATGTACGTGATCGACCCGGCCGGGTCCCTGGTCTACGTCGGCGGCATCGACGACATCCCCAGCGCCGACCCCGACGACCTGCCCAAGGCCAAAAACTGGGTGCGGCTCGCCCTCGACGCGGCGCTGGCCGGCAAGCCGGTGGAGACCTCCACCACCCCGCCCTACGGCTGCTCGGTGAAGTACGCCGAGAACTAGCCCAAGCTGATGGCCGCTCCTCTCCGCATCCACCCCCGGAACCCGAAGCTCTTCGAGTTCCGGGGCAAACCCCGGGTCCTGGTCTGCGCCACCGAGCACTACGGGGCGGTGCTCAACCGGGCCTTCCGCTTTGAGGTGTACCTCGCGGAGGCGGCCCTGCGGCGCCAGACCCTGACCCGGCTCTTCACCCTTTTCCGCGAATTGCAGTCGGCCAACAATCCGTACTCCTCCTGCAAGCCGGAGACCCCCGACTACCTGGCCCCCTTCCTTCGCACCGGCCCGGAAAAAGCGCTGGACGGGGAGCCCAAGTACGACCTCGACCAGTGGAACCCCGGGTTCTTCGAGCGCCTGCACCGCTTCCTCTCCCTCAGTTCGGAGTACGGGATCGGGGTGGAGGTGGTGCTCTTGAGCAACACCTACGGGGAAAATATCTGGGCCCTCAACCCGCTCAATCCCCAGAACAACGTCAACGGCCTGGAGGCGATGCACTGGCCCGAGTACATGACGCAGCGCCACGAGCAGCTCTTCGCCTACCAGTGCGCCCATGTCCGCAAGATCGTCGAGGAGACCTGCAGCTACGACCACGTCCTCTACGAGATCTGCAACGAGCCGGGCGGCAAGGCGCCCACCGGCCGCCCGGACAACCCCGCCCCCGAGGAGGTGGACCAGTGGCAGGCGGCCCTGGCCGGTCTGGTCCGCCAGGTGGAGGAGGAGAGGGGAACCCGGCACCTGATCGCCGGCCAGCAGGCTTTTACCTGGACACCCTTCTTTCAGCCGGCCGACCAGACCTTCGCCGGCGAGTCTCCCTTTGAGGTGGTCAACATCCACCCCCTGCCCAACACCTCGGTGCGGGGCCAGAGCTACGACCTGGGCGCCTTCATGTCCAAGCAGCTCCGGCTGCGCCAACTGCGCGACTACTGCCTGGCCGCCTACCCCCTGGCCAAGCCCCTCAACCTAGACGAGGACAACGCCGCCACCCAGTATCGCGACCCGTCGGGCTGGACCCTCCACCGCAAGCGGGCCTGGATGGCGCTGATGTGCGGGGCTCACTACGACTGCATCGACTTCTCCCTGCTGCCCGGCCGCGAGGCCGGCACTCCCGAGTCGCAGCGCCACCTGCGCGCCTGGATGGGGCACCTGTCGGAGTTTGTCCACTCCCTGGACCTGGTGGCCGCCAAGCCGCTGGAGGGATTCCTCAAGCAGCAACCGCCCCACACCGTGGAGGCGGTTTTAGGGGTGCCGGGCCAGGACTACTGCGTGTACCTGGCCGACGGGCGCGAGGTGGAGGAGATCGGGGCGGGCCGGCCCATCGAGGGGCGGCTGATGTTCGACCTGCCGATGGGCTGGTACCGGACCGCCTGCTATTCGCCGGCCACCGGGCTCTATTCGCCCTGGCACTACCTGCGGGGGGGGAGCATGATCCGACTGGGGGTGCCGGACTTCGAGCAGGACCTGGTGCTGCGCATCCTGCGGGACGCGGGGCCTTAGGGCCTGTCTGAAAACCCATTCTGGCGCCGCCCGGCTGCAAGCGGCGCGTTCGGCGTTGCCCTCATTCGGCGTATCTGCGGATCAATACGCCTGCTTCGGGCGCCTTGCCCGCGCCGCTTTCGCTCGGGCTTGGGCCTAAGAGCGACTTTTCAGACAGGCCCTAGCCGAGCAGGCGCCTGAGCCGGCGCAGCAGGCGGCCGGCCGGGCCACGGGCGGGGGGAAAGCGGAAGACCAGCACCGGGGTCCCGGCGAGTTCGGAGATCTTGTGCGCCCTCGGGCCGACGGCGGCGAGGGCCTCCTGGTAACGGCGGGCCCACTCGGCGCTGTGGGTGAAGAAGACCTTGTTGCCGCCGATGGCCACCGGGAAGAGGCGCTCCGGGTGGTCTGCCAGGAAGCGCTGAGCGCCTTCGGCGACGCCCGGCCACTGCTCGTTGTAGAAGTCGTCCAGGATGAGGATGCCCCCCTCGGCCAGGGCGCTGCTGGCGGTGCGCAGGTCCCCATAGGTCAGGTCGGCGGTGTGGCCCCCGTCGACCGAGAAGAGCCGCGCCCCGCCGCCCAGCACCTCCCGCACCTGCCCTCCGTCCAGTTCCGCCGAATTCGCCTTGACGAGTTGGATGCGTCCCAGGTCGCAGCCGTGGGCCTTCAGATTGGCCTCAAGCCTGGCGTAGTCCCCCCGCCCCGAGGCGTCGAGATTCTGGTCCTGGTCCTCGAAAAGGTCCCAGGCCGCGCTCAACTCGTCCGGCCCGCTGAGCAGATGTAACAGGATGAAGAGCCGGCCGTGGTGCACCCCGATCTCCCCGATGCCCCCCCGCACCCCCAAAGCGCGCTGCAGCCCGGCCAGGGAGATCAGCAGCTCCATGGCGCCGGGCCAGAGCCAGCCTTCCACCTGCAGGTGGCCCTTGGTCTGGTACCGCGTCAGGGCGTCCATTCAGGGTTCCTACGGATGGGAGGGGGGCGGCGGCTGGGATCCATGGCAGCTATGAAAGGCCGCCGCCGGCCCGGTGTCAAGGTGGCCGCGAGGATTGACACCGGGGTGCAAAGCCGCTTCTTTCTGCCCGGGCAGAAAAGGAGGCAGTGATGAGCAGCGCCGCGGTGGGCGGGGAGGTGATCACGGTCCTGGGGACGATCCGCCCGGAGGAGATGGGGCTGACCTACACCCACGAGCACCTGATCCTCGACGCCATGGACCACTACCCCAGCTACGAGTACGTCATCGACGACGAGGACCTGGTCGCCCGCGAGGTAGAGGAGTTCACCAGCCGGGGGGGGCGGACCATCTGCGACGTGACCCTGGACGAGATCGGGCGCAACCCGGCGGCCCTGGTCCGCCTGGCCAAACGCGCCGGCATCAACATCCTCATGGGGTGCGGCTGGTACCGCGAGTTCGGCTACCCCAGGATCGTCGCCGAGCGCACCAGCCGCGAGCTGGCCGACCTCCTCGTCCGCGAGATCGAGGTGGGTGTGGGGGATACCGGGGTGCGGGCCGGGTTTATCGGGGAGATCGGCACGGGCCGGCACTTCGTCAAGCCGGCGGAGGAGCGGGTCTTCCGCGCCGCGGCCCTGGCCCAAGCCCGGACCGGGGTGGCCATCACCACCCACACCACCCGCTGGGGCACCCTGGCCCTGGAACAGATCGCCATGTTGCGCGAGTTTGGCGCCGATCTGAGCCGGGTCATCATCGGCCATCTGGGCGACCGCATCGGCGTCCATCACCTCCTGCCCCTGGCCGAGCAGGGAGTCTACATCGAGGTGGACAATATCGGCTACCTCGACTACCAGCCCGAATGGGTGCGGGCCGACAACGTGGCGGCTCTGGTGAAGGAGGGTTTTGGCGCCCGGGTGCTGCTCTCCGAGGATATCTGCTCCCTGCGCCACCTCAAATACGCCGGCGGCAAGGGTTACGGGTACCTGCTCGAGGTCTTCGTGCCCCTGCTGCGGGAGCGCGGCCTCACCGACGAGCAACTCCAGCAACTCCTGGTCGCCAACCCGGCACGGGTCTTTGCGCGGCGCTGTGCCCAACCCGAAGGCGGCAAACCATGAAGATCACTCGCAGCGAAGTATTCGTCCTGGGCGACCCCGAGCCGCAGGGCAAGGTGGACGCCTCGCGGGTCCACGGCCTGGCCTTCGTGCGGCTGCACACCGACGAAGGATTGACCGGTATCTCGGAGATCTTCACCGTGCCGCCGGGGGTGGCGCGGGCGGTGCTGGATGGCCCCGAGTCGCTCTATGGCCGGCAACTGGTAGGGGAGGAGGTCACCCACCCGGAGCGGCTGTGGACCAAGCTCTACAACAGCATGCTGCATGGCAACCGGCGGGGCTGGGCCATCATCTGTCTGGGGGCGGTGGATGTGGCCCTGTGGGATCTGTACGGGAAGCGGCTCAAGCAGCCGGTGTACCAGTTGCTGGGTGGGGCGGAGCGGGCCCAGCACCAGATCTGGCGCCCCGGCGATGGGCAGGAGGTGGTGCCGTACTGCACCATCATCTCGGACCAGTGGGATCGGCAGAGTGTGCTGCGGCAGCAGGTGGAGCGGGTGGTGCGCCTGCGGGAGCTGGGATACCGGGCCTTCAAGGTCGAGCCCATGTACCAGGACCCGGACACCATCGTCGAACTGGCGCGGCTGACCCGCCAGGCCGTGGGCCGGGAGGTGACCCTGGCCGTGGACGTGGGATATCTGTGGAACGACGTGGCCATCGCCCTGGCCACCATCGAGCGGCTGGTCGAACACGAGATCCTCTTCTTCGAGACCCCCTTCCCGGTGGACTCCATGGAGGCGTACGCCAAACTGGCCGCCCGTTCGCCCATTCCTTTGGCCGCCGGCGAGCACACGGTGAGCCGCTGGGAGTTCCTCGACCTGATGGACCGGGGCGGGGTGCAGGTGGCCCAGCCCTACATGACCACCTGTGGCGGGCTGACCGAGGCCAAGCGCATCGTCGACTTGGCCCAGCCGCGCGGGGCCTTGGTCTGCCCGGGCAACTGGTCCACCCATCTGCTGGGCGCTGCGTCAGTGCACCTGGCCGCGTACTCGCCCATCACCCCGGTCTTCGAGATGGCCCCCACCGAGGTCTACTGGTCGCCCCTGCGCCGGGCCCTGCAGGAACTCTTCTTCCCGGTCAAGGACGGGGCAGTGGCCCTGCCCGAGCGTCCCGGCATCGGCCTCGAGCTGCCGGCCGAGCTGGTGGAGCACTTCGTGATCGGCCCGGAGAAAGGCTGGCGCTACCATGAAGACCAGGATTGAGTGGAAAGCGGGCCTCGCCCGCCGAATCATCACTCCGCAGACCCCGGTATGGCTGGCCGGGTACGGCACCCGCCGCGCCCCGGAGGGCATACTGCACGAGCTGTGGCTCAAGGTGCTGGCCCTGGAGGACGAGGGCGGCAAGCGGCTGGTGCTGGCCACCTGCGACCACATGGGCATGTCCAAGACCATCTACGAGCGGCTGTACGAGAAGGTGCGGCAGCGCTTTGGACTGGAGCGGGCCGAGTTCATGCTCGCCTTCTCCCACAACCACTGCGGTCCCATCCTCGAGGACGACCTGGTGGACTACTATCCCCTCGACGAGGAGCAGCGCCGGCTGGTGGCCGAGTACTCGGTGTGGTTCGAGGACCAGACCGTGGTGGCGGTGGGAGAGGCGCTGGCGGACCTGCGGCCGGCCCGCCTGGAGCGCGGGGAGGGGCATTGCACCTTTGCGGTGAACCGCCGCGAGAATCCCGAGGCCCAGGTGCAGCAGCTGATCGCCGAGGGGAAACCCTTCAAGGGCGCGGTGGACCACTACGTGCCGGTGCTGGCGATCCGGGGCGAGGGGGAGGAATTGCGCGGGCTGTTGTTCGGCTACGCCTGCCACCCCACCACCCTCAACTTCACCTACTGGTGCGGGGACTATCCAGGCTTTGCCCAGCAAGACCTGGAAGCGCGCTTTCTGGGGACCACGGCGATGTTCTTCAACACCTGCGGGGCAGACCAGAACCCTCTGCCGCGCCGGCAGGTGATTCGCTGCCAGAAGTACGGGCGGATGCTGGCCAGGGCGGTGGAGGAGGTGCTGGAGGGACCCATGCAGCCCCTGGGCGGGGGGGCACGGGCGGCCTTTGAGTTCGTGGACCTGGATTACGACGAGCTGGTGACCCGCGAAACCCTCAAACCCGTGGCCGAGGGCCAGAGTGCCGTGCACGCCCGCTGGGCCAGGCGCCTGCTGGGGCTGCTTGAGGCGGGCGTGGAATTCCCCACCTCGTACCCGTACCCGGTGCAAGCCTGGAAGCTGGGCGGGGAACTGCTCTTCATCGCCCTGGGCGCCGAGGCCGTGGTCGATTACTCCCTGCGCTTCCGGGGCGAGTACGGAAAACGGGCGTGGATCTGCGGGTACGCCAATGACATGGCCGCGTACATCCCCTCGCGCCGGGTGTGGGAGGAGGGCGGGTACGAGGGCGGACCGCACCTCGACGAGTACGGGAGGCCGGCCTGGCGCTGGGCCGGCGACGTGGAGGAACGCATCGCCCTCACCGTGCACCGGGTGGTGCAGCGAGCAGGAGGCTGAGATGCAATACCGCGAAGGCTTCGACGAAGGACCCGGTGGCTGGTACGGCTGGATCAGCAACGCGGCCGGCCCCAAACCCCTGGAGATCCGCGACAGCTGCGCCCTGAGCCGCAGCCCCTGGTGGATCGACTACAACCACGCCCCGCCCGGGGCAGGGTACCTCAACCTGCTCTATATCCTCAACACCGGCGGCCGGCCCGGCGAACACCAGCGCGAGGTGGAGGGGGAGAACCGTTTCACCAAAGGCGGGTACCCCACCAACTTCAGCGAGGCCCGGTTTTCGCTGCGCCTCAGAGGGGAGTTGGCGGCCAAAGGGGCGCAGCTGGTGCTGCTCTGCCAGGCGGTACACCAGGGCATCTGCTCGGGCTGGCTTCTCACCGGCAAGCCCTTCGGGGTAACCCCCGAATGGACCGAGCAGACCGTGACCCTGGAACCGGATCCGGCGCAGTGGACCTGCCTGGGCTCGCGCCACGACCGGGCCGACTTTTATGGTGTCCTCCCGCTGGAGCGGGTGCTGGGGGACGTCAACACCGACATCCTGCTGGTGCTGCACCCCCTCGAGGTGGTGCCGATGGGCCCGCTGGCCGGGGATCCGCACCGGTTGCGGCCCGAGCGCGATTATCCGGTGTGGCGGGGTCGGCTGCCGGAAGGGTACGTGCTGCTGGATGAGGTGCGCATCGACTTCGCCCACCCAAGGTAAAGGCCCCGACCCACCGCAGAGGGCCAGGGCCTCGCCGGTGGAGCAGGGGCGGGCCTGCGCCAGCTTGGGTACCGGGGGGGGGTGGGGCTCAGGGTCGGGCGTAGCCGGCGTCCTGCTTGTCGCCCACGGTGGAGGGGAATTGGGCCGCGGCGCCGGGATGGGGGTGTGATACGCCCCACAACGGGTTCCTTCTTTCTCAGACTTGGATCACCGAGACGGGGAGACACAATGCACCCAGAATCAGGACTGCGCAGCGCCGGCTGGTTCGCGCGGCAGGACATGGCAGGATTCGTGGCGCGGGGCTGGCTCAAGAACCAGGGGCACCCGGACCAGATGTTCAACGGCCGGCCGGTGATCGGCATCGCCAATACTTGGTCCGATCTCAACCCCTGCAACGCCAGTCTGCGCATCCTGGCCGAACAGGTGAAACGCGGGGTGTACGAAGCGGGCGGTTTGCCGCTCGAATTCCCGGTGCTCTCGCTGGGCGAGACCCTGATGAAGCCCACCACCATGCTCTACCGCAACCTGGCCAGCATGGAGGTGGAGGAGACCCTGCGGGCCAACCCGCTCGACGGGGTGGTGCTGCTTACGGGCTGCGACAAGACCACCCCGGCCTGCCTGATGGGGGCCTGCAGCGTGGACCTGCCCACCCTGGTGCTGACCAGCGGCCCAATGCTCAACGGCAAGTTCCGCGGCCGCGACATCGGCTCGGGCACCGATGTGTACCGCTTCACCGCCGAGTTGCGGGCCGGCACCATGAGCCAGACCGAGTACCTGGAGGCCGAGGGGGCCATCTCGCGCAGCGAGGGTCACTGCATGACCATGGGCACGGCCTCGACCATGGCCTGTATGGTGGAGGCGCTGGGTCTGACCCTGCCCAGCGGGGCGGCGGTGCCGGCTGCCGACTCCCGCCGCCGCCGGCTGGGCCATCTGGCCGGCAACCGCATCGTCGCCATGGTGCGCGAGGACCTGCGTCTCTCCCGGATTCTCACCCGCAGGGCCTTCGAGAACGCCATCAAGGTCAACGCCGCCATCGGCGGGTCCACCAATTTCGTCGTGCACCTCTTGGCCATCGCCGGGCGCATCGGGGTGCCCCTGTCTCTGGAGGACTTCGACCGGCTGGGCAGCCACCTGCCCCTGCTGGCCAACCTCATGCCCTCGGGGCAGTACCTGATGGAGGACTTCTTCTACGCCGGCGGGCTGCCGGCGCTGATCGCCGAACTGGGGGAGGAGCTGGACCAGGGCGCGCTGACGGTGACCGGCCGGACCTTGGCCGAGAACAACGCCGGGGCCCAGTGTTACAACCGCGAGGTGATCGCCAGCAGGGACCAGCCGATCAAACGAGCGGCCGGCATCGCGGTGCTGCGCGGCAACCTCTGTCCGGACGGGGCGATCATCAAACCTTCGGCCGCCTCGCCCCACCTGATGAAACACCGGGGCCGCGCCGTGGTCTTCGCCGACATCGAGGACTACCACGCCCGCCTCGATGACCCCGGGTTGGATGTCGATGAATCCTGTGTCCTGGTGCTCAAGGGCATCGGGCCGCGCGGTTTCCCCGGCATGCCCGAGGCCGGCAAGCTCAACCTGCCCAGAAAGCTGCTCGAAAAGGGGGTGCGGGACATGGTCTGCATCTCAGACGGGCGCATGAGCGGCACCGCGTACGGCACCATCGTGCTGCATGTGGCCCCCGAGGCGGCGGTGGGCGGACCTTTGGCCCTGGTGCAGGATGGGGATTTCATCGAACTGGACGTGGCGGCCCGCCGCCTGCATCTGGACCTGCCCGAGGCAGAACTGGCGCGCCGACGCCAGACCTGGGAGCCGCCGGCCCCCCGCCAGGAGCGCGGCTACGCCCGCCTCTACACCGACCACGTGCTGCAGGCCGACCGGGGCGCCGACCTCGACTTTCTGGTGGGCGGTTCCGGATCGCAGGTGTACCGCGAATACCGCTGAGGAAACCATGACGGCCGACCAGTTTCATCGCAGCCATCCCATCTGCGACCTGCTGGGAATCAACCTCACCCATCCGCGTTTTCTGCTCGACCACATCGACCTGGGCCAGCGCCAGCACACCACCTGCCGGGGCGACTTCGTCAAACTGAAGGAGTGGGGTCTGTCGGTGGTGATGTGCAAAGGGGGGCCGGCCCAGTATGACGGCAACTTCGCCGGCCTCTGGAAGAGTCAGCCCGAATGGCGCGAGGGCCGGCCCGACCCGGAGCCGATGTTCCTGTCCGGGTCCATCAAGAGCCCCACCCAGCTGGTGCTGGCGGTACTGGACCGCTTCCTGGGCGACGTCGAGGCCCACCCCGACAAGGTGCTGCTGGTGCACAGGGCCGCCGATCTGGACCGGGCGCGGGCCCAAGACAAACTGGCGCTGCTGATGGGGGCCAACCGGAGCGACTGGTTCGGCGACAGTCCGGGGGTGCTGCGCATGTTCGCCCGGTTGGGGTTGCGGATGATCACCCTGGGGCAGAGCGGCCGGGAGTTGGGCTACGACGCCAGCGACGAGGTACGCTCGGGCGGCCGGATGACGACGCTGGGTTTGCGGATGATCCGGGAGATGAACCGCGCCGGCATCCTCATCGACCTGGCCCACACCAACGAGGTCTGCGCTCTCGACATCATCGAAAATTCGGCCAGCCCGGTGATCGACTCCCACTCCAATCCGCAGGTTTTGGAGCCGTCGCCGCGCAACACCAGCGACGCGGTGATGAAGGCCCTCGCCGCGCGCGGCGGCCTGCTGGGCATCATGCCGCCCATCAGCCGGCCCGCCGGGGAGCAGCCCTACCAGGGCGTGCCGGCCGACCAGCTGGCCAGGACCATCGGCTACCTCCGCTACGCCGTGGACCTGATGGGGGTGGAGGGAGTGGGCATCGGCACCCACTTCAACAGCGCCGTGTTCCCCTACCTCACCGAGGGGTTGCTGGACGCCGGGTTCAGCGAGGCGGATGCGGCGCTCATCCTGGGCGGCAACTACCTGCGCCTGCTGCGCCAGGTCCTTCCCGCCTGATGCCGCCTTGAACCGCCCGCTCACCGACGCCGAGAAGCTGCGGCGCCTGCCCTGGGAAACCGCCCGCATCACCCTGACCCGGGTGTACAACGCCCTGATCCTGGGGCCGCCCTTCCCGCTTTTCCTCGCGGCCCTGGGTCTGGCCAAGAGCCGCATCGGCGCCCTGACCGCGGTGCTCTACCTGGTGGCCCCGCTCTCCCTCTTCGTGGCCCCGGCCGTCGCCCGTTTCGGCTTCAAACGCACCTTCCTGCTCTTCTACGGGGTGCGCAAGGTCTTCGCCGCGCTGTTGTTGGCCACCCCCTGGGTGGCGGGCCGCTACGGCCTGGACGCGGCGTACGGGTTCGTCGCGGCCAATGTGCTGGCCTACGCGCTGTGCCGGGCCATTGCCGAGACGGGGATCGGCCCCTGGTACCAGGAGCTGGTGCCCGACCAGGTGCGCGGCAAGTTCGAGGCGATCACCAACACCGTGGGCATGGTGTGCCTGCTGGGAGCCAACACCTGGGCGGGGTACATGCTGGCCGGCAACGCGCCCGTCGAAGAGTATCTCGCGGTCATGGCCGTGGGATTGGTTTTTGCCATCCCCTCGGTGCTCTGCGCCCTGCCCCTGCCCGGGGGCGCACCGGTGGCCCAGGCCCAGGGAGGGAGGGCCCATTTCCGGCATCTGGGTGCCGCCCTACGCGATCCCAACTTCCTGCGTTACCTGGCCGGCACCGGGTTGGCGGCCCTGGCCACCACCGGCTGGGGCACCTTCGTGCCCCTCTACCTCAAGGAGGAAGGCGGCCTCGATACCGGCACGGTGGTGCTGCTGGGCAACGCCACCCTGGTGGGCACCCTGGTCTCCAATTACATGTGGGGATGGGCGGCAGACCGGTTCGGCAGCAAACCCGTCCTGCTCGCGGGCCTGGCCGCCACCGCGCTCCTGCCCTTGGGCTGGATGCTGATGCCGCACGGCAGCGAGACCTGGGCTCTGGCCCTGGCCGCATATGCCGGGGTGAGTGCCGGCTGGGGGTTGGGGGCAAACCGCATCCTTTTCTCGGCAGTGATGCCGCCCGAGAGGCGGGTCGATTACTGGGCCATCTACTATTCCTGGAGCGGGATCAGCAGCGGGGCCAGTCCCCTGGCCGCCGGCTGGGGCATGGACCTGGTGCAGGGCTGGCAGCTGCCGGCCTATCCCTGTTTTTTCGGGGGCAGCCTGCTGCTGGTGGTCCTGAGCCTGGCCTGTTTCGCCGGCCTGCGCGACCCCGGTTCCCGCTCGCTGCGCCGCTGGCTGGGTGAACGCCTGCGCCACAGGACAACCTGAGGAGGACGACGCGATGGGGGCATGGCACTGCGTGCTGGAACTCGACGAAACGCGCCGGCCCGTGGCGGGCAGCCCCGAAGCCCTGGCCACCGCCATCGGACGCGGTGCCGATCTGCGTATCGGCACCTGTTTCCGGCACAACGAGCACATCGACACCACCTCGGCCAATCGCGAATGGGTCGAGGAGGTGGCCGAGTTCGGCGTCACCTGCCTGCTGGACCAGCGCTGGGTTGCCGGCTTCATGACCCTGCGCCAGCCCGTGGCCCTGCCCGACGCCTTCGGCCCCCGGCCCTCGATGTCCTTCTTCCTCTACAACCAGGACGGCAGCCAGGCCATCGCCCGGCCCCACCTCGACGGGACGCCCTTGGCCGGGCCCCGAGGCCCTTCGCCTGTGCCCGACCACGCCGACATGCCGCGGTACCACCAGTTCGATCACTGGGACGGCGGCACCAACGCTCCCAGCCAGAATTTCGTCTACGATTTCGGGCGTTACCGCTTCTTCGTCCGCGACGAGTGGCAGGAGGTCTGCGCCACCGCCGCCGACGGCGCGGTCCTCTCCGGTTCGGTGGCCGCCCTGGCTGCGGCCTTTGCTGCCGGCGCCCAGATCAAGGTGGGGGTGAGCGGCATCGGCAGCGACCTGGGCGAGGGGCCGGAGCATGAGGTCCTGGTGCCGACCCATTCGGGGTACTACTACACCGAGCAACAGCTCTTCATCGCCGCCACCCAGCCATTGGTGCGGGTGGCCCCGGCGATCCCGCTGCGCTACGGCAGCGGCAACTGGGACTGCGGCTGGCTGCTGGTGCGCACCGACGGTCTGGTGAAGGGCCTGATCTGCGACCCCTATACCCTCGTTTTCCGCCGGCCCGAGTGGCGCTGTGCCCTGCGGTGGTTCGTCCGCTAGCCTGGGTCTTGGCAGGGCCGGGGGCACCGCATTATCTTGACGACCCCCATGGCAGCGGTTCACCGCCATGGGCCGAAAGGGACGAGGCATGATGCAGTTCGCGGTCCGGGCTCACCAGCATTCCCCCCAACCCTCCCGCGGGCGGTTGTCGGCGGGGTGGGCGCCGGGAAAGGGGTGGTAGGTGGACTGGTGTCGTCGGCATTCCCTCTGGCTCGTCTGCGGCCTGGCGCTGGCCCTGCGCGTGGCGTACCTGGGGGAGATCAGTCAAAGCCCGCTCTTTCGCCACCCGGTGGTGGACGCTGAAACCTACACCCGGCAGGCCAGCGCCCTGGCCGCCGGCAACTGGCTGGGCCGCGGCGAAGGGCCATTCTGGCAACCGCCGCTGTACCCCTATTTCCTCGGGGTGATCAAGGGCCTGTTCCCCGAGACCTTCTGGTACGCCGCCCGGCTAACCCAGGGGATATTGGGAGCCCTCAGCTGCGGCCTGGTGGTCTGGCTGGGGCGCCGCCTTTTCAGTCCGGGGATAGGGGTGGCGGCCGGCCTGGCCGCCGCGGTCTATGGTCCGCTGATCTTCTACGATGCCGAGCTGCTCCCCGCGACCCTGGCCACCACCCTCAACCTGCTGGCGCTGGCGCTGCTGGTGCGGGGCGGCAATGGCTGGCACTGGCTGTTGAGCGGCGCGGTCCTCGGCCTGGCCAGCCTGGCCATCGCCCAGAGCCTGGTGGTCGCTGCCCTGGCCGCAGCTTGGCTGGGCTGGCGGGGGTGGCAGGCAGGACGGGCGACGGCGCTGCGGCGCGCCGGCTTCCTGGCCGCCGGGGTGGTGCTGGTGCTGGCGCCGGTCAGCCTGCGCAACTACGTGGTGGGGGGGGACACGGTGCTGATCTCCTACAACGGCGGCGTCAACTTTTACCTGGGCAACAATCCGGACTACGAGCGCACGGTGAATGTGCGTCCGGGCTGGGAGTGGGACGACCTGGTGGCCATGCCCTTTGCCGCCGGGGTGTCGCGGCCCTCGGAAAAGGCGGCGTTCTTCTACCAGCAGGCGTGGGCATACATCAGCAGCCAGCCCCTCGACTACCTGGGGCTCCTGTTGCACAAGGCGCGCACCTTCTGGCAGGGAGACGAGCTTGGCCGCAACCAGGACGTCTACTACTGGCGCCATTACTCGGTGTTGCTGAGCGGCCTGCTGTGGAAATACGGCCTGGCCTTCCCCTTTGGCTTGGTCGGTCCTCTGGCGCTCCTGGGAATGGGGCTGGCGTGGCGCCGGGGGCATTCGCAGCTGCCCCTGCTCTACGTGGCCGCCCATCTCGCCGTGGTCGTGGCCTTTTTCGTCGCCGACCGCTACCGCCTGCCCCTGGTGCCGGTGCTCCTGCTCTTTGCCGCGGAGGGCGCCTGGTGGCTGTGGCAGAGCCGCCGCCTGGCCCAGGGCAGGTGGGGCATGGCCGGGGTGGCCCTCCTGCTGGGTTGGTGCAACTGGGGCCTGCCGCCCATGCAGATGGCGGGGGACGCGGCCATCCACTACAACCTGGGCAAGGCCTACGCCGAGGAACGGCGGGTGCCCGAGGCGGTGGAGGCCTACACCCGGGCGGTGCGCCTGGACTCGACCTATTGGCAGGCCTGGGTCAACCTGGGTTCGATGACGGCAGTGGCCGGCCGGATGGAAGAGGCGGCGGGGATCTTCGAACGGGTGACCCGGGCCCGGCCCGGGCAGCTCGAGGTCTGGATGAACCTGGCCCACGCCCGCCGGGCCCTGCAGCAGGGGCCGGCCGCGCGCGCGGCCTACGATGCGGCGCTCCGGCTGCCCTCCCCCCACCGGCCCCAGATCTACCTGGAGCTGATGGGTTTTCATCTGCAGGCCGGCGAATTCGCCCAGGCCACCGAGGTGATGGCGCAGGCGCAACGGGACTACCCCCAGGATGTGGCGCGCATCCGCCAGGCCTACGAGCAGATGCAGGCGCGGGTGCTGGGAGGGAAATGAAGGGTTCGGTGCGGGTGCGGAGATTGCAGCAGGGGCCACGGTCGGGGACGGCCGCATGAGGGGGTTGGGTTCCAGATCCCCCTTCACCTGGAAGGGCGTCCTGGTCGGGGCGGCGTTTTCGTTTCTGATCGGCGTGGGGGCGCCCTACGGCGAGATCATGCTGCAGGGCTCGTACATGGCCCTCAACAGCTCCTCCCCGGCGGCAATCTTCTCCTTCCTCCTGATCACCCTCTTCCTCAACGTGCTGCTGGCCCTGGTCCGCCGGCAGTTCGCCCTGAGCAAAGCCGACCTGGTGCTGGTCTACGTCATGTTACTGATGGCGGTGACCGTACCCACCCAATCCTTCGTCAGCTACCTGATACCCGTCATCGGCGGACTGGTCTACTACGCTTCTGCCGAGAACAACTGGGGCGAGATCTTCGTGCCCTACGTGGAGCCCTGGCTGGCGCCCCTGGATTTCAAGCTGGTCAAGGACCTGCACGAGGGGCTGCCACCCGGAGAAAGCATTCCCTGGGGGGGATGGGCCGAGATCCTGGGGGCCTGGTACGTGCTCTTCATCATCCTCAGTTTCATGATGATCTGCATGGCCACCATCCTGCACCGGCAGTGGTCGGCCAACGAGCGTTTGGCCTATCCGATGGTGCAGTTGCCCCTGCGTATGATCGAGGAGGAGGAAGGGCCGCTGCGGGTCCTGGGGCCTTTCTTCCGCAGCAAGGTGATGTGGATGGGTTTTGCCGTGCCCTTCGGCTTGTTCTCGATGACCGGTCTGCACCACTACTTCGTCTTTGTGCCCGCGGTGCCCTTTTTCATCGATATGGTGTGGTGGTTCAACAACTCGGTGTGGGAGATCTTCGCCCTCAGCTACGCCTGGGTGGGTTTCTTCTATCTGGTCAATCTGGATATCACCTTCAGCATCTGGTTCTTCCACCTGTTCACCAAGGTGGAGGAAGGGGTCTTCAACCTGATCGGCTTTTCCAGCACCGAGCAGTTGAGCCTCTACTCCTTTTCCCAGACCGCCGATCTGACCCACCAGTCGGTGGGGGCCTGCCTGGTCTTTGTGGGCTTCACCCTGTGGATGGCGCGGGGCCACCTGAAGGATGTGTGGCGCAAGGCCTGGAGCAGCGCTCCGGGGGTGGACGATGCCGGCGAGCTGATCCCCTATCGGGTGGCGGTGATCGGTTTTCTGGTCAGCTTGCTCTTGGTGGGGTTCTGGCTCTGGCTGTCCGGCATCCCGCTGCTGATCCTGCCCATTTTCCTGGTCGCCTGCCTGGTTTTCTACATCCTGGTGACCCGGGCGGTGACCACGGCCGGGGTGGCCACGGCCCGCGCCCCGGAAGTGGCGGCCTTTTTCGTGATCTCCGGCTGGGGCACCTCGCTGATCGGCGCCAAGGGGTTGGTGGCCATGACCTTCACCTATGTGTGGCAGTCGGAGATGCGGCTCTTCCCGTTGATCGGTGCGGCCAACAGCCTCAAGCTGGCCGAGAGTGTCCCTGGGCCCAAGCGCCGGCTCTTCTGGGCCATGTGGCTGGCCCTGTTGTGCAGCCTGGCGGGAGCCACCTGGATCGTGCTGACCCTCTGCTACCGCGAAGGGGGCATCAACCTCCACCCCTTTTTCATGACCGGCCAGGCGGTGCGCACCTTCACTGACATGGCCCGCCCCCTGCTCAATCCCACGGCGCCGGATCTGCGCGGCTGGGTCTTCACCGGCATCGGCGGGGTGATCGACGGCCTGCTCCTGTGGGGCCAGCACCGCTTCCATTGGTGGCCCCTGCACCCTCTGGGCTTCGTCATCAGCGTGGGCTGGCTGACCAGCCAGATCTGGTTTTCGTGTTTCGTCTCCTGGCTGCTCAAGCTGCTCATCCTCAAATACGGGGGCATCAAACTCTACGCCGGAGCCAAGCCCTTCTTCCTGGGCATGATCCTGGGGGAGGCCACCGCCGGCGGGGTCTGGCTGATCATCGACTGGCTCAACGGCGAGACCGGGAACATGATCACCGTCATGTGAGGGGAAGGCGCCGGCTCAGGGCTGGCGCACCACGAGGAACTGGTCGGCCGCCACCTCGCCCACCTGTTGCACCTGGCCGTCCGGCCAACGCACCTCCACCCTGGCCCTGGTATTCGCCCCCAGGCCGAAGTGCAGGCGGGGGTCGTGGCTGGCCAGGTAGCTGCCCCCGGAGTGGCGTTCCCGCACCTGTCGCACCCCCCCCGCCTCCACCGTCACCCGGGCGCCCAGGGCGTCGCGGCTCGCCTGGCCGACCAGCGCCACCGAAAGCCAGTGGGCCTGGTTGCCCCCCTCGTTGCGCAAGAGGCGGGGGGGGCCGGCCTCGGTGGTGACCAGCAGGTCCTGGTCGCCATCGTTGTCGTAGTCGGCCAGGGCGGCGGCCCGCCCGACGTTGGGGGCCGCAAAGCTGTCTCCGGAGATCGCCGAGACATCGGCGAAGCGCAGCTTCCCCTCGTTGCGCAGAAGCTGGTTTGTCTGGGCGTAGGAAAGGGAGGAGTCTACCTCGGCGATCTTGTCCATGACGTGGCCGTTGGCGACAAAGAAATCCAGATCCATGTCGTGGTCGAAGTCCAGGAAGCTGACGCCGAAGCCCAAGGACATGTACGAGAGCTCGGCCAGGCCGGCGCGCGGGGTGATGTCGTCGAGCCGGCCCTGGCCGTTGTTGTGGTAGAGGGTATTGGTCTCGCGGGAGAAATTGGTGACGATCAGGTCCAGGTTGCCGTCGTTGTCGACGTCGCCGGCGTCCACGCCCATGCCCGCTTCGGCCCGGCCGTCCCGGTTGTACCGCCCCCCGGCCTGCAGGCCGTTCTCGACGAAACGGCCGCCGCGGTTCTCGTAGAGGAAGTTCATCGTCCCGTCGTTGGCCACGTAGATATCGGTGTCCCCGTCCTGATCGTAGTCGGTAAAGGCCACGCCCAGGCCGCGCCCCTTGAGGGTGATGCCGGCCTCCTGGCTGACATCGGTGAACGCGCCACCGCGGCCCTCGTTGCGGTAGAGCACGCTGTTGACCGGCTCGTAGGAGGTGGGCTCGCAGTAGGAGCGGATGCGGCCCTGCTTACAGACCACATTGTTGGCCAGGGAGAAGTCGACGTAGTTGACCACGAATAGATCCAGATCGCCGTCCTGGTCGTGGTCGAGGAAACCGGTGCTGACCCCCCAGCGGGAATCGTCCACGCCCAGTCGGGCCCCCACCTCGGCGAAGCGGTCCCCGTCGTTGCGGTACATGGCATTGGGCCCGAAGCACGAGAGGTAGAGATCCTGGTCGCCGTCCTCGTCGTAGTCGGCGGCGGCGCAGCCCATGCCGTACCCCGAATGGCCCAGGCCGGTGGCGGCGGTCTGGTCGGAGAAGGTGCCGTCGCGGCGGTTGGCATAGAGCCGGCTGGTCGGCAGCGGGTCGGGGCGTTCGCCCGACAGGTAGGTGCCGTTGGCGAGGAATAGGTCCAGCCAGCCGTCGCCGTCGTGGTCGAAGAAGGCCCCGCCCGGGCCAAAGGTCTCGACGTAATAGTACTCCCCCTGGGCGCCATTATAGTGCACGAAATCCAGGCCAGCGGGCACCGTGACTTCGGTGAACTGCACCGGCGAAGGTGGGGTTGAGGCCTGGTTGCAGGCAAGGAGAAGGAGGAGGAGAAGGAGAGGCATGCTCACATCCGGGCCAGCAGGGCGGCGATGAGCAGCGCCCAGGAGAACCAGCCCAAGAGCCCCTGCAGCAGGGCGAGCCCCTGCATCCTTCCGGCCGGGCGCCAGGCGGGCGTGCCCACGCGCAGGTAGGTCTGCAGGCTGAACCGCAGGCTCCGGGCCAGGGTAAAGACCCCATCGCCCTGCTGCGGGCGGAAACCGTGGCGGCCAAAGCGGTACAGCAACGCGAAACCGACCACCAGCAGCGCCGAATACAGGAGGAACTGGCCCAGGCTGCTGCCATACCTCGTCGTCAGGCGCCAGCCAAGCAGGAAGTACCGCTCGGGGCTGGCCCACGGCAGGTGCTGCCGCCGGAACTCGAGGCCGGCGGCCCTGCAGGCCAAGGCGTCTTCGGTGAACCCTTGTTCGCGGAGCTGCTGCTGCAGCAAAGCGTAAACCGGGGTCATCCCCTGCAGGTCAGCCGAGTCCGGGTCGGCCAGCCGTGGAGACAGTTCCTCCCAGAGGAAGGTCAGGCGGTCGGCCCGGGCGCCCTGGAGGAGCACCCGGGGACTGGCGGTGGAGTCGGCCAGGCTGTCGGCGGGGGGCTGTTCGGCCGGCTGGCGCCAGCTGATGAGCGGGGCACGGCTGTGGCGCAGATCGAGGTCCCCGTCGAAACGGGCTGCCAGCTCGAGATTACCGCCGGACTGGCTGCCGCCGAAGTCGGCCAGGCGTTTGAAGTGGCTGCCGCCGAAATCGGCGCCAAGGGCAAAACGGGTTCCGTCGAAACGCGCTGGATGCACGAAGGTGATGCGGCGAAAGGAAGCCTGGCCGGCGAACTGGGCTTCGCGGAACGAGGCTTCGCTGCCGAAGCGGGACCCATCGAAGGTGGTCGGCCCGCCGAAGGTGGCGTTCCAGAACATGCTGCGCCCCTTGAAGCGGGCGCCGGCAAAGGAGGCGCCCTCCCGCCAGCGGGCGTTCTTGAAGGAAACCTGAGCTTCGAAGTAGACGTCGGTAAAACCCGCCGGCCCGCCGAAAGCGGTGGTCTCGAAGAAGGCGCCCTCCTCGAAGCGGCAACGGGCCAGCGACAGGCTGGGACCATCGAAGGTGGCGCCGATGAAGGAGGCGCCGGCGTAGAAGTGGCAGTTCTCCAGTTGGGTGGGACCGCTGAACACGGCCTGGTTGGCGCTCAAGGGCCCCCGCCATTCCGAGGCTTCGAGGTACAGGCCGTTGGCGAAACGGGTGCCCAGCAGCGACAGGCCCTGGCCGAAGCTCAGGTTCCGACCGCGCACGGGGCTGCGGAATTCCACTCCGTCCAGCACCACCCTTTCGAGGAAGAGCACGTCCTCCAGTTCGAGGACCGCCACGACCTGTGTCAGCCCGGCGAGGCGGGCATCGAGGGGGCCCGTGAAGGCCGTGTGCTGGTACCGGATGGGGGCGGTGCCGGCTTGGCGCAGCTGGGAAAGAAGCTGCGCCGCGGGAACCCGCGAATACGGGCGGCCGGCGATGGTGGTGTCCGGAGCGGGCGGCGCGGCGGCTCCGGGGCCGGGCCACCCCAACGCGAACAGCAGGGCAAGGGCGAGGGTGAGGGACATCATTCCTTTTTCTCGTTGAGACGGCGCGCCGTTTCGCGGTGGGCCCGGCTTTGTTCGGCCTTGCCGAGCTTGGCGTACGCGTCGCTCAAATACAGGTGGGCGCGCGGATTGGCGGGATCGGCGGCCACCGCCTCCTCGTAGATGGTGGCCGCCTGGAGATGCTGGCCGAGGTGCATATGGGCCACCCCCAGGTTCAGGCAGGCGTCGGCAAATCCGGGCCGCAGGCGCAGCGCGCGGGCGAAATGGACCAAGGCGGCCTGGTAGTCCTGGGTGCGGGCGGCCAGCAGGCCCAGGCCGTAGGCGGCCTCGGCCAAGCCGGTATCCGCCCGCGCCGCCTGTTCCAGCGCCTGCCGCGCCTGCCCGTTCTGCCCCTGCTTGAGCCGCACCAGCCCCAGACGCGTGAGGCTGACGGCATCGGCCGAATCCAGGGCCACGGCGTCGTTGAGCGCAGTCGCCGCTTCCTCGAGCCTGCCCATCAGATACAGGGTGACCCCGAGGCCAGCATGGGCGTTGCGCAGCTTCGGGTTCAGTTCCAAGGCGGCGCGGTACTCCAGGACGGCCGAGGCGTACTCACCGCGCAGGGCGTGGTTGAGGGCGAGGTTGTACCGCGCCGTGGCCGGACCGATGGCCACGGTCTGGCCGCCCGGAGCCGTGCGTTCCGAGCCGATGCCGCGGTCGTACTGGCGAAGGATCTCGGAACGCTGCAGCGCCTGCTCCCCCTCGATCCGGCGGCCGAGGCGAAGGTAGGTGCTGGCCAGGTTGAGCTGGACCTGCGGGGAGGCGGGATTGAGCCTGGCGGCCCGTTCGAAGGCGGCGAGGGCGGTGTCCAGTTGGTTGTTCTCGCGGTAGAGCAGGGCGAGGTGGAACTGGGCTTCCGCATCCTGCGGAGCCAGCCGGGCAGCGGCGCCCATCTCCGCCAGGGCCAGGGTGTCTTCGCCGCGCCGGCGGTAGAGCAGGCCCAGTTTCTTGTGGGCCGCCGCCAGGGTCGAGTCGGAGGCGAGGGCGGCCCGGTAATACCGCTCGGCCAGCGCGGTGCTGTCGCGGTAGCCGTGCACCATGCCCAGGTTGTAGAGCGTCTGGGCGCGATTGGGTTCCAGCGCCAGCGCCTGGTTGAAGGAGGCGATGGCCGAATCGGTTTCGGTGTAGCGGGCCTGGGCGAAGGCCCGGGCCAGGAGTGCGGCCCCCTGTAGGTCGTAGAGTTCGGCGCTGGGCGGGCCGGTGTGCAGCGCCCTGGCCGCCTGGGCACCCGCTTGCTCGTACTGGCCGATCTCAAGGTGGGCCCGGGCCAGCAGCGCACCGGTCCTGCCGTCCAGCGGCTGCGCCGCCAACAGGGCGATGGCCTCGGGGTAACGGGCCTCGGCCAGCAACTGGCGGGCCTGCTCCACCGCCGGCGGGGGCGGGGCAGGAGCGGGAGCTGGCGGCGACTGCGCGCTGCAGCCGCCCAGGCTCATGACCAGGACCAGGCCCAGGAGGATCATCGGTGCATTCGGCTTGCCGGAATGGGGGAGCCTCGCGTAAATTGGCCTGCAATAATAATACGCCAACAACGAGATGCCAACAGCAAGAGGGAGCAGCAGGGTGCCGCGATTCTGGGTGGGTGTTGCACTGGGGCTGGCGGTTTGGGACCCGGCCTGGGCCGCGCCCCGGTTCACCGACCAGGCCGCCGCTTCAGGGTTGACCGGGCGCAATGTCTCGGGCAGCACCCAGCGCTACATCGTCGAAGGCATGATGGGCGGGGTGGCCTTTTTCGACTACGATGGGGATGACGACCCGGACCTGTACCTCACCAACGGTTCCCGGTTCGAGGGGTTTGCCAGGGGCGAGGAACCCCTCGACTACCTCTACCGCAACGACGGTGGCCGCTTCGCCGAGGTGGCCGCAGCGGCCGGCATCAGCGACACCGCCTGGTCCATGGGGTGTGCCGTGGCCGATATCGACAACGACCGCGACCTCGACCTGTACGTCACCAAATTCGGCCGCAACACCCTGTACCGCAATGACGGTGGCCGCTTCACCGACCGCACCGCGGCGGCGGGCGTCGGCGACCCTCGCTGGGGCACGGGCTGCACCTTTGGCGACTACGACCGCGATGGCGACGTCGACCTGTACGTGGCCAATTACGTCGACTTCTCGCGGGACTACCAATCCACCATCCCCTGCCTGTGGAAAAACATCCCGGTTTACTGCGGGCCGTTGGGCCTGCGGCCCGCCCCGGACGTATTGTACCGCAACGAAGGGGATGGCACCTTCGCCGAGGTCAGCCGCCAGGCCGGGGTCGCCGGGGAGCCCTATTTCGGCATGGCGGCCGTTTTCGCCGACCTCGACGTCGACGGCTGGCCGGACCTGTTCGTGGCCAACGACTCGACGCCCAACAACCTGTTCCGCAACGAGGGGAGTGGCCGCTTCAGCGACACGGCGGTGATGGCGGGGGTGGCCTACAGCGGCGAAGGGGTGCGGCAGGGGTGTATGGGGGCAGCGGTGGAGGATTACGACAACGACGGCCTGCCCGATATCCTGGTCACCAACTTCGCCGACGAGCACAACACCCTCTACCGCAACGAAGGAGGGGGGTTTTTCGCCGATGTTTCCTTCAGCTCCCTGGTCGGGACCGTCGGCATCCGGGAGGTGGCCTGGGGGGCGGTGTTCCTCGACGCCGACAACGACGGCGACCGCGACCTCTACGTCGCCAACGGCCACACCTACCCCCAGGCGGACCTGCCGCAGGTCAATTCCAGCTACGCCCAACCGAACTGGTTCTTCCTCAACCAGGGCAAGGGGCGTTTCGCCGAGGCCAGCGACGCCGCCGGCACCGGCCTGGCAGTGCGGGCCGTCAGCCGCGGGGTGGCGGCCGCCGACTACGACCGCGACGGGGACGTGGACCTGGCGGTGCTGAACCTGAACGACCCTCCCAACCTGCTGCGCAACGAGGGGACCGGGGCCGGCAATTATCTAGAAGTCCAGCTCGAGGGCACCCGCAGCAACCGGGCCGCCATCGGCGCCCGGCTGGTGCTGTCTGTGGACGGCCGCCGCCAGCACGCCCAGATCCAGAGCGGCTCGAGTTACCTGTGCCACCACGACCTCACCGTGCACTTTGGCCTGGGCCCGGCCGCCATGGCCGACTCCCTCGAACTGAGCTGGCCCAGCGGCACCCGGCAGGTGCTGCGCCAGGTGGCGGCAAACCAGTTGCTGAAGGTGCGCGAGCCGGACTAAAGTCAGGATTTGGCGGCCGCGGCCGGCTCGGCAACCGGCAACTGGCGCAGTGCGGCCTCGTCCACCTCGACCCGGTACTTGTCGCGCAGGCTGCGCACGTACTCCACATAGGCGCGTTTGGCCTTGTCGACCTTGACATAGGCCAGGGCCCGGCGCCGCGATTCGGCGTCGTAGGGGGCCTTTTCCCGCACCTTGTCGGTCACCTTGAACACCGAATACCCCTCCCGCACCCGCACCGGGCCGCCAACCTCACCCGGTTCCAGTCGCTGGGCGGCGGCGTTGATACCCTGAAAAAACACCTCGGTGAAGACGTTCAGGCGGATCTGCCCCTGGTGGTGGATGGCGCCTTCCCGCTGGGTGTGTTTGAGCGCCAGCGCGGTCGCATCCTCCCCCTCCTCGAGGCGCCGTTTCAGCTGCTGGGCCAGCGAGTCCGAAGCGACGAGGATCTCGGTGACGAGGATGGTCTCCGGAGCGGTGAATTTCTCGGGGTTGGCATCGTAGAAGGCCCGGGCCTCTTCCTCGCTGGCGCTGACATGGCTGTCCACCTCGCGCTGCCGCAACACCTTCAGGCTGAGTTCCTCCCGTTTGCGCGCCAGACCTGCCACCAGGGTGCTGTCGCGGTCCAGCTGCAGCCGCATCGCCTCTGTTTCGAAAAGATGCGCCGGGATGGTGACGGTTTTCAGGAACTGATCCACGGCCGCGACAGTGGCCAGTTGGCGGGGCGAGAAGTGTGCCTCCTGGGCGGTGCTCAGCAGGTCGCCCACGGTGATCTGGCCCCCCTGGAAGGTGACCAGGGGCAGCGCGGCTTCGGGGGCGCTGAACTGGGGCAGTACCTCGCCGCTTTGTTGGCAACGCTGGCTGAAGAGCGTCAGCTGCGCCTCCTGGGTCTGGGGGGCGTACGCCTGCGTCAGGGAGTCGAGAACGAGGCGGATGCGTTCCATGCGCTTGGCCCGCATCAGTTCCTCGCGGAGCAGGGCCTCGGAGGCGGCGAGGGGGGCGGGCATCTCGTCGAGGATCTTAAAAACGGCGAAGTGCGTGCGCCGGTTGTACTGGACCGGCACCGGAGCCGAGATCTCGCCCACCTTCAGGTGCGCCACCCCCTCGGCGACGGCGGGGGTCATCTGGTCGCGCAGTTTGTAGCCACCGCTGTCGCCCCCGCGTTCGCCGGTCTCTTTGTGCTCGGAGTGGGTGGCGGCCAACTGGTGGAAGTCGGCCCCCTTCTTGAGCAGGGCCACGATGCGTTCGGCGTCCTCCTTGGTGGGCAGCATGATGCCGCTGAAACGCAGGGCGCGATCCCGGTGGGTTTCGCGGTAGCGGCGCTCGAGTTCCTCGCTGCTGACGCTGAGGTGGTCATTGATCTGCCGGCGTTGGTACAGATCCATGAGGCCACCGCGTCTGGCCGTCTCCAGTTGGTCGACAAAGGCGGGATCCTCCTCGATCCGCGTTTGCTTCGCTTCCTGGGCCAGGAGCCGCATGTCGATCAGGCTTTCGAGCAGCCGACGCCGAACCTCGAACGGGGAGTCGCCCTGTCTGAGGCCCTCGGGCATCCGCTCCATAAACTGCTGCAGCTGGCTAGCCCGCACCTCCTCGGTGCCGGCCCTGCCAAGGACCGGGTCCTGGGGACTGCCCCCGCAGGCCGCAAGAACCGCAAAAAGGGGAGCGAGCAACAGGAATCGCATTTTCATCGTTCTCATCCTCCGTGTATACGCATTCACAAATTTATCGTGGCGAGGGGATTTGGTCCACGGTCAGGAACTGATCTGCCGCCAAATCGCGGAGTTCGGTGTGGCCGCCATCGGGCCAGCGGATGGCGAGGGTGTCGATCCGGGCGCAGGGCCCCAGGCCAAAATGCAGGCGGCCGTCGCTGGCAGCCAGGTAGCTGCCGCCGGTCTTCACCTGGCGGGTCTGGACCTGGCCGCCGCAGCGCAGTTCGACCCAGGCGCCGGTGGCGTCGCGGGGGGCACGGGCCCGCAGCTTGAGGTTGAGCCAGTGCGAGCCAGGTTGCAGGTCGTTGCGAAATAGCCGGGCCTGGCCGCCGGTGCTGGTGATGAGTAAGTCGAGGTCGCCGTCGTTGTCGTAATCGCCGCTGGCCAGACCCCTGCCGACCAGGGGCAACGCAAAGGCTGGGCCGCTGGTGGCAGAGACATCAGTGAAGAAGGCGTCACGGTTTTCGTACAACTGGCTGGTCTGGGCATGGCTCAGATCGGGTTCGAGCAGGGCGATGCGGTCCTGGACGTGCCCGTTGGCCACCACCAGGTCGAGGTCGCCGTCGTTGTCGGCCTCGAAGAAGAGCGTGCCGAACCCCAGGGGCAGGAAACTGGGCTGGGTCAGGCCGGCGCCATCGGTGGCATCGCTGTAGCGCCAGGGGCCCTCGTTGCGGTAGAGCCGGTTGCTCTCCCGGGAGAAATTGGTGACCACCAGATCAAGGTCGCCGTCGCCGTCGTAGTCGGCGCAGTCAGTGCCCATCCCGGCTTCGGCCTGCCCGGCCGGACCCAAGGCCACCCCCGCCTCGGTGCCGATCTCGGAGAAGCTACGGCCTCCCTCGTTGCGATAGAGGAAATTGCGCATGCCGTCGTTGGCGACGAAAAGATCGTCGTCCCCGTCGCGGTCAAAATCGCCCGCCACCGCGCCCAGGCCCTTGCCGAACAGGTTGAAAAGGCCGGCCGGCCGCGTCAAGTCGACGAAGGTGCCGTCTCCCTCGTTGCGGTACAGGGTGTTGGGCGCCCCGTTATAGTGGAGCGGGCTGCAGTAACTGCGCCAGGAGCGGGGGATCTTAAGCAGGCGGCTGCCGGGTGAGGACACGGTGCCGCCGCACACCCGGTTGGCGGCCGGGGTGAAATCGAGGTAGTTGGGCACGAAGAGGTCAAGGTCGCCGTCGCGGTCGAAGTCGAAGAAGAGCGGGCTGGTGCTCCAGCGCGGGTCGCCGACGCCAGCGGCGGCGGTGACGTCGGCGAAGCGGCCGGTGCCGTCGTTGCGGTACAGGGTGTTGGGGCCGTAGTTGGCTACGTAGAGGTCCGGGTCCCCGTCGTTGTCGAAATCTCCAGTGGTGCAGCCCATGCCGTAACCGGGGTCGCCGGTTCCGGCCCGGTCACTCTGGTCGGCGAAGCGTCCATCACCCTCGTTGTGGTAAAACCGGTCGCCGTGGTCGGCGCCAGGTGGCGGGCGCACCAGAGCCGAGGCGGGGTCCACCTCGCCGCCGAATCGCAAGGGCGGCAGGCCGCCCTCGCTGACCCAGTACGCGTCCGCGTCCTCCCGCACCAGGTTGCCGGGGGGGGGGTAATACGGGTCCTCGGACAGGGCGAAGCCATCGACTAAAAAGATATCGAGCAGGCCGTCCCCGTCGACGTCGAGGAAGGCACCCCCGGCCCCCATGGTCTCAATGAGTAGGTAAGCGCCATTGGCGCCGCTCTGGTGTTGGAAATCCACCCCGGAGGCCTGTGCCACTTCGGCAAAGGACGTTCCGGCAGGGCGCTTGGCTGGTTGGGAGCAACCGGCCAGGCTCAGCAACAGGCCAGCGGCGAAGAGAAGATTGGGATACAACAGGCGGGGCTTTCGCGTCGGAAAAATCCTTGCCGAGGGAAGTGCGATATCTTACCTTGACGGTTAGGAGTTTTTAAAACAATTCTACAAACAATCGGCGCAAAGGCAAGCCGCTCGCGCCTTGGCCAACCGTGAATCAATGGCGAATAAAGGGAAAAGCGGGTTCTGGTATACCTTCGCAGCCACACTTTTCATCACCGCCTCGGGAAGCGCCGAGATCATCGTCATCGGCGGTGAGGGACGCCGCTGGGACAGCGGCGGTGGCGGCGTCCCCGCCACGGTGATCCGGACAGCGCGCGCGGTGGAGCGCACCAACGCCCCGGGCGGGGTCATCGACTATCAGCCGCCGGGGTACCCCAACTGGATCTTCCCGCAGCGCGCCGATACCACCCGCAACATCGCCGTGGGTTCCGACTCGCCCGAGCGGGGCGGGGGCATCACCTCGCCCAACACCCAGCGTATCCGCACCGACCTGCCCTCCATCATCGACGATGACGGCGACACCGCCCTGGATCTGCGGGCCGCCGCCGGCGGCCAGAGCGCCCGGGCGCTCGGCATCCTCATCGATCTGGATCTGGGTGCCCGTTTCGGGGTCAACCGGTTCAGGTTCTTCCCGCGCAACGCCGACCCGGCGTACCCGGCGCCGAATTTCCCCTTCCAGAACGATTTCATGCGGGGTTTCGAGATCTTCGTCAACGACGGCACGGCGGAAACACAGCGCGAGGGGATTCCGATCCTCCAGACGGTCGCGCTGGCGAACCAGAACACCGATGCCGTGGTCGATGTCCTCGTGCCCCCCCAGTATGTGCGCTATCTCCGGCTGAAGTCGCTGACCGCTGCTGGTTTCGAGATCGCCGAGCTGCAGGTGTACGGCACGGGGTACGTGCCGGAGGCGCGTTACGTCTCGAACATCTTCGACTTTGGCGATCTGGCGCTGCTGGGCAGGCTGCGCTGGGTAGGCGGCAGCCAGGGCGACCCCAACCGTTCGGCGATCCAGATCCGCACCCGCACTGGCCTCGATGCGCAGCCCGTCGAGTTCAACAAGGTCCGGCCTGGCGAGCGGATCTTCCGCCAGGGGGGCGGCGCCGGTGCCAGCACCCAGGGGTCCACGACCGCGGGCCTGCAGGTGCCCTGGCGGCGCGCCGAGGACGTCGGTGACGCCGGCCTCAGCCAGCTCATCGCCGAGGTGCTCGACAACGACGAGGTCGATGTGCGCGAGGCCTTCGAGCGCTTCAGGGGTCTCAGCGTCGACGAGCGCAATCTCATCACCCTCGACCAGGCCGACTACGGCAAGCTGCGGAATGAGGACAAGGGCGACATCCGCGACGATTTGACCAATTGGAGCGGCTGGTCGCCGCCCTACGCCACCGCGTCCGGGCAGGTGGCGCCCGAGGCGATCGGCGACGGGGCCCTCGGGGTGCAGATCGCCTCTTCGGAGCCAAGGCGTTATTTCCAGTTCACCGCCGATTTCTCCAGTGAGGATTTCGAGGCTGCCGCGGGTCTGGGGGCCCTGGCCTTCGAGGTGCTCACCCCGCCCTTTGCCACGGAGCTGGTCGGTGAGATCCTCCCGCGGCAGACGGCGGTGGGGGCCAGGACGCACTTCACCTACGCGGTGCGCAACCAGTCGCGGCCGGGCAGGGACCGGGGTTTCGACCAGCTGGTCATCGATACCCCGCTGCGGGCCGAAAGTGTCGGCCGGATCCGGATCGTCCGGCCCGACGGCCAAGTCGCGGAAGCGGACTTCACCGGGCAGAGCCTGGTGTCCTTTCCCCTGGTCGACGGCGGGTTTGCCATCCGCGAGGCCGGCGAACGGCATCTCCTGATCAGTTTCCCCATGATCGCGGAGAGCGCCAGTCTGCTGACGGTGGAGTTCGCCAGCGGCGTGCTCCAGTACGGCACCACCTTTGCCGCGCGGGCCCGCAACAGCGAGTCGGGTTCCGACATCGGGCAGGAGGTGGTGGCCGGCAACGCTGCGGACCTGGGCACCGCGGGGCAGGAGGACCCCGACGTCCAGCCTCTTGGTTCCCGGATCGTCGGCAATCTGTCGGTGCAGGTGCCGATCGCCCGCGACCTCCTGCTCAATGTGGTCGCCGAACCGCCGGTCTTCACCCCGAACGGCGACGGGGTCAACGACCAGGGGGCCATCCGCTACGATATCACCAATATCGCCCGTCCCGCTCCGGTGGAGATCCTGATCCGGGATCTGAGCGGGCGTCTGGTGCGGCGCCTCTATGCGGCGGCCGACCTGAGCGGCCGCTATGCCCAGGGGTGGGACGGCCGCGACGATGCCGGGGGGCTGGTGCCCCCGGGAAGTTATCTCTACTCGGTGGAATTACGGGCGGGCACTGGCACCCAACGGCAACTCGGGGTGGTGGGGGTGGTGTACTGACATGGCAGCGAAAATGGGAGGAAACGGCTTGAGAAACCTGGTGAAGTTCGGCGTGACTCTCGGGTTGCTCGGCACCCTGATCGGCAGCTCCTCGTTCGGCCAGGACTACGGCGTGCGCCTGGGCCAGCGCCGCGGCGGCAGTGTGAGTTTCGAGCCGCGGGGGCCGGGGGTGATGTTCGGGGCGCTGGACCCGGCGATTAAGAAGTGGTATGTGCCGCAGGAGCTTTTCAACGAGTACCACTGGCGGCAGTGGGAATACTCCAACTACGCCCGGCAGGCCTACGCCCGCTACGTGAGCACCACCCTCGAAGGGGATCATTTTTACGACTTCTACGGCAACTTCATCGGCCGGGGCTGGCTGGTCTACGACTGGCGGCAGAGCCAGCCCCAGCAGTTGGGGAACAGCATCTTCCAGAACGCGCGCTTCAACAGCTGGTTCAGCTCCGTGACCATCGGCGGTGATTCGCAGGGGCAGTACCACTACGCCATCACCGTGGGCAATCAGCTGCGCACCACCCTGACCCCGTTGACCTTCTCCAAGCCCACCTTCAACGGGATTCAGATCGATTTCATGTCCGACAAGTACGCGGCCACGGTGCTGGCGGCGAGGGTGAGCGATCCGATCATCGGCGAGACCCGCGAGGCCGAGACCCGGACCAACGTCACCAGCCTCTTTGGGGGTCGGGTCACCTCGCAACTGGGGGATTTCATCGAGGTGGGCGCCACCCTGGTGGACAGCCGCAACGCCAACACTACCCTCGACCTTTTCAGCGGCGACATGGTGGCCGGCAGCCTGACCGCCGGCCAGAGCACCACCCCGCTGACCGCCATCGCCATCGTGCTCAGCGACGACACCCCCGCCGACGGCGAAGGCGGGGCCGCGCTCTTCAGCCACGAGGTGCGGATCGTCAGCCGCAACTTCGAAACCGGTGCCGAGCGCACCTACAACCTCCAGGAGGTGGTGCGGCCCGGATCGGAGTGGCCGGTGATCTTCGGCGGTTTCCGCCGCAGTGGGTTCCTCGCTGCCGATGGCGCCGAGCGCATCGTCCTCAACTACGACTTCAACGACCCGGCCTACATCGGCCCCGACCCCACCTCCATCATCGACGTGCAATTCGATTACGTGCTGGCCAACGACTACCGGGTGGACCTGTGGTCCGACCGCCAGACCGGCCGGCGGCCCTCGCCATCCCCGCCGCTGAGCGCCGAGACCATCGACGCCTCCAGGCCGGCCCTGCTGACCCTGCGCCGCGCCGATGGCAACGTCAAGGACATCTCCAATCTGCAGCGGGTGCGCTTCAACTACGGCCTGCCCACCGCCAATCTGGTGGGCGGCTTCACCATCGAGGGCACCAAGGTCGGCGGTTTCGATTTCTACGGGGAGTGGGACCGCAACCGGCGTTATTCCCAGTATCCCAATGCCGCCCTCTTCACCGCCGGCAAGAAACACCGTATCTCCGCCGAGCAGGGCGACGCCTGGCACTTCAACCTGTCGCGCCAGTGGCACCCGTGGTTCCTCTACGGCGAGTCCTACCGCATCGACCCGTCGTACTCCACCACCTCGTACCTGGTCGATGCCAACGGCGATGTGCGCTACGACGACAGCCAGCGCCACCTCTACGAGTTCGTCGAAGACAACGACGACCAGGACCGCTTCCCGGATTGGAGCCGCTTCGGCACGGTCAATGACCGGCTGATCTTCCCCGGGCTCGACGAGAACAACGACTTCATCAACGACTTCAATCAGAACGACAACGCCACGGTCAGCAGTTCGGTGCCCGATTACGAGGAACCCTTCCTCCGCTACCAGGTGGATCGGCCCGAGTTCCTCTTCGGCATCGACATGAACAACAACAACTGGATCGATCGTTTCGAGGATGACGACCTGCCGGATTTCCCCTACAAACCCGATCGCCGCGGTTACAATGCCTTCGCCGGGGTGAACGCGACGCCGGAACTGCGGGTCACCGCCGGACGCACCAGCGAAAAGATGATCTCCACCGAAAGGCGGAATCGCACCAATTACCTGATGGTCACCCTCGATCAGGACTATGCCGGGTTGGGCCGCCTGCGGGTCTACAACCTGCTGAAACGCGCCGAGGACACCATCCCCGACGACCGCCGCGAACTGACCGCCTTCGTCGATGGGCCGCCCATCCAGCCCGTGGTCGCGGATCTGTTGCCCGCTCAGGACACCTGGGTGAACACGGCGTGGCTGGGTTTCGACTACACCGGGACCAAGAACCTGAACGTCGTCAACAAATTCAAGTACGAGTTCTATGCCCAGCAGGCCGACGATCCGCGCGACCGCGAGGGGCGGCGGCTCGAGGACCGGACCAGCTTCTTGGGCCTGATCAACAAGGTCGACTACCTCCGCCGCTTTGGTCGCGTCCAGGTGCAGCCAAAGTTCAAGAGCGAGTACCTCCGCCAGACGCCCTTGCTGGTGCAGGAGGACAAACGCCGCCACTGGATGGGCGTTGGGCAGCTGGTGGCCCAGTTGCCGGCGCTCAAGCACACCCTGTTCCAGGCAGGCGTCGAGGCGCTGTGGTTCCGGGACCTGGTGCGGGACGAGGAGGCACTGGTCGCTGCCGGCCTGGCCGGGGAAACCGGCGACCGGCGCGCCACCACCGTGGCCCTGCAGCTGTCGAATACCTCCGACTACCAGGGTTACCGCCTGACCACCCAGTTGGGGTTGCGTTTCAGCCGCTTGCGGACCGAGATGGTGCGCGAAGGGTCGCAGCCGGGAAAGTTTGAGAAGATCTCCGAGGGCAGCAACGAGACCATAAGCTTCATCACCGTCTACGCTGGTGTGCAGTGATGCAAAGGGTACTGCTGCTGGCGCTTCTCATCGGGCTGGGGGTTGCCAACTCCGCCTGGAGCCAGCCCGACTACGGCAATCGCCTGGGACACCGGGTGGGCGACCGGTCCCTCTTTTCGGCGGTGGGCACTGCCGTCCAGATCGGCAGCCTCGATCCCACCGTGCAGCGCTGGTACCTGCCGCAGGAACTCTTCCAGGAATACGGCCGGCGGCAGTGGCGTTACACCAACTACGCGAAGGAGTATTTCCGCCGGTACCTGGAACGGTCCCAGGAGGGCTCCTATTTCTACGATTTCTACGGCGATCTGGTCACCCGCGGCTGGCTCATCTACAACTGGCGCCAGACCCAGCCGCTGGCCTTTGAAAGCAGCGCCATCACCAAGGATTCCCGCTATGCCAGCTGGTTCGACCGGCTGATCCTGTCTTCGGACGCCAGCGGCGACTACAGCTACACCATCATGGTGGGGGACGAGATCAACTCCACCCTCACCCCGATGACCTTCCGCAAGGCGGGCTTCAACGGCATCGCCACCAGCCTGGCGACTTCCCGTCTGCGCGCCACCACGCTCTTTTCCCGGCTCACGCTGCCAATCATCAACATCGACGCCGACATTCCCACGGTGGCGGTCGAGAACGCCACCAACCTGAGCGCCGCCCGTGTCGAGGCCGACGTCGCCGGCCACCTGACCCTCGGTTTGACGGCGGTCAACGCCCACAACGCCAATGGCTCGCGCGAGAGTTTCCGCGACAATCCCTTCAAGGGGCTGTTGACCTCGGGGCAACTCGACCGGCGCCTCAACCACCTGGTGGTCCGCCTCAGCGACGATTCACCCGAGGACGAGGAGGGCGGGGCGGTGCTCTTCAGCGAGGAAGTGGAGATCACCACCTCGCTCCGCCGGCAGGTGGCCGTCGGCGACAGCATCCAGACGGTGCTGCGCGATACGCTGATCACCGGCAGCAGCATCGGGTTCAGGGGGGTGCGCGAGGGTGGCAAACTCCGGCGCGGCTTCCTCACCGCCAATGGCGCCGAGAGCATCAACCTCAAATACATCCTGGCCCCCGCGACCGGGGAAGGGGAGGAAGGGTCCCTTCGCCTGCTCCTGCAGCAGGGGTTGGGGCTCACCCTGGCCGAGGCCGAGGACGCCGTCACGGCCGTCAAGAACGTGCGTTTCCGGCTGGTGCTGGCCAACGACTACCGGGTGGAGGTGGCCTCCGACCGCCAGACCAATGCCGTGGGGCAGCCGCAGTTTCTGGTCATGAGCCGGGCGCCGGGAAACATCAAGAACAACCTCAACCAGCGCGAGGTCGTCTTCGACTACGGCCTGCCCACCGCCAACCAGATCTACGGGGTGACGGCCGAGATCCGGGATTTCAATGGCTTCGATTTCTACGGCGAGTTCAACGTCAATACCCAGTACCGCAAGTACCCCACCTCGAGCAGCACCAAACACCGCAGTATCGCCGGGATCGCCGGCGACCGGCATGCGGTGGGCTGGATGGCCAATGTCTCCCGGCGCGCGGGGCCCTGGCGTTTCTTTGCCGAAGGCTTCGGCATGGACGACGGCTATACGACCAGCATCCTGCCCGTCGATGGCCGCGGGGTGGTCGACTACTCCCCCGAAGCCAGGAGCAAACTCTATGATCTGGTCGACGACAACGATGACAACGACCGCCATCCGGACCAAAAGCGCATCTTCCAGGGAAGCCTGATTCCGATCCCCGGGCAGGATTTCAAGATCCGGCCCGAAGGCGTGGCCGATCCGGCGGTTTTCCCCGGGTACGACGAGAACGGCGATTTCATCTCCGACTTCAACCAGAACAGCAACGGGGACCGCGAGAATTTCTTCCCGGACTACGAAGAGCCTTTTTTGCGCTACGGCAGCGACCGCCCCGAATTCCTCTTCGGCATCGACCTGAACAACAATGGCCGGGTCGATCGCTTCGAGAACGATGACCTGCCGGACTATCCCTACAAGAAGGACCACTGGGGGCACAACATCTATGCCAGCGTTGCCGTGGTCCCCGAACTCGATCTCACCCTGGGGCGTCTGGACCAGGAATTGCGCACGGCGCGCCGCGGCAACCGGACCTGGTACGGCATGGCCGCCTACGAGCGGGACCGGCCCGAGTGGGGGCGGGTGCGGCTGTTCGGGATGACGCGCCTGGCAGAGGACACCATCGCCGACGATCTGTCGCAATGGATCATCCCGGAACCGGAATTCGGTCAGCCCGGGGATACGAGCGGCCGTAACCAGCCGGTGGCCGACCCCCTGGCGGCGGAAAACACCTGGATCCATTCCCTCAGCGGCGACTGGGAATACCACGGCTCGCGGCAGTGGGCCACGCGACACCGGGTCAAGTGGGAGACCTGGCGGCAGCGCGAGGCGGCGGTCGAGTACCAGCTCGATGCCTTGGGCGAGGTGGTGCGCGATGCCGAGGGCAAGGCGCTGGTGGCCTTCGATCCGCTGGGGCCGGAAGCCCGCAACGGGCGCGAGGTATCGGGATTCGTCGGCCTGATCGACAAGGCCGAGTACGTCTTCCGCTGGCAGCAACTGAGCTTCCTGCCGCGGGCAAAAAGCGAGTGGCTGAGCCAGACCCCCTTCAGCCGGACCCAGGCCAAACGGCGGTCCTGGGACGCGATCCTCACCTTGCTGGTTCAGTTCAGTCCCTTTCCCCACTCCCAGGTCCAGGTAGGATTCGAGCGGCGGCAGTACTTCGAGCTGCTGGCCGAGGAGAACGAGCTGCCGGTCGGTCGGCCCACCGGGGACTTCCGCGGTTCCGTGCTGGCTTGCCAACTCACCAACACCAGACCCTACCTCGGTTACAGCCTCACCACCCAGTTGGGCATCCGCTACGACCGGCGCTCGCTGGAGGTCGCTGGCGCAGAACGCGATACCCGCACCTCTGGGATGGCCTTCCTCTCCGTTTTCGCCGGGTTATAGGAGCGGCGAGTGAGCGGGGTTGCCCCAGCCCCGGGGTGGATCATCAATCGGCCGGCCGACCTGTGTTTCTTCATTGGCACCCCCTTGGCCTGCCTCTTCGTCCTGCTGCTCGCCTCGCAGCATTTCGCCTCCGCCGACATCGCCCTGTTCGTGCTGGCGTTCTTCGCCGTCGGCCACCACCTTCCCGGCCTGATGCGCGCCTACGGGGAGCAGGAGCTTTTTGCCCGGTACCGGGCCCGTTTCCTCGTCACCCCGATCCTGGTTGCCCTGCTGGTGGGGTGGAGTGTCTTCAACGGCCATCTGGGGTTTTTTATCTTCCTCGCCCTGTGGGACCTGTGGCATTTCTTCATGCAGCATTTCGGTTTCATGCGTATCTACGAGATGAAATGGCGCCGACCCTCGCGCCACAGCGCGCGCCTCGATTGGCTGTTGAGCGCGGCCTGGCTCGGCTACGTGGTCGTCGCCAGCCCCCACTATCTGATCAACTTCCTCGAGCGCTGCCACCGCTACGGCTTCGGCCTGTACACCTGGATTGAACCCGAATGGGTGGTACATTTCGGCAGCGCCGTCGGGTATTTCGCCCTCGCCATCACCTTCGTCTATGCCGCCAATGTGGTGCGAGAACGGCGGCAGGGACTGCCGGTCGTCTGGCCCAAACTGGCGATCACCGCCATCACCGTTGGCACCTCGTACTTCGCCTACATCGTCCTGCAGGATATCCTCCTGGGCTACGCGATCATCGCCATGGCCCACGACATCCAGTACTACGCCATCGTCTGGATCTACAACAACGGGGTCCTGAAGCGCTCAGAAGCGCTGGGGTCCTCGTTTTTCCGCTATCTGTTCCGCGACGGCCGTTTCCGCATCGTCCTGATCTACGTGGGGCTGATCCTGGCCTATGGCGGGGTGGAGGTGGTGGCCCGGTCCACCCAGAACTACCTCGTCTACGACCTGGTGAAGGTATTGATCGCCACCTCCGCTTTCCTCCATTACTATTACGATGGTTTCATGTGGAAGGTGCGAAAGAAGGAGATCCGGCAGAATCTGGCCGCGGGGGTCGAGGGCACCGGAGAGGCCCCCTGGCGGTCGCGGTGGCAGGCCTGGCTGGAACTGCGGCAACAACGTTGGTCGGCTTTCCCCTACCTGTTCGAAACCGGGAAACAACTGGTCTACTTTGGGGTGCCCATCGTCTTCCTGGCCTGGACCGATGTCTCCTATTCCCAAACCGAGGTGGCCACGCGGGAATACCTGGTTCGTCTGGCCCCCTCGCTGGCCACTGCCCAGGACGGGTTGGGGGTCGCCTACACCCGTGCCGGCCGCCTCGAGGAGGCCATCGCTGCCCACCAGCGGGCCATCGCCATCGCCCCGGAGTGGGCGCCGGCCCATACCCACCTGGGCATCGCCCTCTCGGGCAAAGGGCAAAGGGACGAGGCCATCCGCCAGCATCTGGAGGCGATCCGGCTGGACCCGCGCCTGGCCCAGGCCCGCTACAATCTCGGTGTCGAATACTTCCAGGCCGGCCAGACAGAAAACGCCCGGGCCGCCTTCGCCGCGGCCATCGACCTGGATCCCTCGTACGCCCATGCCCACCAGGCGCTGGGGCAGGTGTACCTGCGCCTGGGAAGGCAGCGGGAGGCCGCCGCCGCCGCCGCGAAGGCGGCAGAGCTGCAGCAATCCTCCCGGCGGCGAGGGATGGGACAGAGCGCCATGCCGTGGGCCACGGGGACACCGCTAGGGGAGCATTAATTCTTTCTTGACAACACCTACCCTCTCGTTTAAATTAAAGGCCGTGGATTTCTCAGTACAGTTGTATCCCAATCCCAATACCTATCAACGGAGGAAGGCATGAAAAAGGCAGTACTGTTCGCCGCCGCTTCGGTGTTCTGCTTCAGCAACGTGGCCATGGCACACGTTCCCGAAGGGCAGGTGTTCGCCGCCTGGCAGTGGCCCAGTTCCCATCTTCCCAGCCTGGACGGCGATATTTCCGAATGGAATGTCATTCCGTCCGAATACTTTATCGACATCTTCCAGACCTCGGTCGCCGAGGGTGACGTGGGCCGCGAAATCGATACGTCGAACCTGAACTTCCGCTTTGCCATGGGCTGGAACAACGAACTCGACCGCATTTACTACGTCTACGACCGCTTCGACAACGTGTGGGACCGCGATGCGGGCGGTTTTGGCTGCTGCGGCCAGGACGACAGCATCGAGATCGGCATCGATGCCGACCACAGCGGCGACTTCTTCTGGGCTTTCGAGGGCACCGATGAGGAGTTGAAGCGCAACCGCGGCCGTCAGGCCCAGACCAGCCATTACCGTTGGCCCGCCCTGGCTCCCTTCGGGTGGTCGTGGTTCTGGATGAGCAGCGCCGATTGGTTCGACAAAGAGCCCTACCAGTGCTGCGCCACCTCCTTTACCCTGAACGGCACCCATGGCGGCGAAAGCACCTTCCAGGCCGAGTGGTACACCGTGGCTTGGGACGACTTCAACTACCAGGGCCCGGAAGTGAGCGTGCGCCACGACTTCGTCGAGGGCGAGATCATCGGTGCCGGCTTGCAGGTGGTCGACAACGACAACGGTCCCTCCGAGGATGACCCCCGCACCGCCAAATGGGTGCTGGGCGGCCAGTCCGATATCTTCGGCAACGCCAGCTCCTTCAGTGACTTCATCCTGCTGCCGGTCGATGCGGATCGCTTGCCGACCGCGGTGGAGAACGACAGCTGGGGCAATATCAAGGCCTCCTTCGCCCAGTGAGGTTTTGAACGGTTTTCCCGTCGATTGATGGTGAGGAGGGCAGATCGCGGTTGATCTGCCCTCCTTTTTTATATTTCCTGTGGTGCAGTGCCGCCTCTGGGAGGTGCCACGGTGTCCAAGACATTTTCGGCAGCGGCCTGGGTGTTGGGGGGGCTCCTCGCCTGGAACAGCCCCGCCACCGGCCTGACCATCTACCGCATCGGCGGAGCCGAGGCCCCGGCGCCACAGCTCGATACCCCATATGATTTTGTCCAGCTCCCCTGGGCGGAGGTGAACCCTGCCCGCTACGGCAGCACCGAACAGGTCGTGGTCACCGATGCCTCCATCGCCCCGCAACAGCTGGACCCCGACACCAACCTGGCTCCGCTGCTCAAGCAGCAGGGCGGCCAGGTGCTTTCCCTGACCTGGATCGGCTGGAATCCCGCTTTTGGCCGGGATCTGGATCTTTTCGACGGGGACGCCAATACCGCGTTCCTGGGGGATGGGAACTGGGGTGGCGACTACGGGGTGATCAAGAACAAATCCATCGTCTTCGACCTGGGTGGTCGCTACCTCATCGACCGCGTCGTTTTTTACCCGCGCCAGCGTTTTGCCGCCGACCGCTTCATCGAACACTTCCTGGTCGGCATGAACGACGGCGATCCGCTCAAGGACGGCACCCGGGTGCACAACTTCGGTGGCCGGGGCGGCGCCTTCGATTTCGATATCGCCTACGAAGGCATCGAGAATACCGCGGCCCGGGTCGAACTGGCCATGCCGCGGAACCCGCTGCGTTACCTGCTCTTCGAGGCGCCGGAGAACACCCGCGGGATCTGGGAGGTCGCGGAGTTTGAGATCTACGGCACCGGGTACGTGCCGGCCGCAAGTTACGTCTCGAACGTGATCGACCTGGGCAGTGCGGCCAGCCTGGGCAAGCTGTCCTGGCAGGGGCGCCAGGACCCGGGCGCGCAGGTCAGCTTGAGCATGCGTAGCGGGGAGGATGAAGAGCCCAATACCTACTGGCGTTATACCTTCAGGGGGGATGAGCGCAGTCGTTTCGACGCCCAGGGCAAACCACTCACCCTGGCCAGCTATGGCAAACTCGAGTCAGCCGAAAAGGCCGGCGTCACCCACGACACCGAACGCTGGGATTTCTGGTCCTCGGCGTACGATTTTGTGGCAGGAACCGGGGCGATGGCGGCTACTGAGCCGCGGCGGTACGTGCAGTTCCGCGCCGATTTTTCCGCCACCGAGGAGGCCGGCGGCGCCCTGGACTACCTCGAGTTCGCCGTCTCCATCCCTCCAGTCGCCACCGAGGCCCTGGCTGAGATCGTGCCGGTGGCAGCGGAGGCCGGTGCCCCGACAGCCTTCACCTACAAACTGCGCCCCCGCCTCCGGCGCGAGGACCTGGGTTTCGACAGCATCGAGATCGATACCCCGGCGCGTCCCCTGGGGGTGCAGGCCGTGCGCTTGAGCGGGGTCCCGGTGGCGTTCAGCGTCACTCGCCTGGACGACCGCGGTCTGGGGGTGCGGTTCGAACGCGTCAGCCCCCAGCAGACCGGCGAACTGCTTGAGGTCGACTTCCGGGCCGAGGTGTTCCGCTACGGCACCACCTTCCCCGGCCGGGTCTTCGATAGCCAGCATCCCAATGAAGTCCACCAGCCCATCACCCCCGGGGATGCCGATGGCCTGGTGGACAGCAATACCCTCACGGTGGCGCTCCGCGATGTGGCAGTACGCACCATCGGGGCGCTGCGGGTGGTGCCGGCGGCGTTTTCGCCCAACGGGGACGGCGCCAATGACCGGGTCGAGTTGCAGGCTGACCTGCTCAACCTGGGCCAGGCGGTCCCGGTGCGCCTGGCGGTATTCGAACTGAGCGGCCGGCGGGTCCGGTTGGTGGCGGGCGGGACCCAGGCCAGCGGCCGGTTAAGGCTCAGCTGGGATGGCCGGAACGAGCGCGGCGAGCCGGTACCGCCGGGTATCTACGTGTTGCGGCTGGAGGTAGAGGCCGACCGGGGCCAGGCGGTGGCCCAGTCCGTGGTGTCGGTGGTCTACTGAGTGGCGCGGGAGAGGAGATAACGATGAAGAGTATCCTGTGGCTCTGGTGTTGCTGCTGCTGGGCTGTCCAGGCGGGGGCACTGACCATCTACCGCATCGGCGGCGAGGACCTGCCCCCGCCCGACCCCGGGGTGCAACACCAGTTCGTGCAGCTTTCCTGGAACGACGTGGCCGAAAAGGACTACGGCGAGGCCCGCTTGCTCACCGTGACACCGGAGGCCATCGCACCGTTGCAGCTCGATCCGACGGTAAACCTTACTCCCACCCTCATCGACAGGGGCGGGCAGTTCTACGTGCTCGAATGGACCGGCTGGGAGCCGAAGGTGCAGGACAACCTGCTGCTTTTCGATGGTGACCCGGAAACCGCCTACCTGGGCGACGGCCATTTCGCCGTACACGGCCCTGCCGAGAAGAATATGTTCTTCGAGTTCGGCGGGCCTTTTCCCATCCGCCGGGTGCGTTTTTTCCCCCGGCAGCAGTTCACCGACGAGCGTTTTCTCGAGCGTTTCCGCATCGGCGTCAACGACGGTGATCCCCTCAAGGACGGCTTGCGCGGGTTCCGCACCGGCGGCAACTATGGGGCCTCGGTGCTGGACTTCGATATCGCCTACGACGTGCGCGAGAACACCCGGGCGCTCATCGATGTGGAATTGCCGCCCGAGCCGGTGCAGCGGCTCTTTTTCCAGGCCCCGGAAAACACCCGCGGCATCTGGGAAATAGCCGAGTTCGAGATCTACGGCGAGGGCTACGTGCCGGCCGCCGGTTATATCTCCAACATCATCGACCTGGGCGATCTCGCCAGTCTGGGGTCGCTAACCTGGGGCGGGCGGCAGGATGCCGGGGCACGGGTGGAACTGAGCATGCGCAGCGGCGACGACGACGAACCCAGCACTTACTGGCGCTACACCTTCCGCGGCGACGAACGGACCCGCTTCGATGCCAAGGGACGGCCGTTGAACCTGACCACGTACACGGCTCTGGAGAAAGGCGAGAAGGCGGGGATCACCCACGACACCGAGAACTGGGACTTCTGGTCGCCCGCGTATGATTTTGCTGCCTTCCAGGGGGCGATGGCGGCGTCCCGACCCCGGCGCTACGTGCAGCTGAAAGCCGATTTCCTCTCAAATGACCATGCCGGCGGCCAGGTGGATTACCTGCAGTTCTCGGTGTCCATCCCACCTTTGGCCACCGAGGTGCTCGCCGAGATCGGTCCGCAGGTGGCGCCGGCAGGCGCGCCCACGGCCTTCACCTACCGCCTGAAGCCCAGTCTCAATGCCGGCGACCTGGGGTTCGACACCATCGAGATCGATACGCCGGCCCGGCCCGTTGGTGTCGACGCGGTGCGGGTGGGCGGGCAGCCCGTTGCCTTCACGGTGGTGCGGCTCGACGACCGCGGCTTGGCGGTGCGCCTGCCGCCCATCGACCTGCAGGCCACCGAGGAACTGGTGGAGGTGGATTTCCGCGCCGAGGTGTACGAGTTCGGCACCATCTTTTCGGGCCGGGTCGCCAACAGCGCGCGGCCACAGGAGGTAGCGCAGGGGTTGACCCCGGGAGACGCCGATGAGCTGACCGAGGGGGCCGCTTTGCGGGTGGACCTGGAGACCATCGACGGCCGGGCCATCCAGGGTCTCCGCCTGATCCCGACGGTCTTTACCCCCAACGGCGATGGGGCCAACGACCAGGTGTGGGTCGAGTACGACCTGCTCAATCTCGCGGCCGGTGTGCCGGTGCGGCTGGAGGTCTTTGACCTGTCCGGCCGGTTACGGGCCAAGGTTTTCGCCCAGGCGCAGGGCAGCGGCCACTCGCGCCACGCCTGGGACGGCACCGACGGCGAGGGGCACCTGCTCGAACCCGGCCTGTATGTGGTGCGGTTGACCGTGGAGGCCGATCGTGGCTCGGCGACCAGCCAGGCGCTGGTCGCGCTGGCTTACTGAGGAGCGCCACATGGCGATGGCAAGCCGGTGCCCCCTGGTCCTGGTCCTGCTGGTGGTGGCGGGCGCCTCGGCCCAGCCGCGGGGTTACCGCCTCACCAGCGACCAGGTCCTGGTGGCGGGCCGCACTCACTGGGAAAACTGGTCCTTCGCCGAAGGCACGGTGGAACTGGCTGCCGATGGCAGTGTGCGTCCGCATCTGGTCCGGCGGCAGACCAACGCCTCGCTGGACATCCTGGAATTCCTCCGCCGGCACCCCCCCAAGTCGATAGGGGGCAAGAAACCCGCTGAGCTGACCCTGCTCGACGCGGTACAGGCCGGCTCGAACCGCCAGGGGGTGACGGCCCTGCTCGATGGCGACCTGCGCACCTACTGGGAGCCCGATCCACCAACCCCCGGGATCGATCTGGCCTCGCAGTGGTGGTTCAATCTCGACCTCGGCCGCTTCGTCTTCATCCGCAAGATCGTGCTGCGCTTCGTCGACGAGGATCTGGGAGATCCCTTCCTGCTTTTCGATCTCCTGGTTTCGGACGGCTTGAAGCCGGGCAATGTCCTGGCCTCGACCAGCCCCCAGTACACCACGGTGCTCCGCACCCTCAAGCGCAACAAGACCCAGCGGGTCTTTGAGGTCGAACTCGGGGCCGCGGCACAACTGGCCGGCCGGAGCGGGGCCCGCGACGCGAGTGATGGGGGAGGGTCGGTGGCGGTGGGCGCCGGCAACGAACTGGGCAGCCTCGGGGCCCGTTTCGTGCAGCTGGTGGTCAATGGCAGCGATTTCGCACGGGGCCGCGAGGTCAGCGAGGCGGTTTACCAGGAGCTGGGGCCCCAGGAACGCGGCGCCGTGGAATACCACAAACGGCTGAGCGAGGGCCGCGAGGTGGTGGTCAGGCCCGAGGTGTACGAGCAGCTCGAGCCGGCCCGACGGGGGGCAGTGCGTTATTTCCGCCGCGAACTGCCCCGTCTGGCGGAACTGGAGGTTTGGGCCGAGGGGGACGAACTGGTCAATGGCACCATCGAGCGGGGCGGATACATCTCCTCGACCCAGGTCGTGAACGGCGCCAGTTTCGTCGACGGCGATATCGACAGCTACGCCAGCATGAACCAGGAGATCGGGGGCACGATCCAGGAGGAGCGGGAGATCTTCCTCGATCTGGGCTCCTTCTACTGGATCGACGGCCATCGCCTGGCCTACAACCCCACCAATTACCACTCCTGGCGCTTCGCCAACTATCGCCTCGATTTCTCGGATGGCTCCCTCGCCCCCAACGGCACCCTCAAATGGAAAGAGGTGGTGAACCGCGAGCAGTCGCTCGCCAAGGTGGTGGGCGAGGGCAACGATTTCGCGCTGGTGAAGGCGCGGTTCTTCCGCATGCGTTATACCCCCCTCCTTACCACCTTTCCCTCCCAACTTGGGGTGATCGCCGAGCTGCAGCTCTACGGGCAGGGGTACCAGCCCGAGGTAGTTCTCGAATCGGACCTCATCCGGCTGGGCGGCAGCCGCAATCTGCTCGACATCAGTTGGGAGGACGAAACCCCGCCAGGGACCCGGGTCTGGCTGCAGACCCGTACCGGCAACGAACTGGGGCAGGTGCTGCACTATTTCAAAAAGGACGGCACCGAGGTCAGCGAGGAGCAGTACGGCAAGCTCCTGTCCCTCTTCAAGGGCGAGGTGGTGGCCGAAGAAGTGGCCGGCAACGACTGGAGCGACTGGAGCGCTCTCTACGAGGTCGCCGCGGGCAGCCTGATCACCTCGCCCTCGCCGCGGGAGTACCTCAAGATTCGCGCCACGCTGTCCTCTTCCTCGCCCGAGATCCACGCCGCCTTGCGCGGCATCACCCTCAACTTTGCCGGTCCGGTGGCGCAGAGCCTCGTCGGTGAGGTGTCGCCCCTGCAGGTGGCGGACCTGGGCCGTGAGACGCGGTTCTCGCTGTACGTGCGGCCCCGCTTCGCGGCCGGCGATCCCGGCTTCGACGGCCTGTTGCTCAAGGCGCCAACGGGGATGTCCCTGCGGTACGCCGGTTTGTACCTCGGGACCGAAAGCGAACTGGCCCGTGGCGAGGAGGGGCCCCAGGCACAGGCCCTGGCCGGGGTGGAGGCGGAGCCCACCAGCGCCGACAGCCTCCAGATCGCCTTCCCGCTGGTGCAGCCGCCGGCCAAGGACCAGGTGCTGCGCCTCGATTTCTACACTACCCTCTATGCCACCGGAGCGGTGCTCGAGGCCTCGCTGCAGAACGGCCGCAACGGCGGTGGCCAATGGCAGCGGGTCGATCCAGGAAACGCCGCCGCGGCGGTGCCCGGCAACTCGACCACCCTGGTGGGCATCGCCCGGCACAAGGAGGTGATCGCCGATCTGAAACTGATCCCGGCGCTCTTCACCCCCAACGGCGACGGCATCAACGACGAGTTGCGGGTGGAGTTCTCGGTGGTGCTGCTGGGCGACCAGAGCCCGGTGCGGATCGAGGTGCGCGACCTGGGCGGACGCCTGGTGCGGCGCCTGGGGGGGGCGCTATCGGCTGGCGGCGGGACGGGCCGGAATGCGGTGGCCTGGGACGGGCAGGATAAAGACGGGGCGCTGGTGCCTCCGGGACTGTACGCGGTCCGGTTGTGGCTGGAAGCCGACACCGAGGGAGCCGGGCTGTCGCGCCCGCAGTTGCTGCGCCTGGTGTCGCTGGCATACTAAAAACAAGGTGGGGTGCGGAGATGATCACAAGAGCAACACTGGCAGTGCTGATCCTGGCCGGCGTCGCGGCGCTGGCTCAGGATCGCGGCTACCGGATCAGCGGCAACCAGGTGGTCGTGGACGCCCGGGAGCACTGGCGGAACTGGAGTTATCCCCCCGGCACGCTGGAACTCACCGCGCCGGGTGAGGTGCGGGCACGGCGATGGCGGCGCCAGGTCAACGCGGTCACCGACATCGTCGACTACCTGCGCCTCAACCCGCCGGTGGCGTTGGCGGACCGGAAACCGGAGGAGATCACCGTCGCCGACGCGGTGCAGGCTGGCTCGCGGGTCGAGCGGGTGCCGGCGCTATTCGACGGCGACCCCAGCACCTACTGGGAGCCCGTACCGCTGGAGCCGGGCATGGACCTGGCGAGCCAATGGTGGCTGGTGGTGGACCTGGGCCGAGTGGTGTTCGCCGACCGCATCGTGCTGCGTTTCGTCGAGGAGGAGCTGGGCGATCCCTTCCTGCTTTTCGATGTGCTGGTTTCCGACGGCACGCGGCCGGCGCGGGTGCGCGGGGCCGCCAACCCGGAGTACCGCACGGTGCTGCAGACCCTGCAGCGCAACAAGACCCAACGCACCTTCGAGATCGACCTCAGCGCGCTCGATCCGAGCATCGGCGGGGAGGGACTGCGCTTTGTGCAGGTAGTGGTCACCGGCAGCGATGCCGAACACGGCCGCGAGGTGGACCTGGCAGCCTATGAGGGCTTGCCGGCGGCCGAACGCGGGGCGGTGGAATACTACAAGCGGCTCGGGGCGGGGCAGGAGGTGGCGGTCCGGCCCGAGGTGTTCGCTCAGCTCGACGAGCAGCGCCGGGGAGCCGTGCGCTACTTCCGCCGCGAACGGCCGCGCCTGGCCGAGCTGGAGGTGTGGAGCGAGGGGGACGAGCTGCTGGCCGGCACCTTCGAGCGCCGGGGCAGCGTCGCCCTCCCCGGCGGCGAGGACGTCAACCTGCGCAGTTTCGTCGACGGCGACCTGGTCACCGACTCCAACCTGATCATCGGCAAGGTGGTGCAGGTGGCCGACCCCGAGCGCAGCCTGATCTTTGACCTGGGGTCCACCTTCTGGGTGGACACCCAGCGCATGGCCTACGGGCGCGGGTTGTACCGCGGCAGCATGGCCGATTACCGCCTCGACTTCTCCGACGGGACCCAGGCTGCCGACGGCAGCATCAAATGGACCAGGGTGGTGGACCGCCGGCAGGCACAGCAGAGCGGGGTCCGGTTCGACGGCAACTCCTTCGCCCCCATCCAAGCCCGCTTCTTCCGCCTCCAGTACACCCTCTCGGCCGGCGGCCACCAGACCGCCAACCTGGCCGAGATCCAGCTCTATGGCCGCGGTTACCAGCCCCGGGTCGAACTGGAGTCGGATCTAATCCGGCTGGGCGCCAGCCGCAACCTGTTGCGCCTCGACTGGGACGCCCAGACCCCGCCCGGAACCCAGGTCCAGATCCAGACCAGGACCGGGGATGACCTCCAGGAGGAACTCCACTATTTCAAAAAGGACGGCACCGAGGTCAGCGCCGAACAGTACAAGAAATTGTTATCCATCTTCAAGGGGGAGATCGTTGCCCGGGAGGTGGAGGGCAGCGGCTGGAGCGACTGGTCCGAGGCCTATACCGATCCTGCCGGCAGCCCGGTGACCTCGCCCTCGCCGCGCGAATTCCTGAAGATCCGGGCCGTCCTGGTATCCGCTGATCCGGAGGTCAGGGCCACCCTGCGCCGGGTACGCCTGCATTTTGCCGATCCAGTGGCCCAGGCGCTGGTGGGGGAGATCGATCCAGTGCAGACCCCGCAACTGGCGCGGCCCCAGCCCTTCTCACTGTACCTCAAGCCGGTCTTCGCCTCGGCGGATCTGGGTTTCGACCAGCTCCTGCTGCGGGTGCCTGCGGATATGGCGCTCGCGCTGGAAGGCTTCTACGCCGGCAAGGAGGCCGATTTCGCCGAACCCCAACTCGATCGACTCCGGCTGGCCGGGGTGCAGCAGCTGCCCACCGGCGCCGACTCGCTCCTGCTCTCCTTCCCGGCGCTCGGTCCCCGCTCGGGCGTCGAGTTGTTGCGGCTGGACTTCCGCAGCGCCCTCTTCGCCACCGGCGCCGTGGTGGAGGCAGCCCTGCAGCAGGCCGGTGCCGGCGCCGGGCAGTGGCAGCGGGTCGACGCCGGCGACGCCTATGCCCGGGTCGAGAGCAATTCGCTGACCCTGCTCGGGGTGGTGGAGCACAAACAACTGATCGACCAGGTCGAGGTCCGCTCCCCCGTATTCACCCCCAATGGCGACGGGATCAACGACGCGGTGGAGTTCGGGTTTTCGGTGGTGTTGTTGGGGGACAACAGCCCGGTGGTGGTCGCCATCCACGACCTGGCCGGGAATCTGGTGCGGCGTCTGGAGAGCGTGGGCAATACCACCGGCACGGGTCACCGTCGGATCGCCTGGGACGGGCGCGATCACCAGGGCCGGCTGCTGCCGCCGGGGACCTACCTGGCCCGGCTGGCCCTGGAGGCCGATACCCGCGGCGCGAAGGTATCCCGCAGCAGTGTGGTGCGGCGGGTGGCGCTGATCTACTGAAATGGAGGGGCCAATGCGGTGTGTGCAGGTGTTGTTGGCGACGTGGCTGCTGGCCGGCCAGGTGTTGGCCCAGGGACACCAACTCCTCGGCGATCAGGTGGTGGTGGGCAGCCGGCACTGGCCCCAGTGGGAATTTGCCCCTGGTACCGTCGATTTCACTGCACAGGGAGGGGTGCGGGCCCACCGGCTGCGCAAAGACATCAACGCCACCGGGGATATCCTCGACCATCTGCGCCGGTACCCCCCCAGCGCGCTGGAGAAGAAGAAACCCGAGGAGCTGACCCTGCTGGACGCGGTCCAGGCCGGCTCCAACCGCCAGGGGGCCGCCCTGGCGCTGGACGGTGACCCGGCCACCTACTGGGAGCCCGCCCCGCCGGGGGAAGGCGTGGACCTGGCCACCCAGTGGTGGTTCGTGGTGGACCTGGGCAGATTCGTTTTCGCCCGCCGGATCGTCCTGCGTTTCGCCGACGAGCAGCTCGGCGACCCCTTCCTGCTCTTCGATGTGCTGGTCTCGGACGGGACCAAACCGGCGCGGGTGGCCGGGGCCGCCAATCCCGAATACAAGACCGTGCTGCGCATGTTGCAGCCCAACAAGAGCCAGCGGGTGTTCACCATCGACCTGCAGGGGCTCGACCGCGAGGTGCCCGGCGAGGGGATCCGCTTCGTGCAGGTGGTGGTTACCGGCAGCGACGGCGTCCGGGGCCGCGAGGTATCGGAAGCCGAGTACCTTAGCCTGGCCCCGGGTGAGCAGGGCGCGGTGGAGTACGCCAAACGCCTCGCCGACGGCGGCGAGATCCAGGTGGACCAGGATCTCTACGAGGAACTGCCAGCCGAACGACGGGGCAGCATCCGCTTCTACCGCCGGGAACGGCCGCGCCTGGGCGAGCTGGAGGTCTGGACCGAGGGGGACGAGATCCTCGGCGGCACCCTGGCGCGGGGTGGCTCGGCCAGCGCTCCCCTGCAGACCCTGAGTCTGGGGGGGTTCATCGACGGCGACCTGGAGAGTTTCTCGCGGCCTTTCGTCGGGGTGGTGTCGCTTGGCGCCGATAACGACCGCGAGGTGTTCTTCGACCTGGGTTCCTCCTACTGGATCGACAGCCAGCGCCTGGTCTATGGCCCCTTCCGGACCACCTTCGGGGATTATCACCTCGAGTTTTCCGACGGGGCTCGCGCTGCCGACGGCAGCCTCCGGTGGGACCGGTCCGTCGAGCGCAAACAGGTGGTGCGGGGCGGCGTCCACTTCGAAGGCAGCGATTTCGCGCCGGTGCAGGCGCAATTCTTCCGCCTGCGCTGGACCCTCTATGCCACCGGCACCGGCAGCGGCGGTGGCGGGGCGGCCATCGACCTGAGCGAGATCCAGCTCTACGGGGAGGGGGTGCAACCCCGGGTGGTGCTCGAGTCGGACCTGATCCGGCTGGGGGGCAGCCGCAACCTGCTCGCCGTCCACTGGGATGCCCTGACCCCTCCTGGCACCCAGGTCTTGATCCAGACCCGCACCGGCGACGAACTGGGGCAGGTCCAGCACTACTTCAAGAAAGATGGCACCGAGGTCAGCGAAGCCGAGTACAAGAAACTCCTGGCGATCTTCAAGGGCGAGGTGGTTGCCGAGGAGGTGCCGGGCAACGACTGGAGCGAATGGAGCGAGCCCTATCTCGACGCGGCCGGCAGCCCCATCACCTCACCTTCGCCCCGCGAATACCTCAAGGTGCGGGTAACCCTGCTGTCCAGCGATCCCGAACTCAGCGCCGAAGTGCGGGGCCTGGGCCTCAGTTTCGCCGATCCCGTCGCGCAGAGCCTGGTGGGGGAGATCACTCCGGTGCGGGTGGATACCCTGGGCCGGCAGCAGCAGTTCTCCCTCTACGTACGGCCACGGTTTGCTGGCAGCGACCCGGGTTTCGACCACCTGCTCCTGGTAGCGCCGCCCGACATGCGACTCGAACTCGCAGGGCTGTACCGCGGGGCGCAGCAGCCGCTCGACCCGGTGGCGGGGGTGGAGCAATTGCCCACGGCCAGCGACAGCCTGCTCCTGCGCTTCCCCCTCCTCGGTCCCGGCGCCGGTTCCGAGCTGATCCGGCTCGATTTCCGCACCGCCCTCTTCGCCGCCGGCGCCGTGCTGAACGCGGCGCTGCAGCGGGGGGGCAAGGGCGGGGATACCTGGCAGGGATCGATTCCGGGCGACGCCGTGGCCGATCTCCCGGGGAACAGCACCACCCTGGTGGGGGCCTTCGGCGGTTCGGCGCTCATCGACGAGGTGCAGGCGGTCCCGCCCCTGTTCACACCCAATGGCGACGGGGTCAATGACGAGGTGCAGTTCCGCTTTCGCGTCGTGCGGGTGGGCGACGGCAGCCCGGTCCTGGTGCATATCCACGACCTGGGCGGCCGGCTGGTGCGGTCGCTGACCGAGCAGCGGGCCTTCAGCACGGGGGCCTACGCCATCGCCTGGGATGGCCGCGACGACGAGGGGCGGCTCCTGCCGCCGGGGGTCTACTGCGCCCGGTTGAGCGTCGACACCGAGGTGCGGGGCGCCCGCATCGGTCGCACCCAGGTGCTCAGCGTGGTGTCGCTGGCCTACTGAGGGGACAGCATAGCGGAGGACGGGTTTGCGACGAGGAGTCAGCCTGCGGGCACTGGCAGTTGGCGGGTGCCTGTGCCTGGTGATCGGCGCTGTCTTCCCCTACGCCTTGCTGGCCATGAACACGGCCGGCATGTCCTCGGACTACATCACCGCCGGGGCGGTTTTCCTCTTCTTTCTGCTCACCGGGGGCCTCAACCCCTTGGCCAAGGCCCTGCGCCCCTCCTGGGGGTTGAGGCAGGGCGAGCTGGTGGCGGTATACGTGATGCTGCTCATCGCCTCGGCCATCCCCAGCTGGGGGTTCACCGCCAACCTGATCCCCATGCTGCCGGCGGTTTTCTACTACGCCACCCCGGAGAACAACTGGGCCGAGTTGCTGCATCCCTTTATCCGGCCCTGGCTGGTGCCCCAGGATCCCGAGGCGATCAAGTATTTTTTTGAGGGACTGCCGGCCGACACCCCCATCCCCTGGGGCGCCTGGGCCCAGCCCCTGGCCGCCTGGTGTTCCTTCATCGTCGCGATCCACCTGATGATGATCGCGCTGATGGTGCTGGTCCGCCGGCAGTGGGTGGACCACGAGCGCCTGCTCTTTCCCCTGGTGCAACTGCCCATGGACCTGGCCCAGGAAGGGCCGCCGGGGACCCGCATCGGGCCGCTGCTCCGGAATCCGCTGCTGTGGGTCGGTTTCGCGGTGGCCTTCCTCGCCCTCAGTACCCGCGGCCTCAACCACTACTTCCCCTTCATCCCGCCGCTGCAGTTCAGCCCCTACCTGTCCCTCTTCCACAACGCGATGGTGCTGCACCTCTTCGTCAGCTTCACCGTGATCGGCCTGGCCTATTTCCTCAGCCTCGACGTGGCCATGAGCGTCTGGCTCTTCCACCTCCTGACCCAGGCCCAGCTGACCGCCGAGAACGCGCTGGGGTACGCCCTGCCGGGCCGCCAGGATCTGTTCATGGAAGGATCGACCAGCGTTTCGTACCAGGGGATGGGCGCGATGCTGGCCCTGGTCGCTTTCGGCATGTGGAGCGCCCGCTCCCACCTGCGCCAGGTCGGCCGGCGGGTCCTGGGGCGGCCGGGGGGCGCCGACGATAACGACGAGTTGCTGTCCTACAGGGGGGCGGTGGCGGTCCTCGCCGGCGCCACGACCTATGCCGCCGGCTGGTTGTGGCTGGCCGGGTTGCCCCTGGGGGGGGTGCTGCTCTTCCTGGCGGTGGCCTTCACCCTTTTCCTGGGGCTGGCGCGTATCGTCGCCGAGGGGGGCCTGGGTTTTGCGCGGGCGCAGATGACGGCGCAACCCTTCGTGATCAGCGCCCTGGGTACCAACTACCTCACCCCGGCGGGCCTGGCGACCATGGGTTTCACCTACAGCTGGGCGGGGGACATGCGGACGATGGTGATGGCCTCGGCGATCAACGGCATGAAGATCGCCGACGCCGGCGGGGTGCGGGGCCGGCCTTTGTTCTGGGCCATGCTGCTGGCCATCGGGGTCACCCTGGCCAGTTCAGTGGCCGCGCTGATCTGGATGGGGTACACCTACGGCGGGATCAACCTGCACTGGTGGTTCTACAACCTGCTGGGCCAACTGGTCCACAACGACGCGGCCTACAAGGTGGCCAACCCGCTCAACCCGGTGGCGGACTTCGCCGTGGTCGGGCCGCGTTTCGGCTTTGCGGCCATCGGTGCCGCCGCGATGGCCTTGCTCATGTGGGCGCGGCAGCGTTTCCTGTGGTGGCCGGTCCACTACCTGGGTTTCCCCATCGGCGCCACCTACATGATCAGTTCCACCTGGTTCAGCATCCTGATCGGCTGGGCGTTCAAGGCCCTGGTGCTCAAGTACGGCGGGGTGGGTTGGTACCGGCGGCTGCGGCCGCTTTTCCTGGGGTTGATCCTGGGGCAGATCACCTGTTCCGGTTTCTGGACCCTGGTGGATTTCCTCACCGGCGAGAGTGGCAACATCATCTACGTGGGCATGCAGATCTAGCCTGTAGCCCCGCAACCAGGCTCCCGCCATTTCCCAGATGGAAGGCCCGAACATGACCGGCGCGTTGCGCTTTTTCCTGCTCCTGCTCCTGACGTGTCGTCCGCCCGCCTTCGCCCAGCCTGCGGAGTATCCGCCCGGCACCCTCCAGCTGACCCCCAGGCGCGACCTGGGCCTGGCGCCGGTGGAGGTGGTGGTGCGGACAAGTTTCGGGGACTGGTCCCAGAAGGGATGACCCTGAACCTGCCGCCCGGATTCTCGGCCAAGGTGTACGCCGCCTCCGGATTGCGCGGGCCGCGGTTGATGGCCTGGAGCCCCGAGGGGGTGCTGCATGTGGCCAACATGAAGGCCGGCGAGGCCACGGAGTTCGGCGCCGCCCCCGACCGCAGCAGCGGCCAGATCGTGGCCCTGCCGGACCGGGACCGCGACGGCGTCGCCGACACGGCGCTGGTGGTGGCCGACGGCCTGTGGTGGGCCAACAGCCTGGCCTTCCACCAGGGAGGGCTGTACGTGGCCGACACCGACCAGGTGCTGCGTTTCAGCGACCAGGACGGAGATGGGCGCTACGAAGGGCGGCAGCGGGTGGCGGGTCTGCCGCGGGAAGCGGATAGACGCGAACACCACGTCACCCGCACCCTGGTTTTCGACGAGACCACCGGCAAGTTCTACGTGTCTGTGGGGTCCACCTGCGATCTGTGCCGCGAGACCGATCCCGAGCGGGCGGCCATCCTCGAGTTCAACGGCGACGGCAGCGGCCGCAAGGTTTTTGCCCGGGGATTGCACAACGCCGTGGGCCTCGCCATCCACCCCGTCACCAACCAGTTGTGGGCTGTCAACAACGGGCACGACCGCCAGGGGGCCTCGCTGCCGCCGGAGTGGATCGACATCGTCCGCGACGGGGGGTTTTTCGGCTGGCCCCTGGCCTATGGCTACCAGGTCTGGGTGGATTTCGGCATCCGCGAGTACCAGGACGCCATCTTCCCGCTCACCCGCCAGAACACCCTTGATGTCGAGTCCATGCGGCCGCCTTTGGCCCTGGCCGGGGCCCACCTGGCCCCCATGGCGATACACTTCTACACCCAGGACGCCTTTCTCCCCGAGTACCGCCATGCCGCCTTTGTCGACTTCCGGGGCGGACACAGCTCGGACGAGCCCGGGTAAAAGGTGATAGCGCTTTTCGCCGCGCCCGACGGCAGCAACGCCGAACTGGCCGACTTCCTCACCGGTTTTGCGGCCGAAGGCAAGGTCTGGGCCAAACCAGTGGGGCTGACCTCGGACGCGCAGGGCAACCTCTACGTCAGCAGCGACTGGATCAACCACTTCGTCCTCAAGATCACCCTGGGGCAGCTCCAGGGCACCTGGCAACACCAGTTCCCGGACACCGCCTTCGTCGGCCAGCCCCTGCGGCTGGCTGCCCGGGTGCGGCTCACCCGGCACAGGTGGCAGGGGGGGAGGCGCCCCAGGTCAACGCCGACCTCAGCGCCCTGGGTGGGCCGGCGGCCCTGCCCCTGCGCGCCACGGGCGAGGGCGAGTACCAACTCGAAGCAGAGCTGCCACAGGCGCGGGCGGCCGGTCGCCAACGTATCACGGTCACCATCACCCAGCAGACGGGGGCCGACCTGCTGCAGACCCGGCTCAGCCATTGGGTGGCGGTGCTGCCAGGCGAGGACCTGGCCCTGGCCGGGGAGGATCTGGCGGGGGGGTGGCAGCTGAGCGGGACAGGAGGTGCGGATGTGCGCCTGGCCCCGACCGAGGGGGTGGGGGGCGGCCTGGCCATCGGCGCCTAGTCAAGGCGACCAATGCCCTGCGCGGCTGGAACATCGATCTCGAACCCAGCGCACCCCAGGAGCAGGTAGGGTACCGCGCCCTGCGCTTCGCCTTCCTTCCGCAACAGGTGGTGGCGCCGGCGCGCGGAGCGCTGTTCTCCGTATCCCTGCGGCCGGGCAAGACCGTCAACCTGCTCAAGGAGGGGCTGGTGGACCTGGGGCGACCCGAGTGGCAGGTAGTGGAGGTCCCGCTGGAGCGGTTCCCGTTGCAGGAGGCCGTGCAGGCCCTCCGTTTCGCCGGCAACCTCGAGGGCGGGTTCCTGCTCGACGAGGTGGGCCTGGTGGCCGCAGTGGAACGGCCGCCCACGGTGGTGGCGGCGACGGCCGGGGGGAGTGTGCCGCGCGCCGCGCTGCTTCACCCCAACCACCGCAATCCCTTCAATGCCGGCACCTTGATCGATTTCGAGCTGTCCCAGCCCGGCGAGGCCGAACTGGCGATCTTCAATCTTTCGGGGCAGCGGGTGGCGTCGCTGGCCGCGGGGCCGCGGGCGCCAGGGCGTCATCTGGTCCCCTGGGACGGACGGGACGCCGCCGGACGGCAGCTGGCCAGCGGGGTCTATCTCTGCCAGTTGCGCACCGGGGGCGAGGACCAGGTGCGCCGGTTGCTCCTGCTGCGTTAGGCCCCACCCGGCTGCGAGGCAGCGGGTCCCACCCGCCCTCGCCGCCGGTCCAGCTCAGCCGGGCGATATAGATCCCGCTAGCCAGATCGCGGCCTGCAGGGCCCCTGCCGTCCCAGACCGCAGCATAGCTGCCGGACGGCAGATCCTCGTCGTACAGCACCGCCACGCGCTGACCCAGGCTGTCATACACTTCCAGTCGCGTGCGGCCTGCAACGGGCAGTTCGAACGCCAGCTCGGTCCCCCCGTTGAAAGGATTGGGATGGTTGCTCAGCCGCGCGGCGTGCGGCAGGATAGCTGCCACGGTCTGGTCGAGCACGGCCGTAACCATGTCGGGCATGACTAGTTCGATGCCGGCGTTTTGGCCGAGGTTGCGGCCGTACTGGCGGTCGATCGGGTTGTTCCAGTGCTCGTGGACCCCCAGGCCCGCGCCCGGCGGAATCCCAGGAGGGACGCGTACATCCCGGCTAGCCACAGCACAAAGCCCGAGGCCAGGGGAAAGGCCGCCCGCTGGCAGGGGTACGCGGCGCGGCTGGGTTTGGGGATCACGCGGAGCAGGAACCAGATCAGGGAGGGGAGGCCACACAGGGGCAGAAACCAGGTGGAGCAGCGCAGGCGCAGCCGCGGAGACCAGGCAGCCATGGGAGTGCTCCTTTCCCGAAAGGAGCACTCCCCTCATAAACGCAAATTCCGTGCCCAGGGCGGCCTACAGGCAAGAGCTTGTTTTTAATCGACCGGTCGCCGGGAAAAGGCCGGCCGGGGTGGGGCGTGGCCCAGGACAAAGGGGCGGCGTTGTCCCACTGGCGAAGCGGCGTTCACCTGGCAAAGAGCCCCGGCTCCACCGGCATGAGCTGGAAATCGACCAGGTACTGGCCCATGCAGTACATCTCGATCTTCTTCGACAAACTCCAGAAGGCGTCGAACTCGGTGTCGCTGCTGTCGGCGTCGAGGAAGGCCCAGCTCAGGCCGATGATGGCGCCTTCGCGCAGATCGTGCACCCGGCTGCTGTCCGGGCCGGCCGGGTGCAGGTCGTCGAAGGGGGTGAGGTAGCACTCGTAGAAGCTGGTGCCGCTGGACTGGTCCTCCCCGGCGTACTGCCAGCCCACCCCCGAGTACGCGGCACTCTCGGTCCAGATGGCCTTGCCCCACAGCCAGTGCCAGTACTCGCCGTTGAGGGGCGGCATGTAGAGGTGGTAGTTCTGGGTGAAGGCGCTGCGCTGCCGCATCTCCACCGCCATGTCCTCCTTGGAGAAGTTGACCACGGGCTCCCCGCCGTGGTCGGCGTCGATGACGATCTCCCAGATGTCGGCACCGTGCACGTACGCCCCGGCAGTGCGGCTGTACAGGGTGTTGAGGGAATCGACCTTTTCGCGGCGGAATCGGTGCACGTCGTCGTACACCTCGGCCATGAAGTACAGGCGGTTGAGCCGGTCGTTCCACCCCACCAGCACCTGCTTGATGTCCAGGTTCTTCGGGTCGTGTTCGCTGCCCAGACCGCGGTAGACCTCCTCATGGTGGTGCTGCCCCAGGGCGTACTGGGGGGGCACCAGGGCCCAGTCCTCGGCCCGGCCGTCCATCTTGGGGGTGTGGCCGTCGGGGAACTGGAAGACCTGGTAGGTCACCCCGGCGGGGAAATGGGCCCAAGCCGGCAGGGCCAGGGCCAGGAGCGCGGCGAGGGGGAATTTCATGGGGATTCCTTCAGATGTAATAGAAGGTGTAGACCAGTTCGGCGCCGCCCAGGCCCAGGCAGCTGCCCAGGATGAGGCCGATGAAGAAGGGGCGGATCTGCCGGTAGAGCACGATGCCCCCGTAGCGCAGGGCCACGGTCTTGATCAGCCAGGCCAGGAACATGCCGAACCAGTCGCCGGTGACGGTGTTGGTCAGGGCCACGGCCAGGCCCGCCGGGTGCAGGGGCCAGCCGGCCAGGTGGTGGTTGGCAAAGGAGAGCAGAGCGGCAAGGCCGGCGCCGAGGAACAGGAACACGGTGGCCAGGAACTGGGGCGGGTGGGGGTTATTGATAGTGTTGACCACCCAGCCCCAGTGGTAGTTGGGGGACATGACGTAGTACCAGACGAAGCCGTGGATCAGCCCCTTGCGGTAGCCGATCCAGATGTAGCAGAGGATGGTGGTGGCCAGGCTGACGATCACCGCGGCGGTGAGGAAGAGGAGCAGCTTGCGGCCGCTGATCTTGAGGCGCGCGTCCTCGCAGACCTTGAAGGCGTGGGCCAGGGTGCCCATGAGGAAGAGCTGGATGTCGGCCGACCAGACAAAGCTCAGGCCCATGGCGCTCAGGCCGCTGGCCCCAAAGGGGGCGGTGCCCAGGTTGTTGGTGAAGAGGGGCGGGATGGAGTAGGCGGCCCGCAGCCGGCCGATGCCGGTCTGGGCCAGGAGCCGGGCCGTGCCGAAGAAGACCAGCAGCGCCACCAAGAGGAAGAGCAGGGTCCAGCCCAGTTGCAGGCCAGTGGCCCAGAGGAAGCCGGCCATGTAGAGCAGCCCGGCCAGACCCAGGAGTGCTGAGAGCCGGGGGGAGATCAGGTTGCCGTGGTCTTGCTGCTGGGGGCCGGCGATGAGGCGCCACTGCCGGCGCAGGAAATCGCGCGACAGCCACAGGGAGGAGAGCACCAGGAAGAGCAGGGCGCCGATCTGCTGGTTGGCCAAAAGCACCGAACCGGCCCCGTGCGGCTGGGTGGGCAGGGGCAGCCCGATGCCGGCGTACCCCAGCAGGGCCTCTTCCAGCGAGACCAGCAGGTGCAAGAACCAGACGGAGAAGAGAATGTTGAGGTTGACCAGAAAGCTCAGGCCCACAGTCAAAAGATCGGTGTACACGGTGTAGGTGAGGTTGATCTGGCGGATGTAGATGTTGGTGGCGGGGATACCCAGGTGCCCGAGGGCCTCGAAGTCGAAGATCCGGTCAAGCATGTTGAGGGTGGGCATGCTCCAGGAAAGCAGGAAGCCGGCCCACAGGAGCTTGCTGCGCAGGAAGCTGTGGGCCGGCTGGTCGAAGCTTTCCACCATCAGGCCGGGGACCACGGCCAGGGGGTAGACCAGGCGCTCCTCGCGCGACCACTGGTGGTGCACCAGGGCGATGCAGGCCAGGCTGACCAGGAAAAAGGCGAACATGAACAGCCCCCACAGGAGCAGCGGGGTGGTCCACAACCCCCAGGGAATGGGCTGGTCGGCGCCGATGCCCTCGAAAAGGCCGCGGATGGCCTGCAGGTCCCGCGGGGCCGCCCATTCGGGGATGTGGTCCCACAGCAGGTTGCGCCAGTTGTTCTCGGGGGTGGCGTAGTAGAAGACCCCGGCGATGAGGGGGATGAAGTACCCGCCAAAACCCATGGTGGGGATGACGGTAGCCACCATCAGGGAGGCATAGATCAGGGCGAAGGAGGCGGGGGAGAGGGGCAGCCAGCGCCGCAGCAGCAGGCCCAGCAGGGCCACCCAGAAGAGCAGAAAGACCACCCCGACGGTGTTGAAGTGGTCGGCAAAGCCCGAATAGTGGTCCAGGAGCACGTAGCCGCGCACGCCGACGAAATTGAGGAAGGCGCACAGGAAGAGGGCCAGGAGCAGGACCGAGAAGGAACGGAACAAGAAACCTCGGCGGTATGGAGAAGTAACACCAGATGGCGCAGAGTGGAAAGATAGCTTAATTTCCATCGTCTTTCAAGCGGAGATCAGGAGGGAAACCATGCTGAACCAGGCGCAGATAGCCCAGTTCCACCGCGAGGGATTTCTCAACGGCGGCCCCGTACTCAGCGAGGAGGAGGTCGGCGAGCTGCGGGACAGCCTCGAAGCCATCATGGCCAAAGGCCCGGGGGGCTTTGGCCCCGGTGAGCCCCGGCCGGTGCTCTTCCGCGACCTGAGCGGGGGCGGGCCGGAGGGCAAACCCGGCCCCACCCCGGTCTGGCAGATCGTTAATATCTGGGAGGCCGCCCCCACTTTCGAGCGGCTCCTCTACCACCCGGCCATCACCAAAGGGATCAGCCAGCTCACCGGCCACCTGGACCTGCAGGTCTGGCACGACCAGATCCAGTACAAGCCGGCCGACCAGGGCGGCACCACCCGCTGGCATCAGGACGCGCCCCTGTGGCCCATCATTCGCCCCATGACCCCGGTCTCGGCCTGGATCCCCTTCGACGACGCCGACGAGGAGAACGGCTGCATGTGGATGGTGCCGGGCAGCCACAACTGGGGCAACCAGATCGAGTACCTGCGCACCCAGGGGCACCTCACCCAGCGGGAGGAGTTCGGCAGCCTGGAAGGATTTGCGCCTCCCGCCGGCGCGGAAATCGCGGTCGTGGAGGCCCGGCCCTGGCCGGTGAAGAAAGGCGAGGTCTCCTTCCACCACTCCCTCACCTGGCACGGCTCGCCGGCCAACCGCTCGCCCCGGCCGCGGCGGGCCATCGCCATCCACTATATGACCGGCGAGGCCCGGTACGACGCCAAGGGCGAGCACCCGATGAAGCAGTTCGTGACCCTGAAGGACGGGGCACCCATGGCCCAGGCAGGTCCCCATTTCCCCCAGGTCTTCCAGCAGGGCCAGCCCGGGGGTTTGCCGGGGCATTTGCGGAACTGAGGGGCGCGATGGGCAGGCACCTTAAACTCGAACTGCGCACCCAGGTCCTGGGCCAGGATGCACAGGGGCGCAATACCTGGCAGGTGGTGGAGACCCCGGCGGTCTGGCTGGCGGCGGAAACCGCCCTGCTCCTGTGCGACGTGTGGGACCAACACTGGAGCCGGGGGGCCAACGAGCGGCTGGCGACCCTGCTGCCGCGCATGGACCAGGTGGTGCGGGCCGCACGCGATATGGGGGTGCGCATCGTCCACGCCCCCTCGGACACGATGACGTTTTACGAGGGACAGCCTGCCCGGTTGCGGGCGCAGTCGGCAAAGGCGGTGGAGCCGCCCCCAGACAGCGAACGCGAAGATCCGCCCCTGCCGGTGGACGCCTCGGACAGCGGCACCGACACCGGGGAGCCCACCTGGCATCAGGCGTGGAGCCGGCAGCATCCGGCCATCCACATCGACCAGGAGCGGGACATCGTCTCGGACCAGGGCCGCCAGGTGTACAGGTTTCTGCGCGGGGAGGGCCGGGGCCGGCTGCTGATCATGGGGGTCCACACCAACATGTGCGTGCTCCACCGCAGCTTTGCCATCAAGCAGATGGTGAAGTGGGGGGTGGAGGTGGCGCTGATCCGCGACCTGACCGACACCATGTACAACCCGGGCCGCGCCCCCTACGTCAGCCACGAGGAGGGCACCCGCCTGGTGGTGGGGTACATCGAGAAGTTCTGGTGCGCCACGGTCCACAGCGAGGACTTGTTGCAGCGCGGTGGCTGAGGGTCCGGACGCCGCTCCACCTGCACCTGTGGGCTTCTGGACGGCCCTGCGCTTCTGGTTCAAAATCGGGTTCATCAGTTTCGGCGGGCCGGCCGGCCAGATCGCCCTCATGCACAAGGAACTGGTCGAGGGCCGGCGCTGGATCAGTGAGGGCCGCTTCCTGCACGCCCTCAATTACTGCATGGTGCTTCCCGGACCCGAGGCCCAGCAACTGGCCACCTACATGGGCTGGCTCCTGCACCGCAGCGCCGGGGGCATCGTTGCCGGCGCTCTCTTTGTGCTGCCCTCCCTCCTTATCCTCATCCTCCTCTCCTGGGTTTATATCGCCTTTGGGGACCAGCCTCTGGTGGCCGGGCTCTTCTATGGGATCAAGCCGGCGGTGACGGCCATCGTCGCCCAGGCGGGCCACCGCATTGGCTCGCGGGCCCTGCGCCATCCAGTCCAGTGGGCCCTGGCCCTGGTCGCCCTGGGGGCCATCTCCCTGGGGCAGGTGCCTTTCCCGGCCATTGTCGCGGGGGCGGCGCTGATCGGCTACTTGGGCGGGCGCTGGGCTCCGGAGCAGTTCCGGGGCGAGGGCGGGCACCAGGGGGCGCACCACTCCTACGGGCCGGCGCTGATCGACGACCACACCCCGCGGCCCCTGCACGCCGCTTTCCGCTGGGGTCGGCTGCTGCGGGTAGGGGTGGTGGGCGCGTGTCTGTGGGCCGGGCCGATGCTCCTGCTGGTGTGGCGCTGGGGCTACGAGGGTACCCTGGCCCAGATGGGCCGGTTCTTCACGAAGGCGGCGTTGCTGACCTTTGGCGGGGCGTACGCGGTGCTGCCCTACGTGTATCAGGGCGCGGTGGCGCATTTCGGCTGGCTGAGCCCGGTGCAGATGATCGACGGCCTGGCCCTGGGCGAGACCACCCCCGGCCCGCTGATCATGGTGGTGGCCTTTGTCGGTTTTGTGGGCGGTTACGGGCAGGCCCTCTTCGGCCAGGAGCAACTCTTTCTGGCCGGGGCTCTGGCCGCCGGGGTGGCGACCTGGTTCACCTTTCTGCCCTCCTTCCTCTTCATCCTCGCCGGCGGGCCCCTAATCGAATCGACCCACGGGGACCTAAAGTTCAGCGCCCCGCTGGGGGCCATCACCGCCGCGGCGGTGGGGGTGATCCTCAACCTTGCCCTCTTCTTCGCCTACCACGTGCTCTGGCCAGCGGGCTTCGCCGGGACATTGGACTGGAAGGCGCTCCTCCTCGCGCTGGGGGCGGCCCTGGCCCTCTTCGGCTTCAAAAGGCCGGTGACCCAGGTCCTCCTCGCCTGTGCCCTGGCCGGCCTGGCGCTGCGGCTCCTGGTCCCATGAAGGAGGGCCAGATACAGGCCGGTCTGCTCTACGCGGCGACCACGGTCCTCCTGTGGGGATCCTTGCCCATCCTGCTCAAGAACCTGCTCGGCATCCTCGACCCCTATACCCTGACCTGGTGCCGGCTGACCGTCACCGCCGGGGCGCTCTGTCTGTTGCAGCGGGGAGGGCAGGGGCAGGTGGCCTGGCGCCAGGTGGGGCTCCGCACCTGGGGGTGGCTGCTGGCCGGGATGGTCTCGCTCACCGCCAACTACGTCTTCTACCTGCTGGCCCTCGACCACCTGGCCCCGGCCGCGGCCCAGGTGTTGACCCAGCTCTCGCCGGTCTTCCTGCTGGTGGGCGGGATGCTGGTCTTTGGGGAGCGTTTCCACCCCCGGCAGTGGGCCGGTTTCGGGCTCCTGCTGGCGGGCCTGGCGCTCTTCTTCAACAACCGCTACCCCGAACTCCTCTCCGGGGACAGCGCCCTGTCCCTGGGCCTGCCCCTGTCCGCCGGCTGCGCTCTCTCGTGGGCAACCTATGCCCTAATCCAGAAGCAGTTGCAGCGCCGGTTGCCGACCAACTTCGTGCTGCTGGTCTGTTTTGCCGGAGGAGCCCTGGGGTTGTTGCCCCTGAGTCAACTGGGGGAGTTGGCGGGCCTGGACGGGACCGGGCTGCTGATCCTGGGGCTGACCATCCTGATGACCCTGGTATCGTATTTGAGCTTTGCCGCCACCCTGGGGCGCTTGGAGGCCTCGCGCTTCAGCGTGGTGATGGCTCTGACCCCGCTGATCACCGTGGCCGGCTCGCTGAGCTGGGCCCGGCTCTTCCCGCAGTTGTTCGCCCTCGAGCCCCTCAACACCCTCAGTCTGGTGGGGGCGGTGATGGTGGTTACCGGCTCGGCACTGGGGGCTTTGGGCGCTGGGCGGCGCTAAGGAATGGCTGGAGGTGCTGACGAATCTGAGAGCAGAGCAGGAACCGGGGAAGGGCTTCCTGGCAGTGCTCTACCCGCGCAAGAACGCAGAGGCGAAGCCGCAGTACGAGACCATTGTCGGCGGGGCGGGGGTGAAGGTGACGTCCCCGCGGGGCACGGACTGGGTGTTCCTGGGGGCGGAGTCGGTGCAATGGGAGGGGGAGGGCCTGCGTTTCGAGGGGCGGGCCGGGGGGACCAATGGACGGTGGTCTTTGCCGAACCGGGCCAGGTCACTGTGGCCGGCAAAGAGGTGGTGGCCGAGGGGCCCATTGAAGAGCGGGTGGAATCCAGATCTTACCATCGACCGCAGAGGCGGACTATCTAGATAGAGAGGACAAAAGGAGGAAGCTGACCAATGAGCCTGCACACCCCCTTTTCCCCCGAACAGAGCGCCGAGATCCTCGGCCGCTTCTACCGCGACGGCTACGCTTTCATCCCTGGTGTCCTGGGGGATGATGAATGCGCCGGTTTGCGGGAGAGGGCGGACCGCGCTTTCGCGGCCCACCCGGTGGGCCAGTCGGACCTGCGCTACGGTGACATCGTCATGGTGCGGCTCTTCGAGCTGGATCGGATGTTCCGGGACCTGCTGGTGCGGGAGCCGATCATCGGTCTGTGCGACGCGGTACTGGGCCCCCAGTGCCACCTCTTCGCCCAGAACCTGGTGCGCAACGGCCAGGGCCAGGCCATCGACCGTTTCCACGTGGACGACGAGGTGGAGTTCCCCCTGCCCGAGGGGATCCCCCGCCACGACGCGCGCCTGCAATTGCCAGTCTTCCGCCTGACCGTGCAGATCCTGCTCACCGATGTGGAAGCCCAGGAGTACGGCCCCACCCAATTTGTGCCGGGCTCGCATTACTCGGGGCGCACGCCCGACGATCCAGTCAATCCCACCTTTGAGGGCAGAGGACCGGTCTTGGTACTGGGTCGGGCCGGCGATATCTACCTGCACAATGGCCAGTGCTGGCACCGGGGTGCCCCCAACACCTCGACGCGGGTGCGCTATCTGCTACAGCACGCCATGGGCCGGCGCTGGGTGGCCCAGCGCTTCTATCCCTTCCTCAACTACCGCATGCCCGACCACGTGCTCGCCGGTGCGGACGAGCGGCTGCTGCGGGTCTTGGGCAAGCACCCCAAGGGGCCTTATGGATAAACACCGCGCAAGACGACTGCGGCCCGGCCGCTGGGCAGTATGGGCGGCCCTCGGGGCTGGCCCAGCTCCCCTCGGAAGGCTGGGGATACGGAGGAATCTTCACCAAGACCCTCTCGGTGAAGGAACTCTCGGTCCAGGTGCTGGCCGCGGTGGACCAGGGGCAGGTGATCGTCCATGTCTGGCCAAAAGTCGAGTTTCGGGAGGAGATCCCCAGCTCGTTTGCCTGGGTCATTCCAGTGCCGACCCGTCCTAGGGTGAAGCCGTGCAACGGCGAGCTTTTCGAATATGGACTCAGCATGACCGAGCCATCGTACTGATTTAAAGAGGAGCGCGGTGTGGTGCCGAGTCCGCGCTACCCTGCCTACACGGAAATCGAGGTGTTCAAACTGTTGCACCAGTACATGCCCATTCCCGAGGTCGTCCGGTGCGCACCTTGGGTGTGGAGCTGGCGGGGGCCGGGGTGGTGCGCTGGGACGGACTGGACGAAAGCGGACACCAGGCTGCCAGCGGGGTCTTTCTCTTCGCCCTCGAACCGGGTGCTGCGCGGATTACCCGCAAACTGGCGCTGCTGAGCTGAGGATCAGCCGGGGACTCGTTTTGCAGAGCTGCTGTGGGCCGGCTATGAAGGCGCCTGTTTTCGTTCTGCCTGGATCTTGAAAATATCCCACCCCCTTATTTTCGCTGCCGAAAATATCCTCCGCTTGCTTGACTGCTCGCCAATCTAATGATACCTTTCCTCCAAAAAGTATCATTAAAATAGCAACCGCATAGTTAAGTATCATTAGATGCAACCCGGAAATTTCACAGAAGATAAATGGGGAGCACTCGCCCGGATTCCCGCAGGGAGCTCCGGGTACTGGGCCTTTGAGCCGCATCCACTGCCGCCTGACCTGGAACTCGCGTGGGAGTTGGTCAACAAACTCTCCGAGGCAGATAGGGCACTGAGCGAACTGGCCGGCAGGGCGCGAAATCTGCCCAATCCTCATCTGTTGATCGGTCACTTTATCCGGCGCGAAGCCGTGCTCTCCAGCCGGATTGAAGGCACCCAGGCGTCCCTTTCGGACCTGCTCTTCTTTGAGGCAGCAGGGCCGATTCCCACAGATCGCCCCGCCTCTGCGGACGTGCGCGAGGTGGCCAACTATGTCCGCGCCCTGGAACAAGGTCTGAAGCGCTTGCAGGAACTGCCCCTCAGCCTGCGATTGTTGCGCGAGATGCACGCCGAGTTGATGGAAGGGGTACGCGGCGAGCACCTGACGCCTGGGGAGTTCCGCCGCTCGCAGAACTGGATCGGTCCGCCTGGCTGTACCCTGCTGGGGGCCACCTATGTGCCGCCCCCGCCGGAAGAGATGATGGCAGCCTTGGGAGAGTTGGAAAAGTACCTGCACGCCCAGTCCGTGCTGCCACCGCTGGTGCGTCTGGCTTTGGTTCATTATCAATTCGAGGCTATCCATCCCTTTCTGGGCGGCAACGGGCGGATCGGACGTCTGCTCATAGTGCTGTTGTTGTGCCATGAGGGTTTGCTCGCCCAGCCCCTGCTCTACCTGAGCGCATATTTTGAGCAGCATCGGCAGGAGTATTACCGTCTCCTGCTGGAGGTGAGTCAGAAAGGCAGGTGGCTGTCGTGGATCGAGTTCTTCCTGGCAGGGGTGGCAGAGCAGGCGCGCGACGCGCTCTGGCGGACGGAGGCACTGTTGCGACTCTGGCAGGAGTACCACCAGCGCCTTTCCACCGCTCGCTCCTCGGCGCTTTTGTTGCGTTTGGTGGATGAACTGTTTGAATATCCGGTGCTCACCGTGCCGCGAGTCGCCGGGCGCTTGGGGATCACCCAGCGGGCCGCGAGCCTGAACATCCAGAAGTTGGTCGGCGCCGGCCTGTTGGAGGAGGTGACCGGGCGGGCCCGCTACCGGTACTTCGCCGCCCAGGCAATCATCGAGCTGACGGAAATGCAGAGGGTGGAGTGATGACCGACGACCTGACCTTCCTCCCGCCCCACGAATCCGCCTGGGCGCCGGGTTTCCACGCGTACAGCCGCTGCCTGAGTGCCAAACCCGGCGAATGGGTGGACCTGCACCTGAGCGGCGAAGGCCCGGTGGGGATCGAGGTGCTGCGCCTGAGCGGGGACAAGGTGGCCCAGGGCGCGGTGATCGCCTCGCTGCCGCCGGTGGAGGCAAAGCCGCAGCCCATCCACCGGGGCAGCTATGTGTACGTGGAGCGGGGCCTGGAAAGGGCGGCGGCGCTGAGTGCTGAGGTGTGGTGCCGGCCCCTGGGTGAGGCGCCGCAGCGCGGGCTTTTCCATCAGCGGGGTTTTGGGTTGTGGCTGGAAGGGGAGAGGCTCTGTTTCGATGTGGGCGGGCATAGGGTCAGTGGCGGTGCAGTCAGCCTCAAGGAATGGCACCACGCGGTGGGTGTCTGGGAGACGGCGGGATTGCGCCTGTACCTCGATGGGCAACTGGTGGGAGAGGGTGAGGGGCCGGCGGCGTTCGCGGGCGGCGGCCCGCTGCGCCTGGGGGCCCTGGCCGACGAGGAGGGCCGGACCTGCGCCCTTTTCACCGGGGATCTGTGCGGCCCGACACTCTACGAGTATGCGCACAACTCGGAGGTGATCGGGGCCCATTTCCAGGCAAAGGACACCGAACCCGCCGGCCCCTGCGCTGGCCACTGGAAATTCGACCACCATCGGGGTCTGCCCTGCCGCGATGTCTCCGTAAACGGCCGGCACGGCAAACCAGTCAACTACCCCATCCGCATGGTGCCGGGTCCCCGCTGCATCGGGGACAGCGACTGGCACAACTACGACCCGGCCTCTGATCCAAACTTCGGGCACGCCCTCCGCCTGATGGGGGATGCCCTGGTGGACTGCCGCTGGCCGGTGGCGGCGCAGTGGCAGGTGCCCGCCGAGGCGCAGAGTGGCCAGTATGCGATCCGACTGCGAGATCAAGCCGGCCAGGTGCGGCACGTGTATTTTGTCGTCCGGCCCCGCCATCCCCGCGCGCGCCTGATGTGCCTGAGCACCACCAATACCCGCATTGCCTACAATTTCCGGCCTTTCGACAACCTGGAGTACGACTACGGGGCGTACCATCCGCACCCGCGCTATCCCATCCTGGGCCAGCTGCACGGGGTGGGTAGGCCGGCCACCGGGGAGTTGTGGGAGCGGACCACGGTGGAGTTCGAGTTGCCCTTCTACACCTGGCTCGACAAACACGGCATCCCCTACGATCTGTTCAGCGAGTGGGATCTGGAGGCGGACCCCTCACTGCTGGACCGCTACCCGGTAGTGGCTTTTGCCGGCCACAGCGAGTACTGGACCGCCGACCACTACCAGCGCCTCCAGCGCTTCGTCGAACGGGGGGGACATATCCTCTCCCTCTCGGGCAACACCGCGTACTGGCGGGTGAGCCTCGACATGGCCAACCGGGTGATGGAGGTGCGCAAACACGCCCGGCTGCCGGCCGCGGGCATCACCTTCGACCCGATGGTGGACGCCAGCCACCACCACCAGCTCGACGGGTTGCCCGGGGCCACCATGCGCGAGGCCGGCTTTCCCGAGTGGGGCCTGCTGGGCGGGATGAGCAACGGCTGGACCACGCCCCCTCTCGACGGGCCCCGGGCCGGGTACCAGGTGCTGGCCCCGCAGCACTGGGTCTTCAACGCGCCGCGCCAGGTGGGGGCCGGCTTTCCCTTTGCCGACCAGGCCGCCGGGTACGAGACCGACCTGAGCCTGCAAACCCTGCTGGAGCGCTGCGGCCAGCCCGCCCTGGCCCGCTACCCGGACCGCAGCGGCCGGCCCGAGCCGCTCTCTGCCCCGATTCCAGGTTGGGCGGTGCTGGCCCGGGCCCTCTTGCCCGGCTCCACGGTGCTCGACTTCGACAACCGGCAGTACATCGGAGAGATGGCCAGCGAGATGCTCTTGCGGGAAGTAGGGGGAGAAGGGTTGATCTTCGCCGCCGGCAGCGTGCTTTCCTCCCATGTCCTGGGACAGAACGAGGGTTTCAGCCGGATGCTCTTCAACATCATGGAGCGGATGGGGCTGGAGGTCCCCGCCTGAGCATGCTCTACTTCGACTGCAACGCCAGGATCGGCCAGCGGCCCCAAAAGCACAAACGCACCCGCTGGTCCACTGCCCAATGGCTGGAGGACCTGGACCTGGCCGAGATCGCCGGCTCCCTGGTCAGCCACATGGTTGCCCACTCCTACGACCCGCAGTACGGCAATGCCCGCTTAGGTGCGGAGATCAAAAAAGCCCCTGGCCGGCTCTTCCCGGTTTGGAGCGTCCTGCCCCTGGGCCAGCCCGATTGGTACGGCACCGGCGAGGAGATGCTCGGGGCGATGGAGGAGGCCGGGGTGCGGGCCGTGCGGGTGGTGCCGGGCAATTATTCGCTGCACGAGCAGGTGATGGGGGAGACCTTCGCGGTGCTACAGGAGGCGCAGATCCTCACCCTCATCGACCCTGGCTGGGTGGGTGGCCAGGAATATTTTACCGTCTTTCACGAATTGCTGCGCCGCTACCCGCGCCTGGCAGTGCTGCTGACCGACGCGGTATGGCCGCACCAGCGCCATGTCCACCGGCTGATGCAGGTGCACCCCAATCTCCATTTGGAGTTTTCCGGGTACCAGATCAACCGCGGGTTGGAGGTGTACGCGGCCCAGTTCGGGGACGAGCGCCTGCTCTTTGGCACCGGGGGCACGGAGAAGTCGCCGGGGGCGGCCCGCACCTTTGTGGATTACGCCCAGCTCCCCGAGGAAAGCAAGCAGCGCATCGCCGGCGAGAACCTGCGCCGGCTGCTCGGGGGGCAGGGGCCGACCCAGGAAGCCCCGGCCCGCCGGCCCGGGGACGTGTGTGTGGCTGACGCCAGGGCGGGCAAACCGCAGTCGGTTTTCGTCTTCGACGCCCATGCCCACGTGCTGCACGAGGGGGGACAGGCGGCGGGGGGGAATTATATCATGTACCAGGGCGACGCCGAGGGCATGTTGGCGGTGAACCGCTGGTGCGGGATAGACCGCATCGCCATGATGAGCTGGCACGGGCCGGTGTGCACCGACGCCGAGGATGGCAACGAGATCGTCTGGCGGGCCGGGCAGCGCTTCGGGGAGGAGATCCTGGGGGCGGCGGTGATCGACCCCACCCACATGAGCCGCGAGGCGATGGAGGCGGAGATCAAACTGCGCCACGGCGAGCAGGGTTTTGTCGGCCTCAAGCCGTACGTGCGCATGAACCTCTCCTACGAGGACGAGGGCTTTCTCCCGTGGTGGGAGTTTGGGAACGCGCACCAACTCTACGCCCTTTTGCACCTGGCCCCGCACACCGGGGGGGTGCCGGCGGTGGGCCGGCTGGCCGAGCGTTTCCCCCAGATGAGCTGGGTCATCGCCCATGCGGGGGGCAGCTACGATTTTGCCGAAGAGGTGGCCGCCTGCATCCGCCAGCATCCTAACGTCTACGCCGAGCTGACCCTGACCCCGGTGTGCAATCACATCGTCGAGTACCTGGTGGAGGCCACCGACGACGAGCACGTGCTCTTCGGCACGGACGCGCCCATGCGCGACCCCCGGCCGCAGCTGGGCTGGGTGGTGTGGGCAGACCTGCCCCTATCGAGCAAGAAGAAGATCCTGGGAGAGAACTTCCGCCGCATTATCGAACGCGCCCGTTTGCCCCGAGGAGGCAGAGGATGAAGATCGAAGCGCTGGTGTCCCCGGAAATGTTCGTGGCGCTGGACGGGGTGACCCATCTGTGCACCGGGGGGGAATCTCCCTGGCTCAAGGCCCACGGGGAGGTGTATGCCGAGTTTGCCCGGCTCAAGAGTGGGGGGGACGAGGGGAGGCGGGCCATCTACGCCCGGGGCGAGGCCTGCCGCGAGAAGATGGGGCGGCTGTGGGGGGTGCCGGCCAAGCGGGTGTCCTTTGCCCCCTCGGCGGCCGAGGGCATGAGCTGGCTGGCCCGGGGGCTGGCCTGGGAGGAGGGGGACAACGTAGTGACCACCAACCTCGAATTCCCCTCGGTGGCGTACGCCTGGCGGAATCTGCGCGCAATGGGGGTGGAGGTGCGGATGGTGCCCCACGCGGACTGGGAGGTGGACGAGGAGGATTTGCTGGCCGCGGTGGACGGGCGGACCCGGGTGCTGGCGGTGAGCCAGGTGAGTTTCTACACCGGCCAGAACCTCGACATCACCCGGCTGTCCGAAGGGTTGAAGGGCAAGGATACCCTGCTTGCAGTCGATGCCACCCACGCCTCGGGGGTGGTGGAGGTGGGGGCCGGCCTGGCCGACCTGTGCGTCAGCAGCGCGTACAAGTGGATGCTGGCCACCCACGGGGTGGCGCCCCTGTACCTGAGCGAGCGGGCCGAGGAACTGGTCGAGGACAGCGCCTTTGGCTGGCACAACCTGGCGGTGTGGCCGGCCCAGGGCGCCGAGCGGCATCCGGAGGTGGCGCTCAAGGCCATGCCCGAGAAGCTGGAGCCGGGTAATCCGGCGATGGTGGTGGTGATGTTCCTGGACCGGGCTTTGGAGGTGTTGCTCGACATAGGCCTGGAGCGGATCGAGGAGCACGCCCGGAACCTCTCCGAGTACATCGACGCCGGCCTACAAAGGGCCGGGCACACGGTCATCTCCCCCTCGCGCCGGGCCGCCCGCTCGGGCAACACCTGTTTCCTGGCCGAAGATGCGAAAGGGCTGCAACAGGCCCTGGCTAAACAGCGGGTGCAGGTCTGGGGGGAGTTCGGGCGGGTGCGGGTCTCGGGGCACCTGTACAACGGTAGCGGGGACGTGGAGCGCCTGCTGGATGCCCTGGCGCAGGTCTGAGGCGTTGCTGCTGGCCCTGGCCGCGCTGGCGGGGGCCGGGCTTTTCCTCTGGCAGGAGCACCGGCTGGCCGGCCGCTGGGGCTTTCCCCTCGACGACGCCTGGATTCACCTGCAATTCGCCCGCAACCTGGCCGCGGGGCAGGGCTTCTCCTTCAACCCGGGGGAGGTGGTCTCGGCCTCCACGGCGCCCCTCTGGACCCTGCTCCTGGCCCCGCTCTTCTGGCTGCCCTGGGAAGTGGTGTGGAGCGCCAAGGTCCTGGGGGTGGGGCTCTTGTGGCTGGCCGGTCTTTTGACCCTGCGCCTGGGCCTGAGCCTGGGGCTGGAGCGGGGTTGGGCCCTGGCCGGGGGGTTGGTGGTGGTCCTCACCCCGCGCCTGGTCTGGGGCAGCCTCTCGGGCATGGAGGTGTTGCTCTACGCGGCCCTGGGCCTGTACGGCTGCTGCCGGCACCTCGAAACCCTGGAGCGGGCGGCCTGCTACCGGGGCACCGCGGCCCTGGCCCTGGCGGCCCTGGCCCGGCCCGAATGCCTGCTGCTCTTCCCCCTGGTCCTGCTCGACCGCCGGCGCCTGGGGCATCCCCTCCCCTGGAAACACCTGCTCCTGTACGCGGGCCTGCTGGCGCCCTTTGTCACCTTCAACCTCTACACCCTGGGCAAGCCCCTGCCCAACACCTTCTACGCCAAGGTGGGCCCATACGGCCTGACCGGGGCCCTGGCGGCCGGCGACTGGGTGCGGGTGGCCAAGGTCGCCCTCTATTACCCCCTGCTCCAGGCCCAAGAACTGGCGTTCTTCTGCGCCGAGAACAACTTGGTGCTGGCCTGCCTGGCCCCGCTGGGTTTTTTGTACCTGTTGCGGCAGCGGCGGGGATCGTGGTGGGTCTTGCTGGCGGTGCTCAGCTTTCCGCTCTTCAAGGGTCTGCTGGCGCCTTTCAAGGGGGCGCTCTTCCAGCACGGGCGGTACGCGGCGCACCTGATCCCCCTGGTCGTGCTGGTGGGCCTGTTGGGCCTGCGCTGGGCCTGGCAGTTGCTGGCCGAGGGCCGCGATTTCGCCCGCTGGCGGCGGCTGCGGCGCTGGGCCGGGCCGGCGGTGTGGGGCGCGGTGTTTTTGCACCTTTTGGTGAACCTGCCCGCCTATGCCCTGACCTATGGCTGGAACGTGACCAATATCGAGGACATGCACGTGCGCATGGGCAGATGGCTGGCCGGGCACACCCCGCCGGGGGCCCTGATCGCCAGCCACGACGTGGGGGCCATCGCCTTTTTCTCCGGCCGCCGGGTGCTGGACACCACCGGCCTGGTGACCCCCCGGGCCCTGGCCTATCTGCCGGCGGGAGGGCCGGCCGACGGGGGGGTGCGGCGCCTCTTGGAGGCGGAGAAACCCGCGCTGCTGGTGATGCTGCCCAACTGGTACCCACACCTGGCCCAGGAGCGGGGATTCCTGCACCCGGTGTACGAGATCCAGATCGAGCACAACACGATCTGCGCCGGGGATAAAATGGCGGTATACGAGCTGCGGCAATAGACATTTAATTATAATATTATCAATATGATATCGTGGGTTGCGGATAATTTTATCGCAGCCTTTTTTTTTGTTGACATCTGCACGCTTGTTTAGTATCCTAATGTATAGATATGACAGTAGGTACTTAAAGAGCAAACGAAACTCATCTCGCGGAGGGAGCACACATGGCACTGCGCAAATCCTGGTGGCGGGAACTGGCCGAAAACGGGCTGCTCCACGGCATCGCGGCGGGGATGGTGGGCGCATTCTACGGGCTGGCGCGGCTGACCCACCTGATGGGGCCGCCGCTGCTGGCCGGCATCCTGATCATCAGCAGTCTCCACTTCATCGACCATCTGGCCTGAATGGGGAGGAAGCCATGAACAAGATCGACCGGGAACGCATCGAACGCGCCGCGCGGATCTACGCCAGCAACCGGGACGCCGGCCAGGCCCTGGGCCTCGCCCCGGGAAGCTTCGGCCGGCTCTGCCGCCGCTTCGGCATCTCCACCCCGCAGAGCCGCCGGCGCGAACACCACCTGCAACGGCGGGGCTTCTTCGCCGATCCGGGGGAATGAACCCCGCAACGCCCGCTGACAGCGGCAACGTCGCGCGGCTGTAACGGGGGCGCCACCCGCCCCCACTATCTTGGGGGCAGGCGCCGTCCCCCCGGCGCCTGCGGCAATCCCCTCATCTTGCAGAAAGGAACAAGCCATGTCGAGGAACAGCGTCAACAAAGTGATCCTGCTGGGCAACCTCGGGGCCGACCCCGAAACCCGCTTTACCCCCACGGGCTCCCAGGTGGTGACGGTCAGGTTAGCCACCAACGACACGTGGACCGACAAGAACGGGGAGCGGCGGGAGCGCACTGAATGGCACCGGCTGGTGCTCTGGCGCGGGCTGGCCGAGGTCGCCGGCCAGTACCTGCGCCGGGGCAGCAAGGTCTACGTGGAGGGCAAGCTCCAGACCCGCAGTTGGGAGGACGTCAAAGGCCAGCGCCACTATATGACCGAGGTGGTGGTCAGCGACCTCCAGATGCTGGACGCGCCCAACGGCCCGGGCGAGATGGATCTGGCCTATGCCCGCCTGGAGCCCAAGTCCGCAGGCGGCGAGACGGTCGAGGAAGTGGCCGCCGAACTGCCCTTCTGATCCGGGGCGGGAGATAGGCGCAACCACACCTTTCAGCGGGGCCTGTCCCATCGGCGACACCGACGTGAACAACCTGCCGGTCAAACACCTGAGGCGGGCCATCGGGTATTACACCCAGGTCCTGGGGTTTGTGGTGGTGAGCCGAACCCCGAACCGGCGCCTACGCGGCTTTTCCAGGAGACTGGTGAGATGGATGGTCGTGTCTGGTTTGCTTTGCCCGCCCGCTGGTTGGTGCGCCTGGTATCGCCCTTGAGCGTTGGGGCCTGCCACGCGGCGGGGCAGTGGCCCCCACGGCGGCACCGGAGGTCCCTCGGGCCAGGCCCATCCCGGCACCATGCAGATCATCGAGCGGGTTTCGGCCCGCTACCGGGACCAACTGGGACTCAGCGCCCTGCCTTTCGCCGGCGAATTCCAGCGGCGTTACTGAAGTCTGGCCCGGGCGCCCAGGAGGCGGTTTGAGGTGCGGCGTCTCTGCCCTACCTTCCTGGGGAACCCCTTTGCCACCGATTGTTCCCCGCAACAAGGACAGGTGAGATGGAGCACCCCCGGCGCGCGCGTCGAATGGCTGGAAGCGGCCAAAGCCTGCGGCATGGTCCTGGTTTTCTACGGGCACTTCGTCGAATGGGTCTACGACCTGGGCAACCAGGAGGCCCTGGCCCAGCAGAAACTGATCTACGCCTTCCACATGCCCCTCTTCGTGGTGCTGGCCGGCTTCCTGGCCCGCTCCGCGCCCGAATTGCCCGGATTTGACGCATTCCTGAAACGGCAGGCTGCCTCGCGGCTCCTGCCGGTGGTGTTCTTCTCGTTACTGCTGATGCCCTTCTCCGCCCTATTTGACAGCGGCGGCTGGGAGCCCGAGCACCTCAAGGCCGAGTACGTCGATGACTGGCCCGATCTGGGGCGGCGGCTGAGTCCCCCGGCTGAAGGGGAACAGCCGGCGGCGCAGCGGCGGTTGTGGGAGGGACTGCCCGCCCCGGCCCAGGCCCTGTTTACCCGCGTGGCTGCCGGCGACAGCCTCGACCCGGCCGGCCGCGAGGCGGGGATGGGGGCCCTGAACGAGGTGCTGGGGCCCCCGAACTCTTTGCGGGGGCCGATCTGGCCGGGATCAATCTTTCTGGCCCGCAGCAGGAGCGGCTCGCCGCCGAGCCAGCGATGGGCCGCAAGATCGCGGTGCTCGTTGAATTGGGGCTGGGTTACCTGACCCTGGGCCAGTCGGCCACCACCCTGTCGGGCGGCGAGGCGCAGCGGATCAAGATCGCCGCGGAGTTGAGCAAGCTCCAGCGGGCAAAACACAGGTTGTACATCTTAGATGAACCCACCACCGGCCTGCACCTGGCCGACGTGCAGAAGCTGCTGGAGTGTCTGAGCCAACTGGTGGACGCCGGGCACACGGTGATCCTAATCGAGCACCACCTCGACGTGATCAAGACCGCCGACCACGTCATCGACCTAGGTTCCGAGGGCGGGCACGCCGGCGGTGAGGTGGTGGTGGCCGGCACCTCCGAGCAGGTGGCTGCCTGCCGGGCCTCGCACACCGGCCGCTTTCTCAAGGCGCGCCTGGCGGGCCAGGGGAAGGCCTGCCAATGGAAACCCTTTGACCCGGAGGAGAGCGATGCAGATTGGAGCCGTGGAGTTCTAGTACGGGGTGGGGGACATGGAGCGGGCCCTGGGGGTTTACCGCGACACCCTAGGCCTGGCTGTAGCCGCCAACTACGAGCGAGGGCCAGTGGATCGAGTTCGAGATCGGGGCGGCGACCCTGGCGCTGATCGGCCCGCCCCACGGCACCCCCTCCCGCCCCGGCATGCAGGGAGGCGGGGCGGTGGCCCTGGCCGTGGCGGACGTACAGGCCAGCCTGGAGGAAGTCAAGGCCAAGGGGGTGCCGGTGGTGTCCGGCCCCCACGACACCCCGGTCTGCCACATGGTGATGATCGCCGACCCGGACGGCAACGGCATCTGCCTGCACCAGCGCAAGGACGGCACGGCCGGCTGAACAAGAGGAGTCACCCCGAAACCCGCTCGGCCACCGCGCAGGAGGCCGGGGTCCCGTCGGCTTCCACAAAGACCCGGCTATACTCTTCCTTGGTCAGGGCGCGGGTATGGACGCCGCGGTACTGGAACTGGAGGGCGCGCCGGCGCCGGGGGCTCCGGTTGGGCGGAGTCTGGTGCGGCAGCATCCCGGAAAAGAACATTCCCCCCCCGGCTTTGAGTTCAACCGGCACGCACTGGTCCAGGTCCAGCCGCCCTGCCGCGATCTGGCAGTCGATGCCGTGTACGTGTCTGAAGGCCCCGGCCCGGTGCCCGCCGGGGATGGCGTACATGCAGCCGTTCTCGGCGGTGGCGTCGTCGAGGGCGATCCAGGCGGTGGCCACCAGTTCCAAGGGCGCGTACACGAAGTAGGCGTTGTCCTGGTGCCAGGGCTTTTCCGAGCCGATGAAGGGCGGCTTGGAGAGGGCCATCTCCCCGAACAGTAGCGCCTGCTGCCCCAGCAGCGCCTCGATCACCCCTTTGATCCTGGGGTGCTGGACCAGCGCGGTGAAGAAGGGGTGCTCGCGGTGGTAGCCGTGTAACTTGCGCACCTTCAACTCAGCCTGGGCCGGGTCCAGGGCCAGGGGGTCAACCCCCGACTCAAAATGGACGAAGCAGGGGCTGCCGGGCGGCTGGATGCGCGGCCCGGAATAGTTTTGGGTGGCGTTAGCACCAGAGGAGATGACCTCAGCCTTTCCCTGGTGGGCCGCCTCGATGAGGCCCAAGGTCAGTTCGCTCAGGGCAGCCGCGGCTGCCTCAACCTCGGCTGGGTCGAGCACGCCTTCAAAGGCCAGGTACCCCTGCTCCTGGAACTGGGCCAGGTGGGCTGTGGTGATGGTCTCCAATACCGGTGCCTGCCGTTCCATTGTCTGCATGGCGCCTCCTCTCAAATCCGGAACAGGTGATCCTCGATGGGCAGGGCGATCTAACGGCCGCTGGTGGCAGAGCGCAGGCCCGCCTCCATGATCTCCTGGGCGGCCCGGCCCAGGTCGGGGCTGCACAGGCCCTGGGGGTGCTTGCCTATGTGAATGCAGCGGGCAAAGTACTCCAAGGGATCGCGCTCCCCCCGGTGCAGGTCGTCGAGGGGCACGCGCTTCAGGCAACTCCACACATGGTCGTGGGCCAGGCCCAGGACCGCGACGCGCAATCTCTTGCGTGTAGCCACCAGTCTTCCATCCTGGGAATGCACCCAGAAAAAATAAAAAAAGCCGGGTGGTGCGCCCACCGCCCGGCCAGGTCCTGCCCCACCCCGGTCATTTGTTGGGCTGCGGGGTGACGCGCAGGTAGGGTTTGATCCTCTTGTAACCCTTGGGGAATTTCTGGTCCGCGTCGGCGTCCGAGACCGCGGGGGCGATGATGCAGTCCTCCCCGTCCTTCCAGTTGGCCGGGGTAGCCACGCTGTACTTGGCGGTGAGCTGGAGCGAGTCGATCACCCGCAGCAACTCGTCGAAGTTGCGGCCGGTGGAGGCCGGGTAGGTCAGAGTCAGTTTGACCTTCTTGTCCGGGCCGATGACGAAGACCGAGCGCACCGTCAAGTTGTTGATGGCGTTGGGGTGGATCATGTCGTAGAGGGTGGCCACCTTCTTTTCGGGATCGGCGATGAGAGGGAAGTTGACGGTGGTCTGCTGGGTCTCGTTGATGTCCTTGATCCAGCCCTGGTGGGAGTCCACCGGGTCGACGCTCAGGCCGATGACCTTGACCTTCCGCTGGTCGAACTGGGGCTTGAGCTTGGCTACCGTGCCCAGCTCGGTGGTGCAGACCGGAGTGAAGTCGGCGGGGTGGGAGAAGAGCACGGCCCACTGGTCACCGATCCACTGGTGGAAGTTGATCTGGCCCTCGGTGGTCTGGGCGGTGAAATCCGGCGCTTCGTCGCCGAGGCGGATGGCCATTGGGTACCTCCTTGGGGTTGGTGGGATGATCGGGATGTCCTTAACCTATGCGACAAAGAAACAGTGTCAACCTGTATTCGATAGGAGAGCGCAATGAGGGGAAAAGCGAGTTGGTGTCTAGGGCTGGCAGGGCTGGTGTTGCTGGCCGGCGGGGCTCCGGCCTGGGGCTGGTGGGCGGGGGGCCACGCCCTGATCACCAGGGCCGCGGTGCAGGCCTTGCCGGCGGAGGTGCCGAAGTTCTTCCGCCAGGGTGCCGAGGAGGCGGCCCTGCTGTCGCCGGAACCAGACGCGGAGCGCAACCCGGCCCTGGTCCACCTGCGCGCCGCTAGCCGGGGCGAGCATTTCCTCGACCTGGAGCTGTTGGGGGGAAGGCCCCTGCCGGCGCACCGCTACGAGTTTCTCAAGCTCTGCGCCGAGGCGGGCCAGGACCCCGCCCAGGTGGGGACCGCCCCGTACGCCATCGCCGAGTGGACCGAACGCCTGGCCCTGGCCTTTGCCCAGCACCGCCGCTGGCCCGAAAATGCCTTGGTGCAGGCCCAGTGCCTGGTCGCCGCCGGCCACCTGGCCCATTACGCTGGGGATCTATGCCAGCCTCTGCACGCTACCATCCACTTCGACGGGCGGGCCCTGGAAGGGGGCAGGTCCCCGCGCAGCGGCATCCACGAGAAGGTGGATGCCCTGCCCGAGAAGCTGCAACTGGAGCCCGCGGCCCTGGCCTATGGTTTGACCCCGGCGGCCACCGACAGCCTGATGCCGGCGGTCCTGGCCCAGTTGCAGGCTAGCAACGCGCTGGTGGATTCGGTTTACGCGCTGGAGGGGGAGTTGGACAAGCTGGACTCGCCCAGGGTGCGGGCCTTTGCCGAGGAGCGGACCAGGGCCGCGGCGCTTTTCACCGCTTCCTTGTACCTGCGGGCCTGGGAGATGTCGGCGAAGGTCCAGCTGCCCGACTGGCTCAAACGCTGAGGACAAAACCCCCATCCCGCCCAAAGAGGGACGGGTCCACGTCGAAACCCGCCCCAGGGGTGTCGGGGACCTGGAGTATCCCCTCGCGCAGTTCCCAGCCCTCCGCGATTAGGCCGGGCATCCGGGCGGGGGCGGCTTCGAGCAGGGCGTAGTTGGGGATGGAGGCGGCGAAGTGGGCGTGGTGGAAGCGCTCGATATAGCTGCCCCAGCAGTGGGGCGCACACCGGGCCGGCCCCTTTTCGAGGCGGGCGGCAGTGGCCCGCCACCAGCTGAGGCCCTCAAAGCGGAAATCGTGCTGCACCACGTCGATCAAACCCTCCTCCACCAGAGAAAAGAAGTAGGGCGGTGGCGCGAACTCCCCGTCGGCCACCAGTGTGGCATAGCCCCGCTCTTTGATGAAGTGCTTCAGGGCCTGGTTCAGGGGGGGGTCCTCGGCAAAGGGCTCTCGAACCAGTAGATCCCCGCCCCGGCGCAGCCCTCCAGCAATTCGAGGGCGCTGTTAAGGGTATTGCCCATGTTGGCGTCGATGAGCACCTTGGCTTGGGGACCGGCGGCCTGGCGCACGGCCTCTACCACCAGGATGTCCCGGGCCAGGCCCTGGGCCGGGGGCATCCAGCGGGCGCCCCGGCCCACCTTGACCTTGAAGTTGCGGTACCCGTGCTTCTGGCCGCTCTGGACCTCCTCTGCAAAGATCTGGCGGGTCCGGGCCTCGTCGGCGTTCAGGTCGTCGATGTAGATCGACCCGTCGTAGGTCTCCACCTCGCGGCTGCCGCGCGCCCCCAGGAGGCGGTACAGGGGCAGGCCCAGCAGCCGGGCCGCCAGGTCCCACAGGGGCAGGTCCACGGGCCGGCCCTCCTCCAGCGCCCCCTCGGGGAGCCGGAACAACTCGCCCAGAGTGCGCCCTAACAGCCCTTGGGCCTGGCCCCGGTCCAGGCGGGCCCAGCCGATGCACCAGCCGCCCCCGGAGGTGTGGAGGCGGACCACCGGATCGTGCAATTCCGGGCCGTGGGTGGGGATGCGGGCGTTGTAGCCGATGCTGCGGGGGCGGCGGCCCTGCAACACGGTCTGCGCGATGCGGACAATGCGCTCGCGGTAGATCTCCTCCATGCTCATCTCTCCGTATCCTGCTCACTATCCTTCCAATGCGCTTCTGCCTCCCTCCAGGCCCGGACCAGCTCGGCGCGGCAGCGGGCGGGCTCCTCGAAGAAGGGGAAGTGGGCGGACTCCTCAAACCACACCAGGCGCTTGAAAGGGGCTTCGAGCCGCTGGAAGTAGGCTGCCGCCAGGGGTGCGGGGGTGGTATAGTCGCGCCGGCCCAAAAAGAAAAAGACCGGGATCTCCAGCCGGGTCAGGGCCAGGTCGAGGGGACCCTCCACGGCGTCGTACTGCATCCGGGCGGCCACCTCCTGGGCCCCGCGTTTGACATTGAAGACATCGGCCAGGCTGTACTCCGGGGCCCGCGTCCCGGTCCAAAGCAAAGGCCAGAAGCTTTGGGAACCGTATAACTCGGCGCCGTAGCGGAAGAGGTCATCCTCCCGGATATCGGGGGGGATCAGTTCCAAGCGCCGCAGCAGGGAGGTGTCGTCGTGGGCGGCAACCCCGCGCAGGAAGGCGGCCTGGGCCTGACGATTGGCCGCCGCGTCCCCGGCCAACTGCCCCATCCCCACGTAAGCGGCGTAGTATTCGGGGTGTTCGGCAGCGGCCAGCATTCCCAGGTAGGTGCCCCAGGAATGGCCCACCAGGAAGATCCGCTCCTGGTCGAAGCGCTCCCGCAGGTGGCGGGTAAGCGCGTAGGTGTCCGCCAGGGTCTGCCGCACGCTCAACTCCCCCGCCAATCCCGCCTCGTAGGACTTGCCGGCCCCGCGCCGGTCCCAGTGGACCACCACAAAATTCTCTTCGAGGGGGCGCTGCCAGGCGTGGGCCAGGTACATGGCCGGCATGCCCGGTCCCCCGTGCAGGAAGAGCAACACGGGTTTTCGCTGGTCGCCGCCCCGGATCAGCACTCACTGGCGGGCGCCGTTGAGGTCCACCTCCTCCAGCGAGGCGACACTGTGGGTTCCAGGGATGGGCGGGGTCTGGCCGCGGCTCCACGTGAGATACAGGGCGCCGGCGCCGAGGGCGAGGAGCAGGAAGGCGAAAAGGCCGGCCAGGGTGTAGCGGATAGGGCGCTACATAGGATGAAATGGATAAGAAAAAGGGGAGGGTTGGTAAAGTGCAGGGGGACTGCACATGGACCACCGCTTAACACTGTTAAGGCCCCAGGGTAGGGTTCAGGGAGGAGCTAGACCCTTTCCGGGAGGTGACTATGCAACCCTGGTACACCCGTGCGCTCAGGGCCAATGATCCGGCGCTGCGGGCCGAGGTGGCGCAGGCGGTGTTGGAACAGCGAGGCCCTCGACCCCAGGACCGCGTGGGCTGCGTGATCGAGTTCTGGCGCGACCGGCAACGCCTGTGTGGGGTGGTTCGGCCGGCCCCTTATGGCCGGCGGGTCCTGTGGGTGCCCGACCAGGAAGGCAGGGAGGGCTGGGTGCGCGGGCGCAAGGTGGTGGATGTCTCGGCGGTAAAACTGGCGGAAAGGACGCGGCAGGATAAGGTGCAGCACCTGCGCCGGATCGACGGCCAGCGGGAGGCGCTCAAAGCGCAGATCGACGTGTCCACCTTGTGGGAGATCGCCTCCGAGTCCGGGCAGGAGGCGTGAACCCTCGACGAGTTGGCGGCCCTCTACTTTGCAGAGCAGCCGGGCCGCGACGGCCGGGCTGCCCTGGCCCGGTCCCTGGAGGAGGGGCGGTGGTTCAGCCGGCGGGAGAGCGGGTTCTCGGCGCTGGCCGGCGGTATTGGGGGCTGAAGTACCTGGAGGGGCTGGTAGGGCAGCAGGTAGAGGAGTCCTCGAAAGGCTCTCGGCCGGGTACCTGATCGAGTTGGGGGGTTGCCAGGTGCGCACCTTTCTGCCGGGGGGCCGGCAGCGGCACGGGGAACCGGGGGAGAGGCTGTGGGTGGAGATTGTCCAGGTCTCGGCGCGGCGCGATCCCCTGCTCTTGCGCCAGGTCTAGTTCGCGTACCCCAGATTGGGCCCCAGCCAGCGCTCGGCTTCGGCCAGGGTCCACCCTTTGCGGCCGGCGTAGTCCTCCACCTGGTCGCGGCCCAGCCTTCCCACAGAAAAGTAGCGGGCCTGGGGGTGGTCGAAGTACAGGCCGCTGACCGAGGCCGCCGGGTGCATGGCGCAGGTCTTAGTGAGGTGGAGGGCGGTGCGCTTTTCCACTTCCAGCAATTCAAAGAGCAGGCGTTTCTCCGTGTGGTCCGGGCAGGCCGGGTACCCGGGGGCGGGGCGGATGCCGCGGTAGCCCTCGCGGATCAGGTCTGCTTTGGGCAGGTCCTCGCCGGGGGCGTACCACTGCCGGCGGGCGGTTTCGTGCAGCTTTTCGGCAAAGGCTTCGGCTAGGCGGTCGGCCAGGGCCTTGAGCAGGATGGCGCGGTAATCGTCGTGGGCACGCTCGAAGCGGGCGACGTGCTCCTCGATGCCCAGGCCGGCGGTGAGGGCGAATCCCCCCACATGATCCTCCAGGCCGCGTTGCGCCGGGGCAACAAAATCGGCCAGGGCCAGGTACTCCCCCTCCCTTTTCTGGGCTTGCTGGCGCAGGGTGTGGAAGCGCAGGCGCTCGGTCCGCCGCGTTGGCTCGGCGTACACGGCGATGTCGTCGCCCGCGGCACTGGCGGGGAAAAAGCCGTACACCGCCTCGGCCCGCAGCCATTGCTCGCCGAGCAGTTGCTCCAGCATGGCCTGGGCGTCGGCAAAAAGCCGCTGTGCCTCCTGGCCCACCACCGGGTCCTGGAGGATACGCGGGTAGGAGCCGCGCAACTCCCAGACGTGGAAGAAAGGGGACCAGTCGATGTAGGGGACCAGCTCGGTTAGGGAAAAGCTGGGCAGGTGGCGCACCCCGAGGAACTGGGGGACGGGCGGGGTTTCCCAATCCAGCGCCGGCGCGGCGGACCGGGCTTCGGCCAGGGGGAGCAGGGGTTTGTCCCCGCGACCCCCGGCAAATGCCTCGCGTTGCCGCTCCTGCTCCGCGGCATTGGCCTCGATCAGCTCGGCGCGGGTCTGCGGGTTGAGCAGATGCCCCACCACCACCGGGGCCCGCGAGGCATCCAGCACGTGCAGGGTGGGGTGGGTGTAGGCCGGGGCGATCTTGACGGCGGTGTGTTTCCGGCTGGTGGTGGCCCCGCCGATGAGCAGGGGAATGGCAAAGCCCTGGCGCTCCATCTCCCTGGCCACATGCACCATCTCCTCCAGGGAGGGGGTGATCAGGCCGCTCAGGCCGATGAGGTCGGCCCCCTCTGCCCTGGCCGTGGCGAGGATCTTCTCGGCCGGCGCCATCACCCCCAGGTCGATGACCTCGTAGTTGTTGCAGCGCAGCACCACCCCGACGATGTTCTTGCCGATGTCGTGGACGTCCCCCTTGACCGTGGCCATGACGATCTTGCCCCGGCTGCCGCGTCCCTGGGCCCCGGACTCCATCAAAGGTTCGAGGAAGGCCACCGCCGACTTCATCACCCGGGCGCTCTTGACCACCTGGGGCAGGAACATCTTGCCGGACCCGAACAACTCACCCACCACGTTCATGCCGGCCATCAGCGGGCCCTCGATCAGCGAGAGGGGCGCCGGGTAGGTCTCCAGGGCCTGGCGCAGGTCCTCCTCCAGGTGCTCCACCACGCCGTTGAGCAGGGCGTGCTGTAGCCGCTCCTCGACCGTGCCGGATCGCCAGGCAGCGGCTTCCGGCGCCAGGTCGCCGGCGGCTTCGACGGTGTCGGCGAACTGCACCAGCCGCTCGGTAGCGTCGGGCCGGCGGTTGAAGAGCACGTCCTCCACCCGCTCCAGAAGGTCGGGGGGGATCTCCTCGTACAGGGCCAATTGCCCGGCGTTGACGATGCCCATGTCCAGGCCGGCGCGGATGGCGTGATAAAGAAATGAGGCGTGCATGGCCCGGCGCACAGGCTCATTGCCGCGGAAGGCGAAGGAGAGGTTGCTGATCCCGCCGCTGGTCTTGACGCGGGGGAAACGCGCTTTGATCTGCTGCACCGCCTCGATGAAGGAGAGGGCGTAGTCGTTGTGCTCCTCCATGCCGGTGGCCACGGCCAGCACATTGGGGTCGAAGACGATGTCGGACCAGTCCATGCCTACTTCTTCGGTGAGCAGGCGGCAGGCCCGAGCGCAGATCTCCACCCGGCGCTCGACGCTGGTGGCCTGACCCTCCTCGTCGAAGGCCATCACCACCACCGCGGCCCCGTAGCGCCGCACCGCCCGGGCTTGGCGCAGGAAGCTCTCCTCCCCTTCCTTGAGGCTGATGGAGTTGACGATGGCCTTGCCCTGCGCGCATTTGAGCCCGGCCTCGATCACCCCAAAGTCGGAGCTGTCGATCATGAGGGGGATGCGGGCGATGTCCGGCTCAGCGGCCATGCGGTTGAGGAAGGCGGTCATGGCCGCCTTCGAGTCGAGCAGGCCCTCGTCCATATTGACGTCGAGGATATTGGCCCCGCCCTCCACCTGCTGGCGGGCCACCTCCACGGCGGCCTCGTAATCCCCCTTGCGGATCAGGCGGGCAAAGCGCTGCGAGCCGGTGATATTGGTGCGCTCGCCGATGAGGATGAAGTTGGCATCCGGGCGGAGGGTCAGAGGCTCCAGGCCGCTGTAGCGCGACAGGGTGCGGTGGGGGGGCGGGACGCGGGGCTCCCGCCCCTCGATGGCCCGGCCGATGGCGTGGACGTGCTCGGGGGTGGTGCCGCAGCAGCCCCCGGCGATATTGAGCCAGCCCATCCCGGCGAACTCGCCCAGGACGGCGGCCACCTGTTCGGGGGTCTCGTCGAAGCCGCCGAATTCATTGGGCAGGCCGGCGTTGGGATAACAACTGGTGCAGACCGGGGCCAGGCCGGCCAATTCTTCCACATAGGGCCGCATGGCCTCGGGGCCCAGGGCGCAGTTGATCCCGGCGCTGAGCAGATCGGCGCGTTCGACGGAGTTCCAGAAGGCTTCGAGGGTCTGGCCGGAGAGGATGCGGCCGCTCTGGTCGGCAAAGGTGGCCGAAACCATCAGGGGCAGCCGCTGGCCGCGCTCCTCGCAGTGCTGGGCCACCGCCCACAGGCAGGCTTTGAGGGTGAGGGTGTCGAAGGTGGTCTCGGCGAGCAACAGATCGGCCCCGCCCTCCAGCAGGCCCTTGATCTGGAGGTAGTAGCCTCGGGCGATCTGGTCGAAGGTGTGGGTGCGGAAGCCGGGGTCCTCCACCTTTGGGGAGAGGGAGAGGGAGACCCTGGTGGGGCCGATGGAGCCGGCGACGAAACGGGGGCGACGCGGGTCCCGGGCGGTGTACTCGTCGGCGGCCCGGCGGGCCAGTTGCGCCGCGGTGCGGTTGAGCTCCTCGACGCAGTTCTGGAGCTGATAATCCTCCAAAGAGACAGGGGTGGCGTTGAAGGTGTTGGTCTCGATGAGGTCGGCCCCGGCGTCGAGGAAGGCGCGGTGGATGCCCTCGATGAGGGAGGGCTGGGTCAGGCAGAGCAGGTCGCTGCAGCCGCGCAGGTCCACCGGGTGGCCGGCGAAGCGTGTGCCGCGGAAGTCGATCTCCTGCAGGCCGTGGGCCTGGATCATGGTGCCCATGGCCCCGTCGAGGAGGAGGATGCGTTCGGAGAGCAGGGCGCGCAGTTGTTGTCCGGCGGGAGTGGTTTGCATGACTTTTAAGCTAAGGGGAAGGGGTATAAATGTCAATATCCAGATTTATTGATATAGTATAGCGGTCGTCACGGGTGGAAATCTGCGGGGTTTTTCAGAAAACTGAGAGCGGCGGGCGGGACGAGGGGGTGGCTGACGAATGGGCAAAGTCTTGCAGAACAACAGCATCGCGCCGGCCCCCGGGCCTGGCACGAGGATTGCAAAAAGGGAGGGTGATGGCTTCATTCACCCATCCAAGGAGGAATTCAGCTAGGAGGGTTTTCGCTATCCTGGGCCTGGCGGCCCTGGCCTTCGGGGCCGGTTGCGCCGAAAGGGAGAGCGCCGCGCCCACCGCCCTGGAACCAGCGGGCAAGTTGGTCGTCTCCAAAGGCAAGGCCGGCGGCCACAAAGGCCGGCCCCGACAGCCGGAGCGCCCCGGCGCCGGGCTGCTGAAGATGGATCAGTTGCGCTTCGATCAGCCCCTGGCGGTAGAACGCAACAGCGACAAGGTGCATCTGCAACTGGAGGAGATCCAGGATTCGCGCTGCCCCGATGGGGTCGCCTGCATCTGGGAGGGCGAGGCCGAGGCCACCATCCTGGCCTGGGACGACGACGAGAAGATGCAGCACCGCTTCACCCTCACCCTGGGCGATCCCAAGGAAAGCCGGGGGCGCACCGGCAAACACACCATCGTGTTGTTCAACGTCAACCCCTATCCGCGCGCCGGGCAGCCCACGGCCCGCGAGGACTACGCGGTGGTGCTGGGGATAGTCGCCACGGCCGAGGAAGGGGAGATCATCACCTACTAACCAGCACTTGCAGTGTTTGACGCAACACTGCCGGTGCATGGGGCCCCGGAGAAGGCGCTCCGGGGCCTTGCTGTTTTTAGGGCCGGGTCCGTTCTTTGACGGCGAATCCCCCTCTACAGAAAGGAATGGAAGATGGCCAAACTCAAGGTAGGGATCATTGGGGTGGGCGGCATCGCCGGCACCCACGTCCCCGGCTGGCAGGCCTCCGAACACGCCGAGCTGGTGGCCGGCAGCGATATCCGGCCCGACGCGCTCAAAGCCTGGGGAGAGAAAAACGGGGTGAAGAAGCTGGTCGCAAAGCCCGAGGACCTCTTCGGCGACCGGGATATCGACATCATCGACATCTGCACCCCCAACCGCTACCATGCCCCCCTGGCCATTGCCGCGCTCAAGGCCGGCAAACACGTCCTCTGCGAGAAGCCCCTGGCCCCCACCCCCAAGGAGGTGCGGCAGATGATCGCCGCCCGCGACAAGGCCACGAAGACCCTGATGACTGCCCAGCACTTCCGCTTTCAGGGCAGCGCCAAGGCCCTCAAGGACGAGCTGGACGCCGGGGCCCTGGGCCAGATCTACCATGCCCGCAGTTGGATGCTCAGGCGGGGCGGAGCACCGGTGGGGCCGGGTTTCATCCTCAAGAAGCACAGCGGCGGCGGGCCCTGCATCGACATCGGGGTGCATATCCTCGACCTGACCCTGTGGATGATGGGCAATCCGCAGCCGGTGGCGGTGAGCGGGGTGGCCAAAGCGCCCCTGGCCCACCTGCCCGGCGCCTTCAGTCAGTGGGGGCGCAAACCCATACCTAAAGAGTTCGACGTGGAGGACTTCGCCGCGGCCATGGTGCGCTTCGACACCGGGGCCACCCTCATCATCGAGGTGAGCTGGCTTTTGCACCACGACGTGCAGGGCGAGGACATGCAGATGTGGCTCTACGGCACCAAGGGCGGCTCGCACTGGCCCCGCTGCGAGATCTACGAGGCCAACAACAAGACCCGCCAATATTACAACCGCAGCCTCAAGATCATGCACCAGACCCTGGAGCCCCACGCCCAGGAGTGCGTGGAATTTGCGCAGGCCGTGGCCGAGGGGCGGCCCTCGCCGGTGCCGGCCGAGCAGTCCTTGCAGGTGATCCAGATCCTCGACGGGATCTACCGCAGCCAGGACGCCGGCAAGGAAGTGCGGGTCTGATGCGCATCCTGGTCGTGGGTGGCGCCGGGTACATCGGCAGCCACACCGCGAAGGAGTTGCGGCGGGCCGGGCACCAGCCGGTGGTTTTCGACAACTTCTCCGCCGGGCACCGGCAGGCCGTGGCAGGGTGCGAGGTCTTTGTCGGTAACCTGGCCGACAAAGAGGCCATCCGGCGCTGCCTGGAACAATGGCGGCCCGAGGCGGTGGTTCATTTTGCCGCCAGCATCTTTGTGGGCGAGTTGGTGAGTGGCCCGGCCAAGTACTACCGCGACAATGCGGTGGGCAGTCTCAATCTCATCGAGACAATGGTGGAGGAGGAGGTGAAAGGGATCGTCTTCTCCTCCACCTGCGCCGTATAGGGGGAGCCCCGCTTCCTGCCCCTCACCGAGGACCATCCCCTGGCCCCGGCCAATCCGTACGGGCATTCCAAGCGCTTCGTCGAGCAGATGCTGGCCGACTTCCGCCATGCGTACGGGCTGCGCTCGGTGTGCCTGCGCTACTTCAACGCCGCCGGCGCGCCGAGGTGGTCCAACTGGCCGAGGGCCATCACCCCGAGACTCACCTGATTCCCCTGGTGCTGCGCGGGGCGCTGGGCAGCGAGCCACTCAAGGTCTTCGGGGGCGACTACGACACCCCCGACGGCACCTGCACCCGCGACTACATCCACGTGCAGGACCTGGCCCGGGCGCATGTGCGGGCAGTGGAGCGGCTGGGGAAGGGGTGGGCTGGCGAGCCCTTGAACCTCGGCTGCGGGCGGGAGTACTCGGTGTTAGAGGTGATCCGGGCGGCGGAGCGGGTCACGAGCCTGTCCATCCCCTACCAGGTGCAGCCGCGCCGGCCGGGCGACGTGCCCCGCCTTGTGGCGGACAATCACCGCGCCGAAGCGGCGCTGGGCTGGCGGCCCGAGTGGACCGACCTGGAGAAGATGGTGGGCAGTGCCTGGAAATGGATGCTGGCGCATCCGCAGGGATACCAGGGCTTGTGGTCTGCGATCGCGTCGGTGAGTGACCCATTCCGGGCTTCCCAAGGCGCGGACTGGCCGTTGCGAAGGGTTAGCGCTTCTTGTACTGCTTCTCGTAGTAGGCGCGGAATTCCCAGCTCTCCTTGATCTTGCGCCACCAGGGCTCATTGGCCCGGTACCAGTCCACGGTCTGGGCCAAGGCGGTTTTCAGGTCGCAGCGGGGCTGCCAGCCCAGGGCGCGGAGCTTGGAACAATCGAGGGCGTAGCGCAGGTCGTGGCCGGGGCGGTCCTTGACGTACTCGATGAGGCTGTGGGGCTTGCCCAAGAGGTCGAGGATCTGCTTGGTGAGTTCCTCGCCGTCGGCGTCGTTGTCGGCCCCCACGTTGTAGACCTCGCCGGGTTGGCCCTGGTGCAGTACCAGGTCCAGGGCCTCGCAGTGGTCGCTGACAAAGAGGTGGTCGCGCACCGCGGTGCCCTTGCCGTACACCGGCAGGGGGAGGTTGTCGATGGCGTTGGTGACAAAGAGGGGCACCCGTTTCTCGGGGTACTGGCAGGGGCCGATATTGTTGGAGGCCCGGGTGATCAGCACCGGCATGCCGTAGGTGACGAAGAAGGAGCGGGCCATCAGGTCGCCGGCGGTCTTGCTGACCGAGTAGGGGTTGCGCGGGGCCAGGGGCGAGACTTCGGTCCAGGGGGCTTCGCCGGGGGCGAGGGAGCCGTAGACCTCGTCTGTGCTGACCTGTAAGAAGCGTTTGATCTGGTGGCGGCGGGCGGCGTCGAGCAGGGTGTAGGCCCCCAGGGCATTGGCCTGCATGAACTCCTGGGCCCCCATGATGCTGCGGTCCACGTGGCTTTCGGCGGCGAAGTTGACCACCAGGTCCACGCCTTTCATCAGGTGATCAACCAACTCGGGGTTGGCGATGTCGCCGCGCACAAAGGTGTGACGGGGGTTGTCGGCGATGGCCTGGAGGTTGTCGAGGTTGCCGGCGTAGGTGAGCTTGTCGAGGTTGAGGACGCGGTACTCGGGGTGCTTGGCGAGGATGTGCAACACGAAGTTGCTGCCGATGAAGCCGGCCCCGCCGGTAATCACGATGGTCTGCATTTTTGTTTGGCTCCGGTTGTTTGGCGGCGGGGGGCGACCCGCTTCGACCTTTCTCAAGGCGCGGACTTGCCACCCTGCTCGCTCATCGCTCCGCTCTCCCTTCCTCCCCTCCCGCGTCCTTCCCACCCCAACCTCTCCCCGAGAAAGGTCTTCGGGGCCGCCCCCCGCCGCTAGTGGCCCAGACGTGACAGTAGGGGGTTGGCCATTGTTTCGACCAGCTGCGTCCCGTCGAGGACCAGGTCGGCGAAGGCGCGGGTGGGGAGGAGGTGTTGTTCGCACATGGGACGCACCTGGTGGTGGTACTGTTCCAGGATGGACTCGCGGCTGCGGCCGCGCTCGACGGTGTCGCGGGCCAGGCGGCGATCCAGGCACAGGGCGTCGGGGGCCTCCACAAAGATACGGGTGTGGCAGAGGCGGCGCACCTCCTCCCAGTACAGGGCGTAGAGCCCTTCGGCGATGATCCAGGGGGCCGGCTCCACCCGCTGGGGCATGGGGGCGCGCACGTGCTCGGGGAAGAGGTACACCGGTTTGTCCACGGCCCGGCCCTGGGTCAATACTTCGAGGTTGCCCAGCAGCAGGGGCAGGTCGAGGGCCGCGGGCTCGTCGAAGTTGAAGCGGTGGCGCTCCTCCAGGGGAAGCTGGGCCAGGTCGCGGTAGTAGGAATCGAGGGAGAGCAGGAGCGAGCCGCCGGGCAGGTGCGCGGAAAGATAGCGGGCCAGGGCGGTCTTGCCGGCGCAGGAGGGGCCGGCGATGGCGAGCAGGCGGGGGGTTATCGGCGTTTGCGGGTTGCCAGCCAGGATATCAACTCGCCGGCGCTCCTGGTGTTGAGCACCTCGGCGGGTCGCAGCCCGGCCTTGCGGGCCAGGATCGCGCCCAACTCGTCGTAGGCAAACTGGTCCAGGTGGTGGGCGTCGGTGTTGAGGGCAATGGGCACCCCCTGGTCGGCGGCCTGCCGCAGGTAGCGCCAGTCCAAATCCAGGCGGTAGGGATTGGCGTTGAGTTCGATGGCGACCTGGTTGGCGGCGGCGGTCTCGATCAGGGCCTCCACGTCGAGTGCGTACGCCTCCCGCTCCAGGAGCAGCCGGCCGGTGGCGTGGCCCAGGATGGCGGCGCAGGGGTGGGTGAGGGCGCGGCAGAGGCGCCGGGTCATCTCCTCGCGTTCCAGGTTGAAGCGCGAGTGCACCGAGACCACCACCAGATCCAGGGACTCTAGCACCGCGTCCTCGTAGTCCAGGGCCCCGTCGGCCAGGATGTCGGACTCGATCCCGGCGAGGATGCGGAAGGGGGCGAGTTTTTCGTTGAGTTGGTCGATCTCCTCCCGCTGCCGGCGCAGGTCCTCAATCTGCAAACCCCGCGCGTACGCGGCCGAGCGGCTGTGGTCGCAGATCCCCAGGTAGGTGTACCCCAGCGCCATTGCCGCCTTCGCCATCTCCTCCAGGGTGTGGTGGCCGTCGCTGTAGGTGGTGTGGACGTGTAACGCCCCCCGCAGGTCGGACCGCTGCACCAGTTGGGGCAAGGTGCCTGCGGCGGCGGCCTCCACCTCGCCGCGCCCCTCGCGCAGTTCGGGGGGGATGTACTGGAGGTCGAGGGCGGCGTACAGGGTTTCCTCGTCGGGGCAGGGGATCGGTTCGGAGCCGCGATAGAGCCCGTCGGCTACAAGGCGCAGACCCCCCTCCCCGGCGCGGGCGGCCAGTGATTCCAGATGGGCCGGGTTGCCGGTGTGGTGGAGCAGGGTCACACCCCAAGAGGGTGCCTCGGCCAGATGCAGCCGCACCGGCAGGTTTCCGTCCAGCAGGATCTGATCGGGGGCCGGGGCGCTGCGGGCGAGGGGATGGTGGCACAGGGCCTGGCGCAGGGTCTCGGGGTCCGGGGTACAGGCCACCAGTTCCACCCCTTCGACCACCTCCAGTCCGCGGCGCAGGCTGCCGGCCAGTTCCAGGCGGCTGGTAAGGGGCGACAGGTCGGCGCAGAGGGTACGGGCGGCCAGCAAAGCGGTGTCGAGGTGGAAGAAGCCCAGGTATTTTTTTAACTGCTCCAGGGCGCGGAGGATGTTTTCCTGGCTCTTGGCGCCAAAGCCGCTGAGTTGGGCCAGCCTTCCGTCCCGGCAGGAGGCTTCCAGACCTTCGAGGGTGTCGAGGCCCAGTTGCAGGTGGATGGCTCGCACCTTCTTGGGCCCCAGTCCCTGGACGCGGAGCATCTGGATGAGGCCGGGGGGCAGGGAGGCTTTGAGGGCTGCTAGCTCCGGGGAGGCGCCGGTTTCGAGGAAGGCGGCGATGAGGCCCGCCACCCCTGGGCCGATGCCTTTCACCGATTGCAGCCGGCCTTGGGTAGCCAACTCGGCCAGGGATTGGTCGGTCACCTCGATGGCGCGGGCGGCGCTGCCATAGGCGCGGATGCGGAAGGGGTCGCCCCCGCTCAGTTCGAGGAGCAGGCCCAGCTCGGCGAGCAGGTCGGCGACAGGCTGGTTGAGGGGATGGGGCATCAGCGCAGGGAGGCGAGCAGTTCGAGCATGGCGCGGACCAGGCGGGGGTTGCCGGCCACCAGGCCGCCCTCGATGCGGGGGTCCGGCTGGTTGTAGCGGCGGACCTGGCCCTCCAGGTCGAGCATCTGGCCCCCGGCCTCGCGCACCAGGAGATCCCCGGCGCACACGTCCCACTCGCTCTTGGGCTGCACGCTGACATTGAAGTCACCGTCCAGTCCGGCGGCGACTACCGCCAGCTTGTAGGCCACGCTGCCCACGGGTTTCACCTCCTTGAGGTGGGGCCGCAGGGGCTCGATCTCGCCGCGCTTGGTCTCGCTGCGGCTGACGATGAGGGTGGCCTGGTCCAGGCTGGGCGCCTCGCTGCAGAAGATTCGCTTGCCGTTGAGGAAGGCGCCCCCGCCCCGGATGGCGGCGAAGAGCTGGCCGGCCGGCGGGTTGTAGATCACCCCCACCACGGGCTCGCCCTGCTCCACCAGGGCCACGGAGACCGCGTATTCGGGGATGCCCGCCACAAACTCGCGGGTGCCGTCGATAGGGTCGATGATCCACAGGCGCTCAGCCCCCAGCCGCTGGGGGGTGTCGGCGGTTTCCTCGGAGAGCCAGCCGCACTCGGGAAAGGCGCCCAGCAGCTGCTCCTTGAGGAAGGTGTTGGCGGCCAGGTCGGCGTCGGTGACCGGGTCGCGCCGCTCCTTGTACTCGACCTGGTACTTGCCTCCGAAGAATTCGAGGGTGAGGTCCCCGGCCCGGTGGGCGGCGGCGATGGCGTGGTCCAGCTCGCGTCTCATAGGCGCGGGAAAATAAGGGGCTGGTAGAGAGAGGGCAAGCAAAAAAAACCCCCACTTCCATGTGGGGTGGTGGCACCGACGTCCCTGTCTGCGGGAGTGAGAAGAGCGGGCGCTATCTACACTCATTTCCCTTTATCGGCCAAAACAGGCTCTTCTCTACTTTTTCCCGGCTTGACAGGCCGGGGCAGCGCCTATTATTACTATTGTTATCAGCGAAAGGAAGGTATATGAAGGTATTGATCGCGGCGGGCGCCCTGCTGCTCCTGCCTCTGGCCTTGCGGGCTGCCGAGCCCATGGATGCCGATACCCTGCGCGCCGGCTTGCAGCGGCTGCACCACCAGGGATGGTGGGGGGAGTTGGAGTTGGAAGGCGGGGAGACCCGCGAGGTGCAGGTGGAAGGGCTGGCCGGGGACACGGTGGCGGTGCGCGAATTGCGCGGCCCGCTGCTGGAGCATCACACCTCCTACACCCTGGCCCAGATCCGCTCCCTGCGCGAGCTGGGCGCCCAGCGCATCCCGCTGCGGCGGGCAGCCTACACCCCCGCCAAATCCTCCTCCCTGGGCCTGGGCCTGGAACTGCTGGTACCTGGAGCTGGGTACTTCTACGCCGACCAGCCCCGGCAGGGGTTGATCCTCCTGGGCCTGGCCGGGGCGGTGGTGGGCACGGGATTGGCGACGGGCAGGTCTGGGGCGGCCGGCTGGGTGCCCCTGGCGGCCTGGATCAAGGTGGCCTCGCTGGTCAACCTGCACGCCGAGTTGCGGGGGATCAATACCCTGGCCGCGGAAAACCGCCAGGCCGGCCTGGCGCCGGGGTTGGAGTTGCGCTGGACCTTCTGAGCTTCCTGGGGAAGTGGGTGGGCCTGTCCGCAGACGCGGGCAGGCCCTTTTTGTTTTAACGTGTTGGGGTCTGGCTGAAGGAGAAGAGGTCGGCGAAGAGGAAGAAGTCGGCGAAGGTGGTCTGGCCGTCGCGGTCCAGGTCGTAGACCGGGTCCCAGCCGGGCTGGTCGGCGGCCAGGCCCATGTGCTCGGCAAAGAGGAAGAAGTCCTCGAGGGTCACCTTGCCGCTGCCGTCGAAGTCCCCCGGCCCGGGGGCGCCGGGGGTGGTGGAGGAGCGAATGGCCACCTGCACGGTGTCGGCGCCGGCGGCGCCCTGGGCGTCGGTGGCGCGAAAGACGATGCGGGTCTGGCCCTCGTACCCGGCGGCCGGCAGCAGGGTGGCCTGGCGCAGGGCGTTGTTGATGCTGACCGGGATCTCAGGGGCCGGCACCGCGGACCAGAGCAGGGCAGCCAGTGGCTCGTCGTCCTCGGCAAAGGTATCGAGGGCCAGTTGTACCGGCACACCAGCCTCCAGGGAGAGTTCGGGGAAATCGAGGCGCGGCGGCGGGTTGAGCACCTGCACTACGGCGGTGTCGAGGGCGCGGTGTCCGGCGCTGTCGGCCGCCTGGAGGACAAAGGAAGCCGGCCCCTTTGAGCCGGCCTCGGCGCTGAGGGTCAGCATCCTTGCGGCCGGATCGAGGGCGGCGCGCAGGCGCTGGGTGCCCAGCAGGCTCCACTGGACCTGGGCGGCGGGCAGGGCCTGACCGGCCCAGGCGTCGAGGGCTAGGCGCAGGGTGTCGCCGGCGAAGAAGGCGGTGTCGGGCAGGGGGCGCATTAGCTGGGGGGGCGGCATGACCCGCAGGGTCAGGGAGGTGGTGTCGGCCAGGCCGCCCGGATCGACCAGGCGCAGGCGCAGGACCTCGGTGAAGGCGGCCGGCGGTGGGGCGGCCCGCAGCACCAGCACTCCCCCTGTGGCGCTGGCCTGGACCCGGCGGGCCCCCAGCACGGTCCACTGGAGGGCAGCGAGGGAGTCGTCCGGGTCGGCGGCAAAGGAGCGCAGGTCCCAGCGCAGGGTGTCGCCGGCGGTGAGCCCGGTGTCGGGGAGGGTGGCCAGGGTGGGGGCGCGGTTGACGCGGGTGAGGAGCAGGTGCAGGGTATCGGCGGCAACCCCCCCGGCCGGATCGGTGGCGGTGAAGACCAGGGTGTCGGGCCCGTAATAGTCCGGGTCCGGTTGCACGGTGGCCACTCCGGCGGTGCTGACCGAGGCGGTGGTGTGGGCGCCGGGGGTGGCGCTCCAGGCTAGGCGGGTCAGGGCGTGGTCGCGGTCGGCGGCGTAGCGCTTGAGGTCGAGGGAGAGGGTGGTCCCCTGGCGCAGGGTGGTGTCGGGCAGGTTGAGGTGGGGCAGGTCGTTGACCTGGGCCACGGCCACTGTCAGGGTGTCGCGGGCCAGGGCAAAGGCGCGGTCGTTGACCCGGAGGATCAGGCGGTAGAGGCCGGCGCTGTCTGGCGGAGCCTTGAGCACCAGCCGGCCCGCGGCAAAGGAGTAAAATAGGGGCTGGCCGGGGGTGAAGACCCAGTCCAGGGTGGCGAAGTCGTCGTCCGGGTCGCGGGCGTAGGCGCGCAGGTCCAGGCTCAGGCTATCGTCCTCGGCAAAGGCCAGGGTGTCGGGCAGGGAGAGGCGCGGGGCGTCGTTGACCGGGGTCACCTCCACGGGGTTGGTGTCGCTGGCCTGCAGGCCGAACTGGTCGCGGGCAGTGATGGTCAGGGTATCGCGGCCGTACCAGTCGGCCTCGGGCACCAGGGTGAGCTGTCCGTTGGCCACCTGCCCCGAGATATGGCGGCTGCTGAAGGTGAAGGTGAAGGTGGTGTCGTCCGGGTCGGTGACCACCGAGGAGACCGGCACGATGTAGCGCTCGTCCTCGCGCAGCACCAGGCTGGACAAATCGACGGTGGGCGGGTCGTTGACCACGTTGGCCACCAGCGAGGAGGAGAAGACCATCGGCAGGTCCCCCTCGCTGCCGGTGGCCTGGTCGTCGGCGGTGAGGGAAAAGCTCTCGTCGTCGGCGCTGGCCAGGTAGGTCACCCCCGAAAAGGTGGCCACCCCGCTGCTGGCGGTGGCGGTGTTGAGCAGCAGGGTCCCGGCGCCGGTGTTGCCCAGGGTGACCAGGTCGGCGAAGTTGCCGTCCACGTACCCGCTGTCGTCCACGGCCTTGACCACCGGCTGGATCTGGAAGGGCTGGCCGCCGATCACCCCGCCCGGCTGGGTGGAGAAGGACAGGCGGGTGGCCACCACGTCGATGGTCAGGCGGTTGGCGCTGGAGGCGGCCACCCGCGAGCCGCGCCCCCCCTTGCTGGTGGCCAGGTTGCCGGTGACAAAGCCCACCTTGAAGGCGTGGCCCTCCACGGCCCTGGGGCTGATCCGGGCCACGGCCAGATAGTGGCGTTCCGACCCGGAGGCGGGCATGGGGGCGTTGGTGGCCTGGAGGGTGAAGGCAGTGCCGGGGGTGAACTGCGCCGGGTCGAGGGTGCCCAGCAGGTTGTCGTTCCCGTCGATCAGGGTGTCGGCGCTCTCGTAGAAGCGGAAGTCGGCGAAGTCGGAACGGCTCAGGTTGGTGGCGGTGTCCAGGTCGGCGAGGGTGAGGGTGAGGGAGTGGACCCGGGTGGACCCGTCGCCGATGAAGGCCACGCGCAGCAACTGAGCCAGGCGGCCGGGGGCGGTGGTGCGCAGCCCGACCGGGCCGCGGGCGTCGGCCGGGGCCAGGCGGCGCAAGCGGTGGTTGCCGCTGTCGGCCAGGTAGAGGACCCCGCTGCGGTCGAGGAAGAGGCCGGAAGGGAAGGCGAGGCGGGCCAGGCTGGCGGCCCCGCTGCTGCCGGCAAAGCCGAAGCTCCCATCCCCGGCCAGGGTGGTGATGTTGCCGCCGGGATTGGCGCGGCGCAGGCGGTGGTTGAAATAGTCGGAGATGTAAAGGGCCCCTGAGCTGTCGATGGCCACGGCCTTGGGAAAGGAGAGCTGGGCGTTGGTGGGCAGGTCCCCGTCCCCGGAGAAACCCGGCGAGCCGGTGCCGGCCACGGTGGTGATGATCCCGGCCGGGGTGATCTTGCGGATCTTGTGGTTGCCGGTGTCGGTTACGTAGAGGTTGCCCGATGCGTCGAGGCACAGGCCGGAGGGGGAGCTGAGCTTGGCGCTGCGGGCCGCTCCCCCGTCTCCAGACGAGCCGGCGGTGCCGGTACCGGCATAGGTGGTGATGGAGTCACGGGCGGCGTTGATGCGGCGGATCTTGTGGTTGCCGGTGTCGGCCACAAAGATCACCCCGGCGCTGGTGACCACCACCCCGCCGGGGGAGTTGAGGCGGGCGCTGGCGGCGGCCCCGCTGTCGCCGGTGGCCCCGGCGGTGCCGGTGCCGGCGATGGTGGCGATGAAGTCGCGGGCGGCGTTGACGCGGCGGATCTTGTGGTTGCCGGTGTCGGCGATGTACAGCACCCCGGAGAGGGTGGAGAAAACCGCGCCAGGGGAATTGAGCAGGGCGCTGGTAGGGGCGCCCCCGTCGCCGGTGGAGCCGGCGGTGCCGGTGCCGGCCAGGGTGGTGATGGAATCGCGGGCGGCGTTGACACGGCGGATCTTGTGGTTGCCGGTGTCGGCGATGTACAACACCCCGAGGGTGTCGCCGGACACCCCGCCGGGGAAATTGAGCAGGGCGCTGGCCGGGTCGCCGCCGTCGCCGGTGGCCCCGGCGGTGCCGGCCCCAGCAAGGGTGCTGATGGTCTGGGCGCCGGCCCCCCCCGGTAGGAGCAGGAGGCAGCAGGAGCCGAAGAGGGCCGAAATCGCCGCGACCCGGAGAAAGGAAGGCATATTCAAATTTAAAGTAATCGCCGAATGGCGCGATATAAAAGTTGGGGCAACCCCACTTCCATTTATATCGGGTACCTTCCGGAAAACATGAGACTCGGACGCTGCGCCCTGCTCCTGGGCTTCCTATTGGCTCGCACCGCCCTCGCCCAGAATTTGGCGCAGGCCCCGGCCCTGCTCAACACCATCCCCAAGGGGGCTACCGCCGCCAATCCCTACTGGCAGCACGTGGTGGTCACCCTCAGCCGCGACCCGGTGCCGGGCAACGCCATCCACCTGTCTCTGCCCGAGGGAGTACAGGTTGCCGACACCGACGGGGACGGCAGCGTCGAGGACGAGATCACCATCGACGACGCGGCGGGGGGGTATCAGAGCGCCGCCGGCAGCACCGCTTCCAAGGTGGTGGCGGTGAGTCCGGGGGGCGGGGCCGCCGGCCAGGTGCATCTCCAGTTCCCCATTACCACCCAGGCCAGCCCCAGCGCCTCGGCGGTGGTCTACGGCCTGACCAGCTTCACCCGCAGCGGCGAGCAGCCCATCCCCGCCGGCACCCTCACCCTGACCTACGCCGAGGCCAATGCCCTGGCCCTGGCCAGCTTTGCCGGTGCCTGGACCGAGACCTTGGCCGACACCACCACCAGCGCCCAGGGGGACCAGTTCCCCAGCCAGGCGGCGGGGATGTTCAGCCTGGCCCTGCCCGACCTGCTCAGCGACCAGCGGGGCAACCTGCGGGGCAACTTGGTGGCCCGCAGCGGCACCCCCTTTGGCAACGGCAGCGACGGTGATGACGTGCGCTACCGCTTCTGGATCTCGACCCGGGACACCCTCTCGCGGGTGGATACCACCACCGCCACCCGCGCCCAGAGCCAGGGACAGGTGCTGCTGGCCAACGAGGGCAGCTCGGTGAACACCACCCTCGACCTGCGTTCCGTGGCCGAGGGCACCTACTTCGCCTACCTCACTTCGGACCTGACGGGCACCTTCCCCCTGGCCCGCAGCCGGGGCCTGACCGTCCGCCACAGGCCCGCGGTGCTGGAGGTGGGCCGCTTTGAGAGCAACGATGACGACTACCTCGATACCGGGCTGCTGCGCGACTTCGACACCGGCCAACAGGGGCGGACCGGCAGGGCCCGCAACTCGGTGAGATTGCGCTTCTTGGTGGCCGACTACGACGACAGCGCCGTGGTGAAGCTCTTCTACGCCACCGCCGACACCCTCGACAGCACCAAGGTGGTCACCTCGGGGACCTCGCCCAACCGGGTGATCACAGGCCTGAACAACGCCACCCACGTGGACAGCAGCGCCAGCCTGAAGGAAGGCCGCGACTCCACCCTCACCTGGAACGCCGTCCGCAGCGCCTCCGCCCAGGTGGACAGCGGGGCCTACTACATCTACGCGGTGGCTACCGACGGCAAGAACCTGGCCGTCGGCCGCAGCGCCTACCGCTACCGGGTCAGCCACTCGCCCCTCCTGCGCCTCGATGTGCGGGAGAATCAGGACCTGGAGACCGGCGGGGGGACACCCCAGCGCTACTACCCCATCACCTGGAACCAGGATTACGGGGTGGACGGGGACGTGGACCGCGACCACAGCGCCACCATCAACCTCTACTACAGCGCCGACTCCAGCTTTGCCCTGCCCGGCGGGGCCACGGCCATCGCGACGGCGGCTAGCGACTCGCTGCAGGACACCCATCTGATCACCAGAAACTTGAGCGAGGACCTCGATGGCCGGGCCAACAACCAGTACCTGTGGGACCTGTGGACCTACACCAATCCCGACGGGGGCGGGGTGCCCAGGGCCGGGGTCAATTATTATCTGTACGGGGCCATCAGCGGGGGCGGCATCTCCCGCTTGGTCCGCTGGGAGGACGGGGGCGGCCGGGCGCGGCGACTTACCTTCTCGCACCGGCCTCACCTGCGGCTCAAGGCCCCCCTCGACCCCCTCAGCAGCCAGGGAGGGGAGAGCTTTCTGGTGGCCTGGGAGGCGCGCGACGTGGACAACCGGGCCTCGCTGTGGGTGGTGCTGACCACGGCCGAGGCAGGGCGGGCCCTGGGGGATTCGATCGGATACGGGCAGTTGACCGGCGACGGCCAGCCCGACTGGGTGGCCAATTCCACCGACGGCAGCCTGGGGGGGGCCACCGCGCTGGTGGAGGGGACGGACACTGATTTTTCGGTGCAGCCGGCCCGCCTGCACCGGCGGCTCGACGGGACGGGACAGTCCCTGGCCGACGGGGAGTATTATGCGTACGTGGTGATGGCGGAAAGCGGCGCCCCCGCCGCCCAGAGCCTGGCCCGCCGGGCCCCGGGGCTGATCGCCCTCAGCGGCCTGGCCCAGGCGGTGGGCCAACAACTGCCCGGCCTCGAGATCCTGCCAGCCCACCGGGTGATGACCGCGCCGGGGGACACCGCCACCTTCGAGGTGCGGCCCAGCAGCGGGGGCCGCCGGGCGGACCTGATCTCCTGTTTCCTAAGCGTGGACACCCTTTACTTTCGGGTGGTGGACCTGAACACCAGCCGGGCCGGCACCCAGCCCTTTGCCCTGGCCTCGGGTCTGGAGGGCCTGACCCTCTCCAATACCCTCAAGGCTGGGGCCGACAGCACCACCGCGGGCCGCTGGCTGCTGGACCTGGTCTATTTCGAGCAGGGCGGCAACACCCATTTCGACGGGACTAAGACCCTGGCCACCTTTAAGCTGGTGTCGCGCACCGCCACCGGCACCGGCCTGTTGCGGGTGGACCATTTCCGCGAGCGCCAGAGCGCCCTCTACAACGAAGGGGCGGAGGTGGCCCTGCTGCCGCCCAGCAAGGCGGGGCGGGTGACCCTGGTGTCGCGGGCCACCCTCAGCGGGCAGGTGAAGCTCCAGGGCCGGACCCGGCACGCGGTTCGGGCCACCTTCTCGTTGCGGGACCGCAACAGCCTGCTGCCCGTCAGCGACGCGCTCTTCCTCTCGGCCAACGACGTGGACTCCACCCGCGCCGGGCTGCAGGATACCCTCGACGCCGACGGCAACTTCTCCCTCTCCCAGGTGCCCAGCGGGGATTTCCAGCTGGCCGTCCACGTCGATCAGTACCTTGACGGGGTGTATCCCGGCCTGAGGGTCGATCCGGGCGAACAGCTCACCGGCATCGACCCGCTCTACCTGGCCGATCGCCGCAGCCGGGCCGAGTACCTGCTGGGCGGGGATGTGACCGGATACGTGGACACCACCGGCAGCAGCGTGCCCGACAATCAGGTGGACCAGCTCGACGTGGACTTTGTCGTCTCCTATTTCGGCCAGCGAGTGAACGCCTCCCACGCCGGCCGCCTGGCCGACATCGACGGGGACAGCCTGGTCTGGGTGGCGGACCTCAACATGGTGGCGGCTAACTTCAATCGCGATGGGGTGGACCCGGTGTACAAGCCGGTGGTCGCACCGACGGGAGGAGCGGTCCTGCAACTGCAGGCCGGGGAGGGGGCCTTGGAGGCCGAGGTGGTGGCCCAGGGTCTGGAGGGGTTGCGGGCCTATGGGTTCCGGGTGGAGTACGACCCGGCCCAAGTGTCCTTGGCAGGGCCGCCCCGGTACGAGGGGCTGGAGGGGATGCCGGCGGTGCGGGCCCGTCGCCAGGAGCCGGGGGCGCTGGCCCTGGGCGAGGCCCTGCGGGGCCGGGCGAGCGGCCCCAGCGGCAGCCGTATCCTGGCCCGCCTGCGCTTTGCCCTGCGGCCGGGGGTCTCCCCCGAGCAGGTGCACCTGCGCCTGGCCGAGGCGCAGGTGGTGGACGCGGCGGGCACCCGCACCCTGGCCGGAGCCCGGGCTGCCCT